>ERZ780218.301-NODE-301-length-50338-cov-3.443430_pt1 | contig 50338 bp, 79 predicted proteins | sample MGYA00510975_ERZ780218 | MGnify/ENA primary metagenome ERZ780218 (study PRJEB29588, sample SAMEA2152063) | human gut metagenome | biome: human gut; feature: human-associated habitat; material: faeces | place: Denmark | collected 2008/2010 ... | reverse complement strand
GGCCTTACAGGGTTTTCCGCTCGCCGCGGCTTCAAGGGCGATGGCGCTTACAGCGTCGCCCGCAGCAGCGACAACGGCTTTGCCGGTTGCATCGGGCTTGAGCATGTTGCCCGCCTTAATCGCTGCGCCCGCAAGCCAGTAGGTGATGTCTTTGATCTGGATGTGGAGCGGGCCGCCAACGGCAACAGCATCTTCGTCGGCAAGAACGATTCCAATGATGGGGTCGCCCGCCGCAGGGAGAATCAAGTTGCCGCTTGAATCAAACTTGACGGCCAGCAGGCCGGGGGAACTAATGGCTGCGCCTGCCGTTCCTCTGATGGTCGGCGAGTTGTCGATAGGATGGGTGAGATAGGTCATGTGTGTTCTCCTTTCTTCCGCTACTGTGAATTAGCGGGACTTTTCGTACTCCTGCACAAGTTCGGGATGGGCGAGGCAAGCGGAATCGACGGCATCAGCCCAGCGCATACCGGGCTTGGACTTGATGATCTCCTGTGCGGCGGCTTCGATCTTGCCCCAAGCATTGTCTCCAGCTCCACTCTCGGTGCCGCGCTTGCCGATTTCGCTGAACACGCCGGACTTCTCGATGGCGGCAAGATTGCTGTCAAGGATGCTAATCATGTCGTCGTAGGCAGTGCCGCCAGCAGCCTTGAGGCTCTTGAGCAAAGGCACGAGTTCCTCAGGTTTCTTACCAAGCAGCTCGTACTTCTTCGCCACGGCGGTGAGCTGCTGGGTTTCGACCTGATCGCGGAACTCGCGGGCCTTGCGCAGCTCTTCCTGAACAACGGGGTGCAGGCCCTTGTAAATGTCACCGTCGACAGTCGGAGCGGCATGGGGTTCGGCGGCCTGCTCGGAGGCGGCATCATGTGTGTCTTCGGTGCCAAATCGCTTGGCAAGGTCATCGAAAGTGGCCTTCTCTTCAGGGGTCATTTTGCTGGTATCAAAAATCACGTTGGTCTCTCCTTCCTGCTGAATAGGTTCTGGGTCGGGATTGTCGCTTCCTGTGAACGGGACTTCGAGCGATCCCGCGTGTTCTTCCGTGGTTTCGCTCTTTTGCAAGGTGCCGCCAAATACGGAAGCGATATCCTCTTTGATTGCATCTGCGACCTGATCGGCTGTCTGCCTAATCATTTCGGACTTCTGCGCATCATCAAGGTCTTTATCGTTGATGATGGCATTGATGCTTTCGCACATGGAATCCGATATGCGGTAGATGGTACTGCGAGTGTCGCGGCTTTCTTCAACCTGATCGAACGTCATGGCTTCTTTGCTGACCGGGGAAGCGTGAAACATCTTGGCAATGAAAGCACCAAGGCGTTCAAAAAATGCCCGTTCTTCGGATGAAGATTCGGGCATGTTGTCTGGCGCTTCGCTTTCGTTCCGTTTCGCAAGTCGAATGTGTGCGAATTGATTTGCTCCCTGATCTACAAAGTCAACTTTGCGGAGTTTTAGGTTTCGTAGCTTGTGGGCTTTGCTCATTCGTTGCCGCCTCTTTCCTCTTCAATTTCCTGACGGACTGCTTCACCCTCTATAGAGAACATCCGATAGGTACCATCCTTGACTTTGGCCCATACATCATCGTCCATTACCTTGAGGCCAATCCACCAGCCGTAGGGCAGCGTCCCTTCCGGGATGCCCATCGCCTGCATCTTTGCTGCCGTGAACACGACGCTCTCAACGAGTACCGCCACGCCTCCGCGCTCGTGCATTTCGCCGCCGTCGCGGTAGAGGATGACGTAATCGTAGACGGCATTCTCAAGGTCTTCGATGTCGATGATGTCGCCTTGGTAGTCCTGGACTACACTTCCATCTGCCTGCTGGGCGATGGAAGCCCAGCCAAACACCATGTGCCGCTCTTCGTCGGCTTTCTGGACGGTAAGCAATCCCTTGGTGACCGGGGCGGGTTCAGCTCGCGGCCTCTGCCGGTAGAAATCCGAAAATGTGTGTTTCATAACTTTCTCTCCCCAAAATGAAAAAATCCCCGTCCCCTTTTCGGGGCCGAGGGATGTGGGTTCAGGTGAATCAGACCATGCCTGCCTGTTTGCGATACCAAACGCAGACATCATCAATGCTGTGCAGCAGCTCGGAAACTTCCTCCGGCAGCGTGTGTCTCAGCTCCCGGTCGAAGGTTTCCAGCGTCAGCGGCTCAAACACCAGCGCCTTGTCGAAAGCGTTGGTTTTGAATACGATGCCGCTCTTGAGGTTCTTTTCGATCTTCCCGCGTAGCATGTGGCTGCGTTCGTAGTCGTAGTAGCAGAGCAGTCCTTCTTTGTTGGTGCAAAGGCCGATTGCTACGGCGAGGATTGCCTTGCCGCCCTTCTGCCTCATGGTGTAGGGGGTTCGTGGGTCGCAGCTCTCAAGGGCGAAGAAGCTTTCTCCGAACGTTCCCTTGATGTACTGCGTCCGCTGCTGCTTGTCAAGCATTACAACTCACCGCCTCCGACTTTGATAAACTGTTCCAGCTTGATTCCGTTGATCTCCGTGATTCCTCTGCTGTGGAGGGAATCAATGAGTTCCTGCTTCTTTCGCGGGCTGTTGCACCTGATCTCCGTCATGTCGGAAAGGCTCACGCTCTTTCGGAACATGGTTTCATTGGAGCTGCAATAGCGGCGGTTCAGCGCGTCGAAGTGGGCCGATGCCGCTCTGCGATTGCTGAACGTGCTGCCCTGCGTCGTGCCGAACTCATCGCCGGTGTAGGCGTACCAGTCCGTGCGGCCGAGTATCTTGCGGTCGAAGATGAACTGATAGTCACCGTGGGCGAAGCTGTCGTTGAAATACTCCGTCCCGACATTCTTCTGCATGGCAATTCGCGTAAACACGTTATCCGCGCCGCCTGTTCCGATGTCCGAGCCGACCGAAGCGCCGCCTGTGAGGATGCCGCGTTTCAATCGCTGCGCCGAGGCAGTCATTTCGCCCGATTCGATGATGTAGGTGGCGCTGGTCTTGCTGCCGACACCCGACCATACATAGGCTACGCCCTTCTTCTTTGCGAGGTCTGCTGTGGCCTGATCGTAGAAGGTGAAATAGCCGTCTGTGACCTTGACCAGCTTGAGCTTATCCACGCGGGCTTGCGTAATGCCCAGCCTGCTCAAGGCGATCTGGATGTCTGCATCCGTGCTTTTCAGCGGGTCGAGTGTTCCGGCGAGCGCCGGGTCGTTCTGCCAAATCAGGCGCATTTTTTTGTAGCGGTCGAGGGCTTTGGTGTCAACGTCATCGAAGATGTCGGTGAGCTGCGCCTTTGCGAGTAGGGCGCGGGCTTTCTGTGCTGCGTCCTTTCCATCGGAGCTGAAAACGCGAATACTGAACTCACCCATCATGGCGCGGGCGTTGTGTTCGCAATCCTTGCCAGTCAGGATGAGCAGGTCATCGCCGTCCCTGATGTAGCGCGTCGGGATGCTGTAGCGGTTCACGTTCGCGCTTGTCAGTTCGAGGACGGGCTTCGTGTAGTCGATTTTGCCGGTCGCGCCGTGGAAAGTCCATTGGTCAACATTGCTGCTGGGGAAGCCGTTCTGAGCCGAGAGCCAGCGGCCATGCGTGAGCTTGCCGCTCAGCTCGTAGCAATCCCTTCCGTCGATGTTGATCTTTCGGAGGTTGGTTTGCATACCTTCCAGCGCTGCCTTATCTGAAATCAAGGATACGCCGCGCAATCCGCTATTGTCAAGGGCCTCATCGAAATCGTCCATCGCGTCGCCGAGCTGCGTGATGCCGTCAATCTTCGGGCGGCTGCCCGTTGCTGCAGGTTTGGCCGCTGCCGGGGCTGTGGCTTTCGGCTTCTTCGGAGTGGTTCCAATGCCGTAGGCGCGGGCCTTTGCGTCTGCGACGATCTGGGCGGTCTTTGTCGGGTCGGAGATCGCGTCCACAAGTTGCGTCTTGTTCATGTTCCAAGCGTACTTGATGCCCTGCTTCTGTGCGAGGGCTTTCAGATCCGTCAAGGACATGCTTTGCAGGGAGGTGGAAGACATCGCCGTACCTGTGAGCGGTGCTTTGCTTGCTGCCGCTGCCGCTTCGTCGGCAAACTGGAATACCGTCTTCGTGCCGGTGCGCTGCGTAAGGATATCGCTGTAGAAGTCCCTAAAAGAAGAACGCAATCCCTGCTTTCGGGCAAGAATATCGTCCAGAAGAGCTTCCGCCTTGCCTCCCTTGCCGTGAAGCGCCTCCGCGTACTCTCTGAATATCTCTCTGTAGGTTGCATCAGGGACTGCTTCAACGCGCTGGATATACGGAAGCACATCGTTAAGGTCGATGTCGATGTCGCCATTTGCAAATTTGCGGTAAAGGGTGTTGTAGATCGGCTCCGTTTCCCCATAACTCGCGTTAGGATGGAAGCTGTAGCTCATCTTCTTCGCAGACGGATTCGTGATGTAGCGGAAAGCCTGTTCCTTGTCAACGCCAACCAGCTTGCCGGTGCTGTTGACGCGCAGGAAGTTCCCGCCGTGGCTGTCGTAGTTGCACATCAGCCAGTCGGTCACGTTTTCGCGCTGTAGCTGGGCAATAACGCTTGCATCCGGGGTCGTCCCTCCGAAGCCACCCTGCCAGCTCTTGAGATCGAAGCTGCCGTCCGTGTCCTCAATGCGGAGCTGGGCTGCGCCGAAGCGCGACCCTTTGGGCGTATCCAGCGTGAGAGCCTTGACTGGGACTGCTGTGTCAGGGTCTACGATGCCCTGCACCTTGTATCCCGCTTCCTGCACATAGGCTCTGAACGGTTCCTTGTGGCCTCCAAACTTGCTTTGCGCAGGCTTGAATATCCATTCGTGACCGTCTGCGTCGGTGTACTGGTGCATTTCGCCGGTTCCCATTTTCACGCTGCTTTTGTAGCTGAGTGCGCCGGGGTCGGGTGCTGTGGGTATCGTCGGCTGCTGTGGCTGCGCCGGTGTGCTGTTCTGGGCCGCTGTGGAGGCCGGAGCAGGGACGGGCTTGAGGACTTTGATGTTCTTATAGCCTACGGCGCAACGGCAGCGAGGATGCGCAGGAGGGAGTTTAACGCCTATTGAGAATGGCGCGTCAATGGGGACTGTCTCTCCGTCGATGGCTCCGCACTCATCGCATACCAGTTCATCGGCTGCCGTGAGCCAATACTTTTCTACGCCGGGGTCGAAGTAGCCGTCTTTGATGTTCTGCTGAACAACCGCGTCGGCTGCTGCGTTGTAGGCGTAGGCCATTTCCGTCTCTGCAATGGTCTGCGCTCTCTGTCGGTGGACTTTTGCGGCATAGGCAGCCTGCTTTTTCAAGGCCGCCTGTGGGCTGTAGCCCTGATCTATCAGGTTGTCGTAGTAGTGCTTGACGTACTGCGCCTGCCGCTGCGTGAGGCCCACACAAGGGCGAATGGCTCGCGCAAGCTGGTCGACCGTCATGGTGTCGGTCATGGATGCCTGCCGCACGAGGGCGTTGATCGCGTTGTACTGCGTCGTCGTTACCTGCTGGATGAGCTTGCCGCCGTGGGTCTTGATGTAATCATCCATCAGGCCGATTTGAGGGTCGAAGATCGCTCCGGCGTACTCTCCGGCGAGGTCAATGGCCGCCTGCTTTACCGCCTTGTCAACCATCGGCGCGTAGTGGTCGATGATGAATTGGCTGTAATCCTGCTGCCATTTGGTCAGGTAGCTCAACGGGAATTGGCCTTGGTGGATGGCTTCGTGCAGTTCCTTGTAGGTGACTGCGTTCTGCTGCTGGTTGATCTGGTGATGCAGAAAGGTGGCGAGCTTCGGGCTGGAAGCGTCGATGAAGGAGTTGAGCTTATCCAGCACCGTCTGCTTGCTGGGCATGGCCTTTGAGAATACAACAATCATCAGCGCTCACCACCCTTCCAGCGGTCACTCTTTGATCTCTTCCTCGTCCTCCGGGGCAATGTCTTCCGTGTCGATGTGCTTCCCTGCGTCCCCGTCCTTCTTCTCACGGGCTGCGCGGCGCCGCTGGGCGCGGGCTTCCTGATCGAACTGACGGGCCTCCATGCGTTCCGGGAGCTTTGCGATCTGGCGGGCGAAGTCTTCGAGGTCTTCGTCCGGCATAATCACGCCACAGCCGGTGAGGTCTTTGATGTAGGCTGCAAAGTCCTTGAGGTTCGGTGCTTCCACATCGCCGTGTACGATCTTCGGGTAGTCGGTGATGCCCTTGAAATGCTCTGCGTTCATGCCAATCAGCCGGGGGATTCCCTGATTGTTGAAAACTTCGCAGATGATGTCCAGATAGGTGCCGAGCGCCATGCTGAACAGGTGCGTCTTATCGCTGCTGAGTGCGAAGCTGCCTACCTGCTGATGGCCCAGCAGGAGGAAGTCGCTCATGGTACTCATGGCGATGCGGGAATCGTAGCGCTCGACGACCGCGTTGGTGTCGAACTGCCGCTTGCCGCTGGAAGCCAGCAGCTCAAGCGTCCAGCCGAAAGGCTTGACGATTCCTTCGGTTGCGTCGCGGCGAATGTTGCGGACAATGGCTTCTGCCCGCTTCCGCATTTCATTCATCCGGGGGTCTTCTGCGTTCCAGATGTCATACTGCTCCGGGGGTGTCAGCACCGGGAGGCCAGCAAGGTCTCTCTCGATGCCGATGCCCTCGATTTCCTGAATCCTGCGCTTGAAGTACCAAGCCCGGTATGCAGATCGGAGAATGCTGCGCCCTTCGGGGTTGTTCTTTCTGCTCTTCGTGCGGAAGTGCAGCGCCTTTTCGATGGGGATGGTCGCCATCCTGTAATCAGGCGGCGGGAGCTGCGTCATGCCGGTCAGGTTGTCTGCTTCGTCGTACTCCCAGCGGAACAAGGTTTCTTGTGCTCTGATCGGGAGCTTCTGCCAGCCGATCAGGCCGTCCGTGAATTTGCTGTTCTGCCGGGGATCGCGGCTGTTGCCGGTTCGGCGCTTGTAGACAATCTCGTGATAGCTCCAACCGTAGGCGAGGAAAGAAAGGATTTCGGAGATCGTGTCCGTCCATGTGTCCTGCATATCGTTCATGCAGCTCTCCACGAACTCTGCGCACTCCCTGTCCTTTGCGCTGTCGCCTCCGGGCTGAACATTCCAGTCCGTTTGTCTGATAAGGGTCTCGATGGCATAAATGATCGCGCCGCATATTTCGTCGTTCTCCGACATTTCCCGGTAGACCTCGATTCCGCGCTTGCCTTGCAGCTCTCGCAGAAACTCTTCCGAGAACATGCCAGCGTATCGGCGCTGGCCGATTCTGCCATATTCCTTCATGCTCGGCATGTATAATCACCTCACTTCTGCCAGTAGCTGGGCTTGTCGTTTCCGTAGTCCTTCGGGGGGGCGCTGGTGGGTGCGCTGTTGATTTCAGTCTCAAGCGCATATCTCAGCGCGTCGATAAGGTGGTTGTTCTTGTCCACGGGGACGCGGAGGCTGTTGCCGTCCTTATCCTTTCGCCATTGGTAAAGGGTCAGCTCATTGCGCATATTCTGGCAGCACTTGTCCACGACGATTTCGTAGCCTTGCAGCCATTGGATGCCGTGAATGACGCTGTCCGGGCCTTTCTTGCTGGCGATGGCGTTCACGCCGAGCATACGCAGCTCCGCGATGGACTTTGTCTCCGCGCAGTCGCAAGTGACGGGGTTGAAGCCCGCGAAGGGCTTGACCTCTTTGGCGAGCTGCGTGTTAATCAGGCCGCGCTCGTAAATCTCATCGAGGATGAGGATGCGCTTCTTCGCCCGCTCAAATCGCACCTTGATAACGGCTGCCGGGTCGGAAGAGAAGCCGAAGTCGAGGCCGAAATACAGGCTGCCCGCGATGTCTTTATACTCGGCAAGGTCTTCTGTCTTCCAGTTGCGGAAGATGACGTCGCCGAGAATACCCCAGTTGCCGTAGGTGTAGACATTGCGGAAGTATTCGTCCTTTTCGCTTTCGAGCGCTTCGTGGTCTTCCGGCGCGAGGAAGCGGTTGTCCCTGTGCGTGGTCTTGAGGATCGAGAGCTTGTCCGTAGCTGCGTAGTTCTTCGTGTCGTCCCAGATGGAGAAGAACTCAAGGTAAATCCAGTGGGTGATGTATACGGGGTTGAACGACATTGTAAAGCGCTTCTTGAAGGCTGCGCGTCCGCGCAAGCGTTTGTCGAGCTGCTTGTAGTCGCCATAGTCGCACTCCGTGGCCTCCTCCATCCAGATGTCCGTGAACACGCCCTTGGCCGGGGTGATGGACTTGATCTTTTCGACGTCGTCAAGACCTGCGAAGACAATCTGTGCGCCGCTGTGCTTGGCCTCGATAATCATGTCGCTCTGGCGGATGCGGAACTGGTCTGTCAGGTTGTACCGGGAGATCACTTTCATAATCTCGTTCCAGCACGAGCCTCGAATGGTCTTTGCGACCTTTCGCACGACGATGTAGTTGCGCCCGGCGAGGCAGTCCAGCACGGCGCGTGTGGCGAGGAAAAAGCTCTTGCCGCTTGAGGAGCCGCCGTAGTAAAGCTGGTAGCGGTGGTCGTTCTGGAGGTGCCTGTAATAGACCTTGTTGAAGGCGCTGGGCTTTACTCTAATACTCAGCATCGTCCTCACCCTCGATCACGATCTCGACCTCATTGCCACCGTCCCGCTTGCTGCTTTCGTCCATTCCAGCCTCTGCCATTCGATTCATGCGTTCGATCTCCGTGGCCTTTGCTAGAAATGCGAGCTGCATCTTTGGCGAGAGCGTTGCCACGTCAAGCTGCTCCAGCGCCTCCAGCGCTTTTCGTTGCAGCGTCATGGCGATTCTGATGTGTCTGTTCGTCATGTTGCGCACTTCGCGGACGGCTTGATCGTGCGCCCGCTTGTCCAAATCCCGGTCGTATGCGCGAGCACGCTCTGGCCAGTTGTGGTTGCTGCTCCATCTTCCGATCAGCGTCAAACTCTTGTTTAGCTGCTGTGCGACCTTCCTGACGGAGCGCTCTACACCCATATCACGGTAGATGGCGAATGCCTCAAACGCCTTTGCGCTTTCTCCCGGCTGCTGTTCCCATGGGTTCTCAGCTTCTTGGCGCTTCGGCATATCATCACCTCCCGTCAGCGAATGGCGGTCGGCTCTGCGCCTGTAATCCAGAACAGCGTATTCTCCGGCTTCAAGCCGCTTTTTGCGAACCATGCCATGGTCTTCGCTTCGTAGTTCGGGTGGAGTTTGATACCTCCCCAAACAGAACAAAACGGCTCTTCGTAAGAAAAGCCGCGTGTATGGAATAAGTCGTGGTAGTGGAATGGTCTGTCTGCTCCGTACTTCTGCAGCGTCTCATGAATCAGCTTTCGTCTGTCTGGGCCTGTGGCTACCAGATGGACGTTCCTGACGTTCTTGTGATACTGCTTTAGTCCGGCCAGCACTCCGATGGCTGTGATTCCACTCCCGCATGTGAGAACGAGGTTGTCGATCTCATCCGGGATATTCCGCACCTGAGCTGCTACAGCTCCGAGCAGAATGTCCTCGTGTTCTTGGAGATTGATGCCATATAATACTATATAGTCTCTTTTATCTTTTACTCTTTGTAGTCTTTGAGCTATATAATATAATATACTACTACGGCCACTCTTCGCCGCAATGGTGATCTTTGCGCCGTACCTCATAGCCAGTCTCGGCATCGGCAACTGCCTGAGGGTTTCGGGCTTTGTGCCTCCGTAAAGGATTTGGCATTCCAGCCCGAAAGCCTTTGCCGTGGCTGCTGTGATCGGTGCTTGCGGTGAGTGAATTGAACAGCAGGTGACCAGTCCTTCGTATTCCCGATGGATCTTGTTCACCAGCAACATGCATTGCCGCAACTTCCCGCCGTTGACCTCTCCGGCTCCCAGCGGAGTGTAGAGGTCTTCGCGCTTGAAGAGCATCCCGTCCACCTGCTGCACCGGTGTCAGGTAATGCAGCTTTTCGCTATTCATTTCCCTTGCCGAACAGCCTTTTGTAGTAATCGGGCTTCGAGCTGAGTTCCTCCTGCATCAGTCCGTAGAAGGACTGCTTTGCGATCTTGCCGGATGTTCCTGCGCTCTGCCGCAGGCTCTTGAAGCACCCCCCCCGTCCCAACGGTTTTCATCCGTTCGGTCGGCTCCGGGTTCTTCCCGTTCACGATAATGCAGAGGTTGTAATCGTTGCCCTTGAATCCGGGCAGATTCTCAATGCCGCAGCAGCACATATCATCGCCCATAGCCCGGAGCCTGTTTTCGCCGCTGAAAAACCGCAGACCGTTTCTGTGGGCTTCCTGCTTGATTCGCAGGAAGTCTCTTTCCAGCACGTTCTTCGGGTAGCAGCTGTCGCCGCCGATGCGTACCATTCCAGGCTTTGCTTTGGAGAACTTCATACCCTCGGCAACAATCCCGTAAACGCCTGCTTCCTTGAGGCGCGGGAGGTTCGCCATAACATCGTTGAATACCTCCGGCATATAGGGCTGAATGCGGACGATAACGCGCTTGACGTGGGCCGCAACCGCCCTGACGATTTCCAGCCGTTCCTCGTAGCTGGGCGTTCCGGGTTCCAGCTTGTCGTACTTGCCGCAAACCATGCTCACCTGCACAACGCAATTACAGCGGGCCAGCAGGTCGAGGTATTCCGGGTGTGCGACGAGACGGCCCTTCGTGCTGACCACGAACGGGTACTGCGTCTCGGCGAAAATCTTGAGGCATTCGTAGCTGACGCGCTCCTTCAGCTCAATCGGCTGGAAGGGGTCGCTCATGCCACCCCAATGGATGGGGATATTCCAGTCTACCCAATGGGTTTCATATCCGCGCTTTCCCTCGATAAAGTCCCTGAGGGATTGCGGGGTGTCGCCCTTGCGAATCTTGGAGATGTCGGTCTTCTTCTGGGCGAAGCAGTACCGGCATCCATGGCTGCATCCAACGTAGGTATCAAAGCGTACCGGGAGATTGCACAGGATGACCTGACTTCCGCAACTGCATCCCATGTCTCATTCCTCCCTTCGGGCCGCCTCAATCATGAGTTCGACCAGCTCTTCTTTGCCGTGTTCCTTGATGTAGCCGAGGATTTCGTCCTTCATTTCGACCGGGAACTCCAACGTGACGTTGAAGGTCTCTTCGATCTCTCCCAGCTCTCCGTCGAGGAAGTCTTCGTCCAGCGCATCCTCGATACGGCTGGTGAGCGCTTCGATTTCCGGCAGCGTAAAGCCGGTGTCCTGCGCCCGGTTTCCAAGGCTGTTCATCAGTTCTGCCAGCTTCCCATCATCCCATGCGCCCTGCGCCTTGTTGAGGGCGATGTTGAGCTGCTTCTCCTGCATTTCGTCAAGGTTGACCACCGAAACATACACTTCCGTATGGCCGAGGTCTTCTTCGACGGTGAGGCGCTGATGGCCACCGACAACGCGGTTCGTCCGCTGGTTCCAAATGATCGGGATAACCAGACCGAACTCCGTGAGGCTGTCCTTGAGGGCTTCGTACTCATCGTCTCCGGGTCTCAAATCGACACGGGGGTTGTAAGCTGCTCTGTCCATATCTTTTATGAGCTTCTTCTGGATAAGCATTACTCTTCACCTCCCGTTATCTGTGTAGTAATAATATCTCTAAGGGCCTCTTTGCCCTCTTCCGCAATGAAATCGTCAATGACTTCCTTGCTGCTCATCGGGAATGTGAACGTGACCGCGAAGGTGGTCTGTTCGTGGCTGCCAGCGTCGGAGAAATCGTCGTCCATCAGGTTGTCGATGTGATCGTATTCCTGCGTGAGGCTTTCCAGCTCCCACTCGTCAAAGCCCGTGGCCTCAATGGAGCCGGTGGCCTCCTTGATCTCCACAAGCAGGTCTGCCAGCTTTGCCGTGTCCCAATAGCCCTGTACGCGGTTGAGCTTCGCGCAAAGGATTTTTTCGTCCTCATCGCTCAAATTCACGATGGAGACGTCGACCTCTTCCTCTCCGCGATGCGCAAGGATTTTCGCCCGCTGGTGACCGCCAACGATGCGACCGCTGCGCTCATTGAACACAATCGGCTCGACCATGCCGAAAGTTCCGAGGGAGTTCTCGATCTTCTCCCACTCCCGGTCTCCCGGCTGCAGGTCTTTTCGGGGATTGTATTCTGCCGGCATCATATCGGCCAGCTTCATCCTCCCGTATTTGATATCTGCCACTTCCTGCACCTCTCTTTCTGTTTTGCATATAAAAAAGCAGCACCCGGCTAGGTACTGCTTCCGCTTGATTATAATTATAGCATCGTCTTTTTCATTTGTGAAGGTAGCAAAATCGTGGGTACGGGGGTAGCAAATCGGTATTTCGATGTTTCACGTGGAACAATTCGCATATCCGTTTTGAGTCTGCGCAGAAAAATCGTCACTTCGCCATTTCGAATATCTTCGCAAGAGCGTCTTTCTTGAGGCGGCGCAGCAAATCCTTCGAGCAGTTTTCCCCGTATTCCTCCCTGTAGCGGGCATTGATTTCCCGGTAGGTCATTTCGTCGAAATAGCACCTCTCGATCATCCAGCGCTCTTTGGCCGAAAGGCCCTTGAGCCACGCCTGGACAAAATACACCACAAGGCTTTTCTCACGATGCTCCGCTTCCAACGCGGCGATCTCTTTGTTCATGGCTGCGATGTCGTCCGTCATAATGCCGGTTGCGAGCATGATCGCAATGCGCTCCGTGGGGTTTCCCATCGTGGTTCCGTGCGGCATCCCGTCCGGCTGCTTCCCGCTGCCGTTGATGAGGTCGTCGCGGGCATCCGCTTCCGCGATCTTGATGCTCACTTTCAGTCCCTCAATAACGGCCTCAATATAGCTGCACCTTCCGAGGTACGCCTTATAATTTTTCAGCATTTCCTCTGCTTTTCCAGGAATCATGGTCACATCACCTCCGAAGGTTTTTAGAAGGGCAACTCGTCATCATCGACCTGCTGGAATCCCTGATTGGCATAGCTCTGGGGGGGCTGCTCTGCCGGTGCTGCGCTCTGGTTGTCCTGCTGTGCAGAGGACAGGAACTCGATCTTGTCCACGACAAATTCCGTCGTGTAAATGCGCTTGCCGTCCTTCTCGTAGCTGCCGGTCTTGACGTGGGAAATGACCAGAATCTTACGGCCCTTCGCCAAATACTTCTGGGCCAGTTCTGCATTCTTCTCGTAGGCGACGAACTGAATGAAATCAGCATCCCGCTGGCCCTGCTGGTTCGTGTAGGGGCGAGTAACTGCCAGCGTGAATGTACAGCGGAGCTTGCCATTGCTCATGGCTTTGGCTTCGGGGTCTCTGGTGAGGTTGCCTGTGAATCTTGCATCGTTCATGGGGGCCATCCTTTCTTGCCATCTGTGGCGGCATCTGAGCGCCATCCACTTCCGGCCTAACTCTTTATCGTACTGTGCTGCATCGGCAGCAATAGGACGGTTTAACCTTGTTTAACAACTATCAGCACTTCTTTCCGTGTTTGTACGGGCGGCTTTTGTTGTATTCGTGCTTCTCGGCCATCAGTTTCTCCGGGTCGACGCCGTTTTCTGACAGCCAGAAGAATACCAAGCCAATCGCCGGTTCGAGCGGTGCGAGAGCCTGCGCTTTGTTTGTGAGGGCGAAGGCTCTGCCTGCTGCTTTGGCCGTAAGACTGTGTAACGCGCATACCAGCGTAGGGAGCGAGGTGTCCTTCGTGAGCGTGGGGTTGTTCGTGCGGATGCGGTTGATCAGTTCCACGGTAGAAGTGCTGCTACAGGTGCGTCCATACTTTCCAAACAGATCGAGGATGCGGATGCAGCCGTCGAGCAGCTCCACCGCAATTCCCTCTGGCTTCTTGCCGCGATGCGGGCAGGTGTTCTGCACCTCGTAATTCAGGCAATCGCCAAGGTCTTTCGGGTCGCAGGGCTTCGGGGTGGCGTGTTCGATCTCCTTGCACTCATACCAGATCATCGGCCTGTCTGCCCGGTACTCTTCCAGCGCTTCAGACCATTCGGAGTGAATGAGGGCAGCGCTCTCCGTGATGTCGCGTTCTCCCTCCCAGAAGCCGTGATCGACGGCATTCCGATGGACTTCTTTCAGGAATCGGTTGAGGTTCATCTGTGTCTCTCCTTTACAGCCAAGTTTCTACGATGATGGGGTCGTCCTTTTCGCTGCGCGGCACCTTGTAGAAGATCTTCGGGATGGTGGCGCGGGCCTCTTCCAGCGTGTCCTTTACGGCGACAAGGCGGGTGGGCTGCTGCCCATCGAACAGCCTGACGACGAACTTGTCCGGGAAATCCTTCGGGTTTTTGAAAACAACGAAATTCGGGAATACCTTCGTTTTCTGATGCCAGTCCACGCCCAGAAAGTTCTCCACAACCACGCTCACGCGCTGGTCTTTGAGCATCTTCCGGGCCAGCGGATTCAGGTTGCCGGGTTTATAAATCTTCGTCTTCATCGTAGGTTCCTCCAAACATCATGCCCGCAAACGGGCATTCCTTCTTCGACGGGCAGGTGTAATCGAACATGTAGGTCGATTCAATATCCCTGCGGAGCTGGCAATGTTTCGCTTCGGCTCCCTGCTTCTGGCAGCAGAAACACTCGAAGTCCACCACGCGCTGCGTGATTCTCTCCAAGGCTCTCTGCGAGACATAGGTGAATCCGTCCGTGTCTGTCCTCGCATGGGGGGCTATGGCGTTCCTGACGTTGACGAGGACTTCGGTGTTGGTCAGCTCCTTCTGGATGACTGCGAGCTTTTTCTTTGGGATCGTTCTCAAGATGCCTTTCATCAGCTTTTCCGAGACGGCCATAATGAGCTTCAGATCCCGCCAGCCTCCGGGGATTTCTCGGACGCGCCGCTCAAGCTGCTCTGCGTTTTTGTTGAATGTGCTGACGATGCCGAACAGCTCTCTCGTGGCGTAGTATTCACGCTCTGAGAAATGGAATCTTCCGTCTGCATCTTTTTCTGGGGGTCTGGTTGCCATTCCAACAAGCTCCTTTCGCAAGCGTTCAGCGTCGTCTCAAGGATGTCCCGCTCCTTCTTCGTTGCCCGGTACAGAGCGCATAGCGCGTCGTGTCTACCGTCCAAGAAGCGGATGCGTCTCGCATAGCGCTGTCGGTCGTGGTCGGCCTTTTCCAACTTCCGGCGCGTGGCTGCGTGTTCCCGGCGTTCCATCGTCAGGAGCATTTGCAGGCGCCGATTTTCATTCTCAACCTGAGAGAGGTCTTCCCGCTGCCCGTATTTGCTACGGCACCTCAAACAGACCTGTCCATACCCTTCCGGGAGCGTTATTCCGCAGATGACACATTGGCTCATCGGTATGTCCTCCCGGTTTCGCGGTCACGGACTTCGATGCGGGCAACGAGATCGAAGCCAGCAAGGTCGATAGTGTTTTTCAGCACCTTTATGAGCTGATTGCACCGAGCGTCGGCTGCTTCCTGCTTCTCGTAATGCTCTTTCATGACGCTGGTGAGAGCGCCGTGGGTCGTGGGGTCGGCATATCCTTCTGCGTTTCGATAAGGTACGCCATAGCTGCGTTCGTCCTTATCCACAAACACACCTCCCGCAGCTCTCAAGTTCATGGCAGACGCCGCCGTGGTAAATGCACATGGGAACGAGATCGCCGGAGAGTTCCGGCATGGCCTTTTCCGCTTCATCGCACATCATCCGGGCGACCTGCTGCGTCCGCTTTGCTGCGCGGCCGCAGAGCCTCTTGTTTGCGAAGGTCATCAGCTCCTCGGCGTTGCAGTAGAAGATCATATCCACCGGTGTATTCCGGGGGGCATTGTCGCCATCCATCCGTTCCTGCCGGTCGTTGCGCAGGCTGGACACAAACGGGACTGCGTGGACGTGTCGGGCAAGGTGGGTGGCGATGTTGCTCGGAATATCTTCGATCAGGAACGCAAAATTCAGAACGCGGACGGGGCTGTGCCGCGCATGGAGTACATCGCGCAGGAGTTTCGAGGACGGAGGCTTCTTCGGAGCCTCTTTCCTGCCCATAGTAACCCAAATGCAATGCTTGAACAGCAGCAATTCGCGTTCTTCCGGCTTGTAGATCAGTGTGACTTTCATGGTATTTCTCCCTTCATGGTTCCTCTATGTTGTCTGGCATATCGCCAAATCTTCCATTCAAGCAAAGGGCCGTCGCGCAGAGCGCGATATTCATCAGTGTTGGAGTAAGGGCGTTCCAGTCCACGCTTTTCACCTGTCTGCGCTGGCCTGCATCCTTCTGCGTCGCCATTCTGATAAGGCGCGCAACGTTTTCCTTGAGGTTTTCTTCGTCGGCGTTCGTGTTTCCGTGCTCTCTTGCAACCCAGAACATTGACCACATGGCATCCTTGCATCCCTGTTCCCAATCAATTACAGCCATTGCTCTGCTCCATCTCCGAAAGCTCTTCCTCTCCATGCTTCCGTACATCCACGAGCGATTGTCCCTCTTCGATTCTGCACTCTGCCACCGGTTCGCCGCCCCAAGGATAGGGCTTGTCGAAGTGTAAGCCCCACCCACCTTCCGGGCGGTCGTGCCATGCCATCTGGTATCGCAGCGCGGTATAGATGTTCCACGCCCGGTGATGCAGCGCGTCCTTCTCGCATTTGGGTTGGCCGTAATCGTTCCGGCCAAAGATGATACAGGCGACGATCTTGAGAAGGTCGTTGGCAAGGTCGCGGCGCTGGCAGTATTCATCCACGCTCCGCACGTCCAGCATCAGCTCCGTGATGCGGTCGAACTGCCCGATTTTCAACCGGGCGTAAAGCTCCAAGGCGTTCTGCGCGACCTGCGCCTGTTCGCGGGTCAGCGTAAGGATATATTTCTCGTCACCATTCTTCATCGCGGTATTCCTCCGGGATATAGTCGTCGTCGAGCGGAGAGGATTCGTCTTCTTCGCTGCTGTAATCATCATCGATGATAGAGCGCTTTCCCCATTCAGAGTTTCCGATACGGCTCATAGACCCGCCTCCCTTCTGAACATGCAGTCATGGTAGGGGTCATGGTTCCTTGCGCAGTCCTCGCAGCACGCTTCGCAGACCTTTTCGCCGCAGGGAGCTTCTGCCCATTCCGCAGATACATCTTCGTTCGTGTCGAACATGGCGATAAGTTCACCGCAATGCTCGCAGTTGATGGGGATCCTCATTGAACATCAGCCCTCCTTGTCCATCTTCGCGCCGCATGTCGGGCAGAATTTCTTGATATCCGGGTCTCCGCAAAACGGACATTCATATCCAAATGGGAGCGTTGTGACCGGCTCTCCGTCTGAATTGCACCACGTTTCATAATGCGGAACAGGATTCCCATGCTTGATGATTGCCGCGTCTTCCGCTTCGGGAAGCAGCTCTATCGCATTTGTGCAGCGGGCGAACACCCGCGTCTGCCTGCTTGAAGCGGTGACGGCCATCTTCGTAAGTTCCTTGACGGCGGCTTCTCGATATATCAGCCCCTTTTTCACACTTCCACCTCCTGATAGAGGGCGCTGGCCTCTTTCTTCATGCCGTACTTGGTGTAGTAGTCGAAGAGGGCTTCGCGCTGCGCCTTGGTCATGGGGCGGTCGCCGGAAGTGAGGAATGGAACACCCTGCCGGGGATTGTGGAGAAGCAGCCACCCTTTCACAAGGACGAGGTAGTCCGTGCCGGTGTGCATATCGTTCTTCAAGACGTTCTCCCAATCATCATGCGCCCGGATGTAATCGCCAGCGAAGCGCTCGTGATCAGCCCATTCTACGGGGTGGAACTCTCCGTCAGGTGAAAAGAAGCCGTAAGGGGCGAATTCTTCCTCCGTCCCGATCATGCGGTCGATAAACTCTTGCGCGGGTGTCGGGCGCAGGAAGTCGATATTGCACTGGCATCCGCAGTCATCCCGCTTGAGTTCGCCGGTGATGACAAGGGCGAGTTCCTGCCATGCCTCCACGGCATCCTTCCGGGCCTGTTCCTCTTTCTTGAGGTCGTTCTGGAGCTTTGTGTATTTCCTGAAGAAATCGGACTTGAGCGGTTCGTCTGAACAGTCGCAGTAAACAAAGCTGCCATCCCGCGTATTTCCCTTGAAGTAGGAGCGTCCGAGGATGATGTCCTGCGCGATCTGCTCAATGCGCTGCTCCGTGAGACCGTTGCTCTTGAGCAGTTCTCCGACCGTCTCAACTACCCATTCAAATCCAATTCCCTCGTAGAGGAAGCGCTGACGGAGAAAATCCGTAAGCCAATCTCCGTCGATGGCGAATGATACGCTGCCCACAACACTCATGCTGCTCCCTCCAATCCCAGCTTGAAAGCGGATACCTCGTAGGCTGTTCTGGTGATACTGTCGCCGGTGGCCAGCTTCTTCTCGTAGTCTCTGGACTGGATGCGGCCGGAGATTGTGATGCGGTCGCCGGTGTGAAGGGTGGCTGCCCGCTGCGCGTTGCCTCCCCAAGTGATGACGGGAATGTAGTCGCTTTTCCCGTAGCCTCTGTTGACGGCAAGCATCATGTCGCAAATCTCTCTGCCGAAGGGAGTGACGCGGTAGATCGGCTGCTTGCAGATCGTCCCGGTGAGTTGAACTTCGTTCAACGTGCTTTCCTGTGCTGCTTCGATGCTCTGGGCGTGGATGTTGACAAACAATCTGCCCTTGTCGCCGACGACCTTGTTGTAGGTGCGGAGCTGGCCGGTGATCTGGACGGGGCCGTTTTCGATGGCTTGCGCCTGCTCGTAGAGGCGGCCCGGAATCGTGACGGGCAGAAGATCTTCCGCGCCGGAAAGCCTCTTGACCTTGAGGGTTCCGGCGTAGAACTTTTCGCCCATCTTCTCATGGCTAAGATAGAGCCCGTTCTGCAGTAGGCCGATGACCTCGACCGTGTTGGTATTGAACAGGATCGGCTTAATGTTCATTCTGTTCTTCCTCCCCGTAAGCTCGCCCGCAGAAAGGGCAATGATTGATTTTGCAGAAAAGGCGCTGCGCCTTCTCGTCTCCGGGTTGGTTGATCTCAATGACCAATTTTCCGTTATAGAAGCTGACAGACGCAATGCGTTGCGGGTCTACCGGGTGCTTGAAGGTGAGCATATCGTATTCGCCGTCTTTGTTGGAGTGGCAGAATCCGCAGAGCTGCTGGTCATTCATAGCCTCGCACCTCCCACGGAAATTCCTGCCGAAAGTCATCGCCCATCAGGCCGCGCAGGCTCTCCTTCATAAACACAGGGATATGGTTCTTGTCGCTATACTCAACGATATGCTCCACCCACTCGCGCTGCGTTGCGACCTTCCCTTTGCGGTTTCCCGTTTCCGCTCCGATGATGTGCCATTGTGCGCCGGTGCTGCCGATGTGAGCGCCGATGTCGTAAAGCAGCGGTTCAAAACTCACAAAGCGATTCTTCTCAGGATAAGCAGGGTAGTAAAAATCGCCAGCGTCATGCACCATCTTGCCGTGCAGGGCAAAGGTCGTCGGCCTGCCAGGTATCTCATGCGGCCCGTCATGGCCGGGCCAGTTGGAATGATCGAACGTCGCTCCAAACCAGAAGTTATCTCCTTTGGGCATGATTCCGGCGCGTTCAAGATGGCAATATCTGCCCGGATTCTTCGTCAGGAACAGGAAGCGGTGCTGCGGCGCAGCCTCGCACGCCTCAAACAACTGTTTTATCCACTCGTCCGGCACCCAGTTGCCGAACATGTCGCCCATGCTGCAAACGAATATGGTGCGCGGCTTCTTCCAGTGCTGAGGTTCGTCCAGCTTATAGCGGTGGAAGGTAGGCTGAAAGCCGTAAGGGTAAGGCTCCCTCTTGTTCCCGTGGAAGTCATGCCGAACAGGTTCCGAAAGCTCATATACCGGATGAGGTTCATCCACCGGCACAAGCAGTTCAAAGTCTGGCATAGCCATTGCAGTAGAAAACCGTTCCGCAATCCTGCGGGCGTAGCAGTATTTACAGCCGTGATTGCATCCCGTGACTGGGTTCCAACTGGAATCACACCAGTCTATTTTTGTCTTGTACCCCATGATGAGCCTCCTTCTTTTGCTTGAGAATTTTATCGAGGCCGCGCATCGCTCCGTCTATGTTGCCGGAAAGAATCTGGCCTCGCAGGGTCTTGAGCTGCTTCCGGGAGAGCTTTGACCGATGCTCTCCCAGCCGTGAAAGCGCGTTCCGCGTTGCCTGCTGTTCCATCGCGCTCACCAGTCCGTGAAATGGTAGTACGCCTTGCCGAGAGCTTCGCAAAGGGCAAAGGTCGGGAAAAGAACGACCATGATGGGCAGCAGGATGAAGTATGCCGTAAACCTCATGGAGAACCGGGCCAGCGCCCAGAGGAAGTAGTGGTTATGCATCAGCGTATCTCCTTTATCGGGTATTTCTTGATGATCTCAATGGCCTCCATGCCGAAGTGATCGCGGATGGCTTTGGCTTTATAGGCTGCGGAACTGTATTTGCAAGGGCCTGTGAAGTGGCCGTTTCTCTCGCAGGTCTGGTCGTTCGACCAGCGTTTGCAGGTTTCGCAATCCTGAAGTCGGTCGCGGAATATGCTGCCGGTCTTGAGATCGTTCTGCTCCGTTGTGGCGGCCATGATGAATGTGAGCTTTGCCCGTCGCGCGAGTTCCTGTAGCTCTTTGCTTTCGGGGTAATGCAGTTCGGAAAGGATCTTCACCAGCATAGCGAAGTCGTATATGGCCTCCGTCTCATACTGCCGCTTGTACCCGACGCTGCCCATTTGGATTATCCTCCGATGCCCAACTGCCAGATTTCAACCTCGACGCGGGGCTGCTCTGCATAGCGCTTGATGACTCTGCCATCCACGATCTGGGTGTCGTCGCAAAAGGCGATCTTGTTCAGCGCGTCGCATACGATCTTGCCGACGTTATCCCAATCAGGCTTTTTTGTGGGCCGGATGATATCACCAAGCATCAGGACGCGCTTTTTCTTGCTGGTACTTTTCGGGATGGGCTTGTAGGCCGTTACAAGCATCCCGAGTGCCGCGTCTCGGCTAAACATGAAGCCATCGCACTGAGCTTGGTATTCCATCTTCACGAGCGCCTCATAGTTAGCTGTTTTCTTTGGGGTAACGGCCCTGACATAAGGTCCGCGTGTATCAAACTTGGGGCGGCCTTTTCCGTTTGGCTCTCCAAGGATGATAAATTTCACTTTTCTTGGCTCATTCATGGCTCTTGCTTCTCCCTGTCTATCGCATAGTAGTGCATTGTTCTCTTGTCAAAGAGAACGCAGGCCTTTCCCGTGGTTCCCTGCCGTTGCTTTGCTATTCCAAGGCAAAGGTAGGTGAATCCCTTCTCGACGAAATTCTTGAAGTAGGGCTTGTCTCGTGGATCAACGTAATCGTCCTCCTCATCGTAGGGATTATGGAGGAATATGACGCCGTCTGCGTCCTGCTCAATGCTTCCGCTATCCTTGAGGTCTTCAAGCGTAGGCATTTTCGCTCGTGCGCCTCCGGCGTAGCGTTTTACCTGCGCCAGAGCAATGACCGGGATGTTGAAGTCGACCGCTATATCCTTGAGGGCTTTGCTGATGTAGCCGACGCGGAGCCGGTCTTCCTTGAATTTCTGGGCTGTGGACATCAGCTGCAAATAGTCCACGATCAGGATGTCGATCTCGCCACGGTTGGCTTTGCGCTGCACCTCTGCTCGCAGGTCTTCGACCGTGCGGACGGTGAACAAGAAGTCGACCGGGAGCCGTGCTGCTTCTCCAACGCCCTCTGCCAGCGTGACCCAATCCTCATCTGTGATGTCGGCTTTTCTGATCTTCATGCCGTCCATGTAGGTCTCGTATGAGAGGATGCGCTGGCCGAACTGGATGTCGGTCATTTCGCGGGAGCAAATGCCCACCTTGAATCCCTTTTCTGCTGCTGCGAGAGCCACGTTCATTCCGAACACGGACTTGCCTACAGCGGGACGGGCGCCGATGACGGTCAGCTCCCCTCCGAAGAATCCACCTATGACTGCATCCACATTCCTGATGCCGCTGGTGATGCTGACGGTTTCGCCCTTGACGCGCTGCTCAAGGTAGTCATAGGTTGCCAACATTACGTCCGACATGGTAACCCAGCTATGCTTGCCGATGTTGATGTCTCCGGCTTCCGTGCGGAGCTTGTCCATGATGCCGTTGATGTCCTGCGCCGGATCGCTGAGCTGCTGCTGCACCTGCGCCATCATGGCGAGGGCTTTTCTCCGGGTGGAAAGAGACTTGACGACGGTGAGATAGCTGTCCACGTTCCAAGCAAATGCGAGTGTTCGGGTGCATTCGATAGCGTCGGAGGTGTAACGGTTCGCCTCTCCGGGGGCGATCTTCTCGAACATCTGATCTATCGTGATGAGGTCGACATCGAGCTGTTCCGCTCTGGCCTGCTTGATGGCCCGGAAGATAATGCGGTGGTTGTCGTAGTAGAAATCATCCTCGACCAGCTCATTGAACTGGCCGACGCAATCCTTGAAATTCGTGACAAAGCAGCCGAGCAAGCTCTTTTCTGCTTCGTCGCTGGCGAAGCTCGTAGCGGCTGCCTTTTGCAGCTCGAACGATACGTATTCGCTGTTTTCAGCCATAGGACTGGTTCCTCCTCATCAGTAAAAGTCGCCGGAGATCGCGGGCGGCCCTTTGGGTTCTGTGTCCTGACCGTTGCGGCGCTGCTTGTCCGCTTTCAAACGACGCTCCAAATCTTTGGTATAGGCTTCTGCCTTTTCTACGGTGTCGATCTTCTGCTCGACCCATTTATTCAAAACTGCTTGCAGGTACTTCCAAGGGTTGTTTGCGCTGGCCGTGTTGGTGACCTCTATGGCCTTGCATACTACATCGGCTCCGAGGTCTTCGTAGAAGCTGACGAGAATATCGCCGGATGTCCCATAGGGAACGAGACCGATGTTCTTTTCGTAGCACTCCACGACCTTGCACCACTCCGGGTCAATGCCGGATATGTCGAAGGGATTGGCGGGCTGCTCCGGGGTCGGAGGCACTTCCGGCTCGATGGGTTCTTCCTGCTGTTCTTTCTGTTCCTTAAGGCGCTGCCGGTGACGGCGCTGCTTTTCTGCGTTGCGCTTCCGCTCTTTGGCGCGGTAGTCAATCAGGCGGCCAATGTAATCGTCCCAATCATGGACGACGTGGCTGCCGTCCTCATCCACATCGACGAAATGCTCATCAACCATCGCCCGAAGGAACAGCTCCGGGTCTCCGTACCAGCCCGCCGCATCTGCGATGTCTTGCGCTGACATGGATTCGAGGCTGCCGTCTATGGCGTAGTCGATACACCAGAGCCAGAACATGCAAAGGTGTCCAACGACCTGCGGGATGTCCTGAGGTACTTTCAGCCCCAGCGCCCGCACGAGCCTTTTCGTTTTTGGATGGGTCGGTAGCTTCTGGTGCAACTCAATCCATGCCATGATTCTTCCTCGCTCTCCATCCTCCGAAGGGCCAGCCTCACGGCCAGCCCTTCGGTTTTGCTTTTTAGGCGAGAACGACGATGTTCTGCCCGTAGAGGTTGTTCTTCAGATAGTCGTGGATGTTGATGACCGCTTCGTTCTTCCAAGCGCCACCATCAGCCTCGTAGAGGGCGCAGTTGGCATCCTCGTCCACACGGAGGGTGAAGTTGCTCTCCGGCTGGTCGACTTCCGTGAACGTGCGCATGGGCTTGAGCGGGACGGGGTTCTGGAAGACCACGTTCTGGGCCATAGATACGCCCTGCTTCGTGGTAATGACCTGAGAGATGCCGTCGTCGGTGGTGGTGCAGCCCTGCTCCTTCGTCATGGACTTAATGACACGGAACAGCTCTGCGCGGGCCGGGGTGTCGATGAACTTGGAAAGGAGCTGCGTGTTGAAAAGCTCCGTATCCATGTAACGGCCAAAGGTGATATCCGGCACATGAGCGTCGCACTTCGCGATGATCGTGCGCTGCTTGTGGTGTTCAGAGGGATGGGACATCAGACGGACGGAAGTATGATCGACGACCTGCAGGATAAGACGATGCTCCGGCTCGGTGGGAATCAGGCCTTCCACGTTCTCCTTGATGTAGTCGATCAGGCCGTCCAACGTGAAGAAAGTCAGCGCAGGGGGAACGATCTCATCGTCCGGGATGAACTTGACGGGCTTGATCGGAACCCAACAGAGGTTCCTGCTGTCCCAGCAGTACTTCTGGCCGTCGATCTCCATGATCTTCTGCTTGGATTCGATTTCCATGTTGCTGCGCTCGTGGGCCGCGCCGGTTTCGACGAGGTACTGAGCGAGTTCGGTCGCGCCGCCGAAAAATCCGGCGTTCTTGATGTCGGTGGTGGGATTGGTAGCCATGATGTGATTTCTCCTTTCGTCACTTCACTTCGCGCAGTTTGCCGAAGTTCACAGTCTGGGGCAGCGGCGCTTCGTTGCCCTCGATGTCGAGCTGGCCCGGCACCTGATTCGTGCGCTCCGTCGCAACGACGGAGCCATCAGCGCTGATGGTGAGCATGACCGTCTGCGTGAGGTCAACCTTCGGGGCCAGTTTCGGAACGACGCTCACGCGGAAGTCGCACGAATCACGGCGTTCGTTGGGCGTGATCTTGATCTTGAGGTTGACTTCTCGCGGCTTCTTTGCGTCGGTGTTGGGGTCGTAAACATTCTCCCAGACCTCCGCGAGCGCGGCGTTGAAGCGCTCTTCTACGCCGCCGTCCATCAGATCGGACAGGCTTTTGATAGGGCGTTGGGTAGCCATTGTAGTTCTCCTTTCAAAACGGGTTCAGCTCCAGCGGAATGGTCATTCCTGCTGCCGCTGCTATAACTTCTTCAAGGCCGGTCACCTCCTTCACGGCTTTCACCATAGCCCGTTCATCACTGCGCTCATCCGAAAGGTGGACGAGGACGATGGTTCGGGTCTTGCTCAAGTCGTTCGCCCGGAGAGCATCGAGCAGCCGCCGCAATGACATGTGGCTCTTTTTGAGCCTGTGCCGGAGCGCTGCTGTCAGCTCTCCGTCTTCCTGCTGGCCGTCGATAACTTCGTCGATGTAGTTGCACTCGACAATCCAGTAATGCACTCCGGGAAAGGTGTGCTTGAGGTAATAGGTGTCTGTGGCATAGAGGGAGACTTCGCCAGTTGGGTCGTGCCTGATGAGGTACCCGCACGGCTCTGCTGCGTCATGCTGCGTCTCAAAAGGCAGTACGGTAAATTCCCCTACAGAGATTGCAGAAAGCATCTGAACGGCGTTCAACGGCGTTAAACAACCATCTGAGCGGATAGCTTCTGCCGTTCCTGCGCTGCAATAGGTCTTCACGCCCATTTGAGCTACGGCCTCCGCGCTCTTTGCGTGGTCTCCATGTTCGTGGGTTATGAGGCATCCGTCGAGGCACTTCCAGTCGGGGACAGCTCGGATAAGCTGCCGGATGGGAAGCCCGGCATCGAGCAGGAGGGCGCTTCCTCCTGCCCGAAGCACATAGGCGTTGCCGGAGCTTCCTGTGCCGATGATTTGCAGCTCCATCAGAAGTCAGGGTTTTCGGAGGGTTCGTCTCCGGGTGCGTCGGTGGCCGGGGATGCTTCATTCATCGGCTCTTCCGGATCTTCGATGAAAGCAGGGGCTTCCGGCAGAATCACCGGTGCGCGGTTCCCGTTCTCGATGACCTCTGCCTCGATGACTAGGTCTTCGAACTGCTGCTCTCGCTGCCGGATGTACTGATAGCTTTCGTCGACCTTGTCCGGGTCTCGAGGAATGCGCTTGCTGCCGTAGATTTCGCGCTTCATGGTCTTCTCGAACATTTCCGGGAGCCAGCCGTCGAGATGGGTCTTGACTGGCTTGCCGTTCTCGTAGACCGTCTTTTCGCCGCCCCAGAATTCAGGGCTGGCGTACTTGGGCTTGCGCTTCATAACATCGGCCTTGCTGAATACAACCAGCTTGTTTTTGGCCGGGTCATCGTACTCGATGTAGCCAAACACGCCGACCGGCTCTCCACGGTCGAAGGGGTTCGGGATGTCCAGCTCGTAGCCCTCAACGGGGTTGCGGCTGTCCTTCTTTACCATGCGGAACGTGTCGTTCTGGTAGATGACTTCGACCGTAACGGCCTTGAAGGGGTCGAGCGCGTACTTCTCTGCCTGATAGCGGATGCCGTTGTAGCCCTCCATCAGGGTGATGGAATACATATTGCCCTTGTTGTTCTTGTAGGGAATCGGGAACAGAGTGTTGTCTTCCATCATGTCGAGGCCGACGCGGGCGTAGTGGGCCAAATCCTGCGCGAGCTGCGGGAGGTCGATGGTGTTCCAGCTATACGGCAGAATGTTGTCGTAGTCGTGGTTGCGGTTGGCTGCGTTCTTGCGCTGACGCTCCGCTTCGGTCTTCGCCAGCATCTGGTCGATGCAGATGAAATAGTTGCGGATGAGCTGCTTTTCGCGCTCAGTCGGGTTGTAGACGCCGGTGGACGAATACTGCTTCATCACCATGTTGGTGAAGCGTTCGCTCTGGCTGATCTGCACATCCTTCGGGGCGAGCTGCGTCTGCTGCTGGTTGGTGGTCGTCGGTGCGTTTGCCATATCAGATAGCCTCCTTGATGGTTTCAATCTTCAAATCTTCGTCCGTGGAAACGGCGAGAGAAATGAGCTGGGAATCGGTGTGTGCGAGAACATTCACCCGTTCGCTGTTGTCGGCGAAAAGCGGGAGCGAGAGGTCGTAATGCTGGGAGAGCACGTTGACGATCTCGATGTCGCTGTTGATCTGGGCGGCGGTGTTGGCCGTGCCGTAGGAAACGAGGCCGGAGCTGCCGGGAATGTAGGCCTGACAGGTATCCGCGATGCCGCCGTTGATCTGCTTCTCGAAGAGCTTCCAACGGACGGTCGGGAACTTTTCGTTGATGCTGTCTTCCAGCGCGGAGCATCTATCCTGGACAAACTGTTCCACCAGCGCAACGAGCTGTTCCAGCTCTGCGATGCGAGAGGCCTTGTCCTTCTGCTGCTGCTCAAGATCGGCAATGCGCTTTTCCGTTTCGATGCCGACATCCCGGCGAGCGAGTACGGCGCGGTTCCTGTCGAGTATTTCGCGCAGCTCTGCTTTGCGAGCCTCGTACCCCTTGATCTTTTCATCCGGTGAGGACTTCTGCTCTGCCTTGAGTTCTTCGATCTGCTGGCGAAGTTCGGCAATGCGGGGTTCGGTGGAGTAATCCGGCTCCGTGGGCATGGCCTTGATTTTCTCATAGGCTGCATCGCGCTCTGCCTCTGCCGCCTTGAGCTGCTGCTCAAGCGTGGCGACCTCTGCTTCGTTGCGGGCTACGGCCTCAGTAAGCCGGGTGACCTCTGCGCCCTTGTCGGTTCCGCGCTGCTTGATATCTGCCAGTGTTGCTTTTCTGGCCGCGTCGAAGGTCTTCCGGGCTTCTTCGACGGCCGCCATGACCATCGCCATCGGGAGCGGCTGCTTGCAGGTGGGGCATACATCGTCCGAAGGAGGTGCGACGAACGTGCGCTCATATTCGGTACGGTAGCTCTCCCGGAGGGAATCGCGGGCTGCTGCTGCCTCGGCCAGCTCTTTGCGGTCGCGCTCAAGCCTGCGCCGGGTATCTGCCAGCGCGTCAGTAGCCCTGCGGAAGGTATCGGAGGCAATGCTGCGCTCTTGTTCCAGCTTTCGCATTTCGGCCCGGTAAGCGTCGGCGACAGTGCGCTGCAAGCTGACAGCCTCAGTCTCCAGCGCGAGGATGCGGTCGCGGTTCCCGGTCTGGCCGCTCTGGGCTTTGGCTTCTGCGATATAGCCGTCGATGCGTTCCAAGTCCTTGAGCGTGTCGGCGACGATATACTCCGCATCGGATATCGTACGGGCATCAATGACCGGGAGGGCCTTGCGGGCTTCGTCGATGCGGACGGGAATCATCTTCAGCTCTTCGTTGGTGCGCTTGCGCTGATCGGAGAGGATCTTCCGCAGGTCTTCCACTCCGACGTTTCGCTGGGCGCATTCGTCGGCGAGGGGCCTGTATTCATCGCGCTGCAGCAGGAGCGTGTCCACATCGGTATCAGAAAGGGCGATCAGCTGCTCCCGGCGTTTCTTCCAGTCGAGGGCGTTGAAAGCGGAGAGGGAGCCAATGAGCCGGAAGACCTCTTCCGAAGTGATCTGACTGATTCGGGCTTTGAAGTCAGTGAGCTTCGTTTCCACATCGTTAATCCAGTAGGTGGAGACATTGCCCTGATAGACCGACTCTGCGCTGCCGCGCTTCTTGACCCAGTTCTCACGCTGCGTCCGGCGAAGGTTGAAGGGCTGACCATCCAGCTTGCAGAACAGCTCCACCGTCGTATCGAGGTTGTGGATTTCGTCACCGTTCTCGTCCAGCGGCTTTTCCCGGAAGTCGTAGCTGCCGGGTGTGTTGCCGCGAGAATCCTTGTTCCACAGCACCCAACTGAAAGCATCGGGGATGGTGGTCTTGCCGGTTCCGTTCATGCCGCTGATGCGTGTGACCTCACCGAAGTCGATGGAAAGCTCCCGAACTCCCTTGAAGTTCTGGATGACCATCCGCTCAATCGTCATGCGCATTCTTGACACCTCCAAACGTGCGCTCGAGCAAGTCGAAAAGGCCGTGGATGAATTCTTCTTCGGGATCGGTTGCCTTTGGGGGGCAGTTGGGCTTCTGCTGCTCTTTGGGCTTTGCGGGTTCGAATGATTCCGCAGGCTCATCGACGACCTTTTCCTGAATCTCCGTCCAGATTCTTCCGTGCTGCTTGAGGTGATCGTACATGGCGCTGGCGAGCTTGAACTTCGTGTCGAGGATTGCCCTCATTGCACCGACAAGGGCGACGGATTTATCGTTGATGAACATCGGGTCGGGACCGATGCACGAGGTGGTTACATGTTCACCATCGACCGCGATGATGAGTACCGCTTCGGCATTGTCGCTGCCGTGCTGCTCGATGATCTTCTCAGTAAAACGAGAGATAGAGACCTTTTCCATGGTTTGTTCCTCCTTCTGGTGATTAGCCAAAAATGGCTCTGCTGATGATCGTGCTGACCAACACGATGAGAAAGATGATGGCGACGGCCTTTGCCTTCTCCTTCCGCTCCGCGTTCTTTTTGTTCCGGGCCTCTTCCCTCTGGAAAGCTCCAACGGCATCCAGATAGATTCGTTCGTATTCTCCAACTCGCTGTGCTGCTCTCCTGTAGTTCTGGTCTAGCACTTCGTGTTCGCGTCGTGCGTCTTCAATCCGCTGGAGAAGCTCTGCAATGTCGTCTGCAACATCTTCCCTGACAAGCCCTTGCATTATTGCCTGTCGTAGGCGCTGTTCTCCATGACCGCGCATCATGATGACGCTGGCACGGCCTCTTTCTTTGGTGTTGGTACTCATTTCGATCCTCCGTTCATGTTGTCCGCTGGCCGATCTGTTCCGTCTGCCAGCGCTCAAATACGTCGATTTCTACCCGAAGGGTATTTCCAAGTCTGAAAAGCTGACCGCGCTTTTCAAAGATGTGCATGATCTGGATTGCCTTGCTTCGGCTCACGCCGAGGATGGTTTCGATGTCCTTTGCGCTGTAAAAACGCTTCTTTGGTGCTGGCAAATGCTTCACCTCCGTGCGCTCTTGAGGGCGTTGAGAAATCTCTGGCAGGCTCCGAGGGCTTCGGTGGACTCCTTCTCAACGGTTGCCGCGAGAGCCGGGTCGTCGAACTTCCCGTCTGCTGCATCCCGGATGGCTTCGCGCTGGATGTCCAAGAGATCGCCGACCTCTGCAAACATCGTCATCATCGCGCCGGGCAGCTCGTGCTGCTGCGTATCCGGGTGCAATCTCGCATAGCTGGAATACTTCGTGCGCATCCAGTCGTACCAGACATTCAGGTCTCCAAAGGCTTCTGCGATCTGGTACATACTATCGGGGTCAGGGTCGCTTTTCCCGCTCTCCCAGTTGTAAATGGTGGTCGGGTCGCGGCCGATCATCTCTGCCAGCGTTGCAGCGGTCATTTTCAGTAGTTCCCGCCGCTTTTTGATGTCAATGTTGGTAAATACCGCCATTGTGATCTGCCTCCCGCGCTGGTAAGATTTATTCAACAACTTCCGATGGTTTGATATCCGTGGTAGGAGGAATGGCTTCATGGAGCGTCTTGTCTTTGAGCTGGAGCGCGATGTACTCACGCAGCGTTGCGCGGTACTTTTCGCGGAGCCATTCGGCTACGCTGTGGTAACCAAGACCGGCTACTGCCTTGAAGAGCGCCGCCTTTTCTTCGGCGGGCATCCAGACGCGAATCTGTTCCATCCCTTCGTGCTGCTCCCCGCTTCGGCGGGCGGGCTGGATGATGATCTCGTTCGGGTTCTTCCCGTTGGAGACGGCCTTGACCTTGACCGGCTCCGGGGCGGGCTGCTGCTGTTCAGGCTCCCGCTTGACCGCAAGGAGGTCGATGTCCTGCGCGTCGTAGATGTCTGTGGGCAGACAGTCGAACACGTCGCACATGGTTTCAAGTCCTTCCCGCGTCGGAAGTACGCGCCCTTTCTCGATGTAGCTCATAACGATCTTGTCTACCCCTTCGGGCATCTTATCGGCAAGAGCTGTGGCGCTGATCTCAGCTTCGGCCCGCAATACCTTGATGCGATTGCGTACCATGCCGCTGGGCCTCCTTTACTTCGCATAGCCAATGGGGCGTTCGGCGAGGAACTGCCTCGGAGAAATGCCCAGCTTGTCACAGATCAGAAGGCCGGTGACAATGCCGGGGGTGAACAGGCCCTTCTCGATGCGGTTGTAGCCAGCGGTGGTGATCTTCGCTGCTTCTGCTACCTGCTCTTGAGTGAAGCCCTTTTCGCGCCTTGCGCGTTCGAGCCAAGTCCTGTCCATGACCTGATTGCGCTTCATGAAATCTTCTCTCCTTTCTGCCGCTCTTAACTATTGTTAAAATGGTTAAACTGTGATATAATCGGAATTGAGACAAGAAACAAGAATCCAAGGCGTTATGCGGCTTCGCGTTTCGTGGTCACGTCTCTCTGTGGCAATTCCAGCGAAAATCCGATTCTGAATCGAGATTCCGTATCACTGAATTTAATTATAATCGGTTTTGCGGATTTGTCAATACTTAAATTCGGTTTATCAATAAAAATTTTTGGAGGTATGAACGAAATGACGATTGCGAATCGACTGAACGAATTGATCGCTGAGAAGAGAATACAAAAAAAGCAGCTGGCCGAACGGATCGGCGTAGCTGCTTCCACCCTGAATACATGGCTGAGTCGCGGAGAGGACTTTCCTGCGCAATATGTGATTCCAATTTGCGACGTTCTCGGTATCTCCGCTGAAAAGCTCCTTGAGGGCCGGGATGTTCCGCTGCCGGTGATCCCCGATGATTATGTGCAGATCACAGCGGAAGAGCGCTTCCTGCTGGATACTCTCCGCAACCTCGACCGCGAAGGCGTGATCGTCGTGACCAACAAGGCCATCGAAGAGGCGCGGCGCGTCAGGTCTGCACAGGGGAATGCGTCGGTTGACGGACGCGTCGGCTGAAGCTCTGAGGCGCTGGGGAATCTTTGAGCTGCTGGACGGCGGGCCTCCGGGGGAGTAATTCCTCGCGCACGCGCGCGTATAGTATATATATAATATACTCCCTCATATATCTCATATTCTATACTACTACAACAACTATAGGTACGGTTTATGCGGTTACTTGCGGTTATTCGGGGGTTATGTTACCGACAATAACCGTACCGTAACCGGGTTACTAACCGGGTTATGTTGTGGTAGTGGTAGGGTTATTAAGCGAAAAAGGAGAGGTTACTGTGTTGAAGAGGGCTTTTGCTTTCACGTTGGCAATGCTGCTCTTCCTGTGTGGTTCTGCCATGTCGGAAGAGTCAGGCATATCTAACGGTGGGGGGGTAAATTTTACCTCTTCGCCCAATGAGGTCATTGTTTCGGGCGGCTCCTTCGTTGGTGCGCTCGATGATGTTGCGCCGGGTTGGTATTCCATCGCTCCGGCTGACGAGGTGTATACCAAAGCGTCGATCTTTGACTGCTATTCATTCGACGAGCCTGCGCTGCTGGCGAGCTACGCATGGTGGGAAGATGGCACTTCCCTGTTGACAACAGAGGCGTACCCGGAAGAGTATGTCGTGCCGCTCTGGGAGGGCTGTCTGGTTCTGGCCGGGTATTGTGGAGGTCTGGAATACAACGCCAGCACCGGCGAAGCTGCTTGGGAACAGTACGATGATGCTCCGGGCCGCATCCGGCTTGAGTATGTGGCTCCGTTGGATGGCTCTGCTGCTGTCCCGGAAGTTCCTGCCGTCGCGGTGACTGAGGCTCCGGCTGCAGCTCCTGTGTCAGAAGACCCGTACCTGCTGTACGAGGACGAAAACATCGCCGTAAGCTACTCCAACTTCTACGTCGAGAAGATAGCCGACAGCTCCTACCTCAAGACCGAGCTGCTTCTGAAAAACAAGACCGACCGTATTCTGAACATCGGCTGTGATTCTGTGATTGTAAACGGCTGCGCTGTCGATATCAGTAAGTTCGTCGAAGTGCCAGCCGACAGCACGTTCCTTCACGAGTGGACGAACGGAGCCGAAATGTTCCTGAAATACAGGATTGATACCGTAAAGACCTTTGCAATGGTCTTTGAATACCACAACGCAGATTCCTATATCGCAGGTAAATCTATCCAGACAAGAGAAATCGAAATTGAATGAGGTACCGTATGGAAATGGCATGGTGCAGTAAGTGCCACACGGATGTCTCTCTGGCCCATGCCGTGGCCGAGCTTCCGTGTCCGGCTTGCGGCAGTAAATCGTTCTTCCTCGTGGCTGACGACAGCCAGCGGGAGACGCTGCTGTTCGAGGCCGAGAGAATGATGCGTCTGGGCCGCTGGCCTGATGCCTCTGATGCTCTGAGGCGTTGCTTTGAGCTTGAGCTGATTTCCGATGCCGACCTGAATCTGTCGGCGGCAAATTTGGAATGGCGTAAACAATGCGCGGCTGCTGCCGGTGATCTGGTCGCCGGTGGCGGCCTCCCCCTTGATTCATTCCGCTCCGCTCTGGTTGCCGAGTATGACGAGTATGTCGTAGAATGGCTGCTTCGTGAGTATCGCGGAATAAGGCTCGTCCCGGATGGCGGGTCGTATATCGTGGAGGGCTGTTGATGGCAGGAAGAAAGCGAAAGGGCGAGCGGCCCGATGGACTGATTCAGGTTTCGCTCCAAATCGGGTACAAGGAAGACGGGCGGCCTGATCGCAAATATTTCTACGGCCATACGCGGGCCGAGGCAGAACGGAAGAGGGACGAGTATAAGGCCCGCCACTCTTCTGGGCTTGTCCTTGACCCGAACATCACCGTTGGGCAATGGGTCGATATCTTCCTCGTGACATACCGCACTCGCGTAAATGAGGCCTATCTGAAAGGCGATGCAACGCCATACATGCGGCTCTCGGAAAAGATCGGGAAAATGCGGGTCGTTGATGTCCGCGAGACTGATCTGCAAAAGGCCCTGAACGACGTGAGCGGCATGTCCTTCTCCACCGTAGACAAGTATCGTCAGGCAATCAAGCGCCTGTTCGAACGGGCACGGAAGAACAAAATCATCAGCGACAATCCTGCGGAAGACCTGATTCTCCCAAGCTATGAAAAAGGCTCCCACCGTGCGCTTGATCGGTGGGAGGTTGAACTTATCATGGCGAATTGGAACACGGAGGCGAGCCATGCGGGGTTGTGGGTTCTGCTCATGCTGCTGTGTGGTCTCCGGCGCGGCGAAATGATGGCTCTGAAATGGGATGCCGTAAACCTTGAGGCCCGGACGCTTGAAGTCCGGGCCGTGGCCGTAATCACAGGTGGCTCCGTCGTGATCGAGGAACGAGCAAAGTCGGACGCCGGTCTCCGGGTGCTTCCGATCTGTCAAGCCCTGCACGCTGCGCTGCTCTCTGTCCCGGAAGAAAGGCGCGAGGGGTTCGTCTGTCTGTCTGCCAAGGGAAAGCAGCTGACGGAGAGCGCCGTGTCCCGCGCTCTGGAAACCTTCTGCAAAGTGCTTGAGAGAATCCTGAATGGCGAGCCTCCTACCCAGCGCGGCCGCAGGACAGACCTTGAACGGAAAAAGGCCGAGAAAGAAAAAAAGCTCCCCGCAAAGGAGCGGAAGCAATTCGAGTTTACGGCGCACGATCTCCGGCATACATACGCCACGGCCCTGTACGATGCCGGTGTTCCCGTAAAGGCTGCGCAGTATTTCCTCGGACACGCCGACATCAGGATAACGCTGGATCTGTACACCCACCTGTCGAAGGAGCGCGAATCTGCTTCCCGGAATCAGATGGTCAAATATCTGGATGAGTGGCTGGATTCCCGCGTGCTGAATGCCCTCTCCTTGGAGCTGCCGGAGGGCAAAAACGACACATAATCTGCTGCTCTGTGGTAAAAATGTGGTATTAACTATTCTTTATTAGTCAATCATTTAATTATATACGTTGACGGCAGATGATATGCATGATATACTGTGAATAGCGTATAAAATGCAATTGAGCCGGATGGCTTCGGGACCAAAAGGTCGCAGGTTCAAATCCTGTCACCTCGACCATTCCAGCAGCGGCTTGAGCATTGCTCAGGCCGCTGGTTTTTTTCTGAAAGAATATCGAAAAAGCCTTGAAAATCAACGCTTTTCGCGTAGAAGAAAAGGGGGGCTCCGAGGCTGAATGTCCATCATGGCCGAAATGGTGTGAACTTCTTTTTCTCGTTTTTCTCGTTTTTCTAATTTCCCGTTTGTGGTAAAAATGTGGTAGTAACCGTCGTTTTTGTGGTAATCGCATTTGCGGATTAAAAAACGTCCCTGCGTAAAACGGCCTAAAATGGCGCGCAGGGACGTTTTGTTGTTTGTATGGGAGTTTGGTCGGGTAGAAGCTCCGAGGCAGTCTGAGGGGCGTTAAACTGCGTTTAACTGCCACTCATTCCGCGATGGTCTGCTGAAACTTCACTGCATGGCCTCTTCGAGGCTGCCCAAGGCATCCTCGATGCTGCTGTAGGCCGTCTCAAGGGCATCGATGGCCTCGCTCATCGCTTCGCCGCGCTCGGAGTTCTGCAGCCCCTCCGGGAGGTTGTCATAGGCTTCCTGCTCTTCGTTCTGGACTTCCTCAATCTGGTCTCTCGGTTCTTCGATCTTGCCGAAGATGCTCTGGATGGTTGCTCTGCGCTGCTTGTTCATTTCTTCGTTCCTTTCTGCCTCTTCGGAGGCTTCCGTTTTTCGTAGCATTCCTGCGTCAGGATGTTTGGGGTTCTGCCGGTGTCTTCCCAGAGGTGGCAGTACGGAGCGGGGTTGTACCCCGCTCCCGTTGCCATTGTGCGGTAGTAGTGGATGCAGCTTTTGCACTTGAGCGTCATGCCGCCACCGCGTTCAGCCGGTTCCACTTTTCGCGGCTCATGCCGAGGATGCTGTAACCGACGCTTTCCATTTCGGTGGAGCGGTCGTAGCTCTCTACATCCTGCGCTGCGCGGGTGACCGCGTTCGCCAGACCGTACAGGCTGAACTCTCCGTCACGGATAAGGTGATCGAGGATGCGGCTGCCCTCCTTCTTCGTGAAGCCGTAATCGGAGGAAGCCAGCTCGATCATCTGGGGAATATCTGTGGTGACGATCTTCGCCTGCTTCGCGTCGCGCATCATCTTGACCACCTTCTCGAAGCGGGTCTGATCGACGGCTGCGCGGACGGTGTCCTGCACCTTGAGCATCAGCGCCCGGTCATCTGCTGCGAGGGTCGCGTTGGAGTAGAGGCTGTAATCCTCTCCGGCTTCGTTGCCGCGTCCGATGTGGTAGCGACGGGTGGCTGCGTCGTTGACGACCATGCCGTTCGAGCAGACGAGGCGGTAGACCAGCGGCTGTACCGCCATGCTTCCCATTCCCACTTCGCTGTTGGTGATGATGATGCCGGACTGCACCACGTCGCCGGGGACAACCTCCGTTTCGAGACGCGGGTTGACGACCTTGATGTACATGCGTTCGTCGGTGACCTCGCAGCTCTCGATGCGAGCGTCCTTGATGTCGGCGATGATCGGGAGGACTGCCTCTGCGATCTCGTAGTTGTCGATGCGGCGGTAGCGGTCGGAGAGGAAGGCGCGAGCGGTTCCGTCGAGGGTTCTCACCATGCGGGTGGACGGGTCGTGGCTGAACCAACTGTTCACATTGGCTGCCAGCAAGTCGGGGTTCTCAGCTCGCATCTTGTCGTAGTACTTCGCCGGGATGCCGAGTGCGGAGCCGATTTGCCGGTGGGCGATGTCGTTCACGCGCAGGATGGTGTTCATGTGCTGCTGGGGATTCTGGAGGGTGATGCTCTGGCCGTCCTCCGTGCTGTCCATGATGATGTTCCGGGTGTCGAGCAGATAGTCGTGCTTCGCATTGCGCTGACGGTCGAGTTCCTGAGCCAGTTCCATGAGAGTGCGTCCAAACTTCATTGTGATATACCTCCGTTTTCTTTGGTTGATGGGGCGATAGTTGGTAGGCCGGGAGGCGTTGCCGCCTCCCGTATCAGGACGGCTTATCAGCCGTAAACCTCTTCGAGGGTTTCCACAAGGCCAAGGCCCTTGATCTGGGCTTCTGCCAGCTTCGCGGCATTGGCGATGAGCTTGTTGATCTCTTCGCGGGTGGTCTGGATGAAGCGGCCATAGGCCATCTTCCCGTTCTTCTCCATGTCGTAGGCGACATGGCCGTTGGCGTAACGCTTCACGTGGAAGCGGATGCAGGAGTTACGATGCGGCAGGATGATATCTACCCTGTAACCTTTCCGGGCGCTGCTGTTGTTCTTCATCGGGATTCCTCCTTCTCAAATTGCGAAGCCCCGGAGACGGATGGTGTCTTCGATGGCGTTGTAGGCTCTCTTATTGGAGCGGTGCGACTTGACTTTGAGCGGGGTGTTGACGTGCCTGAAGTACTTGACCGTGACCGCCTCATAGTCGGAGGTGAATCGAACCATGACCGTGAGAACATCCTTCGCGGTTCCGTGCCAGACGGTTTCAACTTCCCGCTCGAAAGTCTTCTGGACAATCTGGCCGGGTTCGGCGCAACCGAACGGGTCAGCGATGGGGGTGAATCCTTTGGTGACGAGGGCTTCTTTCAGGTTGAACTTCATCGGTGCTTCCTCCTTCGTGATGGTTACGCTTCGACGCGCATCTTGCTGATAAGCGAGTGCAGGAGCTGGTGATCTTTCCAGCTGATCTTTTCCTGCTGGAATGCGGTGTCGATCATGCCGCAGGCGATATTGAAATCTTCCTGCGTGTTGATGGCTGCGATGGCCGCTACGATCTTCTTGAACATCCCGGTGACCTCCTTGACTTTCGTTGACCTTGATTGAATTATACTAAATAATATTAGTGTTGTCAATAGTTAAAAAGCGAAAATTCGTATTTTTTATAAAAAAATTCGAGAATACGCACCAACGTATTCTCGAACACCGAAATCGCGGTCTATTCTTCTGTAGGGGGTTCCCTTCTGGCCGGACGGCGATAGCCAACATATCGGCCATGAGTAACGCGGTTATCGCCATAGGGTTCGCTCTCTTCGATGAACCATTGGCAGCCGATCTTGCGGGCTGTTCTGAATCCACCACGAGCTGCTTTCTGCGCCGCCGTGACGGGATTCTTGCCGAGCTTTTCGGCGTACTCTTTCAGGGGAATCATTGCCACCTTCCCACGCTCCCTTCTGCGTGTATTTTACTATTTCAGAATATCATTGTCAAGCATTGAAAGCTGCTACAACCAGCGACGGCAAGCTCGGTACGAGCCAATGTAGATGGATAGGTTGTAGATATACTGCCCACATCTGACGCACCGGTAGTTCTTGCCCCAGATGCTGAGCTTCTTCATACCTGGGACGCTGCCGGTGCAATGTATCGACGGATGTTGGGCTTTCTGCGCTTCGGTGAGGCGAATATAAATCATGCTGGCGTTTCCTCCTTCCGCGATTGCAGTATCGCTTTTATTTCCAGACGGTTGATGTCGATGAGAATGAGGTCGAGAAGGTCGCGCATGACGACCTCTCCGTTGACCAGCAGCTCCGCTTCGGGGATGTATGCCGGAAGAGCCGCTTCCCCATATTGCTTCCAGTCTTCCAGCGGGATGGCTTCGCGGGTGCGGGTGTCTACGCGCCATGCCATTCTGATTTTCACGTCTCCCCGGATGTAACACGGAATTTCCTTGTTGTAGCGAGTGACGATCTCTTCGGCTTCCCGCTGGGCCTCTCGCAGCTCCGGCTTGATATACCATAGCTTCATCGGCGTACCTCCGGCACCTCGACCGGCTGCTGCTGAATGTTGGCCGGAAGTAGCTCGTAATCGGCCATCTGCTTCTGCGTGAGGGGCTGCGCGTAATCGACCGTTCCCCACGCGGTATGGTTGATTTCCGGGATGAATGGCCTGCTGCCCCAGACCTGCGCATCAACGAATCCGCTCGGTACTGCTCCGGGAGCCGGTGGGCGGTATGGGGTGTAGTAACGATATACCTTCATCGAGCTTCTCCCTTCACCGCAGAGCGGCAACCTCGCAAAGCGCGTCCAGCTCTGCGCAGTCATTCGGGTCGAGGCATTTCGTCCAACGCTCCGGGATGGCTTCATAACCGTAGAGCGCTCCGGCGAGGCCGCCTGTGATCGCGCCGATGGTGTCGGCATCGCCGCCGAGATTGACAGCCTTGACGACGGCTTCCTCGAAACTGTCCGTAGTGAAGATGCAGTGAAGAGCTGCTGCAAAGCTGTCCACGACATAGCCGGTCGGTCTGGGGGTGTAGCCCGGACAGGAAAGCAGCTCATACAAGTAGCGGTTTTTGCAAAAATCGTAACTGCAAGCGAGAGCAACGATGAGCAGTCGACGGCTGTGGATGTCGTCCTCACGAACAATCCTGTTCAGAATAGCGCTATACGCAGCGCAATCCATGGCGGTATCGTCGTCGTAGTGGGTCATCTTGGATATCTGCCTTGCCTTTTCTACGGCCTCATCTTGATCGCGGTAATAGAGACCAACGTAGGCCGTGCGCATGAGCGAGCCGTTTCCTGCTGATCTGCCGTGCATGAGTGTGTGCGTGGCTGCTGCAGCATTGAACCAGTCGTCTTTGCTGGGAGCGGCGGGATCCTTCGCAATGTGCATGGCGCGATGGATGGAGCTTGCGCAGGTGGCGCCGACATCCTTCGGGCCGCTGTTGGCCCACTTGACAAAATGCCTGCCGATTGCCTCGATGGGGTCTCCAGCTTCTTCCACGATGCCGTGCGCAACTGCGAGCGTCATCTGCGTGTCGTCGGTGAACTCTCCGGGACGAACACCGAGCCAGCCGCCTCCGATCATGTCCCGGACGGTTCCGTGCTGCATCTGGATGCGGGTTGCGTCCATAAACTCAAGGGGAGCGCCGAGCGCATCCCCTACTGCTACGCCGTACATAGCGCCGCGAATCCTACTGCTGATATTATTCTTCATGCTGAGTTCCTCCTTTGGATTGTTGTTCGTTCCAGCGCCGGACTGCCTCCCCGGACGCTGGTGTATGTGGTTGTGCTGTCGCAACTGTCGGTGGTGCATACAACGCCCCAACCGTCTTTGGGTGGGAAGATGGTGCGGTCGGAGACGATGCGGATATCGGTGTTGCCGCAGAAGCGGCAAGGGAGAAGCTGCGGCCCATATTTCTTCGTGTACTCCCTTGCCTTTTCAAAGCGCTTCGCCATTCTCAGGCCCTCCGCGCATGAGCGCATCCTGCTTCTTCATCCACTCCTGCGCCATATAGAGATCGTTGTTCTTGAGGCCGATTGAAATCATCGTTGAATAGATGATGAAATCGCAGTTTCGTTCTGCTTGGCCGGGTGCGCAGGTCTTATACAGATAGCCGACCGTTTCCGTGCCGTTATAAGAGAAATCAACCTTGATTTGGCTGCTGCCGCTCTTGTCGTGCACCTTGATGATCTCAAGCCCTTCCGGGAGGCGTTCCTTGAGGATATCCAACATTGTTTTCATGGTAGGCTCCTTCCTGCCCGTTTTGCTGCCGAGCAACATATTCAGTCGATGTTGAGATGGACAAGCACTTCCTCCGGTGTCCAGCCGTGGAACTTGTCATAGTTCGGGGCATTGCCAATCCAGTCAGGTTCTTCTTTCTTCTTTCTGGCGGCCAGAGACCGCTGCTGCGCGGCCTCCTTTGTACCGGGATAGATGAGCTTCCTCTTCCGCTTCTTTGGTTCTTTCATAGAGCCGTCCTTTCTGAATTACGCGACCACGAGGATGACCTCGTAGTCGTCGTAGTCCCTATGGCCGAGGCCGCGAGCTTTGATTCGCTCATCCCCGTGCCAATACATTGAATGATAGCGCACCTGATCGTCGAACTCTTCGGCTGTGAGGTTCCTGACCTTGATCTTGCCGGTGCGGATGTCTGCTCCTACGACCTTTGCGTAGTAGCCGATGTGATAGCAGCCGTTCGGGGTAAGACCATGCTGGTTGATGAACACGAGGCGCTGGTTCTGCATTTCCTTGGCCTTGCGTTCTTCCGCGTACTGCTTTGCCATGACCTTCGCCGTGGGCTTGATCATTTCGCAGAAGCGGTATTTGTCCATCGAAAGGACGCTGTACATCGGCTCGATGACTTCGCTGTAGTCGCGGTAGCTGATTTCCAGCCCGGTGATCTTCTCAAATTCCTCATGCATCATGGCCTTTTTCCTCCTGATCTTTGCTGATCTTGATTGAATTATACTAAAATAGTTTAGTATTGTCAATACTAAAATTCGATATTTCGGTTTATTTTCTCTCGAAATACGAATATCCGCATTATCTGGCGTTCTGGCGTATTGTGGAAAACGAAAAAAAGAGCCGCCGCCCCGAAGGGCAGCGGCTCTTTGCGTTGATTCACTTATTCATTGATATCCGAGAAAAACAGTTGCTTGAAAACCTGATGGAAGCCCGTGGACGCGAGGCCGGAGAACATGCCGCCCAGCAGCACAACCGGCGTGATGCCCTCGCCCCAGTGCGACCACACTGCAATCAGCAAACCCACAACCGCGACGATAAGAGGAATGTATTTGTTGTCCAGCGGCGTGCAATGCTTGATAAGCAGGCCAATAACGATGCAGATACCTACGATGACATAATCGAGGTAGGTGTTCAGCCACGATACGTCGCCGGGGTCAAGCGGCTGAACGGGTTCGGGCGTGGCCGCGCCTGCGGTCTGCGCAACTGCAAGGCAGGGGAGCGCGAAAACGAGCATCGCGCACATGATGATGGATAGAATCTTCTTCATTGCAAGTCCTTCCTTTCGTTTATAAAAAGCTGTTGTTGCGCTGGCAATCGTGATAAAGTTCAACGATATAGGCATACTCTGCGTCGAATACGCCGTTTTCATCGCCGTACTTGTCCAGCAGTTTGTGGTACTTCTCGTTGAGTGCGATAATGTGATGGAACTCATCTTTCGTGTGCTTCACATGGTTCCGGCAGGCATTTGCGAAGTCCAATACCTCCCATCGAATCCTGTCCATCTCGTTTTCGTCGATGGACTTGCGCTGCTGATCCGCCCTGATCTCAAGCCCGGAAATCCGTTGCAAGACTTCACCGTTGATAGCCTTGCCAATCCACTTGATGATAGCGGTGATCGGGCTGCACTTGATGGCGGGGGTAAACTGAACAAAGAGACCTATCGCAAAAATCACAAAAGACCAGTGTTCCAGACACCAGTCAAAAATCACCTTGAGCGTGATTTCCTGCTGCATGGGTATCATCCTTTCTCGCCCACAGGCTCATGTAGCTCATGGGCGACGCGCCCATGCGGGTTCCGTCAGGTTACTTTGGAAAACTCGGGAGAAATCCATACGATGCGGTTCTTCCAGCGACCGGCGTTCCAGCCGTTGGGTGCGGTAGCTACATACTCAATGGATTCTCCCTCGTCCAGACGACCCACCGAATCGTATTCGGTTGAATCTCCGACGCGAGCGTTGACGGAATTTGCCGTAACCGTGATGATTTTCTTTTCTGCTGCGGAGGGTGGCGCTTCCTGCTCCGGCTGTCCTTCCAGCTGCTCCTTTTCGATGGACGCGAGCGAAGATTTCATGGCCGAAAAGGACTTGGGCCCAAACTTTCCGTCCACATCAAGGGCGCTTGATCTCTGGAACGCCATGACGGCTTTCTCAGTTCGGCTTCCGAAATCTCCGTCCGCGCCGTAACTGCCCAGATCATAACCAAGCATCATCAGGTTCGCCTGCATTTCCTGTACATCGCTGCCGGTGTCGCCCCTCTTGAGGGTTCGGCTGCCAAGGGTCTGGCTGCTCGGTGGCGTGGAAGGGACGGGCGCTGCGCTATCGCCATCGCCGTATTCGATCTCACGGAAGTACCCGGCGTGCGTCCAGCCGTTTTGCAGGGTGGAGCCCGCCACGCGGCCCATGGTGGCGCTGGAGTGTACCACATTGCAACTGCGCGGCTTTCCGTACTTGTCCGTGTCGATCAGTGCGTCTTCCCCGGCATATAGCCCGACGTGACTGAAGTTTCCAAGGCCGTCCGCATGGTATTTCTTAGGATAATCGCCTCCGTCCTCATGGATGAAAAGCGCCATGCCCGGCCTAAGACCGGCCTTTTTTGCTTCCTTGAGCGTCGTGAGGCCGCTCACGGCCCGCGCCATGGCGTTGCTGCCGGAATAGCTCATGCTTCCTCCGGCTTTTCTGACAGCCTCTTCAATCATCCCCTGACAGTCCATTTCATCGTAAGACCTGTCTACAAGGCGGATGGCCGCCTGTATGACGGCTTCACCCGTTGGTTTTCCCATCTTTCTCAACTCCTTACAGGTCAATCGCAGCCGCCGAAGCGCACCAGTCGTCATACCGCAGCCGTATGTCAGCTTCAAGCTCCGGCCACGGCACTACGCCCAGTACCGCCCTGACGGAAATGTCGTATTCCCTGATGCCTAGGTTGGTGTCGTATGTCTGCACGTCCGGGGCAAGGTAAACATCCACAAGCCCGTCATCGCGCGGTACGATATCGTAGAACTTTCTGGCTTTCCCGGGATGATCGCGTGGCTTGTTCGCTTTAAGTCTGCTCATAGATGATTTTCCCTTCTGGTGAACTCTGATGCGAAAACACGATGTTTTCCTCAATCCAACGCCGGAAGTTGTAGCCATTGCAGTGCTTCGTAAGGCCGTGGTAGCTGTTCACTGTCTGCAAGGCTTCGTCGATGCTGATTTCCCCTTCCGCATAGCGCTCTGATAGGTGCATAAGCGCCCGCTTGATATGTCTCGTGGTCTTTTTCCTCAATCTCATGCCGTGCGGCGTGATGAGATAGCCCACGAACTCGACCGGCTGCGTCGCTGGTACAATGTTGCTTTTCGGGCTGATGGTCAGGCGAAGCTCCGCTCGAAGGAATGCCGTAATAGTCTCAAGCAACACTTTGGCCTCGTCCCTTTTGCAAATGATGGCAAAATCGTCCATATATCGCAGATAGAAGCGCTGGCGCAGGGAGTGCTTCACGAATTGATCAAGGCGGTCAAGGTAAATATTCGCCGTTTCCTGACTGGTCAGGTTTCCGATGGGCATACCGACTTCGTACAGCCGTCGATCACGAGGGCAATCGTCAATGCTTGCGCCCTCTGGCAATCCAAATGGCAGGTCTGGGTTGTTGATGATCGTGCCTATCAACCAAAGAAACCACTCATCGTCGGTGATTTGGGAATAGATTCGCAGGATTACCTCATGATCTACTCTGTAGAAATACTTGCTGATATCGCCTTTCACAATGGCCCAGTCTTTTGCATCCGGCTTTCTGCTGATAAGCCGAACCCAATTCAGCAGGCATTGTGCCGCTGCAAGCGTTCCCTTGTTCTGGCGGCAACCATAGCTGTGCTGGATGAACCTTTTTTCCATGTATGGATTGATTTGCCGATAGATCGCCCATTGCACGATGCGGTCTCGAAATCCGAGCGCCATAACGAGACGCGGTTTCGGGTATCGCACATAGAACTCTCGGTAATTACCGACTGTATAGCTTCTGTCAAGAAGCTCGCGTTGGATTTCCAGCAGATTTTCTTCCAGTCCGAAGCTGAAAGTAATAACTTCGTTGCGATACCGCTTGCCGCGAGCGGCTTCGCGGTATGCCGCGAGGAGATTATCAAACGAACAGATGCGATCTTTCAGGTCATGCAGCTTTTCCAAAAAAGTCACTCCGTTCTGCTGCGCGTGGCGTTTCCGCTGTGCGTAGGCTGTCGGGTTGTGCTGCGGGCAGCCATAGCTTTCCGCCCTTCCGGGCGCTTCGCAGCGATGCCCGCGACTATCGTCTCCGGGCTTTTCATTTACCGGGTACTCCCCGGAAGGGAACGCGCCCCTCCCAAACAAATTGAATGGCCGCGATGCGTAATCGTCAGGCCTTTTTGATGCTGCTGGGAGCGGGGGCGGGCACCATAGTTCCTGTTCGCGTTGGAGCGCGGGTTGTTGCAATTCTCGTAGCCGAGGCCCATGTTGCCGCCGTTGTTGTAGTTGCCGCCGCGCCGGGGGAAACGCTGAACCACCGAAAAACAGGCCAAGCCCAAATCGCGGCACGTTCCCTGCGATTTATTCGTTTTTCTTATTGATGCCCTGAATCCATCCGCCAATCAGCTTGCCGATTTCCGTCAGCTTTTCTGCCCAAACCCCATAGGTATGATCAGACAGTAGCTTGCGCTTCTCTCCTTTCTTGTCACAAAACTCAGTCGCATTTGCCTGACGGACGAATACCTTGAGAATTTCCTTCTCCGTGTCAAGCTCTTGCAGCGTGGTCTTGTTGTAATACTTGAGCCTCGCCTTCGTCGAAAGCCGAAGAAGCTGAATCATCTGCCGGTAGACGTCTTCGCCAAGCGTATAGCGATAGAACGGGGGCCACCTGCCGATGATCGGCCTTGCGAACGCAATCATATCCTCGATCTTCTGGCAGGTTGGGCCTATATAGCCGAAATCAACAGCCATCGTTTTTCCTCCGTGGCCGGGGGATGCGCTATCGCGCCCCCCTCAGCCGTTCAGGGTTCAGGATTCAGCAGTCCAGAGGGAGCGGGGGCGGGCACCATAGTACCTGCTCGCGTAGGAGCGCGGGGAGGCGCAATGCTCGTAGCCGAGGCCCATGCTGCCGCCGTCGTAGTAGTAGCCGCCGCGCCGGGGGAAACGCTCGTCCGCCGTGAACTGCATGTAGTAATAACCCTTCATCGTGCTGCCGCTGGTCGGGAAAAGGCCCAGCTCTCGCACGATGTAAGGGATGTGTGGGAGGTTGGCGCTGTTCACGGCAAGATCCTTGAAGTACGTCCCGCGATATTCGTTATCGTAGGTGGGAATGGTCGTGTCCAACGTGATCTTGCTGTTCAGCCAGTTCCAGTGCAGCGTTCCCGTCGTTCCGGGTGCCACGAGGGTATATCCGTCGTCGCTGGCGTTGGGCAGAATGGCCTTCCAAGCTGCGCTGGTGGATGAGAGGTCGGCGTCCGGGCTGGCGGCGTTGTTGTTCTCAAGGATTTGCAGCTCATTGCCCACGATGCGATAGCCGTAGTCCTGCTCGAACTGGTTGCCCACGATGTCGCATATGCTTCCGGGCGTTCCGTCCAGATACCAGTCCAGCGGGCCGGAGCCGTTCAGCGTCAGAATGGTACTCTTGGGCAAGCTTGCGTCGCGCATCGTCGGGTAGGCATCCGTGCCGCCGATCTGTTTGAGGCGCTTCCAGTACAGCGGCGACACATCCGGGGCAAGTTCGGCGCTGGTGGTATGGGCCTGAATGCACTCATAGAGCCAGCCGTTGAAGCCTCGCTTCGCGCCAACCGTCACGGCCTTGCCGTACTCGTATCTCGAAGCGTCCTTGTAGCAATGGCCGTAGTCGCTATTGCCTCCGGGGTTCCAGCCGTTCTTTTGCGCCAAGAGAAGCAGGAATCCACGGTCGGCAACGGTCATGCCGGAAACGCCGCCGCCGAACGCCCTGATCTGGGAAAGAAACTGGTCTGCCGTGCGCGTGTGCGCGGGCGGCATGTTCGGCAGGCTGTACAGCGTTCCACCGTCCGAGCCGGAGCCGGTAAGGGACGCCGCCTTGAACTTACCGAGCAGGATATAGTCCTGTTCCTGCCCGTTGATGATGAAAGCCGGGTGCGTATGGTCAGGGAGGGATGAATCAAGATCGCTCGACTTCATCTTCGGAAAACGAACGAAGATGGACGGGTTCCCCTGCGCGTCGTACTTCACGACATTGTCGTACATCCGGGCCAGAAATTCCAGCGGAGAATTAGTCACCATCCGCACCGCCCATCATTTCCACCAGCTCCTGATATTCCTCAACTGTAATCCGGTCAGCCATCAGGAAAACGTCCAGCTTCATCATGGTGCCCTCGCGGTCGTAGCCGCCTTTCTGGATAATGCGCTTCATGAGTTTGTAGGTCATCATACTTTCCTCCAATCGTTTCAAGTCGTGTCTGTAAAGTCTTTTTGCAAGAAAAACGGCGATGATGTTACGCATCCATCATCGCCACCAGTTCCTCGTACTGCACGGTCGTGATTCGGTCGGCAGCAAGGAAAGCATCGAGCTTGTTCATCGTGCTCTCGCGGTCATAGCTGCCGCGCTCGATGATCCTTTTCATCAGGTTGTACGCCACTTTATAGCACCTCCTCTCCAAAGGCGAGCATCGTGACTTCGTAAAGTATTTCGGCGATCATGTCGTCATGCTCCGCCACGATGGTCGCGCTGTTGTTTCGCCTTTGTGCAGCCTCGCGGTAAGGACCGTAGATTTCATTTTCGCGTGCCGCGCGTTCAGCTTCTTCCTGCTCAATCTGTTCGGGCGTTCGATCCTGCGCAACATCCATGGATTCAGGCATCTATTAACACTCCTTTCTGGGTCAGCTCACAAGCGTGGCGAGCTGCTCCTTCATTTTCTCAATCTCCATCGTCTGCGATTGCATGATACAGGCGAGCCAATCGTAGGCTACACTGAAATGCAGGAGCGCTTCTTCGCCATTGTTCAGGTTAGTGGCCGAGATTGGCGTGCCCTGCTGGATGATCTCGCCCGGAGAAGCCTCGTGCGTGATGCTTCCGTCGTCGTTCTCGACCTCGGTATAGGTGTTGGGGCGTTCAACAACATGATCGGCCCAATTCACTCGTTTGTATGCCACTGCTCATTCCTCCCTTCTCAGCTCTCGGTGATGGTAATCGCAAAGCGGTAAAGGATTCCTTCCTGTGCTGCTTTGCGCGTGATGGATTCTACCTTGCTCGCCCACAGCCGCCCGCTGTGGTCGTAGAGCTGCACCTCAGTGACGGTGATCGTTCCGCTGATGGTGTGGTCGATCAGAAATGTGATTGCCACACGACCATCGTTAAGAATCTCCGCGCTTTGAATCGGGGATTTATAGTAGGTGTCCCCAACCTTGAATTTCGCGTAAGCGATATTGTCCGTGAAGCATTGCTTCAAGGCCGTAATCGCCGTAGTGGTCAGCATTGGCCTCGCTCCTTTCTGTTACAGGCTCCGTATTCCTGCTTTCATGGCTCCGCACATGGCGTAGCAAATCGAAAAAGCCTCCCCAACAGGAGAGGCTCTGATAGAAGAAGATTCTACATTGCCAGTTACGTTGTACTGCGGACGCTCCCCGGTTTCGCAATCGCCCGCTGCCGGGTAGGGAAAAACGTAGGGCTGCGCGTCCAAGCCGACATCGACATCAGCGCTTGCGCCAGATGCGGATATGTTCACCTCTGGGCTTGTGCCAGAAAGTGTGTACGGAAAGAGATAGGCTGTTCCGACGTTTTCCACGTCGATTTGGCTCTCGCTTTCAGCAAACCGAATGTTTGTCTGCGGAAGCTGGCCCGTTTTCGCTGTGTCAGTCATTCGGTACGAGAACCTCCAATAGCCGGTTTCGATTCCGATAATGACGTTGGAGCTTCCTTGAAACGCAAGGTTGTATGACATATGGCTGTGCTTATTTTTATTGATATACGCCTCTATGTCATCTACGATTGCATTTCGCATCCCGTCCGTATTGTCGATATAGACGCCGAACGTGAAATCGTCTATGTGATCAACGACCTCCGCCTGTCTGCCGGTAAGGTTGTAGATGTATTGCTCAAGCACGAACGGGGTAAATGCGGCTGACTTGGCGCGGGCGGCCTTAATTGCGGCCCTGCGTTCCTCAAGCGCCTGCGATGGGCGGGGCGTGATGCCATACCGCTGCTCCCACAACTCAATCGCCCATGTCACGCTCTGCGGAAAAAGCTGGTCTGGAAAGGTATCGACAATTTCGCGCAGGCCGTCATATTCCCGGCCAATGGCCTCGAAAAGCCATAGCCCAACATAGCTGTTATCGTAGATGGGGGAAACTCTCCCGAGCATTTTCTCCGCGCTGGGACTGGTGATGATCGTGTATCTCAAGGTTTCAGACATCACGTTTCCTCCCCAAGCTCCAATGTGGTAATCGTGGGGTAATCGTCCACGGTAATGGCTATGTTGTCCTCCGCGCCGTTGAGCAGCAGGTTGGAGTAGTCGATGACGCCCGGCGTTTCGGAAAGCACGCTGCCGATACGCGTCCAGCGGATACAGCTTTCGGCCTTGGCTTCCTCGAAGTAGGCGAGCAAAGCAGCCTTGTACGCCGCCGTCACCTCTTCGATGGTCGTGTCATCCTCGATCATCACGTCTGCGCTGATAGCGACGGAAATCGGCTCGGCTGTGGAGACAATCAAAATTGCCCCAATCGGGGCGAGACGCTGCTGCCTGTCGTCGGGCGATATGATGTGGTCATAGACCGCCTGCCGAATCGTGGAGTTTGCCGGTGCTCCGTTGGAATCCATAACGATAAGCTTTACCGTGCCGCTACCCTTTCCCTCTGATTCAGGGATGACAACGACCGAGCCTACACCGTCCACCTCCTGCGCCCACCGCCTGTAGTCAGCGTCGTTTCCGATGAACGATCCGTCGCTGCTCTTGTCGCGTTCTTCAATACGGGCGCGGAGGGAATCATCGCTTTCCGCTTCCGTCCCGCCTGAGGCTGCCGATGGATTTGTGGCCGAAGATATACCGTTCATCGGCGATGACATCAGCGTGATGCTGTTTGCAGGGACGTTGCCGATCATACCGGTTTCTGTGCAGCGAACGAGTGCGGATGCTTCGCCATCAGCGCCAAGCGTAACGCTCCCAACCACGGCAAATTCGATGCTGGCAACGTCGTTCGACTTTGGCGTGGCAAATAGAAATCCAGCGGGAACAATGGTGCCTGCCGTCCCCTTGATGGTCAGGGTCGTCTCTGCCGCCTGCGCGCTTCTGCGGGTAAGTCCGACCTCGCCCGCGATCATGTCAAGGTATCCGCCATATGACCACGCTGGAAAAAAGACCTGTATGGCATCGTTGATGGAAACCATCATTTCCGCTTTTTCAAGCGCGGCAGGCCGGGTGAAGTCGTGCGCAAATCCTCCCTCGGTTTTGTCGATGTCGTCCGGCAGGGCTTCGAGCATTCGAGCGTGGATAACGTCGTCGTCCATGTCGGATAGAATCTGCGGCGGAACATAGGAGCCGCTGCCCTGTTCCATGATGTTTCACCTCCCTGTCCTTAAACCACTTCAAGATATACGTCAAAGGCGGCCCACGCCTTGGGTTTCACTACAAAGCTGATGTTGAGGACGTTTGCATTCCATGTAAAGTCGAAATCATAAACGCGCTCGGTGCTGGCGTTGACCAGCAGGGCGTCGGTAATTGTTCGTTCAAACGCAGTCTGTACAGCTTCCCTGCTCGGTTCTGCCATCGAACTTTCTTGGTCTATCCCAGTACCCATGTAGCTCAGGCAGGCCCTCTGCTGGGTTTTTAACACTTTTAACACCCATGCTTTGTAAGCCTCATACCCATCGGCTATCAGCACGCGGTTTGCGCCATCCCGGACGAAATCCCCCTTCTCAAAATCGAAGTATGGAGCAGGCTTGAACGTCTGTTCTTCATCTGTGCTGATCGGTCGAAGCGTCGGTATCTCAAAGACGGGATAAAGCGAATCAGCCATATCCACCATCTCCTTCTCCAAATATCTCAGATGCTGACTTGATGATGTCAATCACGACCGCGTCATTGTACACCCAGGCAACCAGGACGCGGTCTCCAGCCTTGAGACATCGCTGCGATGGGCGTGCGATGTCTACGCCATGGTCGTGCGCCTTCTGCGAAGACGTGGTGTAGTTTGTAAATATATCCAGCATAGGAACCTCGACCAAGTGATCATGCGGCTCCGGGCTGCTCTTCAAGTCCGTTGTGCCCTCAAGGATAAGCTCATCGTCAAATTTGTGCCGGTGCGAGCGGTTCTCTGCTATGGTTTCAGCCGACGTAATGACTTCCGAATTGGGAAGGACGCATCCCCGACACACAAGATAATCTGTGGCCGGGATTGAGATGGGGTACGTGTTGGTCAACAAGGCTCCGTCTGCCTGAATGATGCCAAAATCGAGCACTAGGGACGTGTTGCTTGCGTCGCGGGCCAAGCCTACCATGATTCCGGCGAGGTGGCTCATGCCGGGAGAATTATCGCCTTTGCTCATGCAGGCTCCACCTCCATTTGCATCGTCATCGTCGTCGCATTGTGAGAGATTCCCTTGACGTGGAAAAAACCGAGAAGACGGTCTGTAGTAACGTAGATCAGGTCTCCTTTCCTGACTGCCGGGAAATCCGGCGATGTGAGCTTGATTGTGCGCTTTGGATCGCCCTTCTCGTCGAGAACGTCCTGCGCCTTGGCCTTTGCTTCTTCGAGCGTAAGGCTGCCCATTGTCTGGATGTCTTGCAGGATGCCGTACTCGGTGCGGCCCGAGATG
>ERZ780218.300-NODE-300-length-50356-cov-104.835868_pt1 | contig 50356 bp, 34 predicted proteins | sample MGYA00510975_ERZ780218 | MGnify/ENA primary metagenome ERZ780218 (study PRJEB29588, sample SAMEA2152063) | human gut metagenome | biome: human gut; feature: human-associated habitat; material: faeces | place: Denmark | collected 2008/2010 ... | reverse complement strand
CTGAGGTCTTTTTCAAAAATATTTCGTAATGTTGCACTCGCTGGTTGACTCTGCCAAGAAAAAGATAGAATAAAAGCGTTATCATTATATGCAACCAAGATTGGCAAATCCAAATAGATTGCGTAATTTTGCATTTTTCAAACAAACTTGTTATGATAACTTTTATCATTTGCAGCATTGCCCCCGAACGGGCTCATGCTTTAGAACAAAACATTCAACGTACGATAGGAGAAACACCGTATGAAATCATCATATTCGACAATCGTCAGACCAATTATAGCATAGCCAAAGCATATAATTTATGCGCAAGCAAAGCCCGCTATGCTTATTTATGTTTCCTCCATGAAGACATTGCTTTTCATTCAAGAAATTGGGGAAAAGACATTATCCATCAATTAAGTTCGGATAATTGCGGCATTATCGGATTTTCCGGCTCCATCCTGAAAACGCAATGCATTTCTGGAGTACACCCTTACAATCCGCTAACTTGCCACAACTACATACAAAAAGACAGGAAATACAGTTATTTTTTTAATTCATTGAACGATGATATAGATTACAAGGCTTGTATCACCGTAGACGGAATGTGTATGTTTGTACCCAAAGCCGTATGGAATCTACATCATTTTGACGAACAAACACTGACAGGCTTTCACGGTTATGATCTGGACTTTTCTTTACAGGTTGCCATGCACCATCAAAACTACATTTGCAACACCATCATCATAGAACATTTTTCAAATGGTTCTTATACTACCCAATGGGTAAATGCCATCATTGCATTAGACGCTAAATGGAAAGACAAGCTTCCATTATCCGTTGAGGATTTTTCTGAAAAAGCACTGAACTACTATGAAGAAGAAGCTCTTTTCCTGTTTCTAAAGAAGGCACTACGCACCCAATCCCCTCATAAAGATATTTATCCCTTCCTGAAAGATTATTGGAAACGGACACATTTCAAAAAACATTCTCTTACTTTGTTACTGAAACTCATAAGCAACCGCCTTCTACACATAAAAGCATAAAACTGATGATTACCTTTATAGTTTGCAGCATATCGCCCCAGCGGGCAACGGCATTGTACAATAACATATATGATACCATTGGAGACACTCAATACCGCTTCATGCCATTTGACAACCAAACGCTGAATTATGGCATAGCACACGTTTACAATCTTTGCGCACAGCAAGCAAAAACCGAATATCTTTGCTTCCTGCATGAAGATGTTGCTTTCCGTTGTAAGAATTGGGGCGAAACCATAATCAACAAACTCAAAGAACCAGACTGCGGCATTATTGGTTTCACGGGTTCGCCTGTAAAATTCCAAGCCATATCCTCTGTACATCCTTCTGCAAAATGGATGGTCAATCACTATATCCAACGGACAAAGGAAGGAAAAGAATTGTTTATGAACTCTTTTACTTCCAACGCAAAATATGCTCCCTGCATCACCATTGACGGTATGTGTATGTTTGTACGCAGACAAGTATGGCAAGAATGTCCATTTGATAAACGGCTATTACCCGGTTTCCACGGATATGACCTGGACTTTTCTTTACAGGTAGCCCGACACTACCAAAACTACATCTGCGGAGCAGTAACCATCGAACACTTCTCCATCGGCTCTTTTTCTACTGAATGGGTCGCTACCACCATTCGCTTGCACAACGAAAAATGGAATCCCTATTTACCTCTATATATCCATTCTCTGTCGCACAAAGAAATCGCCCAGGATGAACACGATGCTTTTTATCGATTCATCAAAAAAGCATTGCGTACAAAGTATCCTTACCGAGAAACATACAAACTTATAAAACAATACTGGCGAATGACTTCTTTCCGAAAACATTCGCTTACTTTACTTTTAAAACTAATCGGTACACGATTCCTTCATTTAAATATATAAAAACTGTTTTGAGAGAGTGTTCTAATTTTTCTGATAAATTTGTTTTGCGGATATGAATCAATGTATGATTGAAAGGTTCAGTATCTGTTTCAGACTGTCTTCCTTTTACGTTCTCCATATGGAAACCGTACGGTTTCCATATCGAAAACATACAGTTTCCATATCAAGAACGTACGGTTTTGGGATGGAAACTATAAAAGGATGATGTCTGGATTGATAATATAATCCAATCAGATGTATCCGTTTTCATGTGTGCTTTGGGCGATTTTTAGTCCATCTCAAATCATCACACAATAAATTCAAGACAGTTTCTTCTAAAATTACAACTTCAGGTACTTGCTTCGCTTCAGACCTAATGTATAAGGCAATAAATGGATAAACCGGTGCAAACGGGGTCCAAAGCGATTAAGCACATGCTCACCTTTCCAAGGTGTCAGATTTTGATACTCGAAATACAGATGGCGCAAGGGATGCATACAATGGTATTGCCAGGGCTTGCGTGAAGAATAATGCAGGATGGCCGGATGAAGAATGGTTTCCAGATAAGGCGGGCGCCAACAGGCATTCTTGCCTTTTGGAATACGGTATAAACCTTCCTGCACATCCCATTTCATAGCAACCAGCACCTTATGCTCATGCAACAATCCGTTCAACAAGTCTTGATCATTATATATCACCCTGTCTGGATATCGTTGATAATAACGGACACATTGTTCCTCTATCTGATGTTCTCGCCAATAATCTAAATTCAAAAGCAAAACGCCTCCATTGAAATAATTGTAAGAAACGTCATACCCTAAACGCTTGCAATGAACAGGATTGACCTGAATGGCATCCGGAATACCAGCCAAAGCCACTCCTGTAAGATTGGTATTCCATAGTTCATCCAACGCACTCAAGACCAATACATCGCAATCCATATAAAGGACTTTCGAAACCGTCGCGGGCAAGAGGGAAGACAAGACACACCGATAGAACACGACTTTAGACAACCGCTGCCCTTCCCAACGGATGACATAACCAGACACTTTCTCTTCCGGCACATCATAAAACGCGATAGTGGCACCATAAGAAGAAGCCAAGCGGGCAAGTATATCGCAATCTGCCTGGGGAAGGGATTGTGAAACGATATGGAAAGTCACATCTTGCGGACGGTTGTTCTTTAAGACAGAAACCATTGTAACAGCACAAAACCGTACAAACTTATGGTCGATGGTCAAAGCTATATGCATCATTGTTGCGATTCTTTTAAATAACTGAAAAACCTGCAAATCGTATCATCCTCATATACATATCCGTCTGCTTGCAGGCGGTCGAATACGTGGGTACCGATAACACGGTCGTATTCTTCTTCCAACTTGCCCTCCTTATACAAACGATAAAAATAACGCCAGTGCCGGCCTCCGTGCCGCCCTTTGTGTTGCTCCAACTGCTTGCCTCCATTTATCATCTTTTCCAGGAATTGTTGCTTGCCCCTTATATTATAATGGTACACGCGTATATCGGTGTCCGCCGAACGTTTAGGCAACATCGTCACCTTGTGGTTCCCCATCGAAATCTGTATGTATCCGGCTGCCCGATGTACCACTTTCTTGTTCTGACGCTCGAAAAGAGAATAGAGTGACAGACCATAATGTTCCAGGTCGGGTACATATTTTACCGCCTTGTCCCATTGCCAGAAGGGTTTGTCTTCTTCAGGATAAAGGCTTCGCATCTCACAATTCAGCACATTGGCGCCCGTACGGCTCAGTTCATCCTTCAGGTTTCCCGAAGGAGCATACCATAACTCATCCGCATCGGCATTGATAATCCAGTCGGCACCGTATCGGGTCTTGGCTTTCCATATCATACGGTCTACCCATGCTTTTTGCTCATAATTGGTAGCTGTTTCCTGTATCACTTCCTTCACCCATCCCATTTGCCGGTATTTTTCGATAATCTCCGGTGTGCGGTCGGTGGAATTGTTATCAGTAATGATAAAGCCATCTACCCCCATCGCCTTGTGAAAGCGCAGATTCTCTTCCAGCATATCTTCTTCGTTCTTCACCAAAAGGGTCATAATCAACCGTGGAGAAGAAATGCGGCGGAACGTCTTGAAGATTTCCACCAATGCATAACCTATCTTCCGCATCATATACATACGCATGTCCTCACTCCTTTTATTTAATAGATACTCTCAACCACTCCGCCGGAACAATCTCCCGGCTATCGGCATCGCGTGTCCAGCGTTCGGGAGCAATGACTATTTTACCGTTGCGCGGATTCAACCACGCTCCCCACCAGCTGAACGTGCTATTGCAGATGATGTGATGCCGGCACCGGCTCATCAGCATCATGTCCTGCCAGCTGTCCTCTCCTTTGTTCCAGTCGATATACACCGCATCGGGCAAATCCAGATTCTCCTTCACCCAGGCAAGGTCATCCGAAAAGACATAATAACGGGGACGCTCCACCCGTTTGCCCATTTCTTCCAAAGCATTCCGATAATATGAAAGCTGGCAAATGCACCCGATGGCTTCCCAATGCTTGGGTTGGAGGTAATCGCCCCGGCGCACGTGCAAAGATACGGCATGTTCATCCTTATCTATCTGCTCACGCATCCGAAGGCTTTGCCCGTTAGCCTGCTTTAAGTCGAACGTAAATGCCTGACGCACTTCGTCCTTGATATCGGCAAAATATTTCTCCGACTGGTAAAAGCCCTTGAAATAGATAAGCGGCCACAAGTAACTGCGTGTATACGGACGCATCGAGCCGTGCTGTTTACGTTCAAGGATGGTCTTGAAAAACAAAAACTCGATGACTTTCTTCAACACCTGGTTCATACAGACTTCTACACAGGGCAGGCCGAATACCCGATGCATCTCGTAACCGTAATGCACATGATAGTGCATCATATCTGTCAAGTCGATATAAACCCGCGAAAAGCGCTTCTTCATCTGCAAATAACATGCATAGATGAACATCTGATTCCCTAAACCACCTGTAACTTTTATCAATCTCATAACACATTGTTCTTTTCTTATTTCATCATTCCCAACCGCTCGTTCACTCCGTCCAGATAAGCTTTCCAGAACCTGCCGATGTCGCTCAGGCGATATGCATCGCTGAACGGACACGTAAACAAAGCTATCAGAATATAGCCTATCACCCCGTTGAAACCGCGCAGATACCTTACAGCCCAGTTCTTCCCATAATGATGGTTCAAGTATGCGGAGTTGCGCACTTGATAGAAACGTTTCCATTTCTTTTTCTTATTGCGCTCCACCCACGTGTCTTTCGAAAAGAACTTTTCCTTGTCCATCAGCGCTTCGGGAACATACATTATCTTATAACCCGCCTGCACGGTACGGATGCAATAGTCGGTATCATCACAAAAGATAAAAAGCTCTTTCTTGGGCAAACCGATTTTCTCTACCACTTCCCTACGGATAAAAGGACCTTCGAACGCCGTTCCACAAATCTCCGTAGGCGCGTCGACCTGCATCTTCGAGAGCTTCCCTTTATAAAGGGAGGCGAAAGGACATGTCAAATCGAGTGCCTGGAAATCGTTCGTATACACCTTGCCTTCCATCAGACGGCGCGGTGCGAGCATACCCACATCGCTCCGGCCGACATGACGCAAAAGATTCTCCAGACAATCGGGTCGGGGAAACACATCATCGTCCATGCACCATATCCAGTCGGCATCCAGCCGGCAAGCCTCACGAATGCCCGTATAAAAACCTCCCGAACCGCCCACGTTTGCCTGATTGACCACATGCAGCCCCGGCTCTGAAGCCAGCCATGCGGTAGTACCATCGGTGCTCCCGTTGTTGACCACAACGATAGCATCAAGCGGCCGGTTCGCCCGCAAGCAAGCGATATTGCGCTTCAACAATTCCAGTCGGTTGTATGTAACTACTACAGCTATGATTTTCATATCTTTTCCTTATAATGCTTCAAAGCTTCGATTTCTTTTTCTTCCTTGCCCGGCTGGGTACTCCGGTACGCCACCATCAGGCGATAACATTCTCCGGCATCGAATCCGCGTGCCTTGGCATACTCCTCGGCAATAATCCGGTGCATGGCAGGAGTGGCAGGCAAACGCTCCAGATTTTTACATCCGGCCTTCATGTCCAGCGGTCCGATGGCAAGGCGGTTCAGGTCGACAATATCCAGCCTGATGCCTTCGGGCGTCTTCTCGAACAGGATATTGGCACGCCCGTAATCCTTATGGGCATATCCGTGATTATGCAGAAGCGCCGTCACCCGTCCCACGGCACGCAACACCTCTTCCTCGTAATCGAAATGCCGGTGAAACAGGTCTTCATACCGGTAAGGACAAGTAGAGGCAAGGGTTACGTAATAACTCCGGTCGAAAAGCAATCCCTTCCGGATATTCATATAGCCTACAGGCTGAGGAGTGCCCACGCCTATCTGCTGAAACAGGAGAGCATGGTCGTATGAACGTTTCGCCTTCGAAGGTCGCAACACCCCGTAAACAAAGCGATTGACCAGGTTCGGCCTGCGGAAAGCCTTCACCACATAATCTGCCCCCTGATACGTAATCCGCCTCAACTGGTTTCGTCCGTTATGAATAACTACACCCTCATCGTGCAAAAAACGGTCGGGCAAACTTATCATAAAATCTTCCAGACCGGCAAAGTCCGGATGAAGTACCAAGGTCTGATGATTGAACAAGCTCATATACTGACAAACGAATATAATTCCTATACCTGATTCATATATATGCCATCGCACATGCATATAGCTGCGCAGGCACATGCATATAGTCTCAAATCTTATCCAGCCCCTTGGTGAACTTCAACCAATAATACTTCAACGGATTGGTATATTTCAGTTTCTTCCATGGACGGCTTCCGTGCGGACGGTGCACAACAGGCAGCGAAGTGAAGAGATAATTGGTAAATCCATCCTTCAATGCCTGATGCGAAATGGTGACATCGAACCAATTCTTGCTGGCATCCAGCTGATGGAAATCATACTTCCGCAAGAAATCGGTACAGAGCAGGGAGCAACAGAAGCTCAGATGCTTCTTTTCCGCAATGACACGATTCTCCTGTCCCTGTGCATACAGGTACGGATAATTTATCACCCCGCTATCGTCTACCGTGACCGAAGCGGCAATACCGCATCCTGGACGTTGCAAAGCCCCATCGAACAAGCCCTGCAGGGTATCCCGCCTCACCACTACGTCCGACTCTACTATCAGCAGACCGGCATCAGCCTCAATGGCACGTGCCTGTGCCATCTGCAACACCAGCAAATAATTGGGAGAGGGATGCGAAGTTACCTCCGACAGATTCACCAATTCGAAGCCATACCGCTCTGATGCTTCCTGCAACCGGAGCGTATTCTCAGGCGTACTGAAATCATTATACACAGTATAGGTAAAAGGAACACTTGTTTCCGATTCCATAATCGCCTGTATTGTTTCAAGCGTCGAATCAATGGAATCCTTTACGGGAGTTATCACATGCAAACACTTCATAGGGCTGAATATCTTTTCATTCTACCATAATAAATACAAAGCTAAGGAATCTTTTCGACATAGACCAGTTTTCCACCGAAAATTATATTTCAACGCCATACATCAGCATTCGTTTCAGCACACATGTCCTTACCGGCAAAGCCCTATTTGTTAATGAACGTATAATACGAAGTCATATTCTTAAATCGTGTTATAAAACATATTATTTTAGCACATACACTTGCATATTCCAGAAAAGTCCGTACCTTTGCATCGTGTTTTTCATAGTATTAGATTTAAGGTTAACAAAGGTTGGAGTACAGCGGTACTCCTTTTTTTATGTCCGTATGTCATGAGAGCAAAACAGAACAAGCGTGTATTATTAGGAATGAGTGGTGGAACCGACAGTTCGGTAGCAGCCATTATCTTACAGGATGCCGGATACGAAGTAACCGGTATCACGTTCCGCTTTTACGAAAAAGATGCTCATACCGAATACCTGGACGATGCCGCTGAACTCTGCACACGGCTACACATCCCACACCTCGTTTATGATGCCCGCGAAATCTTCCAGCAACGAATAATCACTTATTTCATCAACGAATATTTGAAAGGACGCACCCCCGTGCCCTGCACTCTTTGCAACAATCTTCTGAAATGGCCGCTCTTACAACAAGTTGCCGACGAACAAGACATCTATCATATCGCCACAGGACACTATGTACAAAAGGTCCTACACAACGGACGCTGGCATATCTCTGCCGGCTCTGACCCAGACAAAGACCAATCATTTTTCCTTTGGGGATTGTCGCAAGAAACGTTGCAACGAATGCTTTTGCCCATGGGTAACCTTACCAAAAAAGAAGTGCGCGCACTAGCTGCCGAACGGGGATTCACAAAAATGGCTCACAAACGTGATAGTCAGGGGGTCTGTTTTTGTCCCGGAGATTACCGCACTTTCTTACGCGAACATACAGAAACTGGAAAAATCGTACCCGGCATCTTTTACAACGAAGCCGGCATCCCCATCGGGACACACGAAGGATATCCTTTTTATACCATCGGACAACGCCGCAGACTGGGTATTTATCAGAACCAGGCATTATTCGTCAAACAAATCATTCCCGAAACAAATGCAGTCATCATCTGCAACCGCTTGCAGGCACTGGAACATAACGGCATGTACCTCTCACACTGGTACTTGGCATGCCCCGATGAAGTCATCGGAAGCAATGATGAAATTATCGTTAAAATACGCTACCGCAAACAAGCCAACCGTTGTAGGGTTACACTTACCGCCGACAACCGTTTGCATGTCTGCCTGCACGAACCGTTGGCGTCCATTGCCTGCGGACAAGCGGCGGTATTCTATCGAGACAACATTGTACTGGGTGGAGGAATTATCGATGCCGTAGTTGAATAAATTGTTTTTCCATGTCTTTACAACTTTCTGTTTCAATCAATCAATATTTTTTGTACATTTGCTCGCATACAAATTAAAACACTTAGCATGATGATACCCGATTACACTCCTATCCTCAACAAAACGGTCAATGAATTGTCCGACCCTGCCTCCTATGAAGGACTGTTCCATCAATACAAAGACGGTGAACTCCTCCCCTCTGCCAAATCACTCAGACGCATCGTAGAACTGTCACGTGAAATTCTTTTTCCTGGCTACTTCGGCAACTCTACCATACACAGACGCACCCTCAACTATCACATCGGTGTAGATGTAGAAGAACTGTTCCGCCTGCTTACCGAACAGGTGGAGGCAGGATTCTGTTTCGGCATCGAGAATGCACTTTCCGACGAATCTCCGGAAGAATGCCTGTGCCATACTACAGCCTCAAACATTGCTGCCCAGTTCATCAGTCGCCTGCCGCTAATACGCCACACTCTAGCCACAGATGTAGAAGCGGCTTACTACGGCGACCCTGCCGCTACCTGCTTCGGTGAAATCATCTGTTGCTATCCCATTATCCGTGCCATCACCAATTACCGTATAGCCCACGAACTCTACACGCTAGGCGTGCCACTCATTCCACGTATCATCACCGAAATGGCCCACTCGGAAACGGGTATCGATATCCATCCGGGAGCAAAGATAGGTGATCACTTCACCATCGACCACGGTACAGGCGTGGTTATCGGCGCCACATGCATCATTGGCAATCATGTCAAACTTTATCAAGGAGTGACACTAGGAGCAAAAAGCTTCCCGCTTGACGAACATGGAAACCCCATCAAAGGTATCCCCCGCCATCCAATTTTGGAGGATGATGTAATTGTCTATTCGAATGCCACCATCCTGGGACGCATCACCATCGGGCGCGGAGCTACCATTGGAGGAAATATCTGGGTAACCGAAAGTGTTCCGGCTGGAGCACGCATCGTACAGCGGAAAAGCTGAGTCATTTCACCACAGATAGCTCAGATTTTCATAAAAACCTACAGCAGCCCGTTCACGGCAAAGTATTTCCAAAGCGGGGCTGCCATCAGGGCTTGCTTGATTTGGTCGTTCAAGAGCAGGGTGCGCACTTCATCCGCTGTAAGCAATTCGACGCTGATGTCCTCGGTTTCTTCCAGATGTTGGGTAGAGACACGCTCCACACCGGTGGCAAGGAAGCAATGGCAGAGGTTCGTGTTCGTGCTGGGATTGGCAGAAATGTCCATCCAGTGTTGCCATTCGCCCCCGCCGAAACCAGTTTCCTCGTACAATTCACGCCGAGCTGATTCGAAGGGCGATTCTCCTTTCTCGCATACGCCTGCACAGATTTCATAACAAGTCATCCCCAGTCCGTGGCGGTACTGGCGCTCCATCAGGAACTTACCGTCGCGGGTAATCGCCAGCACGTTTATCCAGTCAGGATATTCCAGCACATAATACTCTTTGTTTTCTGCTCCTGTAGGCAACAGCACGTGGTCTTTTCGTGCTGTGAGCCACGGACGCCGGATGAGGTATTCGCTCTCCAGCACCGTCCATTTCCGGTCTTGATTGTTTTCTTTCAGCATATTGTATTAGTTTATAACCTGTATCGATTTTGAAACGCAGATTTACATAGATAATAATTTCTGCGTTAATCTGCGATAATCCGCGTTTCCTTATAACAGCATTAATCTATCGCTTCACCACTATCAACGGGATTCTTCCCAGCTCTGCCGCCAGTTCAGAGAACGAGCTGTGGAACGAGCCGTATATCTTCCGGGTGTGTGCCAGCGTCCACAGGTCGGCGATGCCTTCGCGGATGCCTTCCGTGGTACTGCGGTCGGCTTTGCTTTCGGCACAGACGATTCTTTCGCCGTAACGGGTGCGCATCGCTTGTTTCACTTCTTCCGAATCGGTGGCAAGGTAAATACAAAGGTCGGGATGCGCCGCCTGCTCCTTATCCAAACAACCGAAAAACGCCTCCAGCGGGCTGTGCTCGATAGACAAAACATTATCAGTACGGCGAATATGCACGCCTACGGTATAAGCCGAAAAGGCGGAAATGCGTTTCCCGATGACCTCCTCTATCTGCGGAACGGGGCGGAACACCTCGTGCAGCAGCGCATCGGGATAAGCATAAAAAGGCAAATAGGACGCCATATACACATTTCCCCGTTTTGCCCAGCCCTCAAAGTCGAAACCTTGCGTGCGGAGCGCGTCTATCTGATGCTCGTACAGACACGCCCGGAACAGCAGCTTCTGAAACAAGGCAGGAACGCGGAAATTCTTCTGCCTCGGGCGGTCGAATACCAGCAAGTCCACCGCCGAAGCCTCGACAATACGCACTTTCCCGGGCAAGCGCCGGGGCACGAACAAATCACGGAAAGCGGCATGCAATGCCCAGTCGCGAAACCAGATTACTTTCAATTCAATGCCGGTCTGCTCCGCCAATGCGATGGCGGAAAGCGTGGCACGGATGCGGTTTGCCAAACCTCCGGCAGGAACAAATATCATTTTTCTTTTCATATCGCACAAAAGTAGCGAATTTATCTTAGAGAAAATCGTACCTTTGCAAAAACTTTGATGAAATATGAGGGTACTTATCATAAATACATCCGAACGAATAGGAGGAGCAGCCATTGCCGCAAGCCGACTGATGGAAGCCTTAAAAAGCAGTGGTATCAAAGCAAAGATGCTGGTACGCGACAAACAAACTGAACAGGTAACTGTAGTAGCACTGAAGAAGTCTTGGCGGCAAATCTGGCAATTCGTATGGGAGCGTATCATTATATGGAAAGCCAATCACTTTAAGAAACACAACCTCTTTGCCGTAGACATTGCCAACACAGGTACCGACATCACCTTGTTGCCCGAATTCAACCAAGCCGATGTTATCCACCTGCATTGGGTCAACCAAGGCATGCTCTCGCTGAAAGACATTGAGAAAATACTACAATCGGGCAAACCCGTAGTATGGACAATGCATGATATGTGGCCTGTGACAGGTATCTGTCACCATGCACAGGATTGTATCCGTTACCAAACGCAATGTCACGATTGTCATTTGTTGTACCGTGGGCACAAACATGACCTTTCTTATAAGACTTTCGTCAAAAAACAACGCCTCTACAAGAATGCTCCCATTACTTTTGTAGCATGCAGCCGCTGGCTGGAAGGATTGGCTCAGAAAAGTATCCTCACCCACGGACATACCGTAACCAATATTCCCAATCCTATCAATACGAATCTGTTTCATCCTACCGACAAGCTTGCTGCCCGACGGAAATTGAACCTCCCTGAAGACAAACGATTGTTGCTGTTCAGTTCAATGAAAATTACCGACAAGAAAAAAGGCATCGATTATTTAGTAGAAGCCTGCCGCCTCCTGAACGAAATGCAACCCGATTTTTGTCGCGAACTTGCAGTAGTGGTGGTAGGCAAGGAATCGCAACAATATGCCGACCTCTTCCCATTCCCTGTTTATTGCCTCAATTATGTAGGTAAGGAAAAAGAAATGCCGACTATTTATAACGCCGTAGACCTCTTTGTCACCCCCTCGCTTCAGGAAAACCTGCCCAACACCATTATGGAAGCCATGTCGTGCGGCGTGCCCTGCGTAGGATTCTGCATCGGGGGCATCCCCGAAATGATAGACCACCTGCACAACGGCTACGTGGCACGCTACCGCTCTGCCGAAGACCTGGCAAACGGCATCTGCTGGTCACTCACCGAAGGCGATTACCAAAGCCTCAGCACCGAAGCCCGACGCAAAGTGCTCAGCACCTACGCCGAACACGTGGTAGCAATGAAATACATCGGAATCTACAACCGCATCACCGGACAAAACGACTGAAACACGCCTATGCTGACACACTTTCATCCCAAATTCTCCATCATCACGGTGACCTACAACGCCGCTGCCGTCATCGAAGACACCTTGCAGAGTGTCATCACCCAGACGTACAAGAACATCGAATACATCATCATCGACGGAGCCTCTACCGACCGCACAATGGAAATCATCGGACGCTACCGCAAGCACATCCATACCGTAGTGAGCGAACCCGACCGCGGACTATACGATGCGATGAACAAAGGCATCCGCCTCGCTACGGGCGACTACGTGTGTTTCCTCAATGCCGGCGACGAGCTGCACGAAGATGACACCCTCCAGCTTATCGTCCACAGCCTTACGGGATTGGCCGGACTGCCCGATGTCATTTACGGGCGTACTGCCATCGTCGATGAAGAAGGGCATTTTCTGCGAATGCGCCGCCTCGAACCGCCTGAGAACCTTACATGGCACAGTTTCCGCCAAGGGATGCTCGTCTGCCACCAGGCTTTCTTCGCCCGCCGCGACCATGCCGTGCCCTATGACCTCCGCTACCGCTTCTCCGCCGACTTCGACTGGTGCATCCGCGTGATGAAGCAAAGCGCCGTGCTGCATAACACGCGCCTCACGCTCATCGACTACCTCAACGAAGGTATGACCACGCGCAATCACCGCGCCTCCCTCACCGAGCGCTTCCGCATCATGTGCCGCCACTACGGCTATGTACAGACCATCCTGCTCCACCTCAAGTTTGCCCTGCGCCTGCTGTATAAGAAATAAATGATGTTTTTCACCACAGATTACACAGATTTTTTAAGTTATTTCTCTTGAAACGCAGATTGGCGCAGATTCACGCAGATAAAATAAAAATAATCTGCGTGAATCTGTGGTGAGAATCACCCGCGCCTCCGCAGGCGGAGCACAACCAGCACAATGGCACCTGCGAGCAGGATGCCCAGCGCACAGTAGGCAATAGTTTCAGTAATAGTAACCGATTTCGGCTCGAAAAGCAAACGGACGGTATGCTTCCCGGCAGGAACATTGATGGCACGGAGCACGTAATCGGCTCTGCCTACGGGAACTTCCTCTCCATCCACAAAAGCCTGCCATTCGGGATAATAGATTTCGGAGAACACCACCGTACCTCCGGCTTGTGAACTGATTTCGTACGTCAGTTCGTTCGGTTCGTAATGCTTGAACGTAATACTGCGTGTCGAATCGGCAACCGATGCTTGTGAAGGAGCTTTTACTTGCTCGGCAAACTGAAGATTAACTACGGCTGTCTTGCGTAAGTCAACTGTTGCAAGGCTGTCCAGCTCTTCATTGGCATTGCCCACATAACGCACATCGTCTACAAACCAGGCGTTGCCCATTGCGTATGGGTTCTGCACGGGCATCGTGCCTCCGCCCTGCAAGGGGAAGATGAAATATTTCGCGTTCAGCATGTTCAAGATACGTATACGGTCGGGGTCGAGCGCCGACATGTCACCTCCCGTCTGAGGAAGTTCAGAAAAGAGACTACCCATTTCGCCCTGGATGTACGCTTCAATAAGCTCCTGATAGCGGCGGAGCTTGGCGGCGTGATATCCCCCGATGCTTTTGTGCCAATAAGAAGTCTCGTTTTCATTGAAGGTATTGGTCGATAGGTTCAGCACCCGATAATACGTGGTATCCTTCAGAATCGCCTTGTCGGTTTCCGAAGGCTGTGCGAAAGGTTTCATCTCGGTGCCTTTCGCCACAAACTGCGCGTCGTACAGATAGCGCTTGTTCACCGTCCACATATCGAGCAGGCAGAGAGCCGCCAGCGAAAGGATGAGGGCGGTGGATTTCAGTTTTCCGCGCACATACATCAACAGCAGTGCCACACCCGCCAGAATGACACAGAAGCTGCGCCAGGCGTCGGCGGTAAAGATGCTGACACGCATTTCTTCGAGGTTCATCAGGACAGGCGCCAGATGTTCGGCGGGAAGCGCGTTCTGCAACGCGTTCATTTCCATCGTCGATACATACGAAGGGAAGAATACGCGGGGCGCGATGGCAAACAATAGCGACAAGCCCCCCGTAAGCCCCAGACTGACGAAGAACGCTTTTGCCTTCTCGCGCAGCAATTCAGGGCGCTCCACTATCTGTTTCAGCGCCAGCATCGCCAATAAAGGTATGGTGAATTCGGCTATGACGAGGATAGACGAAACGGCACGGAACTTATTGTACATCGGCACATAGTCGATGAAGAAATCGGTCAGCCCCATAAAGTTCTTTCCCCACGAAAGCAGAATAGAGAATACGGTTCCGCCCAGCAACGCCCATTTCATCGGTCCCTTTACAACGAAGCAGCCCAATACAAAAAGAAACATCACAAAAGCGCCTACATAGACTGGTCCCGACGTGCCCGGCTGTTCGCCCCAATATTGCCCCAACTGGCTGTACAGGCCTGAATACACCGGATTGGCTTTGCTCATCGCCCGCTCGTTTTGTGCCAAAGGTACGGAGGCTCCGCCTTTCACGTTCGGCACGAGCAGCGAGAAGGTTTCGCCGATGCCGTAGCTCCATTGCGTAATGTAACTGCGCTCCAGCCCGCTTCCGGTCTGGTCGGCAGACTGCGGCTTCACCAGCTCGCTCTTGCCACGCATGCTCTCCTTACTGTATTGGTAGGTGTGATAAAGGTTCGACAGATTGATGCATACCGCCAGCACACCCGCCAACGCCAGCACGCCCGTTGCCTTCAGGAAGCGGGGGAAAGCCTTTTCCTTCCATGCCTTCACGCCGAACGCGATTGCCATAAAGAGCATCACGAAGAGGAAGTAATACGTCATCTGCAAGTGGTTCGACACTATCTGAAGTGCGGCGAAAAGCGCGGTGACGATACCTCCTGCCCAATACTTGCCGCGATACGCCAGCACCATTCCCGCAATGGTAGGCGGTATGTAGGCAAGCGTGACGAATTTCCAGATATGTCCGGCGGCTATGATGATGAAGAAATACGAGGAGAACGCCCATATAACCGCTCCCAATGCCGCCATCCAGACTTTGAAATTAAACGCACGAAGCAGGATGTAAAATCCCAACAACATCACAAACACGTACCATACATACGTGGGCAAATACAAATGATACAGGTCTTGCACCGTGTTCAGCGTACGGCTCGAATCATATCCCGGAGCCAGCTGATATGTAGGCATTCCGCTGAACAGCGAGTTCGTCCAACGGGTCACCTTTCCGTGTTTCTGATGATATTCCTGATGTTCGCGTCCGGCTCCGATACCCGCTACCGCATCGTGTTGCGCCAAGATGCGCCCCTCGAACACCGCCGGATAGAAGTAAGCAAACGAAATCGCTATGAAAAGCACAACCGCTGCCACATCCGGAAGAAGTTTCTTTAATTCATTCATACGATATAAGTTTTTGAGTTTTAATGGGGGCAAAGATAACACAATACTCCTTGAAAATGCTAACTTTGCGGCGTAAAATAAAATCATTTATGAAAATAGGAATCATCACCGCCATGTCTTCCGAGCAGAAGCAACTGGCAAACCAACTGGACAATAAAACGGAACATCGTGAGGGACCTTTCTCTTACATTGAAGGAACGGTAAAGAACAACACGCACATCCTGATGCAATGTGGCATCGGAAAAGTAAATGCAGCCGCCGGAACGGTAGAGCTCATCCGCAATTTCCAGCCCGACTGCATTATCAGCACCGGAGTGGCGGGAGGCATTGACAGCGAACTGAATGTAATGGATGTAGTGGTAAGCCGGAACATCGTTTACCACGACGTGTGGTGCGGCGAAGGAAATGCCTACGGACAAGTACAAGGTTTCCCCACTTTCTTCCGTGGTGATGACACCTTATATAATTGTGCACTCTCGCTCGATACCGAAACGCCGATTCACGGCGGACTGATTTGCACGGGCGATAAATTCATCACCGACCGCACGGAACTGAATGCCATCAAGCAGAACTTTCCCGAAGGACTTGCGGTCGATATGGAATCGGCTGCCATTGCCCAAGTATGCCATCTCTACCGCGTGCCTTTCATCAGTTTCCGTATCATCAGCGATACGCCGGGAGCGGACAAACACTTGGAACAATACAAGAACTTCTGGGGCGAAATAGCCGATAACTCGTTCCGTGTGACCGAAACCTTCCTGAAAGCATTACCGAACAAACTTTAAAACCCTACAGATATGAAAAAGATACCCAGCTTTACCGTAGACCATATCCGCCTGCTGCGTGGCATCTACGTATCACGCAAAGACGCGGTGGAAGACGAAACCGTCACTACATTCGATATCCGCATGAAAGAACCCAACCGCGAGCCGTGCCTCAGCCCTTCGGCTATTCACACGATAGAACATCTTGCCGCCACGTTCCTGCGCAATCATCCCACATGGGCAGACAAGATTATCTATTGGGGACCGATGGGATGCCTTACGGGCAACTATCTGGTTGTGAAAGGCGACCTTCAGTCCACCGATATCGTCGGACTGATGAAAGAGACTTTCCGCTTTATCGCCACTTTCGAAGGTGACGTGCCGGGAGCCAGTCCCAAAGATTGCGGCAACTACCTGATGATGAATCTTCCGATGGCACGATGGGAAGCCCAAAAGTTCCTTGACGAGGTGCTGGAGAAGCTGACGGACGCCAACCTGAATTATCCAGAATAATATTCTCTGAATACAAAGCCCCCGAAAACCGCTTTCTCTTGTGTTCCGGGGGCTTGTTCTTATTTTGACTTAGAAGCTGTTTTGAATTTATCGTGCGATGATTCGAGATGAGTTTTTGAGGCATTTCTGCTTGTGTGATGAGAAGATAGCGGGCTATCTGACGAAGAACAAACGCGAACGCCCATACAGGCTGAGACGAACGGTCCTACCGGGCACGTCAAGCGATTACGTTGCACGACACGTACGCCCGTGTTTGGGAGTGTCGCAAGTCATTGTGCTATAAATGCCCTCGAAAATATTCAAATACTTACGCTAATAACGAATACACGGCTGCTGATATACGTGCCGCAACTTGGGAAGCCTGTGACTCATTGCCCTTAAAATCTTTGATAAATACAGCCAGCGCATAATTTACACCGTTGGGCAAACAAATGTAGGCAACATCATTATGGGCTGCAAGGACTCCGTTTTCGGTATAACCGGAACCGGTCTTATGGGCAATAGATATCCCTTCCTTTCCAAGGAGAGGGGCTGCGATACGGTCTTTCCCGGTAGTACATTCACCCAAAGATTTCATGATGAAGTCTTGCTTCTCACGGCTTACAAGAGCATCCGTAAACAGCCTGTGAATCAGCATCGCCGCTCCAAGCGGAGATGTACAGTTGGCATAGGCTTTCGCATGGTCTGCCGCCATCTCCGATTCTGTATAAGCTATCCGGAAACTCGAACGGGGAATGAGCGTAGCGATAAAGCTATCTGTTTCGGCAACGCTTACCAAGCGCTCAAACAGGAGATTGCTCGCGTTATTGTCACTTTGAATGAGCGTATAACGCAACAAATCCCTGACCGGCAAAGTAATCAATGGCTCCCGATGCTCCTTCAGCATGGGACTCCATGTCTTAGGGTCAAGGTCTTCCCGCCGGACAGTCAATGAAGTATCAAGAGACAATCCGTCTTGGTCAAACCGGTTGCAAATAGCCAATGCCTGATGAAGCTTGAACACGCTCATCATCGGATAAATGCTTTTGTTATTGACGGTAACGGTATCGGAGTTGTTGACAATAAGAGCCACCCCGACCTCACCCGGACAGGCTGATACGATTCAAGAAATGCTGTCGGTCAGGACATCAGCCAATGACATGCCAGCACGACCGCTTTTCGCCGGTTTGGAGAAGAATAAAGTCAAACCTGCAACGCAGGCCAAAGCCAAGCACAAAAGAACGATATGTTTTTTCCTGATTGTTGCCATCTTCTACTACAATTAATTAACCGCTTGCAAAGATACATGATTTGACCGAAAAAAGATAAAGCCGGAAGCATTTGAGAATTTTATTTCACTTTACAAGAAAAGCAATATGCACAATGCGGTAAGCTCTAAACTCACGGTTACAAAGATAAGGCTTTTACTTGAAGAAGATACCTGTGCACTTGTACTTCATTATATAAGTTTCCCTTCAGATAACTTCGTCTGGTGTAAGATTAATAATCTTCCGCTTGTAAGATTAATAATCTTGCAGCCTGAAGATTAATAATCTTACACCAGATGAACCTATATGCTCTTACCTAATTTCTTTATCAAAATCAAGTAAGGTATTCAATACATATATTCCACCTCCGACTTGCGGAAACGCAGCACGCGCGTGTCCTTGGCTGCGCCGCCGTTCTTATGCAAATAAAGCGCATCGTTTTTCCCGGGAATAAACCAGCCCGAACCTTCCGGCGAGTGTACGCCAAAGAGTATATTGTTGTAATGCCCGTTATGAAAGACACCTTCGCTGTCGTTCCACTGCGATGCCACGCCATACCACGTAACCGGTTCATGCTCGGGGAAATCGGGGCTCCACATCTCGATGAGAATCAGGCTGGGCAAGGCTACATTGCCTACCGTCACATCGTTTCTCCGCTTCTGCAGCCGCTTCACCTGGCTGTGCCCTTCCCACGGAGTGCGCAGCGTGTGCGTGCCGTTCCACATCACCCATACATAATCGGTTGCGTCAAAGATGCGGTTGAAATCTTCCATCGACGGAAGTTCGTAACCTTCGGGGGCAAGCGCATCGGCAGGCAGGCGGTTGATATGCACGGACACCTGGTGATTGTAGCCATCCAATGCCGCCGTACCGTTTTTGTCTATTACCTGCAACCCTGTGCCGCTGTCACCTTGATATGCCCATTTCCACAAATCAAAAAACGCTTCGGGCGGGCACGCTCCCAAGTACTCGAAAACGGTCTGGCCTGCGCGGCGCGCCGGATCATCGGACGAAAGCACCTGGTCTTCGAACGAGCGGGAATCACCACGGGCATTGTACTTGCACCACCAGATGCCGTGCATCCACGTCACTGGCAATCCATAGTTGCGGCGAGACACGGTATATTCCTCGCGCTGCGAGCCATCGGCACGGTTGCGGATGACCAGCGTAGCCGACTGCCTGCGCCCGTTTGCCGTAACGTCATTCGGGCGCCAGCCTGCCAGTACCCGATACGCACCTTCTCCGCTTCTTACAGAAACAGGGTCAAGCTTTATCCACGCATCTTCGCCCGCTTCGTATTCCACCGTCAATTCTTTCTCTGCAGGCAATGTAAATACACCCAGCTCATTATCTATATAACGGTCGAAATCGAAGGCATACGTCCCGACGGCATACTGTAATTTTCCCGAAAGCCGGCTGGGGTTCCCGGAAAGCCTCAGCGTGATTACATCTTCAGGATACACGTACTGCATTCCTTTACGGCGAAAGCGAAGAGCGGTTTCGACAGGTGGCTGTTCGGGAGGGAAAAGCGGCTTGCGGATACGGAACCGCTGTCTGCCCTCAAACAGCCCCTGACCGGCAAGCGGCTCCACTTCCAACGATGCCGAAGCATCTACCGGGAGCAATTCCAATTCATCGTCACACGCTACTGCCAGTACCATTTCTACAGGTCCGTATGGCAGATTCACGCCATCTTTCCCTGCGGTCACTTCGGCTCCGGCAGGCAATTCTGACGCCGCGGCATCTACTTGCGGAGGGGCAGTCAGGTCGGGATATGCTGCCGTACTATCTCCCTCTCCCCAAGCTTCCACCGTCAGTTGTGCATCAACCTGCAGAACGTCTTTCCGCAATACGATGGCATATACCGTATTGCGCCGGATATCTGACGGCAACGGCTGTTCGAAAGCATACACCTTGCCATTTATTTCTGCTTCCAGACTCACCGACAAATCCGGATTAGCCTGTTCGTACACATACAGTATCCCTAACGAATCGCGTGTCAGGGGCGCATCCGGCGTACTGATGATGCAGTCTTCCTTGGCTGTCCCTTCGGGCGAACGCACTGTATCTCCCGGAAAAAGATAAGCCTGCCGTGCCACTTGTTTCACCGCAAAACGATTCACCGATACCGTCCCTTCCGGTACTTCTATCCGGAAATCGAAACGGGCTACTCCACGCGTTAAAGCCAACGGTATTGAAACAGCCTTTCCCATCTTGCCTGACAAGTCTGCTTTTCCGGTAAAATAATTCGATATCCGGTGCCGGTCAGCTGTCAGTACAGTTTGCAACCAATCTGTTTCTTTTGTCGTTCCTTCTTCACACGCAGGTTCTTCATTTGCTATTACATAAAGTGTACCCGAAAGCCGGTCGAGCGACAGACGATAATCATCTCCCCCGACCGATAACGGCTCATACACTTTCTGCAAAACGCCTTCTTCGAAACGGTATGCCCTAAGCGATGTTATCTCGTCTTCTCCAGAAAGCGGAGACGGCTTTCCAGCCACCTGAAACGAAGCTCTGCTGATACATAGTTCCGCTGTCCCGGAGGCAACTGTTTCCTCCTGTTCCCATCTGTCGGAACAGGAAGAGATAAACAGCAGGCTACAGAGCAAACCGATTATATACAACCTTGTTTTCATAAACATGCCTTAAACGTTTAAGAAGCATGTTTCGCTTCCAATTCCGTATCATTGCCTGGCTCCCATTCATCGAAACTCACATTCAGATTCACACTGATATAATCTTTACGCACGATAATCTTATTGACTGTATTGCGTATCACAGGTTCCGATAAAACCTTGGTCAGTGTCTTCCGCTCGCCGTCAATCACTGCGGTAACACTTACCTCCAGCCCTTCATTTGCCTGCTCGTACACGTACAATACACCAGGAGTATTTGCCGTAAGCGGCCGGGAGAATACGACCGTTGTATCCTTGCGCTCTACTCCTGTGGGCGAATGGGCATCCGGATTGGCAAACAGATAAACCGAACGTGCCACATTCTTCAATATCAGACTTTCGACAGATGCCGTACCTGCCGTTTGCAGGTCAATGTCAAAGCGTGCCATTCCTCGTTTCATCGACAAGGGAAGCTCGGTCTGCGACTTGTCAAAGCTATCCAGACTCAAACTGCCGCTAAAGAAGTGCACTTCCTTCCCTTCCTTCAAGTTCAGCACGGTCTGTTTCCATTCGTCTTCGGTGATGCGCCGGTCGTGCAATGCGTTCAAATCAATCATTCCTTCGGTATTGGCTATCACATACAGCGCCCCTTCATAATCGGTCAACTGTAAATTGAAAGCGGAACCATCGAAAGCCAAGTCGTCATACACCTTAGCCAATGTTCCTCCGATAAACTGACAAGCCTGTATATGCTCTACCTTGTCTTCACCGTCTACAGTGTCAGCCAGCTGGTCATAACCTGCTACTCTGGCTTTGACAACAGGCCTTACAGCCGTTTCTTCATTACCGGGATGCTCAGAATCGGCACAAGCCATTGTTCCGAACATACCAAACAATAAACTTCCCATCCATACTGTTTTCGCGTTTGTCATTTTTCTCATACACTTTTTGTTTTTGATAATCATTTGTTCAACATTCATTTATTCATATATATATTCCACCGGTTTCTTTATGCAACGTATCGTACGTGTTTTTGTATTGTTCTGCGGCACATACTTCAACCAGTTCTCACCCGGTTTTTCTGTATGCGCATATCCTTCCATTACCCACGTGTTCGAAGAATGTCCATGCGTGGCAAGCAACAACGACATCCGGGCAATGTTTCCAGGAGTGGTGTTCCATTGATGTCCCAACCCACAAAGTACCCAGCGGGCACCTTCGTACTGAAACTCATAAAAGGCAATTACTCCATACAGATGTCCTTCGAACGATACTTCCCGTTCGGTTATCGTGACCGTCAGCTCCTGCCCTGCCGCGTTCCGGTACGTATGCGTTCCCTGTCCGCCCAAATTGAAATCCGTATTCCGGGTAAAAAAGGCATAATCATCGTAATCAGGTATCTGATATCCTTCAGGAGCCATTTCTTCGGAAGATAACAGACCGAAATTTTCGGCAGAGTTTCGCATACCTTCATAATAAAAAGCCGTTTCGTTGTGCTTCAACGGATATCCGTCGGGATAACCTGCCTGATACTGATATCCCAGCAAATGCAACAGTTCGTTTTCGTCGCACGTGCTCAAATAAGTTGCCAAGTCTATTTCCTTTGCCGGATCTGTACCGGCCAATATCTGGTCGCTGAATGTTTTCACATTTCCGCGCAAATTGTATTTACACCACCACGTACCGTTGATGTTCACCACCGGAAGCCCCCAGTTTCGCCGGCGTATCACATATACTTCCCGGTTCTTTCCATCTGCATCAGATATGACCAACCTGCCTTCCTGCACACGTCCGTCCGCCTGAGGGTCGTTCGGTTTCCATCCGCCTACGATGCGGTAAGTTTCTCCATCAGGCGCCAGCTTTATCCAACGGGAAGTGCCAGAATCAAACTCCATACCGGCTATCTTGCCGGCAGGAAGAGTCAAACGCCCCAATTCACCCTCAACATAACGGTCGAAATCGCATATTCCCTGCTCATTCAGCTTGATTTGTCCTTCCAGTCGGATGGGACTGGGTTCGACCACCAAAACGACTCTGCCCGCATACACGTTTTGCCGATATACCTCCAAGTATATATATTCCTCTTCTGTTCCGGGCATCCGCATACTGGTCGAAACAGATATGTCGGCTATTGGTTGCAGCCCCCTGCCTGCCACCCGTTGTACAACAACCCCGTCTACCTGCCCTTCTATTTCTACATCCGCCCCGGATTCTCCCAGCAATACCAGATGTGAATCGGAACGTGTATAAGGGATGAATACCGTATCTCTCGAAAGGTTGACACGGACACCTTCCGACAAGCGGGAAGCATCCACATCGACCAGCCCATTCAATTGAAGGCCGGACTCTGTCTCACCACCAGCTTGCCAATTGTCTTCGGTCACCGATACCGACAGGTTTCCCCCTCTTCCATAAACCGAGAGTGTATAAACCACATTGCGCCGGATTGCGGCAGGCAAAGAAGTTTCCAACCGATGCTGCGCTCCATCAAACGAAGCCAGTATTTCCACCTGCAACTTGTTATTTGTCTGTTCGGGCAAATAAAACAAGCATTCACTACCATTCTCAAAAGCTACATATTCTTTCCGAAAATCATACGTAGAGGCACCATCTGGTGTTTCTACCGATTCCTGACCATTCAAATAACCTTGCCGGTAAATATGGGAAACCGTAACACGGTGTACCTTTACTCCTTTATCAAAAGAAGAAAGGTCTATCCGCGACACGCTACGCCTCAGCGATACTTCGCTTTTCCCCGACGAAATCCCGTTCGGGTCCATCCATCCGCTCATTGCCAGACCACTTTCTTCGGATGCCAATTCATCTTTATCGGCACTTAGTTTCAGAAACTCTGATTTGGTTGTTACATCAGGCAACACCTCCTGCAAATTCCTTACCTTTCCGGCATTGGCAAGCAGGCAGATTTCTCCTTCCGCCCTTTGGGGATGAAAGATATAGCTGCCGTCTTCTCCCGCACGGAATGAAGTAATGATTTCTGTCAGCACCTCCCCTTCAAACCGATATCCTTGTATCGTCAGGATACGTGCATCCTGCTCTATCCCATTCCCTTCCAAATCATCCACCGACACACGGGCAATGATTTCTCCTTCCGACACCGAAGGGACCGACATCGTTTCCCGGGTACATCCTGCAAGCAACAGGCCTCCCAATGCATATAAAATGATTCTCTTTTTCTTCATAACTCCTTACATTTTAAACTTCTCATTATTTATAAAGAGCCGGACTCTGTTTGCTTTTCAGATAATCAGGCGAATCAATAGGCATCAAATACAAATGGTCTACATAAAACTGATTCATCAGCTCCTGTGCCCACGGCCCGTAAGTGAACGCACTATCGTGGCTATACCCCATAACGTGCCCCAGTTCGTGAAACATCACTTCGCAGGCATACGTATCGGTATAATGGCTGAGCCAAGCACCCTGATACGCCCCGAACACATCGCCTCCGCCCAGCCCGAGCACTCCATTTCCCGTATAGACCAATCCTACCCGCAATGAACGAGGCTGGCGCATCTGTTTCAATACGGTTTCAGCACTTACCTTGTCGGTTACTCCTCCATTTCCGTAAAGACGGTCCTCGTTGGCACGCAAGATATCCTCGTGTTCTTGCATATCAATCATATAGGTGAAATTAAGGAAAAACGCCACCACTTCACGGCAATGCACCGGACGGATTCCCATCCAGTTTCCTGCCGGTCCGCCATTAGGCTGGTCGGGATCACCTCCATACAGGTTGAAAGTCACCTTCCAACCGTGACGGATAGCTTGCAGCTTTTCCCAATAAGCATCGCCCGAAATCACTTCGTAACTGGCATCAAGGGCAGCCGTCAAAGGTTGCGGAGGCACTTTTATCCATTTCCCCGAAACGGTACGATACATACATTCTGAAGTGAAAAGCGGAATCTGACCGTAAAAATCGGCAAAAGCCGGTACCGTATCAAAGTAAGCCAAGTCAATGTATTCATCGCTCACCGAAGGAAAACGGGCACGCACCAGCACATCACTCAAATCACGCGGTGAATAAAAGCGCATGTGCAAACGCCCGTCATCGGTTATCTCTACCTGCAAAGGTTGAGAAGTGTCGAACGAACGCTGGCGGGTATCCGTATAGATTTCTTTCCGCTCTTCATCTTGCAAGATTTTCGCGTGCCCGCCTTCTTCATACGCCATTGGAGTAACAAACATCACTCCTGCCTTATCATCGGGATGTACAACCGGAGTATGCACCCGATAAATACGGTTTGAAACCAACGAATCGACGGTAAAATCATATGTCCGCTCTATCTGATTCTTCCGATAATCGCGTGTCAATACCGTGACCGCTCCCTGCAGAGGCACTTCACCGGAAGCTGGAGGCAAGCAAAAAGAAGCTACCGAATCCAGCGGCCAGACCACAGGCTGCATATCCACCTCGTCCGAAAGCGAACCGTCGCCCGAAAGAGTCGTATAAAAAGACACTGCATCCCATATCACTTCCTTGTGTACGACCGCGGTACGCACGTAAGGATTGCGAAAAGCGAACGAAAAGTCCACCCTGCCGGCTATCCGTCGTTGCACAATCTGCCCGGGTGCCGAAACAATAATCTCGGCTCCGTCTACCCCCGGTTTCCGGGAAACAGAAAAAGAAGTACGTGAATAGAAATAATCCGCTTCCAGCGGTTTCGACAATTGAGCAGGAAATATCAGCCAAGGCTCGGATACATTATTCAGTTCGCGGATAGAAACCCCATCTTGTCCGGCATCCCCCCGGATACCCAATACCAGCAAGGTATAATCTCCTTCCTGTAAACCTTCAAGGTGTATTTCTGAAGCTGCATAATCATAAAATCCTTTCAGGTTGGTCACTACACGCCCTGCCTCGTCCGCTACATAAAAAACAACACGGTCGTATGTCCTGCCCTTGCTTGTAACAAGGCGTGACGGAACATCTTCACCTTCATAATCGGCACATTGCAAGACAAAGACTGCCTTGCTTCCCTCCCCTCCTGGAGGTTTCATCCATTCTTCCCGGCTACAAGCCGTCAGCATCAGACTGCATAAGAACGTAATCCAAAAACTTTTTTTCATCTTGTCAGTTGGTTGATTAAATAAATAGTCAATCAATTACAAACGGCCGGAACTCTTTTCCGGCACCAGCAATACAACAACCGATAACCGCTTTTTGTTCAGACGGGACAAAAAACAATGTCATCACTTTGCTTTTTCAACAATTTATGAACACCCCTTCTATTTAACATGTCTGCAAAACGAAGATATATTCATAAGCAATTTCAGATAACTGCTACAGCCTACGAAGATAACTGCAACGGCAAAGTAAGTATATATTCATTTTGCGCATCCTTATTGGACTAATCTAAAGAACATCCATACCATATTCTACCATACAGAGATGCAAGCCTGTCTAATGTATATAAACTTCAGAAACGAATACCTATTCCAATCGAAACCATATGCGACAATCTGTGCTTCTTTGCCTCGAAACACCTGCCTTCCCATACCAAATTACGGAAAGAAGCATAAGGATCAAAATCGGAACACGTATAAGCCAGCAAAAAAGCCAGATGTTCATCAACTTCCAAAGTCAGTGCTGTACGTATATGCCAAAACACTTTACGTGCCCCTCTATTTTTTATCGATTCCTGATGAATGGCAGTCCAGGCTCCAGCTTGATTAGGATAATAATCAATGACTACCCTTCGATCTGCAACAAAAGGAACGGTAGCACCAGGCGATACCGTAAGATAAAGTGCATACTCTTTATCACTGCCCAAAAGCACAGGAGGTGTAAACAGGCTGAGAGAAGAGCGAAAGGCAAATATTTCTCCGATGCTTTCCACATCTTCCACACTCCATCGCAAACGGTTATCAGACGTAACCCCGTTGAATGAATAATCTGCGACAAATGGCCTACTATAAAACATACCCACCGACACCCCCGCATAACAAACAGGACGGAATGTGACGGATGGTTCCACACTCCAGCATCCGTAATTGTCAAACGATGCATACAAATCGCATCCCCAAACCTGTTGTTTCTCTTCCTGTGCCCTGACATGCAAACAAGATATAAGACATAAGCCAAACAAAAATCGTCTCATAATACAGTAAAAAATAGCAAAATAACATACTTATCATAGAAGCAATTCATCCTATAAACAACATAACACTCATTCCTGTTTTTTTGTTCATACCGCATTATCCTCAACAAGTTCCCGAAAAAACGTACTGCAATAAAGACCAAACATCAATAATGCACAAATTCCCAGTAAAAAGGCACAATAATCCATGTACGGATATTGGAAAATGCCTTTCCTTTGCAGAAAACATCAATAAAGAAATTATGGGAAAACTATGGTTAACCGTTGTGTGCTGTTGGCTTGCCTCTTGCGCTTTGGGAGCAACAGACTTTGTATGGAAAACAGGTAGCACGATGAATGTGGCTTGTGCATCAGGTGAAGAACCCGTAGTGCAGGTTGCATTGGACTTACTGAAACGGGATTGCGAAGCCGTACTTTCGCAACCCTTCTCGGTTATGGAAACCGAAGGGGATATCTATATAGGAACGCAAGGAAAGAGTACACTTCTGGAAAAAGTGGCAAAAAGAGAAGGGATAGACCTTTCTTGCCTGGACGGACATCCGGAGGCTTTTTTCATTAAAGTATTAAAAAACGGAAAACTACTGGTAGCTGGTAGCGACAAACGAGGTACAGCATATGGCATCTTAGAACTCTCACGTATGCTGGGCGTATCGCCTTGGGAATGGTGGGCAGACGCTACACCGGAGAAAAAAACGGAATGGCGCATCGAAGCGGGCTTCTGCAAGCTGGACTATCCGACGGTACCCTACCGGGGCATCTTCATCAACGATGAAGACTGGGGACTGATGCCTTGGAGCTACACCAACCACGAACCTTCGAATATAAAGGGACAAATCGGTCCGAAAACCCATGCACGCATTTTCGAACTGCTCTTACGCCTACGTGCCAATACCTTTTGGCCGGCAATGCACGAATGTTCGGTACCTTTCTTCTTTACCGAAGGCAACAAAGAAATAGCAGACCGTTACGCCATCTACCTCGGCACTTCACATTGCGAACCAATGATGCGCAATACCAACGGTGAATGGCGACGCGTGGGCAAAGGCGACTACAATTACCTGACCAATCGCGAAAACGTGCTAGCCTTTTGGGAAGAACGGGTAAAATTGCTCCGCCAATCGGATGACATCTATACGTTAGGCATGCGTGGCATACACGATAGCGGAATGTTAGGTGCCAAGACCGTAGACGAACAGAAGCGGGCACTGACCGACATATTGAAAGACCAGCGGGCACTGCTGGCGAAATACAAAGGCGATGTAACCCGCGTGCCACAAGTATTGATACCGTATAAAGAAGTACTCGATGTGTACAATGCAGGGTTGGAAGTACCCGAAGACGTGACTCTGATGTGGTGCGATGACAATTACGGATATATCACCCATTTCCCTACTGCAGAAGAAGCGGCACGCCCGGGCGGCAACGGTATCTATTACCACATATCTTACTGGGGGCGCCCACACGACTATTTGTGGCTATCCACCCTCAGCCCATATCTCATCTACCAACAGATGAAGACCGCCTACGACCGCGGCATCCGTAAGATGTGGATTCTAAATGTAGGAGATATCAAACCTGCCGAATATCAGATAGAATTGTTTATGGACATGGCTTGGAATATAAACCAGATAGAACAGGAAGGAGTAACCAGACATCTGCAAAACTTTCTTGCCCGCGAGTTCGGTACGCAGGCATCCGCCTACCTGCTTCCGATGATGCAAGAGCACTATCGCCTTGCCCATATCCGCAAGCCGGAATTCATGGGAGGCACACGCACTGAGGAGAAAGACCCACAGTACAAAATAGTAAGTGATCTGCCGTGGAGCGAATCGTTTATCCACACACGGCTTGCCGCCTATCAGGAACTGGAAGACAAAGCTGCTATATGGGGCAGACTCATGCCTGAAACCAAACAGGCTACGTATTACCAGCTAGTACAATACCCCATTCAGGGAGCTTCCCAAATGAACAAGAAATGCCTCTACGCCCAACTGGCACGTCACGGCAAAGCAGACTGGAAGCAAAGCACAGCAGCATTCGACAGCATCGTTTCCCTTACCCGCCACTACAATACGCCGAAGTGGAAAGGCATTATGGACTACAAGCCGCGCAACTTAGCGGTATTTCTGCCCATTCCCGAAACGCATACTGCGGAATCACTGAAGCCCGACCGCCCGTACCTTTATAAATGGAACGCACTGGAAGCCGCTGAAGGTAATCCCGTGATGTGGGAACACTTGGGCTACGAGGGCAAAGCAGCAGGCATACGCCAAGGTGAGGCTGTATCCTTCAGCTTCGAGAATTGCCGTGCCGATTCAGTAGAGGTGGAACTCCGCTTCCTGCCCACTCATCCCATCAACGGAAAAGACCTGCGCATCCGGGTAGAAGTAGACGGTCAGCCGTCGGACATCATTTCGTACCGCACATATGGAAGAAGCGAAGAATGGAAGCAAAACATCCTTTCCAACCAAGCTGTGCGACGCATCACTTTTCCTCTCGGCAAATCCACTTCACACCGATTGACGGTACATGCGATAGACGAAGGCATACTGCTGGATCAGGTTTATCTTTATGCTAAACAGTAGCCAGAAACTTATACCATACAAGTTGATGAAAGCGTAAGCCATATTACACATCCTCACGCAGATATATGCATGCATTATCTCAACTTACCAGAGGCTGTATATAAAACAATCACGGAAATGCATCTGAAAAAATCCATTGCATTTCCGTAACTGCATATTGGCATAATGAAGTCAAAGTCAATCGAATAAATCAGCCAATTTTTCTGCCAACGCTTCTCCTCTCAGATTATCACCGACCATCCGACCTTCGGCATCTATCAGATACATGGTCGGAACAGCTCTTACCTTGTAAAGCTTTGCCACTCCGGTTTCATCCAAGAAGTTAGGCCATTTCAACTGTTCTTCTTTTACAGCTTTTTCCCAATCGGTTTTTTTCTTATCAATGGAAATACTAATTACCTCAAAACCTTCAGAAGCGTACTGTGCATAAAGTTTTTTGATATTAGGAATTTCCTTGCGGCACGGCTTACACCACGATGCCCAAAAGTCAATCAGGATGTATTTCTTTCCTTGGCAGAGTTCTTGGAGAGTGATTTCTTTTCCCGATGCATCTTTTACCATAAATTCAGGCATCTTATCACCAATTTTACCAGTCGGGTAAAGTTCGTCTTTCACCAGTTTTCCATAATAAGAGGCTTGTGCGGCAGGTGAGAGTTCTTCGTACCACGAGCGCATGCCTTCGTTCATGTAAGAAGTGAGCGAAATCATCAGCAACGGTCCCCAGTAAGTGTCCTTGTTTTCCATTACCGTTTGGCGATAAACAGAATCTACGGTCTGGAAGAAACGCATTTCATCTTCTGCCATTTGCTTACCGGCCTCGCTTGCACGCAACTCTGCCACTTTTGCCTGGTCTTTTGCCTGATAGGCTTCTTGTATAGCATCGAGGAGAGCTTTATGTTCTTGCTGGTTGGCATTGAATAGAGAATCCATACGACCGCGTACCGCCATCAGCGAATCGTAACGGGCTGTCAGGGGAGACCCACTTACGGATAACTTGTCGAGACTATACGAGGGAGTTCCATTCACATCTTCCGATACAACCGCACCTTTGATTTCGATAGCTGTATTTTCCAGCATCAGGCGGCGCGAGCCGTAGGCGTCTTTTACGGTAAGTAATACGGCGCGGGGTTCTTCCATTTTCCCGATAAAGGTGAATTTGCCTCCGATTGCCAGAGTGTCGGCTATCGGGTCACTTTCTTCGTGACATACTGGCATGAGTTGCACGTAGGCACTGTCTGGAAGTCCTTCAATCGTTCCACTTATCAGATAACCGTCTTTAGGGGCTTGGGATGTACAAGCTGCCGTAAGGGTTCCCAGCAGCAAGATTTGCATTAAGTTTGTTACTTTCATACTTGTTGTTTTATGTATTTTTATTTAGACACGTTTTGTTGAATGCTTCCGTTTCCGGGATTGTTAATAGCACCTGCCGGGAAAGGCATTGTCCACAGATGAGAATCCGGACGAAGCGTATAAGTTTCACCTTCGTAGGTTTTCGTCATGGTGCGTGCATACGTACCTTCTTGGTTGAAGCGGCGTGCATCGGCAAAGGGTACAATGGAGAATATCAGTTCATTGTCTTTGGTACGGCGAATCAGTTCGATAGCTTCGGTTAATGTCGAGGCAGTCAGCGGCTGGTATACTTCGGGACGGATACGGGTTTGGCGCACAGCGTTCAGGGTGTTCATCGCTTCTGTGAAATCTCCTCCTTGTGCCAGACGTGCCTGGCATTCTGCCTTGATAAGATAAACTTCTGTAGTGGTCAGTCCTCCCCAGTTGAAATAACCGTTTCCTACTCCACGGTAGTACGTGTCTTGGTTTTGCGAATAAAGTTTCCAACGGGATAAGAAACGTGCATCTCCCTCTTCAAAACGTTCGGCACGCTCTACCGGTATATTGAGTTCATTGGTCGTGTAGTTTGGCGAACCGTTTCCGCAACGGAAATAATAGTTCTCCACATACGAGTAATCGGTAGGTGTGGGTAGTCCGGTATAGTCTTCCGGATTCTCAATCGTGGAACGATGTTCATCGTAATAAGCGTTCCAGTCGTAAAGCTGGTCATTTTGTCCAAGAGCTAAGTTGGCATAGCTTAATGCTTCGCTGTAATTCTGCATCTGCAAATATACACGTGCCAGCAGGGCGTATGCGGCGCCCAGATTGGGATGAAGCACGGTCATCGATTGTTCGGGCAATCCACCGTCAATTGCTTCCTGCACTCCTTGGATGATGAAGTCGTATATAGCTTGTATGGTCACTTGCTGCGAAGGAGCATTGATATTGGCACTTGTGATGAGGGGTACGCTCAGCTTTTCGCCGGCGGTTGCCGCATCATACGTATCGGCATAATAGTTTGCCAATACGAAATAACAAAGGGAACGGATAACTTTGGCATAAGCGATGACTTCGGCACGTTCGGCATCAGTGGCTTCGGTGGCAGAAGGCACGTTTTCTACAATCAGGTTGCACGAAGAGATAGCAGCATAAAGCTGATAATATGTACTTTCATCGGCATTGTTCAACAAGATACGATCAGCAGTCTCATCCCACATATAGTTAGCACGGGTCAGGGTGGGACTATTCAGGTTAGAGACCGTTACGTAATAGTCATTCAGCAAATAAAGGGCATTGCTGATGGAAGTCTGTCCGATAGCATACTCATCACGCAACAGAGCTTCATAATCGGCAAGAGTAGACGGAATTTTATTGCCTTTTGGCACAATATCCAGATAATCGTTGCAGGAGCTGAAAACCAGCCCGCATACAAGCATATAGATGTAAATGACGTGTTTCATAAATCTGTAATCATTTTAGTTAAAAGTTCAGGTAAATACCACAGAGGTAATTCGGCTTGGCATAGCCACCCAGTAAGTATTTGGCATCATCACTTTTGGCTACGGTAAACGCGTTTTCCATACCTATCATGATGCGTGCGTTCTTCACATACAATTTGTCGCATACACTGCTTGGCAGACGATAAGTCAGCGAAAGGTTCTTCATCCTCCAATTGCTGGCATCAATAACGTTAACCGAAGAACGGGCGTACATATTATAGTAATTGTAATTGTAAAGAGTACTTTCCGAAGAGATATAACGTGGCACATCCGTATGTGCTTCGTCACCGGGTTGTTGCCAGCGGTCAGCAATGCGCTTGCTTACGGGACCCATACCGGAGAGATAAGCCACATTGGTATTGCGCATCTTATGTCCTCCCTCGAAAAGGAACTGTGCAGCCAATTCCCAGTTGCGCCAACGCAATGTAGTATTGATAGCACCACTGTAAACAGGTACTGTGGTTCCCAAATAAATGAGATCTTCTATTTCAGTCGGTTCCATATCAGTAAACAGGTTTCCCTCTGCATCATATACTTGCGGAGTACCGGTAGCGCTCAATCCCGCCCATTGATATCCATAAATGGCATTGTAAGGATTCCCCACACGCGGATAAGCAGAAGGATAATCAATAACCAAGTAAGAAACAGGTGCTTCTACGTTGACGTATGTCACTTTATTCTTGTTGTATCCCAATACGCCGCCGATGTCCCATGTCCAATCTCGCGTGCTGATAGCGGTGCCTGAAAGCGAAAGTTCGAATCCTTGGTTGGTCATCTTACCGTTGTTAATGGTATAGGTGCTATACCCCCAACCTTCGGTAGGCACACCGTTTGTATTGGCAAGCAAATCGGAACCTTTCTTATTGTAATATTCGATAGAACCGTTCAGACGGTTTTTCAAAAGAGAAAAATCAATACCGATATTGGTAGTGGTTGTTTTTTCCCAACGCAAATCAGGATTAGGGCGACTTTGTATGGTTCCGGAAATTCCGCCCACATGCATATTATTGTTATAATAAGCAGTCATATAAGGAGCCGAATCTTTGGCGATATTACCCCCGATACCATAACTGAAGCGTAATTTAAGCATGTTTATCCAATCAATATCGTGCATGAATTTCTCACGGTTGACATTCCACGCCGCACCGACTGACCAGATGGGACGCTTTTGATATTTCGAACCAGTTGCAAACAGATTTGTTTTATCCCAACGGATGCTGCCGGTCACGGTATATTTTCCGTCGTACGTATATGCCGCATTACCATAAAATGACACATAACGGTTGGTCAGTTCATTGATGTATGCTACATTCCCAGTTCCGAAACTGCCCCATCCCCAAATGCTTCCCATGGTGCTGAGCGCAGCTTGGTCGATGAGTGAATACGTCAGCAGGTCGGGGTCGTAATTATATAAGGTACGGTTGTCGAAGTTATTCTTGTTTTCGCGCGTCTCGGTTCCGAAAAGTGCCGTTACCTCATGTATGCCGCCGAATGTCTTGTCGAAATCCAGCTGCTGGCGGAAGTTATAGGCATGGGTTACATTTCCCGAGGTAAAGAAGATATTGCCGTAAGGGATATTGAACGTAGCCGTACCATCACCGTTTGCCGAGGCGTATGTATTAATGGTATTACGCACATCATACGATTCCTTATTCTGGAGTTGTTCGGTCGTGTAGTTCGCATATTCATACTGAAACGAAGCCGTATATTTCAGCCAATCGGTGAACTTAAAACTCAGGCGAGCGAAAGTACGATTGCTGAAATTACGATGGTCTGTCAGATTCATTCCAGTTTCGTCCAATGGCGTAATATCGAGGTTATACAGCCCGTTGGAAACCAGCGTACTCATTTGTGATGCGTTGTAACGGTCTTCCTGCCGGTTGGTATACCGCGTACCGTCATCGTTCATCAATCCATCGTAAGGCATATACGTATATCCTGGCGAGAAAAGACTGTAACTTTGCGTTGTACCGCTTCCGTAATTGAGGTAAGTGCCTACCTCCAAGGTCAGCCATCGGGTAATTTGGGTCGAGTTCTGCAGGTTGATACCAATGGAGCGGTTATCCGAAAACTTGTCGCTCATCTGTTGTCCCTGATAGCTGACCGAAGCATTGAATGTGTTTCGTTCGCTTCCTTTACCGATGCTCAGGTTGTATTGTTGCGTAAAAGGATTGCGCATGCCGTAGCGTTCTATATCATCGTAATAACGATAACCGCGCGATGCCAGTGATGTCAGGCGCGCGTTCATATCGGCTTCGGACAGTGTTCCGGCATAATACCCTAACAGGGCGCGGATTCCTTGCGATGTGTAGGTATTGTCATCCAACAGGCTTTGCGCATAAGCAGAAGCCCCTTCTCCCTGCAAATTAGGATTCTGTGCTGCCCATTCTCTTTCCAGTCCTATCATAGTGGCAGCATCAGCAAGATACTTGTCGGCATAGGTAGAATAAGGCTGTACGGTAAGTGTGGCAGAGAATGAAATGTTGAGCTGGTCTTTCTTGGCACGCTTGGTAGTAATAACCACAACGCCGTTTGCCGCACGTGCTCCGTAAATGGAAGTGGCGGCTGCATCCTTCAGTACGGTAATACTTTCAATGTCTTCAGGATTCATGTCGGGCACGCTTTCTATCCAGTTGCCGTAACCATCATTGGTAGTCTTCTCTACAGGGAAACCATCGATGACATACAAAGGAGTAGTCAGTCCGTTCATGGAAGTGACTCCACGGATTTGCCCGTCGCTGAATCCGGCCACCCGTCCTTCCAGCATCGAACTGATGTCCGGTATGCGTTGGGTTTCCAGCTGATCGGCATTTACTTTCGAGAAAGCTCCTGTTGCCCGCTCCTTCGAAATGGTCTGATAACCCGTCACTACCACTTCGTCCAGCAGTTCGGTAGCAGGCTGGAGGTGAATGGCATAATCAACTGCTGCCGTCAGGCGAACCCGCTGGGTTTCGTAGCCTACAAAGGAAACCTCGATTTCTTGTGTTGATTTGGGAAGTGTCAGACTGAAATGACCGTTCATGTCTGTGATGATGCCGGCAATGGAATTGCCTTCTGCCTCAACTACCTGTTTAACGTATGCCGCAGGAAGCGGTTCGTTATTTTCATCGGTCACGATACCGTGAATGGTACGGTTGTACGCGCCTTGTGCCATTCCTTCGAGGGCAAGCAGCCAGATAGCTGTCAGGATCAGGAAGAAACGGCAGCGGTAAGATGTCGTTCGTCTCATACTTTTGTCTTGGTTAATGTGATTCGTTCGTTAAATTGTCGCAATATTACAAAATTGTTTTAATATATGAAAGCAAATCCTGAAAATATTGTAACGGAATGCCACTAGAGCATCTAGAATACGTCAACCGGATATTTCTTGAATCTCCCTTTAAACATTACCAACCATCCAGTGGTTCGGCATGAAACGAATATTTCCCACTATTTCCGATAAAGAGCATGAATCAGGGAAAGCACCCATAACAATATGCCGAGTTTGTAATGCCACAATCCTATGGAAGAGCCTGGTCCTTCCACATAAGCTACCAGCAAGATGCCCGTAACTGCCACAATCAAAAAGGCTATGGACAGGAAAAAGGTTATCAGGCGTTTGCACGTAACTCTCTTTGAAACAAGAGTTTTATACCAATGCTTATGCCGCCTCACATGAGCCATTACCGATAAAAGCCAGATGAAAGATGCCACCACATGGGCTACTCCCCAATTGTGCCACGTTTCATGACTGGTACCATGCCCGGCAATGTGCAGCCCGATGCCCGTAACGGCAGATGCCACGAATGCTAATGGCAACAACCGCTCTATGCGGAATGCCATCCCCATATTCATCGTACAAGAAACCGATGCATCCGGTTTGAAGAAAACACCTTGAGGACAGGTCTTTATACATTTATTACATCCGATACAGGCGTCTGCGTTTTCGAATATCACATGCCTGTGCCCTAAGAAACCCTTACTGTCCAACTCTTCAGATGCACATCAATTCCTACATAAATATTTTGTCCTTCAAAATTTAATGTGTTACTTTGTTTACGCATAAAGTCATGGGGGTATTAAGTTATTTCTTTCATTTACAAATTTAATAATTCTCTTGGCTTTATGCTATTTTGCTAGCACATTACAAACATAGGAACTAATATTCTATCAGGTTCTTATACTTTATGCAGCATCAAAAATGTGCTGCGGCAGACACACATATAGAGCCATCCGCTGTAAGATTAATAATCTTCAGGCTGCAAGATTATTAATCTTACAAGCGGAAGATTATTAATCTTACACCAGACGAAGTTATCTGCGCTGGGAGAAGAAGATAATAACAACCTTTTAAGAAACTATTTTGAATTTCTCCAAAAAGCTTCTTAGTCTTTGTCGGCTCCCAGATAAAAGCCTATATTCGTCTGCTGATTATATCCCATATTCTGCATTGTTTGCGACATGTCATAAGTATGGTCATTGGTTAATGCAGTAAAACGGTAACTTGTCGGATAATTGGTAGAAAAAATACGGATTGAAGTATTGTCTTCTGAAGGCAAAATCACTTCTTCACGCCAGTCACCTACCATATCCCCATAATAACAGGGATTATATTTTGTTCCATGATTCCCTTGATTTGTTCCATATCCCGTATTGAAATTGACAAGCCGGTTTTTGTTGGTCATCGGATTTGCTTTTGCGCTTACAATTAAAGCCCGGTCGTACAATTCACGGGTAAGTTCTCCACTCCACCATATTGCTACATTATACATGGAACCTCCGCCAATGCCTGTAGGAATAGACACACCTTCAAGAGGAACATTACCCGAACTTGCACAATTATAAACGCCGGTATTCAAGCTGGACCAATATTCAAAGTTTGGACTATCCGGATCAATATCTGCCACAATGGAACGTCCAACATCGCCGCTGGGACCAGCTCCATGCCCTGAAATCAGATTGCCATTACGTGCATCCAGTATCTGACAACCATATCCCAATCCTTGATTGCTATAAGTATCTTCCTCTTCAAAAGATGCTTGTACCTGTAATCCCTGACGGTCTTTGATAAATTTGCCGACACTCAGAATATCGCCATGTCCGTTGCCTGTACACCATAATTCACCTCCATCGTCATCTATGGCTGCCGAACCGTAAAGTATTTCGTCTTTTCCGTCTTCATCCAAATCGGCTACACGGAAAGCATGCGCCCCCATTGCCAACCATTTTTCCGCATGTCCATCAGCTGTATCAAATTGCCAGCGAGCAACCAATTCATTATCTTTAAAATCTAAAGCCCATACCTGCCAGTTCAGGTAAATACCTCTTGTAATGATTAAGGAAGGATTGCTTGTACGCGTTCCTGTTGTCTCGTCAGGTATTCCATCCAGATAAGCGGCTCCAATAAAGAAACGGTCCATCCGATTGCCGTAGTCATCTCCCCAGTATTCTTGCCAATATTGGGCACGGGAAGCTTTCGAACCTGTTCCACCGCGAGGAATATTATCCGTACGGCAAATTTCGCGACCGTCATATCCGCGACATAAAGAAATATATTCGGGTCCTTCGAGGATAAGTCCTAAAAGTGTCGGCAAGGCACTGCCTGAATACCAACCGACTTCATCATAGTGGATACGGTAATCATGTACCGTTCCATCTTCATTGGTTATTGTCTTTCCATCCCCGAAAGTTGTTCCCTCTGATGAACGAAAAGCAATTTCACACAATCCGTCGCCATCAAAATCATATAAAATAAATGAAGTATAATGAGAACCTGAGCGTATGTTAATACCTAAATCGATACGCCACAAAAAAGTTCCGTCCAACTTATATGCTTCCAGCAAAGTTGTTCCCCCATACCAGCCTCCTTGGTTGGCACCATCATACGGTTCACGTTTTATCACGATTTCCGGCCATCCGTCACCGTCAAGTTCACCGACTTGTACATCATCGGGTTGATAATCTACTGAGGCATTCGGAACATTCATATCCAATTTGATTTCACGATAAAACGTCTGAGCCATTTGGGGAGTGAAAGTAGTTTCACATAAAGTTTCGTCCTCTCCGGTAAGAGTCACGCGATAATGGTTTTCCTTTGTCGGGTCAACATCTTCATCAATCCAGCATGAAGAGTCGGTTATAGGTTCGCTGTTCAGCTTCTCTTCTGCATTATTTGCAGTTGATTTATATATATCAAAAGCTGTACCTGCAGGATCTGTAGGAAGCATACGCCAGCTCACTAAAGCACCATGTATACCGGTCGTTGAGTTGGCATCTTCGTCAGGAGCAGGATCATAGCTGACCCACATCAGTCTGTCGCCAGTAATTATATCAGTAGGAAGAGAAGGAAGTTCTGTCACAGAATTGTCTAGGGGTAAATTGTCCGAACAAGCAAAAACAGTTCCAAGGCAAGCCAGTCCAATCAAGTAATTGAGTTTATTCATGTTATAAGGTTTAGTAGGTTTGTGAGTAAAAAAATGCGCCCGAAGCTTCACACAATCACTTGCTCCTGCCTCGCGCGACTTTGAAAATTAATCTAACTTTTGTATCCATAAACCCGGTTATGGAAGCATGAAATCTTCCAGTGCGGTTTTATATTCAAGTGTAACGGTGCCTGTCTGTGTACGCACATTCAGACAGACATCGATGGTATCGTCATCTGTCAGTCCTGTCTGGATAAAACGGGAATAGACTTCATCGGGCATACGCAGGCTGATAAGCGATGAGGTTGTATTCCATGCATTGGGTGCATTGTTATCAAAATACAGATTGAATGTAGCTTTTTTTCCTGTTGTGTCTATATCACGGTTGCCATCATAATAAAGCAGGAAAGAAACCGCACTATAAGGGTCAAAATAGAAGGTAGGAACTACATTCATGTAACCGTTTTGTATATAATACTGTCCTTCGGTCTGGTTGACGCTTTGCACAGCCTTATTCTTAAGAGCAATAGAATCTTGCCCGAATATCTGGTAGTCTTCGCTCAACGTATCGACACAGGATATGTAGGTAGGAATCTCTGCAGCCTCACTCAATACAATGTCATACGTGTGTCCGGATTCCAAATCCGATACATTCGTAAGGCTTTCATCTGATGTATCAAAACTGACTACAGCCCGTCTGACTTCTTTCAGCCACGAGATTTGTGACAAATTGGAAGGAACCAATACCGCATCAAAGTCAGTATACAGCCGATAGCCTTCCAGTTCGTTACCACTTACCGTTACAGCCATGTTGTTGAAAGTAACACTTTGCCGGTTGTCATCGTTGTCCAGACACGATACAAGCGTCACAACCGACAGGCACACAACAGACAAACGAAAAATGTTGAATAATCTGTTCATTTTATGTAGATAAATTAATAGCATGTACCGCAGAGGCATATTGCCTGAAAGTCAATATCTTTCTTGTCAGGTATATGCTCCTGCGGTATTTCTGTTTTTACCAACCTTCGTTTTGGGTCAGGTTAGGATTCTTCATGATTTCAGTCTGCGGAATGGGGAAGAAATACATTTTATCATCCCAAGTACGGCTCACTTCATTACGCGTGTAAGTGATGGTTCCGTCCGCATTCTGGGTAAGCTTCATTTCAGTAATGCTCTTCAGCTTATCCCCTTCTTTCCAACGGCGCAGGTCATAGAAACGATGTCCTTCAAAAGCCAGTTCTACCATACGTTCGTTCTGATATTTTTCCCAGAAAGCATCGTTGCTCATGCCGGTAGGAAATTCCGGCATATTGACATCCGAACGCGTACGGGTAACACTTGCTGCTTCACGTGCCGACATCGGGAACTCAGCCGAAGTTGCATCGGCAGAGCCCAAATAACGGAATACCGCTTCGGCATAGTTCAGGTAAAACTCACCCAGACGGAACGTAATCCACGTATGACGCGAACTTTTAACCGTACTGTTTGCACGTAAGTCGACTGCCGGGTCAAGATACTTCTTCAAGTAATAGCCTGTAGGAGTAGCTCCTGAAATAGGTTCGCCATTAGTACCACCGTAGAAAGTCTGTATCGGTGCCGTATTATAAGAGGGCCATCCTGTATCGCCGTTCTTTACCACGGTCATGGCAAAACGCGGGTCACGTCCTTCGTATGGGTTTTCCGGATCATATCCGCTGCCGGCTTCATTGATACCTAAACCAGTTGCCTGCATTTCGTACGCATCTACCAGATTTTGTGAAGGACAGTTGCCCGAACCTCCACCAGTAATACCAATAGGATAATTATATTCTTCAAGCACGCTGGAAGCACCGGAAGCATCCTTCGAGTTGACATAGCGGCGCATGAAAATCATTTCACTATTCTGCCAGTTGGTCGTCCCCCACAAGGCAGCGTATGTACCTAATTTGAAATCTCCTGCCACACAAGCGTCAATCAGTTCCTTGTTTGCCTGTGCAGCTTTATGCCACAATTCCTGGTCGTTGCTTTCATTGAATAAAGGACTTGCCGCATAAAGAGCTGCACGTGCCTTCAGTGCCAATGCCGCATAACTGGTCAAACGGCCACTTTCTGCTGGAGAAATACCCAACAAGCCCAAGTCGGTATAATCTTCAGGCAATAAAGTCGCAAGTTCGGCACATTCTTCTTCGATAAAGCTGAACACTTCCTGTGCCGGTGTACGGGTCAAGCTGTTCACATTGTCTACTGTCACCATTTCGGTAAAGAAAGGAACGGCACCGTAGCAACGGATCAGATTGAAGTAGAAGTAAGCCCGTAACAACCGTACTTCATAGAATGAATTGTTATAACGGAACATACGCGCTTCATAATCATCATTTTGTTTGAGTTCGTCAAATGTCAATCCCTGAAATTCCTGCAGGTATTGATTACATTCTTGAATGGCACGATAGCTTGTAGTCCATGTGTTCGAAAGTGGGTTGGAAGGACTCCAAGAACCATTGGTAAAGTCACACACATCGCCACTGGTATAGGCATACTCGGCTTCATCACATGCCGAAGCCAGCATACCGCCTCCATACACTTGTCCGAAATCGTAGTCAAGCTCATTATAAATATTGGTCACCAAGCCAATCACTTCATCATAGCTTTGTGCCAAATAGTCTTTTTCGTAATTGGCGTATTCGTGGTAGTCCATGTTACAAGCACTCAGCAATGCCACACACGCTGCGCCTCCTATGATATTTTTGATTCTCATATTTTTTCCTTTTTATAAATTAGAAACCGATTGACAAACCAATCACGGCACTACGCGTCAACGGTGCAGTGGCTCCGTATGCTTCCGGATCGGCAATCTTGATTTTATCAAAGCAGAGCAAGTCGATTCCCCGTACATAGAGTTTGGCTTTGCTCAATACATGGGTCTTCTTCATCCACTTTTCCGGGAAATTATAATACAGTTCTACCGAACGCAGCTTCAGGAACGAACGGTCTTCCAGCCATACGGTATTGGTCTGGTAGTTGTTAGCATTGCTTTCTGAGCTTAGACGCGGATACAAAGCATCCGGATTCTCCGGTGTCCAACGGTTTTCGTATGCATGTTCAGAAATCGTTGTGTTATTGATTAACGGCCAGTACAAGCTGGTAGTATTCAATACAGCCGAATAACGTCCTGTTCCTTGGAACATGGCATCGAAGCCCAACCCTTTCCATTCAGCTCCCAAGTGGAACGAATAGTAGATTTCGGGCGCAGTGGTGCTGTAACCGATAGCTACTTTATCGTTATCATCAATAATGCCATCATTGTTCACATCTTTATACTTGATGTCACCCGGACGCAGAGTTGTACCGAAATTCTGTGCCGGACTGTTGGCGATATCTGCCTCATCCTTAAAGAAACCGATGGCCTGCAAACCGTAAGTCTGCTTTACCGGATTGCCGGTCTGAATCAGGTTGTCATACAATCGCGGTTCTTCCAGTTGCTCGATAATTTTGTTCTTTGCCAACATAAAGTTACCGCCGATATTGAACTTGAAGTCACCGACCTTCTTCGTATAATTGGCACCGATTTCTACGCCCCAGCTGTCTACGATACCCCCGTTTTCATACGGAGCTGTAAAGCCCAATATCGATGAATATTTACCGCTGGAACTAACCCAGATATCTGAACGGCGTTCGTAATAGGTATCGAAGGTCAAATCAAGACCTTTGAACAGGCTGGCATCAATACCGAAGTTGTATTTATAGGCTTTCTCGTGTGTAGAGTTCAGCGAAGCCAGACGTCCTAACACCCAACTGGTCGTACCTTGCGAGTAGTTGGTATCGAACGGATAGAAACTACCACCCCCATAAGTCTGTTCCCAGTAATTGGTTACATCTGAGCCGTCTTCTTGCGGCAGACGGTCGGCATTGATGATACCAAATGATGCACGCACTTTCAGGAAATCAATCCAGGATTGGTTTTGCATGAAATTTTCTTTTGAAACAACCCATGCCGCACCGACAGTAGGAGAAAAAGCCCATTTATGTCCCGGAGCCAGCTTGTTCGAAGCAGAGCCTACCAAAGTCAAATCAAAGAAATAACGGTCTTTCAATCCGTAATGTGTATACCAAGATACGTTCTGGCGATACCAAGTCTGGTCTATACCTTTCGTATTACGGTATTCGTAATCCCAACGCAATTGGCTGTAGATTTTGTTCGCTTCGTTAATAGTCTTATTATAATATAAGGTACCGGCAAAATTAAATACTCGTGTAAAGGCTGTAATTTTCGAGCCTTCACCCAGTGCACTTTCTTTACCATCGGTATAACGGGTCAGCTCGCCCGGTTCACCGTCTACCCACGAAGAAACTACATCACTTCCATAAATGAATGTTTTCGAATAGTCTTCGTAATACAAAGCATAGTTGTCATAACCCAACATCAAGCTGGCACCCAATCCCGGTGTGATAGCAGATAAATCCTGGTCTAAAGTCATATCGGCATACAAGGTACGTTCGTGGAATTTGGTGTATCCTGCATCCTGTGATACGGCAACCGGGTTCATTGTGCCTGCCCATGTAGAGCTACCACCCCAAGTTCCGTCTTCCAACTGTGCCGGATAAGCAGCCGAAGGAAGTTTATAAATCATACTGCCCCAAAGGTCGGCACTGGTATTACTACTCGTATTACCACCCGGCGCACGGGTCTCCGACAAAACACCTACCAAATTCAGTTTCAGTTTGGTACTCGAAGTCAAATCAATATCCAGATTCGTACGCAAGTTGGCACGCGAATATTCGTCTTGAGTAGAATAACCATCGTTCATATACGGATTGGCTATAAACCCTTTATTGGTGGTCAGGTTTCCCATAGCATAGTAACGAAAACGTTCGGATCCACCTCGGAAACTGATATTGTAAATGTTAGTAGAAGCCACATCGCGGAATGTCTCACCTATCCAATCCACATTCGGATACAGATAGGGATACTTTCCTGAACGAAAAGCATTCAATTCATCTGCCGAATAACGGGCTGACAGACCATCATTTGCCAACGCCTCGTTAATGGCATTAGCATAAGTATAACTGTCGGCAAACTTCGGCCGGCGTGCTTGCCATTCGAATCCATGGTCGTACGAGAATTTCACTTCACGCGTATTGTATTGTCCACGTTTGGTGGTAATATTGACTACACCATTAATGCCTTTATAACCGTAAATGGCTACGGCAGAAGCGTCTTTCAATACTGTTACCGATTCTACTTCTTCAGGAGTAATATCGGTAATGTCACGCTCAATGCCATCCACCAATACCAACGGAGTAGTAGACGAAAGTGTCTGCAAGCCACGTACAAAGAAAGTTGGTTCATAATTGGCGTATGTACCTGTCCCTTGCAACGTCATCAGACCTGTACCGTAACCAAAAAGTGAATTTCCAATATTTTTGGCACTCCGTTTGTTAAACTCTTCATTGTAAACAGTAGAGACCGATGACGTGGATTCCTCCAGACGCTGTGCGGTACGATAGCCGATCTCTACCACTTGGTCAGCATATTTTTCCGGTTTCCCCGGCGAAGCGATGCTGTCTGTTGTTTCCTGCGCGTAGCCCGGCATTGTGCAAAGGGCAAACAGTGCAGCAGGTATGATTAGTTTATCTTTTCTTATCATAAGTCGAATTACTTTTTAATAATTGTGTTTCGCATTACCATCCTGGGTTTTGAATCAAGCCATACCCTTTGTTCACTTCTGTCAACGGGAAAGGTGATAAATACCATTTTGCATCAAAACCATTTGTCCACCAGTAACGTACCGGATTGGATAATTCATACTTCTCATATTCAAAATGTGTAGGATAAGGTTGTGTTTTATCACCATTATACCATCCTTCTCCGGCAAATTCACCCGTACGGGAAATACGCAAGCCATGCAATTGTTTTTCAAAAATGTCTGCACGTTTGTAACGAATCAAATCAAAGAAACGGGTGTCTTCCATACCCAGTTCGCAAGCACGTTCGCGGAGAATTTCTTCCAACAAGGCATCTTTATTACCGGTCAGGTTCTTGTCCGGATTGCATTCTGCCAGTCCTTTCATTCCCACACGGGCACGTACAATGTCTACTTGTGCTATGGCATCTGCCAAACGGTTGTTCTGGCACAATGCTTCTGCATATGTCAAATACATGTCAGACAGGCGTAAAACGACCCATTGTGTATAATGACGAAGCATATCCGGTCCCATCAGATATTTTATCGGTGCATATCCCGTAGCAAAAGAACCGGTTTGATTATCTGGCTCTTGTTGCGCATCGTAACCGCCAACCCAAGCCTCGAAACTACGTCCCGACATATTGCCGGTCGTCCAGTCAAGCGCAGTAGGCTGCCCGTTTACAATGGCTTCTTCATACAAACGTGGGTCACGTGTCAGGACGATGTTACTTTTTCCATCTTCACCTCCATTCGGAGAACCGGTCATGAACATCTCGTCCAAACGCCCTTCTGCAGCGGTCTTGTCCCAATCAAAGGGTGTACCGTCTGCCCATGGGAACATTTCCACATACTCTTGTGTAGGAGTATATCCACGGCGAATCCCATTTCGGCTTGCATCGGTTGTACCAAGTGGATCACCCCACTGATGCCAAATATAATTACCCGACTTAAAGGCATCATACCCAAACTGTCTGGTACTCATAAGTATCTCAGGACTATCCAATTCCGCATAAGAAGTACGATAAGCCAAGCGGTAGTCCTCCGGACGAGTTCCTTTAGACTGTACCAACGAATACCCTCCATTAGCGTTCAGTTCATTGAAAAACTCTTCACAAGCTTGCAGGCACTGTGTCCACAGTTCAGCCTTATAGCCGCCATACCAAACCAAGTGTTGTGCTTCTGCTTCCGAAGAACCGCCAGCATATGCTACATCATCATTAAAAAGCGGAGAAGCAGCAAATTGCAGGATACGACATTTCAATGCCATTGCAGCTGCGCGATTCCAACGACCGGCATTAGTTTGTGGATTATCTACTGTCCAAGGCAACACTTCTTTCGCTTCATCAAGCAATTTAATCATAAAATTAACGGTTTCTTCTACCGTTGCACGAGGCAAATCATAGCTGGCATCCGTACCGCTAAAAGAATGGTCAATAATAGGCAGACCTCCATAATGACGGAACGTATCAAAATAACGCGAAGCGATGATACACTTTGCCTGTGCTACAATGGATGCCTTTTCAGATTCTTCCATTCCAGGCACACGGTCGATGTTTTCTATGATTAAATAACCATAACGAACAGCTTGCCATACGCGGTTTTTCAAATAATCCCATTTATCTGAACGCTGACCATAATTTGACGTATGCGTTCCATAATAATAGCTGTTTACAATACCACTTGACAAATAAGTATAAATATAACAGTCCGTCAATGCTTCAGGCTTACCGACATAAGGATTGGAAGATTCACAAGGATAAGCATCGCTCGATGAATTACGGAACGGAAGACCATAATACTGAAAGGTATATAATGTATTCAAAAATTGTCTCACGTATTCCGGGCTATTGAATACTGTATCGCTGGTCACATCACCACCTGGTGCTTTCTCCAAGAAAGCACTTCCGAACTTGATATCATCCACACATGATGTGGAGACAACTGAAGTCAGAGTCAGTCCTGCGGCAACAGCGAAAAACCATTTATGTTGTTTCTTCATGATTTTATCTTTTTATTAAGGGTTAAAAACCAAGTTTCAAGCTCAGCGAAAAAGTACGAGTTAACGGATAAGTCGGCTGGTTGCTGGCTCTTGATTCCGGGTCACCCCACTTATACGGAGTAAAGGTCAGCAGGTTGTATCCGCTGAATGCCAGTTGGCAAGTGCTCAGCTTTAGCCGTTCCATCAAAGGGAAATGGAAATTATAAGCAATCTGCAGGTTCTTCAGACGCAGATATTTGGCATCCTTTTCCCATAGATTTGAATCCTGATAGTTGTTCGAATCACCATTATCGAAAGTAGCACGCGGATATTCGGCATCCGGATCCGGGTTTGCCGTTGTCCATGTATTTTCTACTTGAGCTACCAACAAACCTCCCTGATTGGCATTGTTGCGGTCGGTAAACGGCTTACGGAAAATACTTGAGATGCTGCGGCTTACGTTCCAGGCACCCGTCCATTGCATGGAGAAATCAAAGTTCTTCCAGCTAAATCCGAGATTTAGACCTGCCATGTATTCGGGGTCATCGGTATAGCCTAAATCACGCGTCTTGTCATCAGGGGTAATCGCACCATCCCCATCCAAGTCTACATATACACAGTCACCATTCTTCAACTCTACCAATTGGGTCGGCATTTCTGTTCCAAACACTTCCCGGTAATGAGCCGGAGTGGTATTCTCATCGTAGTATTCGAAGAATTGGTATTGCAAGCGCGAACCGATACGGTGTCCTTTTGAATATTGATATTCTTGGTTCAACGGAGCTTCCTTGCGTTCAATAATCTTGTTTTGATTGTACATCAGGTTCAAGTTGACAAAATAACGGAAGTTGTCACCGATACGGTCGTTCCACTTCAACGAAATTTCCCAACCCCAGCTGTCTACTTTACCAAGATTTGCCATCGGCAAAGTGAAACCCAATACCGAAGGAGCCGTACCGTCGCTCAGCAAGATATTGGTTCGTTTCTCCTTATAATAATCGAAACTACCTTGCAAACGGTCGTTTAAGAAATACATATCTACACCATAGTTCTGTTTCAACGATTTTTCCCAAGTTACATCAGGATTATTTTTGGCTGCCTCATACGCACCTGGACTTACTGTTGCATTATTAATACCAAAAAGATAACTATAACCACCATTTAAATTCGATGCTGTTGTATTATTTACGTAATATGGGTCGGCTGTGTACATGAAACGGCTACCACCAATCTTATCGTTACCTACCAGACCAATGGTGTATCTCAGTTTCATAAAACCGATAAACGGTTTGATGGGTTTCCAGAACTTTTCTTCACTGACGACCCATCCGAAAGAACCTGCCGGGAAAGTACCGAAACGTTTGTCTGGAGCAAAGTTTTCCGAACCGTTGTAACCGATATTGAACTCAGCCATATAACGGCTTTTCCAGTCATAGGTAGCACGTCCTACCAAACCTACATAGCCTTGTGGAATAGATGAGAACTCAGTCGGATAATATGTCTTCGATTGGTTGTACAGTGCCAAAGCTGTCACGTGGTGATTACCAAACGTACGGTCATAATTGAAAGCAGCTTCCATATACCAGTTACGTGACTTCGCAGGGTCGACATCTTGGTATTTCAATTGCGAATTTGTACCGCTTTTCTTATATACAATGGTACCATCGTCTTGCAAAACCGGTGTATAAGTTGCTATACTTGCCGTAGCGCGTGTATACGATGTAAAACCACTGTTGTAAGAACCTTTGACTCTAAAGCTCAATCCTTTGGTAATGAAATCCAGTTTTTGGCTTAATTGCAAATCGGCATTCAATGTATTGTTGCTGGTCTGCATAAAACCTGCGCCATAATATGCCATACCTGTACCTCCGGTAAACGGCAATCCATATTCGGTGGTAGTATATACCAACTTGTCATCTACCAATCCCGGACTAGAGAACGGAGTTGCATAATACATCTCCAATAGCATACCGGCACTTCCTTGTCCCGTATAAGGTTTCCAGGCGTTGTTTACGTTTCCGGCAATGTTCATTGATACGGTGGTTGTCTTGGTTACATCGATATCCAGATTCGAACGGTAGTTGAAACGTTTGTACTGATACGAAAGGTCGTAAGGCAAATCAAAACCGTTAAACAGACCTCCTTGTGTATAGGCACCTGCTGATACGAAGTAACGGATACGGTCGGTACCTCCCGAAATATTTACATTATGCTGGGTCTGCAACGTCATGTCCTTCAAACAGTAGTCTACCCAGTTTGTGTTCGGGAAGCGGATCGGATCACTTCCTGTACGGAATTTCTCTATGACATCCGGTTGGAACATCAGTTGGTCTTCTGTATATTCGGGATGGTCATTCAGCTGCATCTGATTATAAAAGGTAGCATACTGGTATGAATTAGCCAACTCAAGTGTCTTAGTCGGCGCAATGATACTTGCCGATGTAGAGAATGAAATCTTTGCTTTTCCTTCTTTACCACGTTTGGTAGTAATCAATACGACACCATTGGCACCACGCACACCGAATACCGCTGTAGCCGAAGCATCCTTCAGGATAGTGATGCTTTCGATTTCGTTCGGGTCGATGTCGTTCATACTACGTTCCACACCATCCACCTGGATTAACGGTGCTGAGTTTTCCCATGTAGCCTGACCACGAACGAAGATGCTGGCAGCATCGTCACCCGGTTCACCTGAGTATTGCACGGTGGTTAAACCGGCAAGTTGTCCAGACAACATATTCGATACAGAACCGGTGGGCGACTTAAGCAAGTCGTCACCTTTCACGCTGGAGATAGCACCTGTCACGGTCACTTTCTTCTGTGTACCATACGCTACGACCTCCACTTCACCCAACATCTGTGAGTCATCTTCCATTGTTACCCGCATTCCTTCTTTAGCCATCACTGTTACGGTAGCATAACCAATAAAGGAAATTTGCAGTTTAGTACCCGGTTTAACATTTAACTGGAACTTTCCGTCCAAGTCCGTGATGGTACCCGTACTGGTTCCTTCCACCATTACACTTGCTCCAATCACTGGTTCACCTGCACTGTCATACACAGAACCTGTAATCATGCCTTGCTGTTGAGAAGCAGCTGCCGCATGAAGAGATTGGAAGCCTAAGGCCGGAGATACAGCCGTTACTGTACACAAAAGTGCAAACGGCAAAACCCCCTTTTCTAGAAACTTTTTCTTTCTCATGTTATTAAGTTAATTAGTGTTGTGATTAAGATTATAATAAACAAAGGTATTGCCTTTCAAGGCCCGGCAATCATCACTTTACATATCCATTTTTTATATGTTGTTTTCATCTGTTTCTTATCTTTATTAACAAAAGATTTATAAGACGCAAAGAACCACAAAAAAGGTGAATTTTAAAATGGAAAATCGTGTATAATAATGGAAATTTTTATCTATCTTACTTGGGAAAGGAGAAAAAATGCAGTTCTTATCACGATTCTTCCCTAAAAAGGGAAAAAAAGGCTTTTTTATAAGTTTTTTATCCGATAAAATAAGAAGCTGTTTTGAATTTCTCCAAAAAGTTTTTCTTGTCTTGATGTATCCGTTTTCGTGTGTGCTTTGGGCGATTTTTTGGTCTTTTTCGCTC
>ERZ780218.287-NODE-287-length-51479-cov-7.417043_pt1 | contig 51479 bp, 49 predicted proteins | sample MGYA00510975_ERZ780218 | MGnify/ENA primary metagenome ERZ780218 (study PRJEB29588, sample SAMEA2152063) | human gut metagenome | biome: human gut; feature: human-associated habitat; material: faeces | place: Denmark | collected 2008/2010 ... | reverse complement strand
GGCCGCGGCCCGCGAAGAGTTTCCCGATCACGACGTAACCGTTCGCGGCGCGGTCAGCATCGGCCGCAGGCTGATGGACCCGCTGTCGGAGCTGGTGAAGATCGACCCGAAGTCGATCGGCGTGGGACAATACCAGCACAGCGTCGATCAGTCCAAGCTCAGGGCCAGACTGGTCACGGTGGTCGAGAGCTGCGTGAACAAGGTCGGCGTGAACATCAACACCGCATCGAAGCATATTCTGACCTACATATCCGGTCTGGGGCCTGCGCTGGCCGAAAACATCGTCGCATATCGCGCCGCGAACGGCGATTTCAAAGACCGGAAAAGCCTGCTGAAAGTGCCGCGTCTGGGCGCCAAAGCCTACGAGCAGGCGGCGGGATTCCTGCGCGTGGTAGGCGGCAGGAATCCGCTCGACAACAGCGCCGTGCACCCGGAGTCGTATCATATCGTGGAGCGGATGGCCGCCGACGCGGGCGTGACGGTCGAGCAACTGCTGGCGGGCGAGGAGCTGCGCAAAGGCATAAAACCCGAAAGATACGTGGACGCCGAGGTGGGGCTGCCGACCGTGACGGACATTCTCGAAGCACTCGACAAGCGGGGTCTCGACCCGCGCGAACAGCTGCAGGCATTCTCGTTCGACCCCGACGTGCACTCGGTCGCCGACCTGCGCAAAGGCATGACGCTGCCCGGCATCGTCACCAACATCACGGCCTTCGGCGCGTTCGTCGATATCGGCATCAAGCAGGACGGGCTGGTGCATATCTCGCAGCTGGCCGACCGCTACGTCGCATCGCCGGCCGACGTCGTCCATTTGGGACAGCACGTCGAGGTCCGCGTGACGGGCATCGACACGGTCCGCAACCGCATTGCACTGTCGATGCGCAAGAACGGCTGACAAAATCGGCGTCCGGGTAATTCCGAACGCCGATTTTCACATAGCATCCCGCTCACTCCTCAGGCGGCACGAAAGACCAATGCGTGTGCATGATTTCCCAACGCCCGGATGAATTCCGCCGATAAACCTCGGTGCAGTGCATTCTGAACAGCCGCCCGTCTCGATGCGCCCCGTAATCGCAGGTCAGGACGGCGGCATCCGACGCCGGCTGCACGACGGGATCGACCATGCGGTACGAGTCGATCCCGATCTTCCCGCGGATCATGTCATAATACGCTGCAAGGGCCTTCTTACCTCCGAGTTTGCTTTCGAGCGCCGGATCGAAACAGACGACGTCATCGGACGAAAATTCGATAAACCCGTCGGGATTTCCGCCGTTCCACAGCTCCAAAGCCCGTTTTTCGAAGGCGGTAATCAAAGCCTTAATGTCCCCGTCGTTCGCGGGCGCCACTGCCGATCCGGTCATATGATAATCCTGAGAAAAAATTATCAGCTCTCCTTATGACAGCGAGGGTTCTGTCACATACTGAACCTTTTAACGGATTACCGCCCGGCCGAATTCGGTTTCCGCTTTGGTCGGTACGTTAGGCAGTATTCCGGGGCGTGCCGATTTGCGGTTCGCTTCCGGAAATTTGATTCCGTTGTGCAGCGGTTGTACGCCGGCCGTACAGGCTGTCGTACGGGCCGATTGCGGAGCCGCCGGAAGTTCGGTCGGAATATCCACCTGAATATAGTCCGGTTCGCCGGATTCACCGAGATGATTGTATCCGATAAAGTAGAGATCCATGCTTTGGCCCAATGTCGCCGGGTTGTAGATCAGTATGTGCACGTCGTTGTCGGTGCTGGACCGACCGTACCAACCGCCGGGCCGGTAAGATGCGCTGTTGCGGATCGAAGCGAAGTAGTCCGGCAACGACTCCTTGTTGTGTTCGAATTCCCCGATGGTAAATCCGCCCTGAAAGCGGTAGTCCTTGCAGTAGATGTTGGGGGCGAATTCGTAAATCACGGCCGGAAATGTAGGATACTTTTCATAACCGGGAAGCGTACCCGCATCGACAACGGAATAGGTAACGCTAAGCGCCGCTTTGCCGATCGGATTGGTGTCGGAGCCGGTGTTGGTCGAACGTGCGACGACGGTGGGAACGGCTCCTGCCGCAGCCGGCGTTTGCAGAGCGATCCAATTCAGCTGTCCGGGAATCCGGTCGAGATTGGTGCCCAATACGGCGAAGGTCACTACTTCGCCGGGCTCGGCGGGGTAAGAGATATCCGTCAGATTGGGCTGGATGCCGTTGCTCGTAGTACCTTCGGCCAGTAGTTTGCTGATCTCGGCCTCGGTATAGGTACCCTCGCCGATAGGATTGCCGGGAAGGATGCAGGAGAAGTTGTGCAGCGCCCGGATCGAGGCCTGCAACGAAACGCTCAGCGTAGAGCGTTCGTACCGGGGATTGACGAAATTGACCCAAGGACCGATCCCGTCTTCGACGACTGCCGTATTACCCGCATAACCGATGATGCCGTTGGTCTTGACCCAAGTCAGCGCTCCCGGCACGCCCTCTTTCGAAATGCCCACGGCCATCAGCACCGCCTCCTGATTCAATGCCGAACGGTAATATTCCCGATTGGCGTCTGTTCCCGTGTAATAGCCGTTCTCTTCGCTTCCTGCAAGCAGCTCTTTCCGCCATGCCTCTTCGCTCTGCGAATCGAACTGGCCGGCATCGTTCAGAAGCATGTATTTGTAGGAGTGTGCATGTTCGTTGGGATAGAAGAAAAATTGCAGCAGGGTCTCGCCGGGGATGCCGAAATCCATTCCGTCAGCCACCAGAAATCGGATGCCGACAAGCGGACCCCCGTTCAATCCGTCGCCGATCCCGTGCGGATCGTACACTTTGTCCATCCTGCCTTTGAATGTAAACGAATAGTTGCCCAGTTCGCTGTCCAGCAGATCGCCGGAAATTGTGTAGATGCGGTCGTTGCGGTCTGTATTTACATTACCTGCGATGATCGGAGAAACGATCGCGGTCTCCTCTCCGTTCGGGAGCATGACATAGCTCGGCTGCCGCGGCTCTTCCGGATTTCCGGCGCAGACGGTCCAATTGACGAATTCGTTCTCCTCTACCGTGTAGAGATGCGACGGAATCAGCGTCGATTGCTGAACGGGAGCGATAAGCTCCAGACAGATCGCCGTTCCTTTGCCCGAAAGTTCTTCCTCCTGCTCCTCGATGCCTTCGCTGAAGAGTGTGACGCGGTAGATGTCGTGCTTTCCGTCTTCGCTTGGCCCGACATAATTCTCCACGGCGTGCGTAAAGCGGATTTGTTTGGCCGGAGTGGTAAGGTGCCGGCGTACGATCTCCGACGTCGCCCGCTCCGAAGTCGGGGACCACATGAATACGGCCAGTACATACTCCGTCGAAGGCGCCAACTCCGTGCAGGCGTACTTTTTCCGTCCCGTATTCCACAGATCGGTCAGTTCCGCATCGTATTTCTCCTGCAGCAGGGCGACGATCTCTTCGTCGCTGGAATTGTCCGCCTGCCGAGCCGGAAGCATGGCGTAGCAGTAGATCTCCGTCGTGTTCGTCGGCACGATTTCAATGGAGGCCCGGTCGGAAGAGAGACTCAGAACATTGACGCGTAGTGTTTCGACATTGCATTCGGCGTATTCCGAATCCGGATATCCGTTGTCGCCCAAGGCCTTGACGAAAAAACGGTAGACTTCGCCCGCATTCAGTCCGCTTAGCCGCGCCGATTGCTCCGTCGTTCCGGTCTCCGGAATAACCTCTGCACCCGTTTCATCCGTCAAATAATAGCGGTAGGAGGCGGCATTCGGCACGGCATTCCACTCCAGCAGGGCTTCTGCGCCCGACCGTTCGGCGAGCCGGACGGTCGGTGCGGGAAGCTGTTTCGTGTTTTCTGTTTCATCGGAACCGCATGCAGCCCACGAGAGACATATTCCTGTAAAGCATATCAGATAAAGGAACCTTTTCATGTCGGTCGTTTTTAGTAGTTGTAGTCATCGCGTACGCATCGTACGTTGAGGGCGTAATCCCCTCTCTGCGTATCCTGCGGATTGCAGCCGCAATTGACCTCGTTCTCGAAATAGATACGCAAGGCTCCGGCGTTTCCGGATCCGCGTGCCGGGGAGCTGGCGAGCCAGCTGTAGCTGTAATTGGATTGTTTCGCGCGGTAGAAATAGGTGCCTTCGGGATCCCATACCGTATTTTTATAGGTGATCCAGTAGCCGGTTCCCGGAAAGAAAACACCCTCCGTATCCTCCGAGCAACCCTTGAGCAGCCAACCGCCGTTCCACGCCTGATCGAGGAGATTGATGTTGCCGATCATCATGTTCGCATGTTTGCCGTCGATGGTGAAACCCGTGAAACTCCATACATTGGGGACGCGGTATCCGGCGGGACAGGGATCGTATGCCGTCTTGGCGCCGCTGAACGAACTCATCTCAAGGGCATACTTCTCGCTCCACCCGTCGGGATCGCCCCAAAGCGTCTGGTCGCGGGTCTGGAGCCAGCCTGCGGCGCCGCTGCCGGTTATGTAGGCGTCGGGATGCTGTATGGCGTAGGCGATGACGTCGTTGTTCTTGGCGCCTGCTTCATTGCGTGTGAGATAGGAGTACCATGCCCGGTAGGTATCCTTATGTTCACCGCCGACGTAGAGGGCATTGGCGTTGGAGAAGGGATCCTTACGGCCGTATTGGTAAAGAGTGGCCTCCGTTCCGGTCACGGAATAGGCGCCCAAGTTGCGGTCCATTACCCGCAGACTCTTTCCTGAGAAGTTGATCAGGGTCTTGTCGGCAGGAGTCTCTCCGCCCGTACACCAGATATGCCAGCTCCAGAGAATCGAGCCGTCGGCATCGGTGACAGCAACAAGCGTGTTTCCGGCTTCGGCTCCTGCCGTGAAGATGAGTTTCCCGTTTTCGACCGACAGATCCGAGATCAGATCGGCTTTCTCGCTCCATACCGTGCGTGCGGACGAAACCGCGCCGACGCTCTCTTGGGTGCAGCCCTTCACCGTACAGTCGAAGTAATAGGTGCCGGGGGCCGTCACGACATAGCAGTTGGCGGTACCTTCCTTGTCGAGCGGATCGGCTCTGCGCTCAAGCTGGTCGAGGTATTTGATCTGGGCGGGGAATTCGGTGATCCGGCCCCGTTCGATAACCGTCGTCTCTTCGTAGAGCTGCGTATATTCGTCGCCGGTCGCATCGCCGAGGGTGATGCTGAATCCGTCGTAGATGCCTGCCGGCAGTACGAGGTAAAAAGTCTGCGGCTCTTCCGAGAGTTGCGTTTCGGTCGTCAACCGCTTCCGCGTGTTGCCGTCGGCCATTTTCAGCACGGGATAGGGGGCCGTAACGTCGACCGTAGCGTTTCCGGAGAGGATTTCGCCGCCAGCTCCCTCAAAGATAATGTGGCGGAGGGCCTGACTGCCCGACACACGGAATTTCAACAGACCGCAGAGGTTGCTGAACTGCATGTCGGCGACATCGCCATAGGCCAGCGAAGGATTTGTTGCGTCGTGCAGTTTGCCGGGCGCCGCGGGCATCTCCTCAGGCAGGACGAAAGCGAGCTTCGCACCGTCGAATGTTGTTTGCCAACTGCCGGGATAGAATGCGACGTACTTGCCCTCCTGCAGGAGTATGTCGCCGCCGAAACGGGCAGTCACACCCGCAGGCGAGAGCATTCGGAAAAGTGCGGAGAATTGTGCGTCTGGCGTCCAAACCGTGATTTGGTCGCTATTCGACCATGAGATGATATTGTTGCCGAGCTGCGTGCGGCTCTGGGGAGCGAACGGTTCGTGCGTTGCATTTATCTCGATGGGAACAGGCTGCGATGCTGCTGGTTCATCGTCGCTGCAGGCGACACTCCCCATCACGAGGAGAACTGTCGCGAGAATTCGGAACGGTTTTTTCATACGCTTTGAGATTTTGAGTTTTGAATCCACAGTGGCGATCTTTGTTGCCACTTGTCCGATTGCAAATTTATATGAAAAGAGTGTATCCCCCGATTATTCGGGGGGGGGCAAATGGGGGACAACTCTCGAAAATAGAGGGGACAGCTATGTGTTAAATAGTTGTGAGATAATCGTATAGATCCAAACTTGAATCAAGCCCCATTTTGGCTCTGAGCCGTGTGCGTTTTTTCTTGCATGACTCCTGCGTGATATTCAGTATGGACGCGATTTCCTTGGTCGAAAGGTTGATGTAGACGTATGACAGATATTTGATGTCATTGGCTGAAAGATCGGGATGTTTGGCCTTCAGCGCTTTGACGAATTCCGGATTGACTTCTTCGAAATGGGTCAGGAAATGCTCCTCTTCATGAGGCTTGTTGAGCTGCTGTTTTAACCGGTAGAGGTACTTGCGTACGTCATCATAGCGGGTGCTTCCCGTCTTTTTGAGAATTGAGTCCACCAAATCCTGCAGCATTTGATTGCGCGTCGAATTCTGAAGCGCGGTAGCCGTAAGTTCACGGTTCTTGTCTTCGATCGTGTGTTGTAGATTCCGGCGTGCGTTTTTTTCCTCGGCCAGTTCAAGCTCGGCAATTCGGCTGTTGCGTTCGTAGATAATCCTTTTTTGCCGGATCTGCCGGCGACTGATGATCAGAATGACGGTCAGCAGGGCGAGGAGCAGAGTCACAAATCCGAAAACATATCGGTCGGTCTGCTGTTTCCTTCGGCTTTCGGTCAGTCTGTTTTGGTAACTTAGCAATTCGAGCTTGATCTTGCCGAGCATGAAACTCTTCTCTTCGCGTTGTTCGTAGAGATTCTTCGTGGCGAGCAGCACCGAATCGTTGTATCGGAACGCTTTGTCGAAATCCTGACGGCGATAGTAGAGGCGGAAGAGCGTCGAATAGATCCGAATTCGTTCTTCGAAATTCGGATCGTTGGAGAGCGCTTCGGTAGCGAATCGGAGCGTCTCTTCGTCGTTGTGCTCTTCCAGCCCGATATCTGCCAGATGTCGGTAGATATTGACCAGAAAACGCGGATCGCCATGCTTTTTGAGCGGTGGAATCGTCGCATGTGCGACCCGTTTGGCAGAGGTGTAGTTTTTTGTGTTATAGAGCAGTTCCACCTTGTTGATATCGGCGATCAGCAGGCCTAACGGGTCCCGGTCTTTGAGCGCTCCATAAGCGATGTCGAGGTAGCGTCCCGCTTCGTCATAGCGCTCGCTGACGATCAGAAAATCCACAAAATTGACGGCAACCCATCCGATGAGCATCGGATCTTGGTTCTTGATGGCGAGATCGTACGATTTCTGGAGAAACTCTTCGGCCCGATCGTAATATTTCTGATCCTTGTAAAGGAAGGATATTTTGGTCAGAATCCGAATTTCGGCAGGTATGTTGGAGGTTTGAATGGCGATCTGGTAAGCTTCCATGAATTGTGCGAGCGCTTCCCCGTAATCGAACATGTCGTAGTAATTATGCCCGGCCTTTACGTGGATATCCGCCAGCAAATAGTCCAAGCCTTCGTTTTTTGCCAGCGCCTCAGCCTTGGTCAGCAATGCGAACGATTCTGCATACTCCTTGTCCACAGTCATCAATTCGGCACTGTCTATGAGTCTTTGACAGATTGTCTGCGGCGCTTCGGCAGATGCCGCAGGTATACCTCCCGCCGAGATCAAAAGCAGGGTGGAGAGCAATAGGTACGCATTTCGTCTCAAACCAGCAATCATGCCCGCAAGATACGAAAAAAGTCGATACGTTACGGTCGGATTTCATCCAGATTTCCTAAGGGGCGGCTTGGTAAGGCTTGATGATAGCATTTGAAAGTTGTTTCCCAATTTCTCGGAACGCCATTCCCCCCAAAAAACAGCATGTGCCGATTGAAATCATTCCTTCCGAATTTCCTATCTCTGCGGATTCCCGGAAATATTCAAATGCCTCGGCATATTTTCCTATCCATACTATTTCTTGCCTGATTCAATGATTGCCCCTCCCAAAACACTCCAGAAAAGAAGTGCTAAAACGAGACAAAAAACGTTTCATATGAATTCTCACGACTTATTTTGCTCTTTGAGATAATAGGTCATACCATATATAAGTTATTTGAAACACGGTATTTGAGCGCAGTAGGCTAAAAACAAACCGTTGTGCTCGCGATCAGGAAAATCGGATCGATCGCCCCCGGATTCTGCAAACCCTGAAACTAAAAAACGCCCCTATTTGCACCCAGCCATTCATATTGTGCAAGACAAATTATTTGCCAACGTAAGCCCCCTTATCCATATAGAGGAGGGGTATGGTTAGTATATAAAGATACGGTTGCTTGAATATTTCACAGATATTTTCCCCTCTGATTGATTTTTTTGACTAATCAAACTATTTATAGTAAACACATTATAGACATGAGAACAACACGCAATCAATCAGAGTTTACAAAGAAATACATCAACAATGCCATGAAGCTCAAACATCAATAACGCTCAGAAACAGAGAAAAAACAGACCGCCGAGAAACAATCCAACTCCATGAAGGGTTATTAGAAAAATATTCCTAAAGTTGATCCCGACGTTCAAAAATGTAACGGAAAATAGATTTTTATCACAAAAATTCACTTATAAATTAATTTCTCCTCAAAATGTAGAACCAAATCCTTAAAAAGGTATTATCTTTGCACCACCAAATAGACTTAAAGGTGAAACGATCTATCACGATTAAACATATAACAATTTCAGATGCTGTCGGAGTTTATTCGCTTCAATTCTCAGACAAAACGACAACTGAATTTCTTGATTTCATATCCAAATATAAGGATATTTCCAACCCCATACTTAAAGAAGACTTCAATCGTATAGTGGCAATACTAAAGAAAATTATTGCTAACGGAGCATTAGAGCGACTTTTTCGAACGAGGGAGGGTAAAATCAAAGACGGAGTTGTCGCTGTTCCTTTGGACATAGTGGGGCGAAGAAAAGGATGTGGAACCCTACGATTATATTGCCTGCGCATATCTGACGAGGTCTTAATACTTGGAAATGGAGGTATAAAATATGGCAATAGTTACAATGACAATGCAGAGTTAAACTCCTACGTGACTAATTTGGCAGAATTAGATCGAGTCATAAGAAAATTCACACGGCAGGGGAAAATAAAGATTACAGGTAAGACCGTTATACTACAAGAAAATCTTACTATCGAAATTTAATACTAAAAACACATAACTATGAAGGCAGATAAATTGTTTAATGAATGTTTGGCAAATGTTCCAAACGATATTACAATAGAGATAGACCTGTCTTTCGATATTGCTACTAAAATAGATACGATATTATCCAACAGGAAAATATCGCAAAAAGATTTTGCAGCAATGATAGGCAAAAAAGAATCTGAAGTGTCAAAATGGCTGAAAGGAACTCACAATTTCACCTTGAGAACAATTGCCAAAATCACAGATGTCTTAAATGAGCCTATTATTGAGGTTGCAGGCAAGCGCATCCCTAATAATGAATATATCTTCATTAATGTAATCGATTCATTTATTGTCTCGAAGAAATCAAAACCAATTGCCATACAAGATAAATCAGATTATATCCCTATTACATGGAGTAACCATTCTTGGGATATGGCAAACAATATGATAAACTAAGAATATGAAGCAAGAAAATCAAATACAAGTTCGTTTAATATCAGTCTCTGAGGTCAAGTTTATGTTAAACTTGGATGAGGCGTTATTGGCAAAATCACAACCTGATGGTCCGAATATCGGGTTTGCACATGTTGTTTCTGCAAACAAAGAAAATAGCACCATTACTCTTATCTTTGGAGTACAATATGCCGTAGACAACACACCTCTATTAGAAAGCCGTTATGCTTTCACATTCAATGTCAGCCATATAGACGATGTTGTAAAGATTGAAAACAATAAAATAGAAATAAAGGGACTAATGCCTCATTTTGTTAGTGTTGCAATCGGAACCATGCGAGGCATTATCGTTGCTAAAACAGCAGGGACTCCTTTAGCGAAATATCCCCTACCGATGCTTGACGCACAATCTGTGTTAGAGAACATGGTTGCAAATATGCAAACAGAACAAAAATAATTCTGTTTCTGTACTAATTCTCCAACTGTGCTAAATTAATATCTGCCACCGTATTCGATGGCAGATATTTTTTGTACTAACTTATAATAAAATGTTAAAATAGAAAAGAGTGCCATTTGTTAGCACTCTTTTTACTTTTGTACAATCAGAGAATTTCTGTTTCATCCTTCATGCTTTCATCATTAATGACTACATCGACCCCATTATCGACTTTCTCATTGGTAGCATCAAATTCGATAATCTTCATTACATTTCGCTTGATACCAATTTCTGTACTGATTATGTCGGAAGGTCTTTCATCTGACCCAATCGTCATTCTTGTTTTTTCCGTAAAATCGAAATTGAGATAACGCTGAACATTAGAGCCATTTGTTAAGATTTTAGGAATAATTAACTCTGAACCTCTTTGCTGAGATCAATAATCATGTAAAAATCTCTTGTCTACCGTTATCCTGCATTAAGCTTTATCACCAACTTGCCATAAAGTTTTGCCTTCAATCTTTCTTGCCTGTAATGTCAATTCCCAAATCATATCTTTCAAATCAATCGAAATAATATTATCCGCTTTAGAAATCACATTTAGTATCATCTGCCCATACATTAGGTTTGAAGTTAACATCATATCTGTTATTGTTACCCATACTATTAATACCGCTTTGACCAAGTTGATACAAATAATCTTTTGTATAAAGGACGCTGTTTAATGGTGTCGATGTCCAATAGAACATATTAACAGGAGCTTCATAACTTCCCGACGAATGCCGATAAGCAATATTTTTCCCATTAGGCACATAAACCATTTCAATGTTATAGGTCTGTTTTGTCGATAACTCAATTTTTATATCTTCTAAATTATCAAATACACCACAACATACAGGTGTGGCCCTGTTGCCTGTGTCGGAGCATTTAGGATCACCGAATGCTTCAGTCCCCTTTTCATTTGCCCACACTTGAAATCCATACAGGTCATTGCTTCCCCCTGCACGAGTCCAATCATTCAACGGTTCCTCTCGCACAGTAAATTTGGATCCAAGAGAAATTACAACTGTTTCTTCATCTGCCACAGACGGATTTTCTTTTTCAGTTGCAGGTGTTTCTTTTTCAGTATTGCAACCCATAAACAGCAATACTACCACGAATAAATAGAAATATTTTTTCATAGTCTTCGATCTTAGTTTTACTTAATCCACTTTACCCTCTGCACACGATTTTTTATTCGGGGAAGCACACTCCCAAAGAAGCATCTTGTCAGCAGAAACATTTTGAAATTCTACATCCATCAAACCACTGATGGACAAGTGCGAATCTTGAATCAAGATATTAAATGGACCCATCAGCTCAAAATTTGATTCCTTGTATCCAATAAAATAGCCATCGCTATAAGTCGGGATATTTTTATCGCTGCCGCTAAACATCTGATAGGTGAGCTTGCTCCCCGAAATTTCATATATTTCGATAATATCGGTCGAGATCTCTTGCCCATTTCTAATGTTGGCAATATATGCCCACATTCCCGAAAATTGGGATGTCCCCTCATCTTCCTCGTCTGAGCACCCAACAAATAGCAGTACCCCGACAAACAGTAATGCAAATAAATTTTTCATACTGTTAGAAGTTATACCCTAACGAAAAGGTAAATGCGCGATTCTTAAATTTGTCCCTCTTGTGAGCACCTGTTGAGCACTCTCTTTAGCAATATTGGTCAAGCCCCAATCAGTCAGGCTGTATTGCTTCCATGCAAATCCCGCAGCGGCGCAAACACCCAAATCAGACCGTTTCAGAAGACCTTCAAAGCCATAGCAGTTTATGCGAAGTCACTACCATACTTGCCTTTGAATTTACCTCCGATACCAAATCCATAGTAGACACCAACGGAAAGAATAACCTTGAAATTTTTACCCATTCTCAGCTGATAGTTAATCATTACGGGAATCTTAAGCTGTGATTCATTAACTCTGATTGCTCCATTGCTTTTGGAAACTTCAAAACCACGCTGTGTGAAAAATAATCCCGTCTCAAGGTACAGCGGTTGATTGGCAAGAAGCAGGCGTTGATACGTTCCTCCGACGTGGAAACTTGTTGTTCCTTGTGTCAATGCATGAAAGTCGCCTGTCAAAAAGTTCAGGTTGACACCCGCACGAACACCATAAATGTTTTTTGCATAATCCTGTGCCATTACATTACCTGCGATGAATGCCACGCCCATAAGGGCAAAGAAAAGTTTTTCATAAACTTTTTTGTAGTTTAAGGTCTTCCCACCCCAGCAGAAGGATTATAATAAAGTAAAATGTGGAGCTGATTTCGTTTATCAAGTAGGAGGTTGTGGCATAACCTTGACTGAAATAAACGACGCATACCCCGCACCGAGATAGATATGAGATATCGGCCATGATATGCCGACCACGAATCTATATAAAGAATGAGTGCTGTTCGTTTATCCTTCAGTCTTGGAATTACCACATTTCCTACTTAGGATAAGTGCGAAAACACTTTCATCTAATATGTTTGCTGATTACTCAGCAAGACAAAGATAGAAAATGTCTTTCTTTAAACAAGGTATTTGGCACAAGACAAGATGCCTTCAATTCAAAAATCTCAAAAGAAATAAGTATCTTTGCCATAACAAGAATGATTAAGACAAGATGAAGACAGTTTCGTTATTTTCAGGAGCAGGCGGATTAGATATAGGAGCAATTAAAGCAGGTGCTAAGATTTATATGGGCAAATGACATCATGAAAGATGCATGCGCTACATATAAACAAAATATTGGCGATCATATAGTGCATGGAGACTTAAATGAACATTTAGAAGAGTTATCTGAAATCCAAGGTGTTGATTTAGTTATAGGAGGTCCTCCATGTCAGGGTTTTTCAGTTGCAGGCAAAATGAACCCCGAAGATCCAAGAAGCCAAATGATCTGGGCTTATCAGAAAGTTATTTCTATCGTAAATCCTCGCGCTTTTATTATGGAAAATGTAAAAGCTTTAGGAGCACTATCTAAGTGGGAAGGTATTAGGAATCAGTTATTAGATGGTTTTCGGAAATTAGGGTATTCTACTTCTTATATTGTCCTTAATGCAACGGATTTTGATGTCCCTCAAACACGAGAACGGGTTTTTATTGTTGGCTTTAAAGGCGACATTAATACAACGCCAAATTTGCATGAAATGATGCAGCCGTATATGAAAAAAGCAAAAACAGTTCGGGATGCCTTATCTTTTCTTGACAAGGCCGGTTTTGGAAATAATATCAGTACTTGCAACGCTAAAATTACACTTGCAGCAACACCCGTTTTAAGGAAATCACCATTACGCAGGAATGCTTTTCAATGGATTGGGGCGACCGATAAAAATAGATGGATATAGTGCAACTCTCCCTGCATCTATGGGTGGGAATAAAACACCGATAGTTGATGAGCGAGAGCTATATGATAAAGAACAACCTTGGATCGTAAAATACCATGAATCGATCATGACTGATTTAACAAAAGCGAAGTTTGAATTAGCCCCACAATTTCTACGACGACTAACTGTTGAAGAAGCTGCCGCCATACAAACATTCCCCAAAGGTTATCAATTTCAAGGTTCACAATGTTCAAAATACACACAAATTGGCAATGCAGTTCCTTGCAATTTAGGCTACGCTGTTTGTCAGATGGTGGCAGATGTGCTAAATAACACAATTCAAATTTCTCCAACAACAGCAGCCCAAACTATCTAAAAATATATAATATGGCACAATCAGTTAATAGAGGCGCAGCTCTAAAGGTCTTAAATGAAGCATATGCTAAACGAAAAGAAGTTGATGATGCCATTAGCGCAAAAATTAAAAGGATAATTTTGGGAAGTCATCTAACATATCGTTATATTCTTGTTAATGCTTTATTAGCAAAAGCGACCAACCCATCAGTGAATCCACTTTATTTACAAGCAGATACAGAAAATAATTATGACAAAGCATTTGATGCACGAAGCCTTTGTCACAAAGTACTTGTCCCATTCGAACGAGAGTATCTGTCCAATGCCTTAGGGGGTTCTAATGAACCGTTTCTAAACAAACCTGCTCGATTTGTATCATTAAGTCCAACTAATGCAGTAAGACGAGGAAAAGATAAAGATACCCTTGATACCCTCATTGAAATCTTATCAGACTTAAATACTGACACCACCGCAGACAGAGCAAAGATGTATTTAGCATCTGCAATGGCAAATGTTGAAGAAAGAGGGGGGCGTCAGGAAAAATTATATCAAGTCAAACCAATTGAAAATGTAACGACGCAATGCGTTCTTGATTTATTTATATATGATCTAACTACAAAATCTCAAGAGGGAGAGATATGCCCCTTAATTGTAGCGTCATTAGAAAATGCTTATTTTGAGAGAATGGGGATAAATTGTATGGTTACTCCTCACAAAGTCAATGAAAGTGGAGCATCGTCAAATGAAATTGGAGATATAGACATTTTCAACGAAGGCAAAATCATATCATCCATTGAGGTTAAAGACAAAAATTTCACGCAAGAGGATGTTGAACATGCAATAAAAAAATTCAATGCCGCAGGACTTAGCTTCTCCATGTTTATCTATGGGCGATCTGCTAATTTTGACCAAACCACTTCATACCAAACAGCAGCTCGTTTCGGACGAACATTAGGGACTTATTGCTCGATTATAGGAATATTGGACTATGCGAAAGTTATGCTGAGCCGTATTCCTAATATTAATCTTCAGGAACTCGCTGATCGAATGATGTTTTTGCAAGAAAGATTTCTTGTAAAGATGATACGATCAGATGGATACAGGAATGTTTAGCAAAGTATTAGAAAAATAATTTAAAGCATTATATAACTATATAATTTTCGGATCGTCATTATTGACGTACCTGTGATTGCTTGAATTTGACGTAAAGATAGCCCTTTCCGCAGGAGGGATAATTTCTTTGGGATATTGTATTTTCATCTTATCATCAGGTTTTTTATAGGTTGCAGACCGTCCCATTTTAACCCCCTCAGCACGACATTTGGCAATATACTGCTTCCGTCCACTTGCCATGCGTTCTGCTATTGTATGGCGTTCCATCTGTGCAATTTCAAGCAGAATTGTACAGATTAACGATGCAACAGGATTTATTTTCCCGTCAATAATCGTTTCAAGATTGTAATTCCTCACATATAAGCATATCCCATTTTCATCCAATAATTGAATGACCTTCAGTGCCTCAAGCGTGTTTCTGCCAAGCCTTGAGATTTCAAGCGCACACACGGTCGATCTCGTGCGTCTGCACATAGTCAATCATCTCCATAATTTCAGAACGCTCCTCATTTTTCTTGGCTCCACTGATCTTATTGGCAAAGATTTTCTCGACAAACCAATTCATTTGTTGGCAATAGGTAGTCGGCTCTTTGACCTGTCTGTCGTAATCTTGAGTGTTCGTTGAAACACGGCAAAGCAAAACAACTTTCATCACTTCTGAATATTATATTGTTCCTTAACCCGTTCATCATAATCCGCCGTTTTCTCTACCGCCCAATCGATCACATTAACGAGTTAGTCAAAGTAGACATTGCAAATTATTTAACAAACTGCATATCCGTCTTGTGCAATTCAATGTCAAACAGATCTGCTCCGTCATTATATTTGACAAACACTCATCCCCGATGTTTGTAGCCATTAACCAATAACGCCAAGCCCTTATCATCGGGGAGTTCTGTGAGGTTGTGCAGACCCTACGAGAACACCACCATCAACTGCGTTCTTAAAAGAGATAAAATATACTTTGCCATACTAAAATACTTTTACGATTGCCCCCCCACCGCAAACTGCGCCACGCACCCTTTTCAATATCAAAATAAGCCGTCGTACTAAACATATCCCGACTGCATCCACAACCATTGATATGCTTCTCAGCCAAAGCTCTACTCAGGTCCCCATGCTTCACGAATTTCACCATTTTTCTTGATGTAAATGAAATGAGCAACACCTTTGCGAAGTTTTTCCTTGAGCATATCAATCAGCATTGCTTTAGCCCCTGCAACTAAAAGATTTTGCGTGCGGGAAGCAATAACATTCATGCGAACAGCTGTTGTGTCTGTAATAATCAAAGCATTCATAGTGATATTTTTTTAGTTGTTGTAATTATTTCGTAGGGGTTCCCCAATCATTCATCCGCCACACGAAAGCACGAGCATCTTCACGGAAAATAAAATCCTTGACAAAGCGAGCTGACGAACCTGCTTCATTAACGACCTCATATTGCCACACGCCATAAATGTTGTGATGTCTTCCATAATAGAAATTGCCAACCTGAGCCTTCATATTCTTAATGGTTTATCATTATTTTACACTAAAATAATATAGGTATATAATATTAAATAACAAAATATTTTTAATGCTTTATTATTAATAATTGTGTTTATTTTCATAGTAAAGTATTTTTTCCTATATTTGTGAGTAAAATTGCGAGAAATGGCACTTCGAATCAAAGAAATTTGCAAGCAGAAAAAGATTACGATGGGTGAAATTGCAGAGAAGATCGGCATTTCGCCTGTAAACTTATCGTCTTCTCTCAACGGAAATCCAACACTTAATCGACTGCAAGAAGTCGCCGATATTTTGAACCTAGAGGTCGCCGACTTATTCATCCGTGAAAAACAGTCTCGCATATTTGGTTATTTAGAGGTAGATGGCAAACCTCGTAGAATTGACAGCATAGATGCTCTTCGAAACTTACTCTCAGAATTAGAATAATCTCGACAGCAAAACGCCCGACAAGACAAAGATTCATTACAATTCGCAGATTCTGATCGAGAATATTACGTCGTAAATGGCAAATCGGCAATCAAGTGGATTATGGAGCGTTACGCCGTAACAATCCACAGAGATAGTCAAATCAAGAATGATCCGATCGAAACGATGAAAATTGTAAATGCGCTTCCGAAGTTGAAGTTTGAAGAATAGGCGAAGCCATTATTTTGATTTAATGATGCCTTCAACTTTGAAGTTATCGAATTGCCACGTTAAAAATAAAGGACATATAAGAATATCTAAGAAAATATAAGACAAGAAAACCTCAGAGCATTATGCCCTGAGGTTTTTTTATTTCGATCATATTTGCAACGCCTTCTTGAAGCATCTCAAGGCTCCATTTATATCCTACATTTAAGAACAAAATGCAAGGATACTTGATTTATGAATATTTTTATGGATAAATATTAATGAAAAATGGCTTGTAGACATCTAAAAGCCACTTCTTTGAGGTCTGAAGCGGACGCCATAAAAATTAATCAATGTTAATTTACTTTTATCTTATTTAATTTGTAGTTCAGTATATTATGTGGATATTTTGTTAATTGCGAGGTCTGGGAGTTTTAGAAAAATTCGTCGATGTATGACAAATGTATTACAAAAATAACTACATTTGCAACGGATAATATCGACGATTATGGCAACCTTTTGTTATCGCATTCGCTCGACACAGAAAAACAAGCTGGTCAAGGTTCAAATATTGTTTACGGTCGGGCGTGGAAACCAATTCTACGTCGACAGTCAGTATTTGATTTTAACCGATGCGTGGGACAGTAAGCGACAGTCCATTAAAAGCCGCTATACCTTTACGGATGATTTCACCGAGCAGCAGGGGCGCGAACTGACGAAGAACCTGTCGGAGCTGCGCAGTTTCATTCTCGGCGAAATGGCGAAAGATCCCGAACATGCGATGACGAAAACGAAGTTGGAAAAGATTGTTTACAGCTTCCACCACCCGCGCAGCGCATCCGGGGGTCACGACATACGCAGTCGAGAATCGCTGACCGACTACATGGCCCGTTATACGCGCGAAATGGAGGCCGGCACAAGACTCAATATCCACAAGCTGCGCTACGGAGCATCGACAATCAAGAACTACAAAGGATTTATCATTCAGTTCGATGAGTTTTGCAAAGCGAAACGCAAGCGGTTCGACTTCGGCGATATCGACCTGAAATTCTACGACGATTTCGTGGCATGGTTTACAACGAAGGATTACTCGATCAATACCATTGGCCGCCATGTCAAGGAGTTGAAAATCATCATGCGGGCTGCGCGTGAAGAGGGGTTGCACGACATCGGCTTGATTGAGAGCCGCAAATTCCGCGTACTGACCGCCGATGTCGAGAATATCTATCTTACCGAATCGGAAATCCGTGCTATTGCCGACCTCGACTTATCGAACAACAAACACAAAGATATTGCCCGCGATATATTCTTGGTCGGTTGCTATACGGCACAGCGATTCAGCGACTACTCGACCATCAACGAGGGCAATATCCGCACGTTGGAAAGTGGGCAGCGGGTCATTGACCTCAAACAGCAGAAGACAGGCAATCACGTCGTCATCCCCATTCGGCCCGAATTGCAGGCGATATTGGACAAGTACGAAAACCGGTTGCCGAAAGCCTACGAACAGAAAGTGAATAAATTCATCAAGGAGGTCGCACGTGAGGCGGGTATTACGGAGAAAATCGAAGTGTCATACGTCGAGAATGGGGAAAAGAAGACGCATCTGGTTGATAAATGCGACTTGGTAAAGACCCACACGGCACGCCGCAGCGGTGCGACGAACATGTATCTGGCGGGCATCCCGACCATCGCCATCATGAAAATCACGGGCCACAAGACCGAAAAGGAGTTTATGAAATACATCAAGATTACGGAAGAGCAGACCGCAATGGAATTGATGAATCATCCGTATTTCAGCGGCAGGTAATTCGAAATGTTACCGCCGTAAAATTTACCGCGGTAACAAAATGTCAAACAAATTTCGATACGGACGATTGCCACTCCGATTATTCGCGAATAAATTGTAACTTTACAGAAAATTAGAAATATATGACGGTTGAGGAACTGACAAACATACTCGATTCATTACTGAATCTACCTGCGGAAACGGAGGTGGTGGAGTTTAAGAAAGCGTCAAATGGGTTCGGAGATCAGGAGCTGGGACAATACTTCTCGGCATTGAGCAACGAAGCCAATCTGAAAGGCATGTCGCGCGCATGGCTGGTTTTCGGCGTGGAGAATCATACGCACGAGGTTGTCGGCAGCCAATACAAGAATACCCGTCCGGCTCTCGATGCGATGAAGAAAAAGATCGCCGATCAGACTACGGGTCGGCATACGTTCGTCGAGATACATGAATTGCGGTACAAGAACGGCAAAAGAGTTGTGATGTTCGAAATACCGCCCGCTCCGCAGGGCATTCCCATAGACTATCAAGGCCATTATTACGGTCGTGACGGAGAATCCTTGCAGGCGTTGAGTATGGACAAAATCGAGAGAATAAGAAATCAAGCCAAATTGAAAGATTGGAGTGCGGAAATAATCGAAGACGCTTCATTGGAAGACATGGATTCGGCGGCTATTGCCAAGGCAAGGGAGCTATACACGAACGCCCATAAGGACAAAGCCGATGAGATTGCATCGTGGGACGACATGACCTTTCTGAACAAAGCGAAAATCACGATTCGGGGAAAGATTACCAAAACGGCCGTGGTGTTGCTCGGCAAAGAGGAAAGCGAGTATCTGATCTCTCCCGCGGTCGCCAAAATCAAATGGATTCTGCGCGGACAGGACAATATCGAGCGCGATTACATGATTGCCTCCTGCCCGTTCATTCTGGCTGTTGATAGAATATACGACAAGATTCGCAATCTGAAATACCGCTACATCAATCCGGAGCACAAGACGCTCTTCCCCGAAGAGATCGATACCTATGAACCGTATGTCATCCGCGAGGCATTGAACAACGCCATCGCCCATCAGGATTATACGCTCGGCGGTCAGATCAACGTAGTGGAATACGACGACAAGTTGGTATTTTCAAATAAAGGGTCGTTTATTCCGGGCAACATCGAACGGGTGCTTATCAGCGATGCTCCCGAGGAGCGATACAGAAATCAATTTTTGGTAACGGCCATGGTTGGTTTGAAAATGGTCGATACGATCGGCAGCGGTATTCGCAAGATGTACAACTACCAAAGACTGCGGCTGTTCCCTCTACCCGATTACAATTTGGCCGGCAATCGTGTCGAAGTTACCATAACGGGCAAAATCCTCGATATGAACTACGCCAATATTTTGGCAGGAAATAGCGATTTGAACCTGCTCGACATCGAGCTGCTGAACCGCGTGCAGCTGGGGAAACCGTTATCCGACGAAGAGATTGCCCGGTTGAGGAGCAAACGTCTGATCGAAGGACGCAAGCCCAAAGTATATATTGCGAAACATATCGCCCAAAAAGTAGGACAAAAGATTGAGTATTCGGAGCATAAAGGACTTGGAAATAAGAGTTGCGAAGAGTTCTTGATGACGGCATTGCACGATCACAAATCATTGTCGCGCAAAGAAATAGACAAACTACTATGGAATCTCCTTTCCGACCTGCTTACTGACAGACAGAAAAAAGATAAGATTACAAATCTTTTGGCAAAATTAAAGAGGCAGGGCAAGATAAGAAATGAATCGCAAGGCCCGAATTCAGATTGGTTTAATGTTTAGTTTTTACACGCTTTTACACGCTTTTTTACATGCTTATTTCTTTTGATGTTTTGTTTATATGCTGTGTGTTAGGTGATTAAAAGCGTGTAAAAATGTTTGGGTAAGAAGAAAATACCTCCCCCTAAAAATATAAACAATGCCCCGTCGTCGCAAAATAGAAATCAAGGCTTCCGAACTGGCGTGCTTCGACACGCTGGTTGAGGAATTGCGCACCCGGCCGGAGTTTGCAGACTTCGACCCGGTAAGTCTGCGCGTGTGGGCATACGAGAGCCATGAACAAGAACTGAAAAACGTGGATAAGGTGATTCGTCATCTTGACCGCTGGCTATATATCCGCGAGGACAAAAACGAGTTGCCGGCATTCGACGGCGGGCGGCTGATGAACAAAAAGGAGTTAGCCGCCGCATTGGGTATCACCCGCCCGACGCTCTACCGTTGGTTGAGCAGCAAGTGGTTCGAGGACTGTCGCGACGAACGGATGTCCCGGGATGAATATTACTCTTCATCGGCTGTTCGCGAAGCGCTGCAAAGATATCTTACCAGAGGACAAAACGAATAACGCTTAGGAAACCTCCAATCCGTTTTACAGGGAGTACGAATCGTTGCTCCTTGTTTTTTTATGATTTTTTAATCACTTTACACACAGGGATTTTATCGTGCAAATCTTCGCAATTTATGGAAATCCGCCTCAAAAAAACGGGATAATTATCCGTGGATTGTCCTAACTTGACATCGTGTGTCTTCGAAGTGTCTCTGCCCTGTAACACAATTACTTATTTTAGTTAATTCCGATAAACCTATTCCTTTGCAGCGTTAAATCGCAAGAACTATGGCAAAGGAAATCTATCTGAATGGCATGACTGCCGACCAACTCTCGGAGATGATTCGGGAGTCCCTGCGCGACGAACTGCAACAGCTGCGTCCCATACAACCGAAAACCGACACGAAGTATCTCACGCGGCATGAAACAGCCCGTCGTCTGCGCATCTCGCTCGTGACGCTCACCGACTGGGTAAATCGCGGTAAAATCTGCGCCCACAAAATCGGCGGGCGTGTCCTGTTTCGCGACAGCGATGTCGAAGCAGCCTTGAATCGAATCGTTCCCATTAAATAATTCAATGAAAGAATAAATATTCTTTTCTTCACTGAACATAGATTGTTATGAAAACGATTCAAGCTATCAAACGCCTTCCCATTCGGACCTACCTTGCCGAACGGGGTTTGCGCCCGACCAAAGACAATCCGCGATACGGCCTTTATCTTTCACCGTTGCGCAAGGAGCATACGCCGAGTTTCAAGGTGGACTACGTGCAGAACTTATGGTATGACTTCGGTCTGGGTGCGGGCGGTTCGATCATTGACCTTGTGATGCGATTGGAACGGTGTGATTTCGCGCAAGCCCTTCGATTGCTCGGCAGCGGTGAGAGAACATCGATGGTCGTTCCCGTGCCGTTGTCGGTTCCGCCGACCGTTCCCGCGCTCCGCTTGCTTTCCGATATCCTGCTCCGTCATCCGGCGCTGGTCGGCTATCTTTCCTCGCGGGGAATCGATCCGATAATCGCATCGGCCTGCTGTCGGGAAGTACATTACGCCCTTGGCGGACGCAACTATTTCGCTGTCGGATTCCGCAACGATGCTGGAGGCTGGGAACTGCGCTCCGAACGCTTCAAAGGCTGTGTATCCCCCAAACACATTACGACAATCGACAACCGTTCCGATACCGTCGTCGCATTCGAGGGATTTATGGATGTCCTCTCCTACCTTTCGATGAAACCGGACGAATGGCCGCACATCGACGTTGCGGTGCTGAACTCGGTCGTCCATCTTCCGAAAGCGATTCCGTTTCTCGAACGGCATGCAACGATTCATGCGTTTTTCGATAACGATGAAGCAGGACGAAAAGCGACGGCCGATTTGAAACGGCTATGCCCGAACAGCTCCGTTATCGACCGGTCGAACCTTTATCGGGGGCATAAGGATTTGAACGAATATTGGCAGGCGAAACAGCATCGGCAACAGTCTCGACCGCATATTGCTCCCAAACGCAAGCGAAGTATGAAAATATAGTAAGGCAAGTTTGTGTTTTTGTAGTACAAAAACGTGCCGCCGAACCTCAGTGGCTGCATCCCGATGGTCTATTAACACGAAATCAACCCATGAAACAAATATCGATTCACAAAGGCGGACGACCTGCCATAAGCGAGGGCCGCCGCAAGAAATACCTGCTATCGTTACGGCTCGATGCAGAACATTACTTCAAACTGAAATCGCTTGTCCGCACCTCCGGTCATGGAACAGCCGAAGTCCTCCGCCAGCTGATAGCCGCTGGTCATGTGCGTGAGTGTCTGCGCCGCGAACATCTCGACTTCATGTCCCAGCTCAAAGGCATGGCCCGCAACCTGAACCAACTTACCCGCCTTGCCCATGCAAAAGGATTGACGGGGATAGTGTCCCGTCATGCGGCTATTGTGGCAAGTATTGAGGGCTTGTTAAGGAATCTTCGCGATGATCGGTAAAATCATTGCTGGGTCGTCATTCGCTGGGACAGTCGGATATGTAATAAAGGAACAATCGCTGATATTATCAGCCGAGGGCGTTACTCCGCCCGATGTTCGGGAGATGGTACAGGATTTCAAAGACCAAACATTACTGAATCCTCGGTTGAAAAATGCCGTCGGACATATCTCCCTTTCGTTTTCTCCGAAAGACGCGCCGCGCATGACCGATGCGTTGATGACACAGATTGCCAAAGAGTATATGCAACGCATGGGAATTACCGACACGCAGTATCTGCTGGTGCGCCATCTCGACCAACCGCATCCGCACTGCCATTTGGTCTATAATCGGGTAGGAAACAACGGACAGACCATTTCGGACAAAAACATTAAAATCCGCAATGCAAAAGTCTGTCGTGCATTAACCGAGAAATACGGATTGCATCTTGCACCGGGCAAAGAATCGGTACGACGGGAACGCCTGCGAGAACCCGACAAGACCAAATACGAAATATACGACGCAGTCAAAACGAATTTGCCTAATTGCGGCAGTTGGAATGATTTGGAGCTTCGGCTGAAAGAGCGAGGTATTGCTATGCGCTACAAGTATTGCGGTTCAACCAATCAAAAGCAAGGAGTTCTGTTCTGCAAGAACGGTTTCGAGTTTTCAGGCTCGAAGATAGACCGCCAATTCAGCTACTCGAAACTGAACCGACACTTTACGCAAGCACAGCAACAAACCCGATATCGGGCGACGCTTGCAAAGGGATTCCATGCGGCCATAGGCAATTATCGGTCGGCATACACCGATCTATTCGGCAACATAAGCGGAAGCGGGAATAAGGGCCACGCGGATGCTGGTTTGATAAACTTCGGTGATAATATCGGAACATTGCCGTTACCGCCCAATGATTCGCCTGTCGGATTGTCTGCGGCCCAGCTGCAACGCAAGCCCGGCGAAAGCCCCGAAGAACATATCGCCCGCATTACAGCATTGCTCAACACTGTTGCCGAAGCAATGGCGATTGCTGCGATGGAACAGAAACGCCGCCTGTACAAACGCAAAACCAAAATGAAATTATAACCCTAAAACAAGCAACAATGAAAGAAAACGATATGATGTCTTACGAAATGTACGAAGACTTCAAGGAAACGATGGTAAAGACGATCAAAACCGAACTATCGGCAAAGCATAATCAATTGACCGATACGGATTTGCCGCAACGAATAGAGCAAATCGTTCACTCCGAACAAGAGCGGCATCGGACAATAATAACCCAGCTTGCCGGACGATTGGAAAGCATCGAGCAAAGCAATATAAAAACCCAAGCTGGAATAGATGCCCTACAAGCATCTGTCGACGCAATCGAAATCCCTACTGAACTGCCGCCGAAAATCGTGCAACACAGAATATCGCTCGCCATCGAATCGAAAGGTGTATTCTGGGTAATGACAGGCATGATGTCGGCAATCGTACTGTTGTGTACGATGCTGTACTGGACTGCAAAACCGAACTATGACCGCATCGACAACGACCTAAAATACCGCTATATCAAAATGAAAGGCGAAGCGACACCCGACCGCATTGCCGAACTGGAAGAGCTATTCGAGCTACACCGCGACGCTGCGAAAATCCGAGAGATGAAGAAAGATGTAGAAGCTTTTGAAAAAGTAGTAAAACAGAAAGCCATGCATGATGAACAAGTACGGCTGAATGAGCAAGCAGCAAAACATTTCGAACAACAACTCAAAAGAATTAAGGCAGATTAAAAATGTATTTTACTATTAGAAAGCCTGATAATTGACATAAATTGTTTAATTTTGTATGAGTATTAAATTTTAAAATAGATAATGCAGCTATAATCTGACAGGGAATTAAAATATGGGAATGATTCTCGACTATATAGAACAGGCAGGGAAAGGCAAATATCAATGCTTCAAGACAAAAAAGATATGCCTTGATTCGGTAGATAATGACACTATTGCCTATAATTATGATGATAAAACAATCGCAAATGCTACTAAAAGCACATTCGCGGAAACAGATCATTCTCGTGTAAAAACAGTATCTGTCGCATATTTGTTCAAGTCATCCAAAGTTCCTCCACCCATTTTTCGATATTTTTTGGATGGATCACGACATACTTTCAAAATAGATGATATCGGTATTGGTAAAAAGATTTTTCCAATCATTGCTGGACAAATTATCGTCGGGTGTTGCGAGCGAAAGGATCGCGATACCTTTAAATGCTGGCAACTGAATAGCAAAATCGTTATGGCAATGCCCGATGATTATGATGATGACGATGGCGGTGAAAATTTTTGCCGGTCATTTTGTGAAACTATTAATTCTAAAGTAATTGACAAATTATCTAAATTAAAAGATTTGCAATTAGGTATCGATAAATTGCTTTTGTACAGAACTAATATTAATCCACAAGAACAAGGTAGGGATAATTATAAACATCGGGGCATTGCATGTATTCAGAACGAAATGACCGATGAGGAGCAATTGATGGTTGAGAGATTATGTAAAGCAGGAAAATTACATAATGAATCATGGTTGATTAAAGATGGTTCTTTGGAATATAATCCGAGTTTCTCAAATTTAAATAGAACTCAATGGGATAACTTAAGAAGTAACTATCAGCATGTAGTCGGCGTTTCAAAACTCTTTGACCCTGAATTGTTACCGGATTTTGAAGGGAATCGGTTATCGAAAACTATTGCAAATTTAGAACCTTACGAACGAACTAAGGTTTATCGTTATGAATCAGACCACAAAGGTGGAAAATCATATTTTGCTGTGTGGTATGTGCGATTACGCAATCACGATTTTCGAGAAACACATTTTTCTGACATCGTAAAGTGCGAAATGGTCTTGATGGATGAAAACGATAAATTGGAAACAGACAAGGTGGATATGATAAGTGCAAACTTAATTCGAGAAGCCTATCCTGTTTGCTATGGCGTTGATACGCGCTGGGCAAATCATCTATATCCAATTTTCTTGACAGAATCGTTTTGCAAATCGAAATATGTGGATTCGAATATAATATTAAATTTATTCTAAATATGTTGCAGGTTATTGGAAAGGTATCAGCAACTGAAAAGATGCCATCTACAATTGATAATTTCTATTTTTGGACGGATGAAGGACAAATTTTGAGCCCGTTCGACATAGTTAAAGTTGAACATGTATCCTCTAATAACAATAAGTCTATTACATATGGAGTTATCGAAGAAATTACGCATGTAACGGACGCTGCGAGCCATTTTACTAATTTTATATCAAGTAATTTTGGTGATACCGCTGATTCTATTGGGCAAATGAATCGGCTTGGAATGAATTACGTAAAAGCAAAGGTCGTTTGCAATACTGATAATATTTATACCCCAGTGCTGGATGGCAAACAAGTATCGCTTTGTGACGAAGAGGATATTCGAACGGCTTTAGGGCTAAATGATGTAAAAAATCCTTTGGTGTGCGGTTATTTGGAAATGTATCAAGGCAGTGCGGCCCAAAAAGTTAAAGTAGAGCTTAATTCTCACTTTTTAATTGGGCCAGACGGGGCGCATTTGAATATATCTGGTATTTCAGGATTAGCGGCAAAAACATCTTATTCGATGTTCCTCCTTAATGCAATTCAGCATAAATTCAAAGATATAGACGGAAATAGTGTAGCTTTTGTGTTTTTCAATGTCAAAGGACGAGATCTTATGGCCATTGATGAAGCAAATATAGACCTGCCAGAGAAAGATAAAAAGATATATGCGGATTTAGGGCTATCAATTGAACCCTTTAAAAATGTTCGCTATTACTATCCTTACACAAAGGATGAAATGATGCAACATGCTCAATCATACGCCCATCCTCAAGACGTTGAACGACAAAAGAAAAATCACAAAGCTTTTACATATAAATTCACCTATGACAAATCTCAAGATAAATTGGATTTATTGTTGGCCAATGAAGATGATAGCACTGGTACTTTGGAAAGTTGCGTCAATTATGTCATAAATGGAGAAGGGTGTTTTGCCGGTGTAAACAATTGGAAAGATTTTCAGGATAAGCTGGATGAATATACAAAAACTGCAGCTAATGGAGGTGTAAAGAACGAAATTCAAGTAACCAGCTGGAGAAAATTTAAGAGATGCGTTAGTAAAGCGATCAAGAATGATATTTTCTCAAAAGTCATACATGATAACGTAGGAGAAGTAGACCTCACAAGCGAGATTCAACACAATCTGACAGCCAATCAGGTTATGGTAATCGATATTGCCCGATTGGACGAGAACTCTCAAAGTTTCGTTTTCGGTAGTGTAGCCCGCGCAATATATGAAATGAAATTGGGTGCCGACCGTGATAATATTCCTGATAAGGTAATTTTGTTTGTCGATGAATTGAATAAATATGCCTCGAACGATATTCCGAAAAACTCCCCAATTCTACGTCAATTGTTGGAAATCACAGAGCGAGGCCGATCATTAGGCATTATCCTATTTTCGGTGGAGCAATTCAGAAGTGCTATACACGATCGAGTTAAGGGTAATTGCTCTACTCATGCTTATGGTCGGACTAATGCTATCGAAATATCAAAAGCCGATTACAAATACGTACCTAAAGTCTATCAAAATATGATGACGAGATTATCTCCCGGGGAATATATTATTTCCAATCCAGCATTACGATCGATTGTAAATATTAAATTCCCAAGGCCAACATACAAACAATTCCCCAACGGATAAAGTATAAACTATGGCAGAGCTGAAAACACATAAATCCCGCATTGGTAAAGGATTGATAAACATGCTCATGTTCCAAATGTATGGGGATGAGAAGTTGATTTATCGTGAATATGTTCAAAATGCACGAGATGCTATCAATGATGCCGTCAATCACGGTATTTTAGGAGCTATAACCGATGGTAGAATTTCTATTACTATTGATTCTGCCAAGAGGTTTATAGAAATTAGGGATAATGGCATTGGCATACCCGTAGAACGAGTCGAATCCGTTTTGCTGGATATCGCAGATTCCGATAAGGATGGAGAATCATCCGCAGGTCAGTTCGGCATAGGTCGATTAGTTGGCGGCTATTTCTGTAAAAAATTATCATTTAAAACAACCTACAAAGGAGAAGAGCTTGCTTCGGAAATTGTTTTCGATATTGATAAAATCAAGGCGATTCTTAATGACGAAAATGATAAACGCGATGCCACGGATGTAATCGATTCTGCGTCATCTCGCAATTTATACGATGAAAATAAAGATGACCATTATTTCATAGTTACTTTATACGATATTGATTTACAATATCCATCGTTGTTGAGCAAAGACATTATTGCAGACTATTTAAGGGAAGTTGCCCCTGTCGATTATTCAGCTCAATTTAGAAATCAATTGATTATGACCAGTGTGTCAGGGGAGTATGAAGATCTACAAAAGAATGTTGGACATTTTCCAATCTCAATTAACGGCACGGCAATAGAAAAACGATACGGGTTACGTGTCGTTGGAACAAATGATATAATCAACGGATTAGAATATTTTTCGTTGAAAGATGATACATACGGATTGTTAGCATGGGGCTGGTATGCCTTGACCGATTTTACCAAAGCAATTCCCGTATCAGACACGAACAGTCAGTTTCGGCTCCGAAAACATAATATTCAAGTCGGAGAGGCTGATATGTTAACAACATATTTCCCTCGCAATGAAACCCGCGGTAATAAATACTTTTATGGTGAAATCCATATTGCAAATCAAAAAATCAAACTAAATAGTGCCCGTGATGGATTGGCTCCTACTCCAGAAGCCGAATGTCTAAAGTGCCAAATCCGAGATTTCTTCGATGGCTTGGTTAAATTATATCATTTAGCGAATGATACCAAGAAAGCCGTTGAACGATACGTTGACGCTTATAAAACAATACAAACACCCACGTCAGAAGGCTTCGATGATGCTCAAAAACAATTAAACGAGGCAAATAAAAAACTCGAAAGTATCGCCAAGTCCAAGAATGCAACCAATCCGGTAGCACAGAAAGTATTGGAATCATATAAACGGCGAATCAAAGATATACAAACCAGCACGAATACGCAAAAAATAGCGCATGTACCTGCATCTGAGCCTATATCAATCCCGGCTCCGCGGGTTAAGCCAGAAATCGACAGCTTTGAGATATTGAATAGTCATTACACCAAAGATCAAGTAGCATTGATTCGCAAGGTATGTATGTCGTATCAAAAGAACTGTCCGGTTTCACAGAATAAATTAATTAGAGAACTACAACGAAAAGCTATAAGAGAACTTGTAGAAGCATAATGGCAAGACCACGAAAAAAGTTAAAGATACTACTTATAGAGCCAAACTACTCAAATAAGTATCCACCAATCGGACTTATGAAATTATCGACCTATCATAAAATGTTAGGTCATGAAGTCGTTTTCTATAAAGGAGATTTAAAACAGTTTGTTATAGAGCGCATCGCCAATAAATGTATCGATGAGTTCTATAAAATAGATGAAAGCGTTAACTGGAATCTTTACAAAGATTTGTTTGTAGAGTATATTCGTACAAAACGAAAGGATTTCTTATCTCAAATCCCGATTAGCTCTACAAATATGGAGATTCTTTTGACAGACAAAATCAATCAGTTTAAAGATTATTATTGGAAGAAAAGCTGGGAAAAAGAACCGGAATGGGACCGTGTTTTCGTAACAACGTTGTTCACATTCTATTGGAGCATTACTATCGACACCATCAATTTTGCAAAAAAACTGGTTAAGGACACCAAAAATATGATGGTAGGAGGTGTATTAGCCACCATCCAAGCAAAGGAGGTTTATGAGGCAACTGGGATTAAACCGTTTGAGGGGATTTTGAATAAACCCGGGCAATTGGATAAAGGAAATCACCTCATCATAGATAATTTACCTTTGGATTATTCAATTCTCGATGAAATTGAATACAAATACCCAATGAACAATGCGTATTATGGATATACTACACGTGGCTGTATAAGAAAATGCCCATTTTGCGCAGTCCCCAAATTAGAGCCTGTATATAACTCCTATATTCCACTTCGAGAGAGAATCGAAGAAACCCGAAAACAATACGGTGACCAAAAAGACCTTTTATTAATGGATAATAACATATTGGCCTCTTCGGAGTTCAGTACGATTATCGATGATATTATAGCTTGCGGATTTGGTAAAGATGCTAAATTTATTCAACCGGATTTGCTTGCATTATCCATTGCTCATTTACGCTCTATTCCTGTGATTAATGAACGGGCAAATATTAGAAAAGCCCAGTCTTTAATTATGGAGTTCTACCAAAAATTAAAAGGCGAAGAATCATTTGAGGTGTATAAAATCGTTTTCGAAAGATATAAAATCAATAAGCTTCTTACAACTACAAAAGAACATCTTCTTGCCGCATATGACGAAATAAAAGATATATACGAAAAACATTTCAAACCTGCTCCTCGTCATCGCTATGTCGATTTTAATCAAGGCGTAGATGCTCGTTTATTTACTGAAGAGAATGTTAAGCAGTTAAGCCGAATAGCAATACGCCCATTAAGAATAGCTTTCGACAATATAAAAACAGAGGCACAATATACTCGTGCAATTGAAATGAGCAGTAAGGTTGGACTGAAAGATTTCTCCAACTACTTGTTATATAACTTTGATGATCATCCAGATGATTTATATCATCGATTAAGAATCAATGTAGAATTGTGTGATAGGCTAAATGTGAGCATATATTCTTTCCCCATGAAATACCATCCAATCCGTCGCACTACGGATATGGAAGAAGATTATTCTCACAATCGGGACTATATTGGCAAATATTGGAATCGCAAGTATATTCGGGCTATTCAAGCAGTTCTCAATAGTACAAAGGGTAAAATAGGCAAGGGGACATCATTTTTCATGAAAGCCTTTGGTGAAAATATCGAAGAATACCATAAACTCCTTGAGATGCCTGAAACTATGATTATTTATCGTTATTTCTTCGAATGGCTTGGGCTTGAAAATGGAGGAAAAAAAACGGCTATTGAAATTTTAGGAAACGATTCAATATGCAATGCGTCGACACATGCATGGTGGAAAGCCTTTTGTGCTTGCAAGGAAAATGTATCATCCGAAGAATGGGAAATGGCGTTGAATATTATTCATAAAAATGATTTCAGCAAATCATATCATACCGGAAATTCTTATGTCGATACGTTATTAGGATATTATGTCAGCTATCGACAAGCTATTATCGAACCTAATACGGATCTGTATAAACTAAAACAAGTATATGACCAAAATCCGCTCAAAGAATTAAGGCGTACTCACAAATAGAAAATAAATTAATTAACACATATTCTCGATAGTATTAATGACAATTAGATGAATACCACCATATTAACAAGCAAAAGTAGAGTTGACGGGAGCCAATTCCTAAAAGAACATACATTTGAAAATGGAATTAGTGTACCAGTATATGAACTTTCTGCAGTAAGTGCTTTTAATCAGCTCATCGGACATGCAAAATTTGATAATCGATTTTATGGCAATGTATATTATAGGGGGATTAGTGGTTTATACAGCAATGTACTACCTGCATTAATGCGTAACAGAGTTAATGGAAATCCTGAAGATTTAATCAAAATTTTAAAGTTAGTATGTAAAAATAGATATTTAGAAGACTCTCTTAAACTCGAGAAAACAATCACACCTCAAACAGTTCAAGATCATTGTATAACCAAACAAATAGAGCGTTATAACAAATATCGCATAGAAGCATTATTGCAACATTATGCGGGGTCTACACGTTTTTTAGACGTTGTAGACAACCATTGGATTGCATTATGGATGGGACTGCACAAATTTCATGCATGCGGTAAAAGAAAAAAATATTACCATTGTATTCAAAGAGCGATTTCTATTGGTGATATTTATGAATCTATAATCAAAAGAACTAATGTAGATCCTGATATTTATGTGTATATATTGTTGATTGCAATGCCTTATCCTAACAAAACACCTATATCTGGAATTATAGAAACAGACGAATTTGTTGAAGTTGATTTAAGAAGGGCATTACCATCTTTTTATTTGCGACCTCATGCCCAGCACGCACTGGTTATACGCAAACGAAATAAAGGCGGACATATTATGGCAAATTATTATGATATGTCTTCACAAGTAATAGGAATTTTAAGTGTCAGAATTGATAAGGCCGCAGAATGGCTTGGTCAGGGATCACTATTAACGGAACAAAATCTATTTCCTTCTCCATCTATAGATCAAGGATACAATACACTTCTAATGCACTCAGATATATTTACACATCCATTTGAAATTAGAAAATATTTTTAAAATCATTTGCTTGGGTATTCATCATACAGCAGTTCTCTATTGTATTACAAATGTATGACAAACCAAAAAGAAAACCGCGTTGTAGTTATATACAACGCGGTTTTTGTGAGGTCTGAAGCGGATTCGAACCGCTGTACAAGGTTTTGCAGACCTTTGCCTAGCCACTCGGCCATCAGACCATTTTTCGTTTCCGATCCGTCCTGCGCAAACCGCTGTTCGGGCCGCGGCCGCTGATTTCATTCAGCCCCCGGCTCCACCGTCTCAGGTGTTTTCCGGGTTACGCTCAGGCGTATCGGAGTGCAAATATACAAACATTTCTAAAATCTGCAAAACTTCGGCTCAACTTTGCGTTATTTCCCAAAAATATTTACTTTTACGACACGTTAAACGACTTTTGCGGCTATGACAATCGAGGATATCGCCCTTCAGATGACTCCGGGTATCGGGGTGAAGGGCGCCGTGCATCTGCTCGGAGTGTTCGGCAGCGCACGGAACATTTTCGCCGCGGCTCCGGACGAACTGGCGGGCGAAGCGGGCCTGCGCGAAGAGACCGCCCGCGAAATCGTCCGCCGCAGAGGATTCGCCGCCGCGGAAAAGGAGCTGGAGCATTGCCGCCGCAACGGAATCGCGGCCATCGCCTCGACCGATCCGGAATACCCGCCGCTCCTGCGGGAAATCCCCGACTATCCCCATGTCCTATACATAAAAGGTGATACGGAAGCCCTTTCGGCACGCTGTCTGTCGATGGTCGGCACGCGCAATGCGACGCCCTACGGACAGACCATGTGCAACCGGCTCGTGGAGGGACTCGCAGCGCAGGTGCCGGGACTCTGCATCGTCAGCGGACTGGCTTTCGGGATCGACGTCGCGGCGCACCGCGCGGCATTGGCGGCGGAAGTGCCGACCGTCGCCGTGCTGGCCAACCCGCTGCCGGAAGTGACGCCGGCGCAGCATACGGCCGTAGCCCGCGACATCCTCGATCACGGCGGAGCGCTGGTCACGGAGCTTCATTCGCAGACCCGGCAGAACGGCACGGCTTATATCGCCCGCAACCGCATCATCGCCGGGCTTAGCGCCGGATGTATCGTCGTCGAATCGCCTGACAGCGGCGGATCGCTCGTCACGGCGCACTGTGCCGACGATTACGACCGTTCGGTGATGGCCGTACCGGGCCGCGCCACGGACCGCATGTCGGCAGGGACCAACCACCTGATCCGCAATCGTAAAGCGCAGCTGGTGCTGACGGCCGACGACATCGTCCGCGAATTGATGTGGGATCTCGGCGCGGAACCGGCGACGCTCCGGCCGAAACCCGCCACACCGCAGCTCACGCCCGACGAAACGGGACTGCTGGGTTGTTTCCGCACGGACGATCCGCTGTCGCACGAAACGCTTTCGGAACTGAGCGGACTCGATCCCGGCGAGCTGGCGACGCTGCTCGTGGGGCTGGAACTGGCAGGCGCCGTACGCCAGCTGCCCGGCAACAGATACATGAAACTGATATGAGACTTACCGATACACATTCGCATCTGTACGCCCCCGAATTCGACGCGGACCGCGAGGAGGCCCTCGCACGTGCGGCCGACGCCGGGGTGGAGAGAGTGCTGCTCCCGGCGATCGACTCCGAAAGCCATGAACGGTTGTTCGGGTTGTGCCGCAGCCACCCGGAGCGGTGCGTCCCGATGATGGGACTGCACCCCACGTCGGTGAACGACAATCCACACTGGCGCGAGGAGCTGGCGCTCGTAGAGCGTTATCTCGAAACGCCGCCCGCAGGGATCCGCTTCTGCGCCGTGGGAGAAATCGGGCTGGACCTCTACTGGAGCCGTGATTTCAGGGCCGAACAGCTCGAAGCCTTCCGCCGCCAGATCGATCTGTCGCTGGAGTACGGCCTTCCGATCGCAGTCCACACGCGCGACGCATGGCCCGAAACCGTGGAGCTGATGCGCGAATACAAGGGCAAAGGCGTCCGGGGCGTTTTCCACGCCTTTTCGGACACGGCCGACACCTACCGGGAACTGAAGGAGTACGGCGACTTCGTCTTCGGAATCGGCGGGGTGGTGACGTTCAAAAAGAGCAAGCTGGCCGAGGCGGTGCGGGAGATGCAGCTGCGCGACATCGTCCTCGAAACGGACTGTCCCTACCTGACGCCCGCACCCCACCGCGGCGAACGCAACGAATCTGCCTACGTGCGGTACGTCTGCGAAAAAGTCGCGGAGCTGAAGGGGCTGACGCCCGGCGAGACGGCCGAAGCGACGACGGCCAACGCCGAACGCATTTTCGGAAAATAAAGAATACGACCATACACGATGAAATCCTCTATCCTGATTATCTACACGGGCGGCACGATCGGCATGAAGAACGACGCCGAAACCGGAGCCTTGGTGCCGTTCGACTTCAGCGCCATATACGACGAATTCCCGTCGCTCAAGCGGCTCAACGTGGACATCGACGTACTGACGATGGACCCCGTGATCGACTCGTCGAACGTCACGCCCGCCAACTGGGCCGCACTTGCCGAACTGATCCGCGACAACTACGCGCGCTACGACGGATTCGTCGTGCTGCACGGCACCGACACCATGTCGTATACCGCGTCGGCCATGAGTTTCATGCTCGAAAACCTCGCAAAGCCGGTCGTCTTCACCGGAAGCCAGATTCCGATCGGCGTACTGCGGACCGACGGCCGCGAGAACCTCATCACGGCCATCGAAATCGCGGGCGCGCACATCGGCGGACGCCCCGAAGTGCCCGAAGTGTCGCTCTATTTCCAGAACCGGCTGTTCCGCGCCAACCGCACCACCAAGCGCAGCGCCGAAGCGCTGAGCGCCTTCCGCTCCTACAATTATCCGCCGCTGGCGGAGGTCGGGGTCAACATCGCCTACAACCTCCCGGCCATCCTGCATCCGACGGAGATCTCGCCCCAGCTGCGCATCGCCACGCGGCTGGCCGACGGAATCGAGGTGGTCAAACTCTTTCCGGGACTGGGCGAAAACATCCTCCGGGCCATGCTCTCGGCCCCCGGACTGAGAGCCGTGGTGCTCGAAACCTTCGGCGCGGGCAACGCCCCGACCAACGAGTGGTTCATCCGGGTACTGAAGGAGGCGATCGGCCGCGGGATCATCATTCTCAACATCACGCAGTGCGGCGGCGGCAAAGTCTCGATGGAACTTTACGAAACGGGGCTTCGCCTGCAGGAAATCGGCGTCCTGTGCGGCCACGACATGACCACCGAAGCCGCCGTGACCAAACTGATGTACGTGCTGGGACTCGACCTGCCGGACGACCGGACGCGCGCGCTGCTGCGCCGCCCCCTGCGCGGAGAATTTACGGCCTAAGCCATTGCACGGAACGATTTTTTTTTCTATATTTCGCACTGCTAATGTATCCTTAGAAGGCCCCCGGTGACGGCGGACGGAAAGATGCGAACATCGCAACAAGTTGATCGGCAGGAAATTGCATGAGTTCAGAATAAAAAATTCGGGATTCGGCTGCCTGCGTGAAACCGGTATGGAAAGTATGCGGACAGCGACCAAAAAGCACCGTATGAATTCCGGAAGCGTGAAAAAAAAGATTTTTTTAGGATTTTTTTAGGGAAAAATAAGAAATTGAAGAAGTCGGGAAACCGAGATATGGAATAAACCAAAAAAGACACAAACAAATAAACAACTAATCAAATTTAATTTTATCCAACACAACTATGAAAAAACTTTTTTTGATTCTGTCAGTGGCCCTGTTCGCACTGGGTACTGTTAACGCTTTCGCGCAGGAAGCCGCTGCCGCTGCCGAAGAGACTGCAGTCGCTGCCGAAACCGCACTCGCAGGTGACAGCATGCACCACATCATGATGCAGAAATTCCTCGAAGGCGGTTGGGAATGGATGCTCCCGGTTCTTCTCTGCTTGGTGATCGGTCTGGCTGTCGCTATCGAGCGTATCCTCTACCTGTCGCTGGCAACGATCAACTCGAAGAAGCTCATCGCTGCCGTTGAGGACGCACTGAAGAACGGCGGCATCGAAGCTGCCAAAGAAGTTTGCCGCAACACCCGCGGTCCTATCGCTTCGATCTACTATCAGGGTCTCGACCGCTACGATCAGGGTCTGGATTCGGTCGAGAAGGCTGTCGTTTCCTACGGTTCGGTTCAGACCGGCCAGATGGAGTCGGGTCTTTCGTGGATCGGTCTGTTCATCGCTCTGTCGCCGATGTTGGGCTTCATGGGTACCGTTGTCGGCATGATCGCGGCGTTCGACGCCATTCAGGCTGCCGGCGATATCAGCCCGACCCTCGTTGCAGGCGGTATCAAGGTCGCCCTTCTGACGACCCTCATGGGTCTTATCGCTGCGGTTATTCTTCAGCTGTTCTACAACTATATCGTTTCGAAGATCGATTCGCTCGTGAACGATATGGAGGATTCGTCCATCACGCTGATGGATATCCTGACGGCATACAGCAAGAAATAATCCCAACGATTTAAAGAGTTAAAAAGCAATTATGAAAAAGATATTGAACATATTGCTGGGCATTCTGATGGCGATCACCGTGGTACTTCTGGTATACGCGATCGCTACGGGCGGCTCGGATGCTGCGATCAGCCTGAACCTCGTATGGGGATACTTCCTCTTCGTGTTCGCTATCGCCGCAGCCCTGTTCTGCGCCATCTTCGGAATGATTCAGAACCCGGCAGGCATCAAGGGAACCATACTCTCTCTGGCGCTGATAATCATCGTCGTCGGCGTATCGTACTTCTACGCTGCCGGCCACACGGTGAACATCGTCGATCTCCAGACCAATGGTTTCTTCGGCCACGGTGAAACCGTAATTACCGAAACGAGCATTCTCGTGACGTACGTTGCTTTCGTCGCCGCTTTCCTGACGGCCGTAGTAACCGAAATCTGGGGCGCTTTCAAATAATGGAGTGAACAACAATGGCAACAGATAAAAGGAAAATACAGGAAATCAATGCCGGCTCGATGGCCGATATCGCCTTCCTGCTGCTGATTTTCTTCCTGGTGGCCACAACCATGAATGTCGATACCGGTCTGGTGCGTATGCTCCCGCCGATGCCCCCCGATGAGAAACAACAGGAGGACATCAAGGTCAAGGAACGCAACCTCTTCCTCGTGCTCATATCGGGCAGCGGCAACATCATGGCTGGTCCCTCCGGCAAGCAGGAGATTATCGACCTGCACCAGCTCAAGAACAGGACGAAAGAATTCATTCTCAATCCGATGGACGACGAAAACCTTCCTGAGAAGGTGGAGAAGGAGATCGAATTGAGCGACGGCAGCAAGTGGATGTATCCCGAAAGCCAAGGCGTCGTTTCGCTCCAGACTACACGTGATACCGGCTACCAGTCGTATATCATGGTGCAGAACGAGCTGACCCGCGCATTCAACGAGGTCCGCGATGAAGTCGCCATGCGGAAATTCGGCGCAAAATTCGCCGATCTTCCTGAGGAGGACCGTAACGCAATATCCAAGGCAGTTCCGCTGAAGATCTCGGAGGCAGAACCCCGTAATATAAAGAAGTAAGCTATGGCAGTAATGAAAAAGAAGGGCAACAAAGGTTTGCCCCCTATCTCGACCGCATCGCTTCCTGACGTGATCTTCATGATCCTCTTCTTCTTTATGGTATCGACGACCATGCGCGATCAGGAACTGCTCGTGAGATACAAACTCCCTGAGGCTACCGAGGTACAGAAGCTGGAGAAGAAATCGCTCGTCAGCTACATCCACATCGGACAGCCTTCGCTGGCGATGCAGGCCAAATTCGGTACTGCACCCCGTATCCAGCTGAACGACTCGTACAAAACGACCAAGGATATTCTGGACTTCGTCGCTGCAGAGCGCGATAAGCTCAGCGAGGCCGACCGTGCTTCGATGACCATCTGCCTCAAGGCCGACCAGACCACGAAAATGGGTATCGTAACCGACGTGAAGCAGGAGCTTCGCCGTGCCAACGCACTGAAAGTCTCCTACGCCGCTTCCAAGTCGCTGGGATACTAATCCGAGGAGAGTATTTGAAAAAGAGCTGAAGTCTTTACTTCAGCTCTTTTTGTTTTGTCTTATAACAGGGTATTTCGGCGTTTCAAGTACGAACGTTACGCGACCGGCTCAAAACGGCAGCTCCAGCTGGTCGATCTCGTGGTTGAAGGTCAGCCGGTGATGGGGAGTGAGACCGTATTCGCGGATCGCAAGGCGGTGTTCGCGCGTCGGATAACCTTTGTTCTTCCGCCAGCCGTACTGGGGAAACTCCTCGGCCAGACGCAGCATATACTCGTCGCGGTGCGTTTTGGCCAGCACCGAAGCGGCGGCGATGTCGGCATACTTGCCGTCGCCTTTGACGATGCAGCGGTAAGGCAGTTCGAGCCGGGTCCGGAAGCGGTTGCCGTCGATGGCCAGAAAGCCGGGAGCGGGATCGAGCCGCGCCGCGGCCAGCGACATTCCCTCGAACGACGCATTCAGGATGTTGATCTCGTCGATCCGCTCGGCGGAGACCGCTTCGACGGCCCATGCCACGGCTTCGCGTTCGATAATCACCCGAAGCTTCTCGCGGTTGCGCTCGGTCATCTGCTTTGAATCGTTGAGCAGGGGATCGTGGAAATCGGGCGGCAGCATCACGGCCGCGGCAAAAACCGGCCCGGCGAGACACCCCCGCCCGGCCTCGTCGCATCCCGCTTCGGGAAGATCGTATTGAAAGCAATTTTCAAGCATAACCAAAAACATTAAATCATCGGCACCCGACGCAAATCAAGGAAAACCGGCAACAAACTATTACACGCCCGCCGCCGGGAGTTGCTGCGGCAAAAATTGCGCAGACGAATCCTGCGGCCGGATCGGAACCACACTTCGCATTCCACAATCAAACAAAATAGCACCTGCATCCGGAAAGCAGACCCGGAAGCAAGTCCGGAAAGCTGGCCCGGAAAGCTGGTCCGGAAAGCGAGTCGGAACCCGATTCCGGACAGAACCGCCGGAATGCAACCGGCATCTCCGGAGACGTCGATCCGTCCCGCGGCCGTCCCACCGATTCCGCCGAGCGGCCGAGCAACTGAACAGCTGAGCAGCCGAACAACTGAACAACCGAACAACTGAACAACTAAACAGCCGAACAACCGAAACATGCCGTGTTGCTCCTGCAAACGGGCCGCAACCATACGCAAGACTCGAAAAGAAACACCCTCCGCAGGATTCCGGCTACAACAAAGTTAGCAATTATTTAGTCCCGTACCGCTTTTTTCCGTATTTTTGCCGAAAGCAGAAATCGCCGCATGAAGATAGATATCGCCCGACAACCGCTGGTCCCGGCCTTCGTCACCCTCTTCGCACTCGCAGTCACGGCCATGTGGGGCGGGGCGGGAAACGGCGTGTCCGCCGGCGCGCCGGAGACAATGCCCCTGCTGGGCGGAGCGCTGGCCCGGTTTCAGGCCGCATATCCGGTGTGGGCGCGTCTGGCCGCGGGATTCATGATCCTCTTCACGGGAATGTGCACGGGGCGGATCGCCATCCGCTACAACCTCTATGGAGTCAGCACATGTCTGCCGATTCCGCTCTACGCCGTCGTCGCCTGCGGCATCGTTTCGGGCGGAAACTACCTGACGGCATTCGCCGCCTCGATGCTGCTGGCGCTCGCCGCCAAGAACTACTGCCGCTCCTACTGCAACGGCTACGGTTTCGATGCCATTTTCCGCGCCTCCCTCTATCTGGGATTGCTGCCGCTGGTCTATGCCCCTGCAACGCCGCTGGTGCTGATCCTTCCGCTGGCGATACTGCTTTTCAGACGTACGTTCCGCGAAGTCGTCGTCGCCGCCGCCGGTCTGATACTGCCCGTGCTGACCGCCTGCTACGTCAGCTGGGGCGCGGGAGAAGAATTCACGGCTCCGGTCACGGCACTGGCCGACGCGGTCGTATCGGGCGTTCCGCTATGGATTTTCACGGCCCTTCCGCTCCCGTCGCTCGTCATGCTTTGCATCATTGCGGCACTCGCCCTGACGGCGCTCTTTTTCTTTCTTTCGGACATTTATGCCGCCGGAACCAAGCCGCGTTTTATCCTTATCTTTAATATAGGTATACTGGCGATGACTCTCGCCCTGCTCTGCACCCCGTCGTTCACTCCCGAAGCATTCACCCTGACGGCGGTTCCCGCCGCCCTGCTTTTCCCGGTGCTTTTCGTGCGGATAGACCGCAGAATCGCACTGCCCGTCTACCTCATTCTGTTGGCCGCTTCGGTCTACATTGCAGCTTTGCAATAATCTATTTAGTCACAAATATAGTCCAAACAGCTCTATTTGCCTTAATGTGTCTTTTTAGCGTATTAATTCTTTTACTAAATAAATATTAAATTGTATATTTGGAGTTGAACAAAAGTGACGCAACTTATTGTTCGCAGAAACTTAAAATACGATTTAGTATGAAGAATTCATTGAATTTGTCGGCTCAGCAGCCGATGATCGTGAAGTATGTCGAAGCACTTCACAACGGAATCCAGTCTCAGGCGCTCTCGCGCTATGCAATCGGTTACATCCTTCGCGGTACGAAGTACATCTACGAAGGCGATAAGCGCCAGACGCTCACACGCGGAGACGTATTCTACCTCGGCATAGGGCATCACTACATCGAGAACTTCCCGGAAAACGGCCAGCCCTTCGAACAAGTGCTCTTTTACTATACGCCGGCGGACCTCCAGCGTATCCTGATGCACCTGAACATCACCTACGGCCTGAACATTTCGAACGAACATTCGTGTGAAAACTGCCGCAACCGCACGCACGTCGCCATGCCCGCATGGAATTCGATCCGCAACTTTTTCGTCAATACCAACAACTACCTGCGCGACGAAGACTTCCACCGCGACGAGACGGCCGAGAACATCAAGATGACCGAATTGATCTATCTGATCGCCTCGCACGAAGACTGCTGCATCAAAAGCAAGCTGCTGAGCAACGTGGACGCCGCGAAAGAGAATTTCGAACAGATCGTCTACGACCATATCTTCAAAGACATCTCCATCGAGGAGCTTTCGAAACTGACGAACCGTTCGCTCACTTCGTTCAAGAAGGAGTTCCGCCGTCATTTCCAGATGCCGCCCCACAAGTGGTACATCCGCCAGCGGCTGATGCACTCGCGTCTGCTGCTGATCTCGACTTCGAAATCCATTTCGGAGATCGGCAACGCCTGCACGTTCCCCAACACGTCGCATTTTATTAAACTTTTCAAAAAGGAATACCAGATGACGCCGGCCGCTTACCGCAACCGCCACATCACTTCGATCGCCCCGGAGAAGCAGCCCGCAACGGTGCAGAACGCGGAAATACGCGAAGCGCTTTAATCAAAAACTTATAAATCGGCTATTATTTTAAATTTTTTAATTATAATTTAACAGATTTTTTTAGGTTAGTTTGAAAAAATGTTATAAAAGATTTGGTGAATTGTGAATTTCAGTTTATCTTTGTATAACAAAACGTGGGATTCTCCCACTCTCATTAACCTAACTAACCTAACCAGAGGGGTTCGCTACTGCCAGGTACCGAACCCCTTTCTCGTGTCCGGAAGCGGCGGAGAGAAGGCTCCGATAATGAATTATTGCAGTTTCGGCAGGTGCGTTTTTTTATTTTTTAATATGCTTTCTCCGGGCGGCGGCGACGGGGCGGGCGGGAAGCGGCTTCCGGCCGAATATCCGCCTCCCAAGCCCGGAAACGGGCGAATCCCGGCACAGAAGCGTCCGGCGCGGGGCTGTCAAAGAAAATGGACCATTCTTAGGGAATATCAATTATTTTTTCGTATTTTTGCATCAATTGGAAAATAATGATCTTAAATGCCGAAGTTTTATGACAAGGTAGATGTACTGAAAAAACCCGGATGGCTGAAGATCCGGCTCCACCGAACCCCGGAATACGCCGAGGTTCAGCAGATAGTCCGAAAACATGCGCTGCACACGATTTGCAGCAGCGGCATGTGTCCCAACAAGGCCGAATGCTGGAGCCGCAGAACCGCGACCTTCATGATTCTGGGCGATATCTGCACACGGGGCTGCCGCTTCTGTGCCACCAGAACAGGACACCCCCTTGCTCCGGACGCCGAGGAACCCCGGCGGGTAGCCGAAAGCGTCTCGCTGATGAAACTGAGGTATGTCGTCGTAACTTCTGTAACGCGTGACGACCTGCCGGACGGCGGCGCCGCACATTGGGCCGCAACCGTCCGCGCCATCCGCGAACAGAATCCCGACGCCGCAATTGAGCTCCTTATTCCCGATCTCGACGCACGGCCCGACCTCTTGGACACGGTCATCGCGTCGAAGCCCGATATAATCGGGCACAACCTCGAAACCGTCGAGCGGCTGACCCCCGTGGTCCGTTCCAGAGCGAAATATCGCACGAGTCTGGAGACCCTGCGCCACATGAGCCGGCAGGGCGTCGCAACCAAAAGCGGACTGATGGTCGGACTTGGCGAGAGCGATGACGAAGTATTACAAACCCTGCACGACCTGCGCGAAGCGGGCGTCGGGATCGTAACGCTCGGTCAGTACCTTCGTCCAACTTTGGAGCATTACCCCGTGGCGGCGTATATCACTCCTGAAAAATTCGAATGGTACAGACTCAAAGCGCTGGAAATGGGCTTCGCCTACTGCGCGAGCGCGCCGCTGGTCCGCTCGTCGTACTTGGCGGAAGAGGCCCTGCAAAGCGTTAAAAGTTTGCAGCGATGAACGTTTACTGCCGGGACCTCGGACAGATGGACTACAAAGCCTGCTGGGATTTGCAGCAGAGCCTGTTCGACGTCCTGACAGCCGGAAAAACGAACCGGACGGCAGCGCCGGAGAGCGCAACGCCGTCCTCGGAAGAGGCGGGCACGATTCTGCTGGTGGAGCATCCGCCGGTATACACGCTCGGCAAAAGCGGCCATGCCGAGAACCTGCTCGTAGGCCGCGAAGCGCTCGAAGCGATGGGAGCGCAGTTCTTTCACATAGACCGAGGGGGCGACATCACCTTCCACGGACCCGGACAGCTGGTCTGCTATCCGATTCTGGACCTCGAAAGGTTAGGCATCGGGCTGAGGGCATACATCGACGCGCTGGAAGAGTCCGTCATCCGCACCGTGGCCGAGTACGGCATCCGGGCGGGACGCATCGCAGGCGCTTCGGGCGTCTGGGTGGGAGCGGGAATCGCGCAGGAAGGCGATGTCCGGACGGCGGACGGCGGCGGAAAATGCACGCCGGCGGGCGCTCCGCGCAAGATATGCGCAATAGGAGTCCGTTCGTCGCGTTATATTACCATGCATGGGTTCGCGCTGAACGTAACGACCGATCTGGAGTGGTTTTCGCGCATTAACCCCTGCGGATTCACCGACCGGGGCGCGACCTCGATCGAAAGGGAAACGGGCGCCAAAGTCCCGATGGACGATGTCAAAAGACTCGTCGTGAAATTTTTAAGTGAGATATTAAATGTTAGAATATATAAATAGTAAATCGTATGCCTATAGAAAAACGATGGGTAGTGAAACCGCAGGGCGATTCCGAGGCGGTGGCGAAGCTCGCCTCCGTGCTCAGGATATCCCCCGTGCTGGCGAATCTGCTCGTACAGAGAGGCATAGACACTGTAGAAAAGGCGGACAAGTTCTTTAAACCGAGCCTCGCCGACCTCCACGACCCGTTCCTGATGAAGGATATGGACAAGGCGGTCGAGCGGGTCGAACAGGCCGTTCGTAACAATGAGAAGATCATGGTTTACGGCGACTACGACGTGGACGGCTGCACGGCCGTTGCGCTGGTGTACAAGTTCCTGCGCCAGATCGGGCATAAAAACCTGATGTTCTACATTCCCGACCGCTATACCGAAGGTTACGGCATTTCGGTCAAAGGTATCGACCTCGCGGCCCGCAAGGGCGTGGGGCTTATCATCGCTCTGGACTGCGGTATCAAAGCCACGGAAAAGATTGTCTATGCAAAGAGCAAGGGCGTGGATTTCATCATCTGCGACCATCACCTCCCGGCCGAGGAAATTCCCCGCGCCGTAGCCGTTCTGGACCCCAAGCGGGTCGATTGTTCCTACCCGTTCGACGAATTGTCGGGCTGCGGCGTGGGATTCAAACTCGTGCAGGCCTACGCCCAGAAAAACCGGATTCCCTTCGAGCAGATCAGCCCGCTGCTGGACCTGCTGGTGGTGAGCATCGCCTCGGACATCGTGCCGCTGGTGGACGAAAACCGCATTCTGGCACATTTCGGCCTGAAAGACCTCAACCGCGAGCCGTCGAAGGGCCTGCTGTCGATCATCAAGATCTGCGGTCTGGACAAACACAACATCACCATCGACGACATCGTCTTCAAGATCGGTCCGCGCATCAACGCCGCCGGGCGCATGCGCATGGACGAGAACGACGAGAATGCGTCGCCGTCGGGCGGCCACGCCGCCGTCGAGCTGCTGATCGAGGGTAACGAAAGCATCGCCGCGGAGTTCGGCAACGTCATCGACGCCTACAATCAGGACCGCAAGTCGATCGACCGCTCCGTCACGCAGGAAGCGCACGACTTCATCGAGCGCAACCCCGAAATGAAGCGGCTGAAGAGCACCGTGATCTATAATCCCAAGTGGATGAAGGGCATCGTGGGCATCGTCGCGTCGCGTCTGATCGAAACCTACTACCGGCCCACGGTGGTGCTGACGATGAGCAACGGATTCGTGACCGGATCGGCCCGTTCGGTGCCGGGCTTCGACCTCTATCAGGCCGTCGAATCGTGCTCGGACCTGCTGGAGAACTTCGGCGGACACATGTACGCCGCAGGACTGACGATGCGGCCCGAAAACGTGGACGAGTTCACCCGGCGCTTCAACGCCTATGTCGAGGAGAACATCGACCCGCAGATGCTGATGCCCCAAGTGGACATAGACAGCGAACTGCTTTTCTCGGACATCACGCCCGCGTTCCGCAAGGACCTCAACCGCTTCCAGCCCTTCGGGCCGGGCAATACGGCGCCGGTCTTCGCCACCTACGGAGTCAGCAACCACGGCGACGCCAAACTGGTCGGCGTGGAGTGCGAACATCTGCGCATGGACCTCATCCAGCGGCAGAAGCCCAACACCAAGATCCAGTCGATCGCCTTCCAGCAGCCCACGCACTACGAATGGGTCCGCTCAGGACGTCCGATCGATGTATGTTACCAGATCGTCGAGAACCACTACCGCGGTACGGTAACCACCCAATTGCGTATCAAGGACATCAAACCCGTTCTAAACAAATAGATGATCCGGAGAACCGGGAAGATCCGCCCTGCGGCGGTTCTTTCCGGTTTATCCTTTCTTCTCGTTTGCGTGTCCTTTTGTTTAAAATTTGCGTCATTTCACCCCTAATCCCTGCACACGGTCCCCGCACTGCACCGACGGGTTCCGTCCCACACCATGAACCTACTGAAAAAACCGTACGGACTGACGCTTCAGGCGTTGCTCTGGGTCATGATTTTCGGATGCCTGCTGGCTCATCCGTTCACCAACGCCACCAGCAGCCCTCCGGGAGACAAACGCGAATATGTCCTGATAATCAACAGCTACAACGAATCTTCCTCGTGGAGTTGGGAGATAATCACCGACATCACCGCCCGGATAGAGCAGATCGAAAACCTCGAAGTATACGTCGAGCATATGAACATGCTCCTGATGGACCAGCAGTCGGATCTGGACAACTTCCGGGCGAATCTCGCCCGTGAATACGGCAAGAATCCGCCCCGAATGCTGATATACATCGGCGCGCCGGCCTTCACCATGCGGGACTTCGCCGAAAAGGAGTGGGGAAAAGGCATCCCGTCGATCATCTGCGCCGAGGAGGATTTCATCGGCCCCGACAAATACTACGTCAGCAAGCAGGCCATCCCGCACTCCGAGCGCATTCCGCTCCGGAAGCTGAACGGGGAATACAACCTGACACTGCTCTACGCCCCGATCTACCTCGAACAGACCATCGAGCTGATGCGCCGCATGATTCCGGAGATGAACCGGCTGGGATTCGTCCGCGACGGCCGCTATATCAACCAGCAGTACGAAGAAGAGCTGAGCAAACTGCTCCAAACCGATTATCCGGGAATGCGGTTCACCTCCTACAAGGCCTCGAACATGAGCGTGGACCAACTGCTCGACTCGCTGAACGTCACCGACACCCGCCATACCGGCGTGCTCTTTTCCTCGTGGCACTACACAAGAAATATCGCCGGCAATACCGAGATCACGGCCAATCCCTTCAAGATCATCGCCAGTTCGACGGCTCCCCTGTTCGCACTATGGCCCCCTTCGGTGAAAAACAGCGGCGTGGTCGGCGGATTCACATACGATACGGGCGAGTACAACCGGCAGGTCATCGCAACGTTCGACACCATTCTGGAGGGACGCCAGCCGCGCGACATTCCGTTCTATGTCCCATCCGGCGCCCGCCCGACGTTCAACTACCCGGCGATGCTGCGCAACAGGATTTCACCCGAAATATGCCCCTCGGATTCGGTATTCATCGACAAGCCGGAGACATTCACGGAGCGGAACAGAACGGCGATCATCCTATGCGGCGGCCTTTTCCTGCTTTTCATCCTCTTCCAGCAATGGCGCATCCGCGTCATGCACAAAGTCGAAGCGGCCCGCCGGCGGGAATCGGAAAGCCAGATAAAATACGCGAACCTGTTCAACCGGATGCCGATCATCTACATTCAGGAGCGCGTGATCTTCGACCGTGACCACTATCCCGCCGACACCGAATTCAGCGACATAAACGCCTACTTCGAACGGACGTTCCTGCCCCGGAATGAGGTCGTCGGCAAACGGGGAAGCGAGCTTTTCGCGGATTCGTTTTCGGAGTTCCTGCGTCTGGTGAACGTCGTGCTGACGGAAAACCGGACCGTCACCTTTCCCTTCTACTACAAACCGCGGGACATCTTTTTCGAGGTGGTTCTCAGCCGCTCGTACCTGACCGACCACATCGACATCTTCTGTCTGGACGGCACCGCGCTGCACAAGGCGCAGCAGAAACTGGACTCGATAAACCACAAACTCTCGCTGGCGCTCGACGTCGCCAACATCGTTCCGTGGAAATGCGACCTGAACAACGGCACCATCCTCTGCGACATCAACAAACCGGTCAAAACCGCCTCCGGCGAGATGATCGTGCAGAGCGACACTTCGCTTTCGGTGGGCGTCGAATGCTATTTCTCGAAGATACACAAGGAGGACCGCGACCGCATACGGCAGGCTTACGACGACCTGACGGCAGGCCGCACCGACAAGGTTTGCGAAGAGTACCGGGTGGTATCCAACGAGAGCGGTCACTGGCACATGGAATGGGTCGAGGCGCTGGCGGCCGTGGAGTCGTTCGACGCGCAGGGGCGGCCCCAGACACTCGTCGGAACATCGCAGGTCATCACCGAACGCAAACGCATGGAGCAGGAACTCCTCTCGGCCCGCGACCGCGCCGAGGAGTCGAACCGCCTGAAAACGGCGTTTCTGGCCAACATGAGCCACGAGATACGCACGCCGCTCAACGCCATCGTCGGATTTTCGGGCATTCTGGCCTCGACCGACGAGGAGCAGGAGAAGCAGGAATACGTCTCGATCATCGAAAACAACAACGCCCTGCTGCTGCAGCTCATCGGCGACATCCTCGACCTCTCGAAAATCGAGGCGGGGACGCTCGACTTCATCCACACGGACTTCGACCTGAACGAACTGATGCGGGAGAAGGAGAACGTCATCCGCATGAAGGTCCGGGAGGGCGTCGAACTGCTCTTCGAGCAGAAATACGAACAATGCTCCGTCTGCACCGACCGTAACCGGCTCTCGCAGGTGATCATCAACCTGCTGACCAACGCGGCGAAATTCACGCAGACGGGCAGCATCCGCTTCGGATACGAAATGCGCGGCAAAGAGCTTTATTTCTGGGTCTCGGACACCGGCAGCGGAATCCCCGCCGACAAAACGGAGCAGGTTTTCGACCGCTTCGTCAAACTCAACGCCTTCAAGCAGGGCACGGGACTCGGACTGTCGATCTGCAAGATGATCGTCGAACATCTGGGCGGACGTATCGGCGTGGAATCCGAAGAGGGCAAAGGATCGAAATTCTGGTTTATCCTGCCCTATGTTCCGGGAAAGGCCGCGGCGCAAAGGACGGAGGAGCAATATCCCGCCGTCTCGGTCGAAAAGAACAAACTGATGATTCTGATCGCCGAGGACAATGACAGCAACTACCGGCTGTTCGAATCGATCCTGCGCAAAGAATACACGCTCCTGCACGCATGGAACGGGCAGGAGGCGGTCGAAATATACCGGCAACACCGTCCGCACCTCGTATTGATGGATATCAACATGCCCGTGATGAACGGTTACGAGGCCACGGCCGAAATACGCAAACTGTCAGAGAGCGTCCCGATCATCGCCGTGACGGCGTTCGCATTCGCTTCCGACGAACAGAAGGTGCTCCAGAGCGGATTCGACGGCTACATGGCCAAGCCGATCAACGCCCTGCAGCTGCGGACGCAGATCGTCGACATGCTGCGCAAACACGTGGTTCTGCTGTAGCCGGAAAAGGTGCTTTTCAAAGGCGGATGATCCGCGCCGCGTCGTCCGCGTCGGGCAGGGGAGCGGGCGTGAAGTCGGAGTAGCCGGCCGCAATGGCGCAGAGGGGTTCGCAGTCCGCCGGGACGGGCAGGAAACTGCGCAGGTAATCGGCCGCGCTCTGCCCGTCGGGTTCATCCTTGCGGCGCGGCCGGCCGTTGATATGCACCCAGCAGGAGCCGAGTCCCTCGTCCACGCAGGCGAGCTGCAGCAGCGTGGCCGAAATCGCGGCGTTTTCGCGCCAGAGATCGCTTTTCGAAGTATCGCCCAGCACGACGAAAGCCAGCGGCGCACCCTTCATGAACGCCGACCCGTAATCGCGCATTTCGGCCATGCGGGCCACCAAGGCCGGATCGTCCACCACCATGAGACGCGTGGTCCGGGTGTTGCGCGCCGAAGGCGCCGTAAGGGTCTCGCGCAGGATGCGGTCCACCGTCTCGCGCGGCACCGCCCGGTCCGAGAATTTTCGGATGCTGCGGCGTTTTTCGATCAACTCTTTGAATTCCATTTGTTTTGTCTTTTCGGTCTCGCTTTTGCAAAAGTAGTGAAAAATAGGTATATTTGAAATTCAAAACACCCCGAAGAATGGATTACCGATTCAACATCGCCCTGATTTACGATTTCGACGGCACGCTCGCCCCCGGCAACATGCAGGAATACGACTTCATCCCCGCCGTGGGCAAAAGCAACAAGGAGTTCTGGACCGAAGCCAACACGCTGGCCGAGGAGCAGGACGCCGACATGGTCCTGACCTACATGGCGCGCATGCTTCAGGAGGCCAAATCGAAAGGACTGTCACTGCGGCGCGAAGCCTTTCAGGAGTCGGGCCGCCGCGTGACGCTTTACAAAGGCGTCAGGGAGTGGTTCGAGCGGATAAACGCCTACGGGGCCGCACGCGGCATCCGGATTCTGCACTACATCAATTCGTCGGGCATGAAGGAGATCATCGAAGGCACGGAGATCGCCCACGAATTCCGGAAAATATACGCCTGCTCGTTTCTCTACGACGTGGACGGCATCGCCTACTGGCCCGCCGTGGCGGTCAACTACACCAACAAGACGCAGTTCATCTTCAAGATCAACAAAGGCGTCGAGTCGGTTTTCGACAGCAAGCTGGTGAACCGCTACATCCCCGAAAACGAGCGTCCCATACCGTTCAAACACATGATTTACGTAGGCGACGGAACGACCGACATTCCCTGCATGCGGCTGGTGAAGAACTCCGGCGGCCACTCCATCGCCGTCTACAACCCCGACCAGAAGGGGGCGCGGCGCGAGATGGCCTCGCTAATTCACGACAACCGCGTGAGCCACGTCTGCCCGGCCGACTACTCCGAAGGATCGGACATGGACGTGCTGGTCAAAACCATCATCGACAAGATCGACCTCGACGACAAACTCGAAAAGCTGGAGGTCGTAAAATGACCGGGAAGCGAACGCAGATACAACCATCCGACACAACAAATATGTCACAATCCGAAACAGACGCAGTGAATATCCTCTTCGCTACGAATAACGTGCATAAACTCATGGAGGTGCAGCCCGTGCTGGGTCCCGGCTTCCGGCTGGTGACGCCCCGCGAATGCGGCGTCACGGAGGAGATTCCCGAAGAGCAGCAGACCCTCGAAGGCAACGCTTCGCAGAAGGCGCATTACCTCAACGACCGCACGGGGCTGGACTGCTTCGCCGACGATACTGGACTCGAAGTGAAGGCGCTGGGAGGCGCTCCGGGCGTGCATTCGGCCCGTTACGCCACCGACGGACACGATTTCGCGGCCAACAACCGCCTGCTGCTGAAAAACCTCGAAGGAGCGACCGACCGCCGGGCGCAGTTCCGAACGGTCATTTCGCTGATCCTCAACGGCGAAGAACACCTTTTCGAAGGTGTGGTCGAAGGGCGCATCATCGACCGCGAAGAGGGGCACGAAGGCTTCGGGTACGATCCGCTGTTCATACCCGACGGATACGACAAGACCTTCGCCCAGATGTCCACCGAAGAGAAAAACGAGGTTTCGCACCGCGCCCGCGCCGTACGCAAACTCGCGGCCTATTTGCATTCCGCCGGGAAATAGGGTCTCTTTACGGCACACGGGCGCGACCCGGAAAAATGCACGCTTGCTTTTGCACGCTACTTTATCTATCTTTGCCCTCCAATGGAAGAGAGAACTTACAACAAAGAGGAACGTTTCGACGCCCGGACCATCGAGGCGCTGAAACTTCATTACGCCGAAATCCTGCGCCTGCTGGGGGAGGACCCGGCGCGCGAAGGACTCCTGAAAACCCCCGAACGCGTCGCCAAGGCGATGTCGTTCCTGACGAAGGGATACGAAGAGAATCCGCTCGAAATCATCCGCTCCGCGACATTCCGCGAAGAGTACAAACAAATGGTGCTCGTAAAGGACATCGAGCTGTACTCGCTCTGCGAACACCATATGCTGCCGTTTTACGGCAAGGCGCACGTCGCCTACATTCCCAACGGACACATCACGGGACTTTCCAAAATCGCCCGCGTCGTGGAGTGCTACGCCCGCCGCCTGCAGGTGCAGGAACGGCTGGC
>ERZ780218.283-NODE-283-length-51888-cov-4.741979_pt1 | contig 51888 bp, 46 predicted proteins | sample MGYA00510975_ERZ780218 | MGnify/ENA primary metagenome ERZ780218 (study PRJEB29588, sample SAMEA2152063) | human gut metagenome | biome: human gut; feature: human-associated habitat; material: faeces | place: Denmark | collected 2008/2010 ... | reverse complement strand
TTTGTTATTGATGCAGGATCGCTGGTTGTTTTCAAGGAAGCGCTCGGAATGAACACGAATTTAGCGGCGGTTATAAGTTTTATTCTAGGGCTCACCGTGAACTATCTTTTAAGCACTTGCTGGATTTTTAAAAATTCAAAAATTAAAAACCGTTTTGCAGAATTTACAGCGTTTGCCGCAATAGGCGTAATCGGTCTGCTTATGAACGTTGCGATCATATGGTTTTTTGAGGATTTTCTCGGACCTAGAAAACCTTTGGGCAGCTTGATACCGCAGAGCAAATACTACATAATCGGAAAGCTTGTTTCAACGGTCATTGTTTTTGTGTGGAACTTCTGCGCAAGAAAATTTATTATATTTGATAAAAATAAAGAATAAAGAGAGGATATGGTTTAATGAAGAATGTTGTTATTATCGGCGCCGGTCCTGCCGGTCTTACCGCTGCCGTCGAACTTCTTAAGGACGGAAACGAGTACAGCGTTACCGTTCTGGAGGAATCGGATGTAATCGGAGGGATTTCCCAGACTGTCAGATACAACGGCAACAGAATGGATATTGGCGGCCACAGATTCTTTTCAAAGTCCGAAGAGGTAATGAACTGGTGGAGTAGTCTTATGCCGATACAGGGAGCCGACGCTTATGACGACAAGGTTCTCGGCAGAGAAAAACCGCTTGAAAAAGGCGGACCCGATCCTGAAAAGGACGATGTAGTTATGCTTGTACGCGACAGAGTATCGAGAATTTACTACAATAAGCATTTTTTTGACTATCCTATCTCGATGAAACCGGAAACCATAAAAAATATGGGCTTTGCAACTACAATGAGAGCCGGATTCAGTTATCTTAAGTCCTGTATTTTTAAAAGGTCGGAAACAAATCTTGAAAATTTCTACATAAATCGTTTCGGAAAAGTGCTTTACAGTATGTTTTTTGAGGGGTATACAGAAAAGCTGTGGGGACGTCATCCAAGCGAGATTTCCGCAGACTGGGGCGCACAGCGAGTGAAAGGCCTTTCCATCAGAGCGATTTTAAAAGATATGATTTCTAAGGTTTTCGGCAGAAAAAAGGATTCAAAGGAAGTTGAAACCTCACTGATCGAGCAGTTCTGGTATCCCAAATACGGTCCGGGGCAGCTATGGGAGCTTGCTGCAGAAAAGGTAAGAGAATACGGTGGAACTATTCTTATGAACCACAGTGTAAAAAGAGTGGTATGTGACGGCAGCAAAATAAAGGCTGTATACTGCAACACACCGGACGGTGAGAAAAAAATTGAGGCTGATATTTTCATTTCTTCCATGCCTGTCAAGGATCTGATCAGTGCTATGGAAGGAGATGAGCCATGCGAGAAGATAAGAAAAATTGCCGAAGGACTGCCCTATCGTGATTTTGTAACGGTAGGACTGCTTGTAAACAAGCTTAATCTTAAAAATCAGACCGGAAAGAAAACTCTTGGAAATATCGTTCCTGACTGTTGGATATATGTTCAGGATAAGGGAGTAAAGCTTGGAAGAATTCAGATATTCAACAACTGGTCTCCGTATCTGGTCAAGGATCCGGAAAATACGGTATGGATAGGTCTTGAATATTTCTGTGCCGAGGGTGACAGCTTCTGGAATATGACTGATGAGGAATGCATCGCTTTTGCCGCCGGGGAGCTTGAAAAGATGGGAGTTATAAGTTCAAGCGAGATTATAGATTCCCACAGGGAACGGGTCAAAAAGGCTTATCCTGCATATTTTGACACCTATAAGCATTTTGACAGAATGATCAGTTTTCTTAATAAGTTTGATAATCTGTATTGTATAGGAAGAAACGGTCAGCACAGGTATAACAATATGGATCATTCAATGCTTACGGCAATTTATGCTGCCCGCAGTATCAAATCCGGTGATTCGGACAAGACAAAAATATGGAATGTTAACACTGAAAAGGAATATCACGAACAGAAAAGCGAATAGGCGGTTTATTTATGACTTTTAAAATCAATAAACTTGAATGTATTTATAAATGCGTCGGAGCGCACCCGTTTCTGGTATCATTATTGATCTGTCTGCTGCTTACTCCTTTCTGTTTCGGAGCGGAATCAAATATTACGGGCGGTTCCGTTCTTTTCACAAGTTTTCTGATCGCCTCGATCATATTATTTTCGGTTTACAGGCTTTACATCTCCGGAAAACTGAATAAGCCTGCGTCTTTGCTTTTAGCTGCCGGTCTGATTCTTTTGGATATTACACTTACGGCGTATTTCGGCACTTCTGAATCAAAGGCTTTCTGGATTTTTATTGTCGGAGCTGTTCTTCTGATACTTTTTAAAATGTTTGTTCAGGTAAGTGAACAATGTATCGAAAAGCTGACCTGCTTTTATATAATCTCAGGAAGCTTTTTAATAAAATTATTCTATGTTCTGATTACATCGTGCTACACACGGCAAAACGATGTTCATAAATTCGGAGGAAGCATCGGACATGCAGCATATATCGAATATCTGCTGAATAACCGCAAGCTTCCGGATTTTGATGTTCGAGAGGTATGGCAGTTTTATCATCCTCCGCTTCATCACGCAATAAGCGCGGCATGGATAAATTTTCTTGAAAACTGCTGCGGAGCAGATCACAACTTTGCAAGAGAATCGCTACAGATGCTTACGCTTTTTTATTCAACCGCCTGCGTTATTGTGGTTTATAAAATTCTCAGGCATTTTAAATTCAAGGGTGCGGCGCTGTATATTCCTTTGGCAGTGTTTGCTTTTCATCCATCATATATACTGATGTCCGGAAGCATCAATAATGATATGCTTTCCATTCTCTTCATACTTTCTGCAGTTCTTAACACTTTGAAATGGAAAGAGAATCCTACATTACGCAATATTCTTAAAATCGCTCTTTCGATAGGACTTGGAATGATGACAAAACTTTCTGCAGCACTGGTTGCACCCGCCGTTGCTTTTGTATTTCTAGCAGCACTGTTCAGCGGCCGAAGAAAGATCAAGAGCTTGATTTGTCAGTATGCGGCTTTCGGAGCAGTTTGCTGTCCATTAGGACTTTGGTGGGGTATAAGAAATTATGTGAAATTTAAAGTTCCGATAACCTATGTACCCGAACTGGGATCAAATTCTTCTCAGTATATCGGTGAAATACCGTTTTTAAAGAGACTTACCGATTTTTCTTTTACACAGTTTGAAAGCGTTTTTGAGCAGTGGAAATCACGGGGAACATATAACGAGTACAATCCCACAATAGCAATTTTAAAAAATTCGCTTTTCGGAGAAAGTATAAACGAATCAAATTTTGCTGAAGAGATTTTATTTATACCTAAAATTTTCTTCTGGGTCGGAACTGCTCTTGCAATTATTTCCGTCCTGCTTATGATCATATATACAATCAGGAAAAGCGCAGTTCTTGAATGGGACACAAAAGCTTTTTTCTGGATATTCTATATAGTTATGATGTTTAATTTCTACAGCTTCTGCTATAAATATCCTCATACCTGTACGCAGAATTTCAGATATATAATTCCTACCGTCATGATCGGCTGCGTATTCATAGGCGCAATGCTTAATGACAGTTATGAAAACTGTCAACGAAAGGGCTTGGCGCTGGCCTCAAAAGGCATCTCACTGCTTTCATCCGCTTTTGTGATGCTGTCATTTATTACATATTTCTTTATATGTGCAAATGTTAATTAGCAAATTTTAAGCATCCTGCGGAATCATTGTCCGTTGGGATGCTTTTTTAGTTGGGATGCTTTTTTATAAATATATTCAGAACATGTTGACAAAGATGCTATACGCCGGCAATTAATCAAGTTGCAAAACCTGCATACTGCGTCATATACAGCTCGTAATATTTTCCTTTCTTAGATAGCAGATCATTATGACTTCCGCTTTCAACGATCTCACCATGATCCATTACAACTATAAGATCAGCGTCCCTGATAGTGGACAGTCGATGAGCGATTATAATGCTGGTACGGTCCTGCATTACAAGTTGCATAGCGTCCTGAATGGCCTTCTCTGTACGGGTATCCACATTGGAGGTTGCTTCATCCAGAATTAAGATTTTCGGATCGGCGATAAAAGCCCGGGCAATGGCAATAAGCTGTCTTTGACCCTGACTGATATTATCTCCGGAACCTGTCAGCGCTGTATCATACCCCTTAGGCAGCATTCTGAGCATCTCCCCGCATCGGCTCATCTCCACAGCACGCTCCAACTGCTCATCAGTGGCGTTTTCGTTACCGTATTTCAGATTGTCGCGTATCGTTCCGCTGAACAGTACGGTATCCTGAAGCACGATAGCAACGTTTCGCCGCAGGCTGTCGCGCGAAATATCCTGTATATTTTGCCGATTGATAAATATTGCTCCGCCGTCTATGTCATAAAACCGCATGAGAAGATTCACGATTGTAGTTTTGCCGCTGCCGGTGGCACCTACAAGCGCAACCTTCCTGCCGGACGGTACATTAAGCGTAAAGTTCTTAATTACCGGACATCCCGGAACGTAAGAAAAGTTTACATTTGAAAATGAAACCGACGCCGCTTTTTCTGCCGCCAAGGATTCGCCGTTTTTATCTTCATTCGCTTCATCCAATACGGTAAATACCCGTTCGGCTCCGGCAACAGCGGTCTGCATCTGTCCGTAGATCTGTGCGATCTCGTTGATAGGCCGGCTGAACTGCTTGGCATAAACGATAAACGCTGAGATAACGCCGACAGAAATCAGCCCGTGAACGGAGAAATATCCGCCGAAAGCGGCAATAATCACAAATCCGATATTGCCGATACAATTCATGATAGGTCCCATTATACCGCTGAATATATCAGTTTTGATGCCAGCTCTGGTCAAGGAATCTGAAGTATGACAAAAATCCTCCATTGTACTGCTCTGATGATTATATGCTACAACAGTGCGGTAGCCTGACACCATCTCCTCCACAGTGCCGTTTAACTGTCCGAGCAGCGTCTGACGTTTACGAGAAAATTTGCGTACCTTTCCGGAAAGAATTTTGGTTGCTAACAAAGTCAGCAGCACCGTTGTACAGCTGAGCAAAGCAAGCTGCCAGCAATACCACAGCATTATAGTCATCGTACCGATAATCGTCAGCACTCCGGAGAACAGTGAGGGAAGGGATTGTGAAACTGTAGTAGAGATATTCTCAACATCATTTGTCATGCGGCTCATTACATCGCCATGAGAATGGGTATCCAGATATTGAACAGGCAGATCAATAAATTTACCGAACAGTTCTTCCCGCAATTGTTTTACGATGCGCTGACTCAGCTTTGCACTGAACAGCCCCTGCAGCAGCTGACTTCCGCTGTACAGAAGATAGACCGTCAGCATCATAAATATTGTTTTCCCAATTCTGCCGCTTACCGTTCCTGCGATCATATCAATGACTTTGCTTTGCAGACTAGGGGCATATACGCCGCACAGCGTGCCGAAAACAACAACGGCAAGCATACAAAACACCAACGTTTTTTCATGCATAAAATAGGTAATTATACGCTTCAGAGTGGCGCCTGCATTTTGAGCGTGCTGTACCTCTGCGAAACGGTCACGGGGGCGCACTCCCGGAAAATTCCGTATTTCCGGCTTTTGTTCTTTATGTTCATTCATCTTCCTCACCATCCTTTCCGATTTGAGAATGATATATATCCTGATATACTCCGCAGGACTCAAGCAGCTCCTCATGAGTTCCGACGGCGGCAATTCTTCCGTTTTCCAAAACTACGATCCGATCCGCTCTGCGTACAGAAGCGATTCTTTGAGCTACAATGATTTTGGTGATCCCCGGATTTGCTTTTTGCATTGCATCGTATAAGTCAGCTTCTGTTTTCAAATCAAGAGCGCTGGTTGAATCGTCAAAAATCAATATTTCCGCATTCTTCGCGATAGCTCTTGCAATAGAAAGACGTTGCCTCTGTCCTCCGGATAAGCTCATGCCGCGTTCTGCGACCATCGATTCATATCCGTCTGAAGCTGCGGAAATAAATTTATCAGCCTGAGCGGTAACGGCAGCTTCTTTTATATTTTCCGACGAAGCATCAGGAGCGCCCCACGAAATGTTGTCCCGTATGGTTGTGCTGAACAATTCGCTCTTTTGAAGCGTAATGGCAATCTTGCTCCTGAGCGCATTTTGCCGGTATTCTCTTACATCTACGCCGTCTACTATTACTGCTCTTGACGTCACATCGTAAAAACGAGGTATAAGATTTACAAGCGAGGTTTTACCGCATCCGGTAGCTCCCATGATAGCAACCGTTTCACCCTTGTGAACGATCAGATTAATATGCTCCAAAACCATTCTGTCCGTTCCGGGATAAGAAAATGAAACGTCACGTAACTCTATTTCTCCTCTCAGCGATGTGTTTCCGTCAAAAGCTCCGTCCTTCAGTTCCGGTTCGCTGTTAAGCACTTCTTTTACACGTTTCCATGATGCCAGTCCTCTTGAAATATTCTGAAAAAGCATTACCAGCATCAGAATTCCGTTAAGAAGCTGTGTAGTGTAGGTAACGGCCGCCATTATCGTACCAGGCGTTGCCGCGCCGTCCGCGACTTCGAAAGATCCTGCCAGCAAAATGACCGCAACTACTATATACATGAGAGCATTAATTACAGGGTTCATAAAGGCGAAAATCACCAGCACTTGCAGCTGTGTCTTAATCAACTCGTCATTTGCTTTTCTGAATCTCAGTTTTTCATAAATTTCCTTTACACAAGCCTTGATAATTCTTATGCCGGACACATCCTCCTGCATGATGGCATTAATAGCGTCCAATTGCGTCTGCAGCTTTGAAAACAGCGGATTTGCTTTCCAGAGACAAAAAGCAAGGCATCCGACTATAAAGGGAAAAGCGCAAAGTACGATTAATCCGAAATCGCGATTCAGACGGAACATAAAATAAATGCTTCCGAACATCAGAAGAGATGTTCGTATCATACCGCGAACAAACTGAGAAACCAAATTCTGCACCTGCGTTATATCATTAGTCACTCTTGTAACAAGAGAACCTATACCGAATTGATCGAGCTGCGGAAAAGAAAAGGTCATGATCCTGCGGAAACAATCCTTACGCATTTCATTTCCTATGTTTTGTCCGGACATATGTACAAAAACATTGTTCATCGATCCGCAAAGACCCCCGAATAAAACAAGACCGATCATCTGTATTCCCAGAGTCAGGATTACGGTCAAATTTCCGTTGCCATCATTGTTCAGACCCAGAACGCCGTCATCGACGATTCTGCTCATAATTCCTGGCTGTATCAGATCCATCAGCACTTCTCCAATCATAAACAGCGCTGCAAGTATGGCAAAAGGGAGATATCTTTTTACATACTTCCACATATATTATCACCTCTCCTTAAATCGTGCATTGCTATTAACAGCACGTTGCTGTATGTGTCATTCTTCCTTATTTTCGCTATTCCGGTAACGCTGATCCCAATCAGCATTGATTTTTTCAAGCAGCGAAAGCATCTGCCTTTTCTCAGCTTCAGATAAGCATGAAAACATTTCTTGATGACGGCGAATACGCTGTTCGATTGCCTGTGAAGCTTGATTTTTTCCTTCGCCTGTAAGCACAATATCAGCTGTTCGGCGATCGCTTTGACTAGGAGTACGTAATATCAAACCTGCGCTTTCCAGCTTTGAAATCACTTCGCTGGCAGACCCCGGCTGTATGCCAAGCCGTTCAGTAAGCGCGCGCTGCGTAATAGCTCCGGTCTTACCAAGTACAATCAAAACCTGCTTCTGACTTCCCTTGCCCTCGTAAAGAGAACGCATAATATGGCTTAAATCCCTCAGATTTATTATAAGCTTATCGTTTATATCCGAAGATTGATAACGCTCCATGTGCTGTGCGCAATTTGATTTATTCAATTGATATTTTCTCATCGTTCAGGCTCCTCTCATTATTTAGGTACCTTTATATTATACAACTTTCTTCTTAATTTATCAAGGTACCTAACATTATTTTTGAATTACAACTTCAAAAATCATAACAAAAGCGGGTGATCAATGTCAGCTCTTATAAATAACATTGTGTATTTACATGCTTATTATAAGAACGGATTTTGACGCCCGCTGATTGTATTATGAAATTTTTCAAGAAAAATTCTGGTTCAGTTTATTAAAACTTATAATATGAGTATCTATTCAAGCTCAAAAGCACCGGTATAAAGCTGATAATAAGTACCTTTTTCATCAATCAGCTTTTCATGCGACCCTCTTTCTATAATATTTCCATGGTCAAGAACCATAATCACATCGGAATTTTGTATTGTTGAAAGACGATGTGCAATTACAAACGAGGTTCTGCCCTTCATCAATGCGTCCATACCCTCCTGTACGATCCGTTCGGTTCTGGTGTCGATAGAGCTTGTCGCTTCATCAAGAATCATACACGGCGGATTTGCTGCAACTGCTCGCGATATATTAAGAAGCTGACGCTGACCTTGGCTGAGGCTTGCACCCGCATTCATCAAAACCGTATTGTATCCGTCGGGAAGATTGGAAATAAACGAATCAGCGCCGGATAGCTTTGCGGCTTCAAAACATTCGTCGTCCGTTGCGTCAAGACGTCCGTATCGTATATTTTCCAGTACCGTATCGGTAAAAAGATTCGTATCCTGCAATACAAGACCGATGGACCTGCGCAGATCGTCCTTTTTGATTTTGTTTATATTTATTCCGTCATATCGGATCTTACCGTCTGCAATATCATAAAACCTGTTCAATAGGTTGGTTATCGTCGTTTTTCCTGCTCCTGTTGCTCCTACAAACGACAGCTTCTGTCCCGGTTCAGCGTACAAGGTAATACCATGCAGAACTACTTTTTCAGCTGTGTAACCAAAGTCTACGTCGTACATGCGAATATCGCCTTTCAGCTCAGTATATGTTACGCTTCCGTTGCCGTGAGGATGCTTCCATGCAAACATACCGGTTCTTTCATCGCACTCGGTTATTTCGCCCTTATCATTTTTTCTTGCATTTACGAGCGTGACATAACCTTCATCTATCTCCGATTCTTCATCAAGAAGCGCAAATATTCGCTTTGCTCCTGCTAATGCCATAGTAATCAGACTGATCTGTTGACCGACCTGCTGAATCGGATTGGAAAACGATTTTGTCAAGGATAAAAATGCAACAACTATACCGGCGGTCAGAGCAGTATTTCCATTCAGAATAATAAGGCCGCCCACGAAAGCGATCGTTACGGTAAGTAAATTGCCGATCTGTCCTAGCGTCGGCATTATCAGATTTGCAAGCGTATTGGCCTTTACGGAGTTTTCATACAAATTCCTGTTTTTCTTTACAAAATCTTCTTTTGACTGCTTTTCACGGCAAAAGATTTTTATTACTTTCTGCCCGTTAAGCATTTCTTCGATATATCCGTTCACGTTGGCAAGCGCCGCCTGCTGATTTGAAAAACAACTGATGCTTTTCTTTGATACAACAAAAGTGATAACCGCGTCTATTGCTGTAACTGCTACAACAATCAAAGCTAGCATACGACTGTAATATACCATAACGACAAATGAAGCAACTGCTGTGATAACACAGGCAATCAGCTGTGCAAGTGCGTTGCTGATAAACTGTCTTAGCGTATCAGTGTCGTTGGTATAATGGCTCATCACATCGCCGTGAGTATGTGTATCAAAATATTTGATCGGAAGACTCTGCATATGATAAAACATATCGTCGCGTATATGCTTAAGACAACCCTGCGAAATTGTTACCATCATGCGGTTATAAATTATAGTACAAACTATACCGATAATATAGATACAGCCCATAGATATAATTGCTTTGAGCAGTCCCGAATAATCAGGATCCGTAACAGACAGCAGCGGAGTTATATAATCATCTATAACGACCTGCGTAAACATTGAACCAAGAACGTTTGCGGCCGTGGATAGTACCACCGCAATACAAACCGTAATGAACATAAGCCTTGAATTACGTATGATATATGAAAGCAGCCGTCCAAAAGTAGATTTCTGTTTACCGCTTTTATTCATTTGACTTTCCTCCTTGCTGCTGAGATATATAAATATCTCTGTATATTTCGTTGTTTTCCAGTAAAAACTGGTGATTTCCTATTCCGTCAATATATCCATTGTTCATAACAATGGTAAAATCAGCATCCTGAACAGATGATATTCTCTGTGCAATAATGATTTTTGTTGTATACGGAATCTCCTCGCGAAAAGCTTTTCGGATCAGAGCGTCTGTTTTAGTATCAACTGCGCTGGTTGAATCGTCAAGAATCAGAATTTTAGGCTTTTTCAATAGAGCGCGAGCAATACACAAACGCTGTTTTTGTCCGCCGGAGACATTTGTGCCGCCCTGTTCAATATAAGTGTCATAGCCTTTTGGAAACTGACGGATAAACTCGTCAGCCTGAGCCAGCCGACAGGCGTGAAAAATTTCTTCATCTGTGGCGTTTTCGTCGCCCCAGCGCAGATTTTCTTTGATAGTTCCGGAAAACAGAACATTTTTCTGCAAAACCATTGAAACGGAGTTTCGGATAGAATCCAGCTTATAATTTCTGACGTCGATTCCACCTACCTTAACCTTTCCAACAGTTGCGTCATACAGACGCGGTATCAGCTGCACCAGACTGCTTTTTCCCGAACCTGTTGCGCCTATAATACCTACAGTTGCACCCGACGGTATTTTTAAATCAATGTTATGTATACACTCACCGTTTTTATCCCGAAAATAGTTAAATGAAACATTTTCAAAAATTATCTCACCGTTTTTAACCGTATCTAATGCATCTGCTTTTTCCTTTAGACTGCTTTCTTCTTCAAGTACTTCGCAAATTCTACGACCGGAGCTTCGTGCAATTGTTATCAGAATCAAAACGACTGAGAGCATCATGAGGGCGGTAAGAATCTGCATGGCATAGGCTATCAGACTGGAAAGTTTACCTGTAGTCAGTATTGTGCTGTGGCTGCTTACAATAATGGAAGCTCCTACCCAATAGATCAGCAGAAGGCATGAGTATACAACAAGCTGTATTACGGGAGACGAATATGCCATGATTCCTTCAGCTTTCTTAAATATTTTATACAGAGAAGTTGAAGTTTTTTGAAACTTATTTTTTTCGTAATCCTCACGTGCAAAGGATTTTACAACCCGAATTCCGCTCAAATTTTCCTGAACTACCTGATTAAGTTTGTCATACTGCTCAAATACCTTTTCGAAATACTTTCGTGCAATCAGTATCAGCGCGGAAAGCGCAATTCCGAGAATTGGAACCAGCAGCAGATAAATTGTAGCGATCCTTACATTGATCGTAAACGCCATGATTAATGCAAATACTATCATGAACGGCGCTCGTACAGCAACCCGTATAATCATCATAAATGCATTCTGGATATTGATAACATCTGTTGTCAGCCGTGTCACTAAACCAGCAGTAGAAAATTTATCTATGTTTCCAAAAGAAAAATTCTGTATATTGAAATACATGTCGTTGCGCATATTCTGCGCTAAACCGGACGCAGCTACGGAAGATGTTTTGCTGGCGACCAATCCCAAAATCAGAGCCACAGCTATACACCCGATCATAATCCAGGATACAGAAATCAAGGCGTTTCTGTCGCCTTTGTAGATACCTTTGTCGATAATGCTTGCCTGAAGGAAAGGAACTACTATTTCCAGAAGTGTTTCCAATGCAGTAAGCACAATCGTTGCAATTGTGGCTGCTTTGTATTCTCGCAAGCAGCCGATTATTCTTTTTACCATTTTCCAACCTTCCTTTGTAAAATTTTTTAAATACAGCGAAACGGTATACCGTATCAAAAATATACCGTTTTATTAATTCAAACAGGATAGCTTCTGCTTCAGAACAATAAAAAAGCGCACACCTTTCGGTATGCGCAAAAAACGATACAAAAGGCACCAATACTCTGTATCGTATCAGATCCATTGAGGCTTCTTGTATCGTAGCGAAGTATACTATTTGATTATATTTATTATACATCCTTTCCTTAAAAAAGTCAAGATTGAATTTCAGTAAAAAACCACAGCCTTCCTTTGGAACAACTGCGGTTTTTACCGTATCAATATGATAAATATTGTCACATATCATTAATCTTATTAATCACAATTTCTTTCATCATACCAGGATTAGCCTTACCCTTGGAAGCCTTCATGCATTGACCGACCAGATATCCTAGTGCATTGGTTTTACCGTTTTTATAATCGGTGATCGACTTTTCATTTTCGCTGAGTACCTTATCCGCAATAGCTTCAAGCGCCGAAGCGTCGGAAACCTGTGCAAGACCAAGTTCTTCAACAAGTTTTTTGACTGATTTTTCCTGCTCAAGAATCACAGCAAATATTTTCTTTCCTCCGGCATTGGAAATTGTTTTATTCTCTATCAGCTCCACGAGTTCAGTAAGATTATCAGCGTTTAATTTTGTATCTGATACTGTCTTTGCGTTATCGTTAAGGTATTTTATAAAATCTCCCAGTATCCAGGTGGTATAGGATTTTGCGGAGAATCTGCCCTTAGCCATGCAGGAATCGAACAACGAAGCAAGTTCTACAGATTCGGCGATAAAAGCTGCGTCTTTCTGGGAAAGTCCGAATTCCTTGACATATCTTAAAAGCTTTGCATTTGGAAGCTCGGGAATATCATCTTTAAGCCTGTCAACTCTCTCCTGATCTACCACTATAGTAAGCAGATCCGGCTCCGGAAAATATCTGTAATCCTGAGAGTCCTCTTTGGAACGCATTGAAACGCTTACGCCTTTAGCGTCATCCCAACGGCGGGTCTCCTGCTCTATAGTTCCTCCGTTTTCAAGTATATCGATCTGTCGGTTTATCTCATAATCGATTCCGCGTACAGCAGCCGAAAAGCTGTTTACATTCTTCATTTCCGAGCGAGTTCCGAACGGCTCTCCCGGCTTATGAACCGATACGTTGACGTCACAGCGTATAGACCCCTGCTCCATTTTACAGTCGCATATTCCAAGATACTGGAGAATAGATTTCAGTGTTTCAAGATATGCCTTTGCTTCCGCCGAGCTTCTCATGTCTGGCTCGGAAACTATCTCTATAAGAGGAACGCCGCAGCGGTTAAGATCCACAAGAGAGCAGCCGTCAAATTTATCCGAATGAAGCAGCTTTCCTGCGTCCTCTTCTATGTGAATTCGTGTAATGCCTATCCTGCGTTCCTCGCCGTCCACCAGAATATCAACATAACCTTTTTCGCAAAGGGGAACCTCAGCCTGGGATATCTGATATGCCTTAGGAAGATCGGGATAGAAATAATTCTTTCTGTCCTGCTTGCAGACCCTGTTTATTCTGCAATTCAAAGCGTGTCCCATCTTTATAGCGTAGTCCACAACCTTTTCATTCAGCGTAGGCAGCGTTCCCGGCATACCCATGCATATCGGACAAACCTGAGAATTTACCTCAAGTCCGAACTGATTTTTACAGTCGCAGTATATTTTAGAATCGGTATTAAGCTCAGCATGAGTTTCAAGACCGATTACAACCTCATAACCTCTTACCATTTTTCAAGACTCCTTTCCTTAAAGCTCAGGCATTGCAAATCCGCCGACAAGCTGCTCATAGGTATATGCTGTATTAAGCAGCTTCTGCTCGGTAAATTTTTCGCCGATAAGCTGAAGTCCGATCGGAAGATTCTTGCTGTCTTTACCGCACGGAACTGATATTGCAGGAAGCCCGGCAATATTCACAGTAACAGTGCATATATCGGTTGCATACATTTTCAGAGGGTCATCCGTATTTTCGCCTATTTTGAAAGCCGTAGTAGGCACCGTAGGTGTTGCGATAATATCCACATCCGAAAAAGCCTCGGAAAACTCCTCTGAGATGCGTCTTTGCAGAAGCTTTGCTTTTTTATAATAAGCGTCATAAAATCCGGAACTGAGTACAAACGTACCAAGCATTATCCTGCGCTTGACCTCATCGCCGAAGCCTTCGGAACGTGTTTTTTCATACATATCTATCAGACCGTCGTATTCTTCTGCTCTGAACCCGTATCTTACGCCGTCGTATCTTGCCAGATTGGAAGACGCTTCCGCAGAGGAAATGATGTAGTATGAGGACAACGCATAATCAGTAGACGGAAGAGATATTTCCTTTACAACGGCTCCTTGTGCCTCAAGAGCTTTTACAGCGTTTAAAATACCGCTCTTTACCTCGTCGTCAATTCCTTTGCCGAAATATTCCTTGGGCAAGCCAATCTTCAAGCCGCTGACACCGCTTTCAAGACCTGCCGAAAGATCGGAATAAGTTCTGTAAGCGGAAGTAGCGTCCATTCTGTCGTGACCGTTTATCACCGATTGCAGCATGGCAACGTCCCTGACCGTTCTGCCCAGAGGTCCTATCTGGTCGAGAGATGACGCAAACGCCACCAGACCGAAACGCGAAACAGAACCATAGGTCGGCTTAAGTCCGACAACTCCACAGTACGAAGCAGGCTGGCGTATTGAACCGCCGGTATCAGATCCAAGAGAAACTATCGCTTCACAAGCAGCTACGGCCGCAGCTGATCCGCCGGAAGATCCCCCGGGGATTCTGTCAATGTCGTGGGGGTTGTGGGTAGGCTTGAAATATGAGTTCTCGGTTGAAGATCCCATTGCAAACTCATCCATATTAAGCTTGCCGGTTACGACCATTCCGTTTTCGTAAACCTTGTTCATTACCGTGGCGTTAAACGGAGGAACGTAGTTTTCAAGCATTTTTGATGAGCAGGTAGTTTTCAGACCCTTTGTAGAGATATTGTCCTTAATTCCGATCGGAATCCCTGCAAGCTCAGGGAGATCCTCGCCAGCAGCTCTTTTGTTATCAATCTCCTGCGCCGCCTTTAAAGCGTTTTCTTCATTAAGGGTAACATATGCGTCGATTTTCGGCTCAACCGCTTTTATCCTCTCAAAAACAGACTTAGTAATTTCAACAGAGCTTACCTCGCCGTTTTTCATCATCTGAGAAAGCTCATATGCGCTTTTTTTGTAAAGTTCCAATTATAACACTCCTTATTCAACAGTCTTAGGGACAACCAGACAGCCTGCCTTAACCTGCGGAGCGTTAGCCATAAGCTCCTGTCTTGTATACTTGTCTGTAACAGCCTTGTCTTTTCTTAAAATCATGGGATTATTCTCATCAAGGGTCAGTTCGTCCTTGATGTCAGGCAGATTTTCCACCATGTTTACAATATTCTGCATTTCACACTCAAACTTTTCAAGCTGGTCGTCTTCGATATGAAGCCGTGCAAGCTTTGCAATGTGTTTGATGTCAATGTTCATTTTATATTCCTCCTTGTTTTATTATCCTTCAAAGCCTGTGGGCAGGAAAATTTTCTATCAAATAAATTTTGGTGTCAAAATATTGCTCTATAAATTTTATTCGGTTGTATATTTCCGAGGCAGGCCATTTTTCATTGCTTACTATCCACTTGGTTTCGATGTCGTCAGACCTCACTGCAACGGCTATTACATTGCCGCAGTATTCATCAACGGGATAATCGATTTTACTATCGAGAATATAAGCATCCTGCGGACTGCCGTCACCGCCTATTACGCCGGAAATATAGCCGTAATTCACCTCGTAAGAACAGCCGTGATGAACAAAACCAATTGGTCTGTCTACCGTTACTTTTACTTTCATAATCTGAAATTACTCCGTCATTTTAAGAAATTCATCCTCGGAAATAATGGGAATACCCAGCTCCTGAGCCTTTGTAAGCTTGCTTCCCGCCTCTTCACCGGCAAGGACGTAGCTTGTTTTCTTTGACACCGAACCGCTTGCCTTTCCGCCGTATTTTTCAATAATCAGCTTGGCATCGTTTCTTTTAAGGGTTGGCAGTGTTCCCGTAAGCACAAAGGTCATGCCCTCAAAGCGGTTGTCTATCTGAATCCTCTCAAACGAGGTATTGACGCCGTATTCCTTCAAGCGGTTTATAAGCCTTATCATGTGAGGTTCGTTCAGTTCCTTTACAACGCTTTCCGCCATAACCTCTCCGAAGCCGTCGATTGTAGCTATCTCCTCAGCGGTTGCCGACATGATATTGTCAATATCGCCAAATTTCTCGCACAGCAGCTTTGCGCTTGCCTGTCCGATATTTCTTATTCCCAGTCCGAATATAAGGCGGTCAAGGGAATTGTCTTTTGATTTTTCAATGGCGTTTATCAGATTGTTTGCGGATTTGTCCTTGAAATTTTCAAGCCCCAGCAAATCCTGAACCGTAAGCTTATACAAGTCGGCTACAGATTTTATCAATCCGGATTTGAGCAGTGCGTCTACTATAGCAGGTCCCAGTCCGTCAATATTCATCGCTCCCTTTGAAGCAAAATGAACAATGCTACGGAAAATCTGAGCAGGGCAATCCACATTGGGACATCTTACTGCCGCCTCGTCGTCAGATCTGACCACCGGAGTTCCGCATACGGGACAGACTTCAGGATATTTAAAGCTGCTTTCAGATTTCTTCTCATACACACATACCACTTCGGGAATAATATCTCCAGCCTTGCGGACAGTTATTATATCTCCTACCGAAACGTTTTTTTCATCGATAAAATCCTGATTGTGAAGCGTTGCTCTTGACACACTCGTTCCCGCAAGAGATATAGGCTCAAATACTGCGACCGGAGTAATAGCTCCGGTTCTTCCGACATTAAGCTCAATATCCAGCAGTTTTGTCTGTTTTTCCTCCGGAGGAAATTTATATGCCACAGACCATTTTGGGGTTTTTGCAGTCGAACCAAGCATTTCGCGCTGCTCAAAGCTGTCTACTTTTACAACTACGCCGTCTATATCAAAGGGCAGGCTGAATCGGTTTTCTCCTATTTTTTCGATGCATTGCCTTACCTCGTCAAAGGTTTCAGCAAGCGTATACCCCGGTACCGTTTTAAAGCCGAGAGACTTTATATAATCGAGCGACTGCTTATGCGAAACAAGCTCTTTTCCTACAATACGCTGTATATTAAAACAGAAAATATCAAGCTTTCTTTTAGCAGTAACCTTCGGATCCTTTTGTCTTAAAGAACCTGCTGCTGCATTTCTGGGATTCTTAAATGGCTGTTCTCCTTTATCCTCCTGCTGACTTACCAGTTCAAGAAAAACATTTTTAGGCATATAAACCTCTCCTCTTACCTCGAGAAGAGGAAGCTTTTCAGAAATACTCATCGGTACCGACATAACGGTTTTAAGATTCTGAGTAATATTTTCTCCCACAAACCCGTCGCCTCTTGTAGAACCGACGGTAAATTCTCCGTTAACATATTCAAGAGAAACCGATAATCCATCTATTTTCGGTTCTACAACAAAATGCGGATTGTCTACCGATTGCTTTACGGTATTTATAAACTGTTCAACTTCGGAGAAAGAAAAGACATCCTGAATTGACCCCATCTGAACAATATGTTCGACCTTTTCAAACGCAGATAAGGCTTCTCCGCCGACACGCTGCGTAGGAGAATCCTTTCTGATCAGCTCAGGATATTCGGCTTCAAGCTTTTTCAGCTCATTCTGAAGCATATCGTACTCGTAATCCGAAATTTCGTTTCTGTCTTCAACATAATAAAGTCTGCTGTGATAGTTAAGAACATCTACCAATTCGTCAATTCTTGATTTGGCTGCTTTTAGATCCATAATACACCATTCCGTATATATAAAAATAATACAATTATTATACCATAAACAATAATAAAATACAAGCAGTTTGTAACACGACAGTACGGCTTTTGAGCTGCCTGAAAAGAATAAAGACAATATCTCAATCACATAAAAAATTCAAATCGTAATCCTATTTAACGCTTTTCAGTAGCTCCTCTGCATTTTCAAGAGTAAGTTGGGTTATATTATCTCCGCCAAGTATGCGGGCAATTTCATATTTGCGCTGTTCAAAATCAAGATTTTTAACTGTTGTAACGGTTCTGTCATCACGCACACTCTTTTCAATAAGCAGATGGTTATCTGCCATTACCGCAATCTGCGAAAGATGCGTTACGCATAGTACCTGACGGATCTTTGAAATCTGCCTGAGCTTCAAACCTATTTTCTGAGCCGCCCGTCCGCTGACTCCGGTATCTATTTCGTCAAAAATAAGGGTTTCAATACTATCGCGATCGGCTATAACGTTTTTCAGCGCAAGCATTATCCTTGAAAGCTCTCCGCCTGACGCTATTCTTGCGATAGGTTTAGGCTCTTCTCCCACATTTGCGGAAATGAGAAATTCTATAGTATCCATTCCGTTTACCGTCAGCTTTCCGGGCTTCTGATCAACGACAAGCTTTACCTTGGGCATATTCAGGAATTCCAGTTCTTCCGTTACTTCCGCTACAAATCGTTCTGCTGCATTTTTTCTGAAATCGGAAAGCGCTTTGGCTTTTTTAGTGGTAAGGGCAAGCAGTTCCTTCTGCTGTAACGAAAGCTCAGATAAATCTTGTTCTTCATCTAAAAGCAGATCAAGCTCTCTACGTGAATTTTCAAGAGTACTCATAACATCTTCGAGCTCCGGTCCGTACTTCTTTTTTATTTTTCTCAGTTCATCATTTCTCTGATTCAGAAAATCATACCGCTTTGGATCGACATCAAGGCTTCCAAGCAGCGACGAAAGCTCGCCGGCTATATCCGAAATTTCAATACGTGCGGACGAAAGCCTTGAAGCAAGCGGCTCAAGATCTGCAAGAATATCGGTATATGCGGAAATATTACCTGCGGCTTCCGAAATAATTTCAACTGCTCCGGTAATCTCGTCGTTGCCGCTCAGAAGCAGGTCAGCAGAATAAACCGCCTCGGACAGGATAACTGAATTCTTGGCAATATCAAGCTCTTCTTCTATCCTCGCATCTTCCTCAGGATCGATCTCTAAAGCCTCTATTTCACCGATGATTTCTTTAAGCTCTTCTACTCGCTCAGATTTTTTCTCTGCCGATATTTTAATTTTATTTATACGCCTGGCAAGGTCCTGAAGCTCCTTAAAGGATTTTTTATAATCAGCCAGCAGCTGACCGTCGTCAGCATAGCTGTCCAGAATATGTATATGCTCTTCGGGAGCCATAAGGATCTGATTATCGTGCTGACCGTGAATATTAACCAACAGCGCTCCGATTTCCTTGAGAACGGATACGTTAACGCTTCGTGAGTTTATTCTCGCAACACTTCCGCCGTCGGAATTGATCTCTCTTGAAAGAAAAAGCTGACCATCATCAAGAGAAATACCGAGGTCGTTAAGCTTTGCCAATACGCTTATATCCATATCTGTAAACATTCCTGAAATAACAGCTTTGTCTGCTCCAGCACGCACAATATCCTTAGTAACACGCTGTCCCAGAATAGCATTGATCCCATTTATAAGTATAGACTTACCGGCGCCGGTTTCGCCGGTAAAAACGTTAAAACTGCCGGTAAATTCAATTGTCGCCTTTTCAATTACAGCAAGATTTTCAATATATAATTCCTTTAACATAGCTCACCAGTTCCCTGATCATTTGTTTGTAACCATACTAAGCTCTTTTACCAGCCTCGAAGCGTCCTTTTCACTCCGCATAAGAATAAAAATCGTATCGTCTCCTGCGATCGTTCCGACAACGTTGTCCAGCTCTGTGTTATCAAGCTTGGCGCACACCGCCTGCGCCATTCCCACGTGACATTTTACAACAACAATGTTTATTGCGAAATCTACCGATATAACAGCATCGGAAAGAATTGTAAGTATCATGCCGTCCTTTTGGTCGATCGAACTGCGTTTAAGCGCAGGAACAGCATATTTGTATTTTCCGGAGGAACAGCAGGTTTTTATTAGCGCCAGTTCTCTTATATCTCTCGACACAGTAGCCTGTGTAACGTCAAAGCCCCTGGAGCATAACTCCTGCTGAAGCTCCTCCTGAGTACCTATATTTTTTTCAGACACAAGCTTTAATATCATATTTTGTCTTTTGGCCTTCATATTATATCTCCTCGGAAATTCCCTTCAGCGGCTGCATAAGTTTTTTATTTATTGACGCGAAAAAACTTCCTCCCGCAATATCTATAATATTTAAATGCAGCGGTGATTTTGAAATTCTCACACAGTCGTCTCCGCTTAGTCTGTAGACTATATTACCGTCTACGTTTACTACGGAGTGGGAATTATAATTACAGCGGCACTTTACATCTATAACGCTTTCTGGTGAAAGGACCATTGATCTTGCAAAAAGCGAATGGGAGCAGATCTGTGTAAATTCGATGCATTCCATTTCAGGCTCGATTATAGGACCGCCCGCTGACATCGAATATGCGGTAGCTCCGGTTGCTGTTGAAAAAATTACCCCGTCTGCACGAATCGAAGAAATAACCTGTCCGCTTTTAGACACCTTAAAATCTGCGATCTTACAATCGTCGCACTTGGATATAACCACGTCGTTCAAAGCGCTGAATACCAGCGGTTCGCCGTTTAAAGGAATAATTTCAATTTTCAGCAGCATTCTTCTGCTTAGATTGTATTCCCCTTTGCACAAGGATTTAAGCCTGTCCAACTCCGTATGCTCAAGAGAGGCCATAAAGCCCAGACGTCCGCAGTTTACTCCCAGAATAGGCTTATTATAAACCGAAGCTGCATCTGCGCATTTCAAAATCGTTCCGTCCCCGCCTATGACCGCTATGAAATCAGAAGTCTGAATACATTTGACCTCGTCGGCAAAATGAATAAAATCAAGTTTATCAAAAGCTTTGCGGTACCGCTCCTCCATAAAAATATTTACTTTTTCATTATTGAGTATTCGGCAGGTTTCAATCGTAACCTCCCTGCAATTCTGCTTATCAAGATTAGGAAACACATATACATTCATGATGTTCACCTCACAAACTGTTAAAAGCATCGTCTACAATCAGATCGATATTTATATCTGTATTTTTTATTTCATCTTTTTTCGTCAGACAGGCAAGATACTCAATATTACCGTCTGAACCTTTTATTTCCGAAAACGTAAGACCGGAAATACTCAAACCGCACTCGTTGAAATAAGATGTTATATCATTAAGTACCGATCTATGAATCTTTTTATCCTTTACCACGCCTTTTTTATTCAACGCTCCCCTGCCGGCTTCAAACTGGGGTTTTATCAGTACCGCAAATATACATCCGTTATCAGAGCAGTTAAATAATGCTTTCATTATAAGCTTAAGCGAAATAAACGAAACGTCAACGCTTATAAATTTAACGTTTTCTTTAAAAAAGCCGCGTGTAAGATCCCGTGCATTTATCCCCTCACAGTTTACCACACGGCTGTCCGCAGCCAGTCTGCTTTCAAGCTGTCCGTGTCCCACGTCCACAGCATAAACCTTTTCAGCGCCTTTTTCCAGCAGTACCTCTGTAAAACCTCCAGTAGACGCTCCTATATCGGCACATACCATACCGGAAACGTCAATATTAAACGCTTCAAAAGCCTTAATAAGCTTTAATGCGCCGCGACCCACATATTTCAAGTCCTGAGCAGTTAAAGTTACAATATCGCTTTCACTTACAGTTTGGGATGGCTTTAAAGCCATCTTGGAATTAACCAAAACTCCCTGGTTTTTTATAAGGCTTTTTGCTCTTTCCCTGCTTTTGGCATATCCGTTTTCAACCAGATATGCGTCTAGTCTTCTATCCATTTTTAAGAAAATCCTCAATACTTTTGGCCATCTTTTCCGGTGAAAAACCACACTGTTCAAGTAAATAACCTACCTTGCCGTGCTTTACAAATCCTTCTATTGTAAAAGGCGCTATATTATTGCATATAGCGCAGTATTTTTCCGATACGGAACCGAATGTATAGGATTCCTCAAAGAAAAAGACCAGCTTATAGTCTGAAATAATATCTATAATTTTCTCCTCGATCGGAAAAATTTTAACCAGTTTAAGCGTATCAAAATCTATTCCTCTGCTATGCAATATTTCTTCCGCTTTTAAAACATTGTTATACAGCCTTCCGTATGTAACGACAAGAATCCCGTTTCCGTTATCCTTATAGCTGTAGAACGTATTTATTTTTGATTTATCATAAACCGACTTGTCGTTTCCTCTGGGATACCGTACTGCGGAAATTCCCGTATCCTCATTCACAGCCTTTCTGAGACACGCTTTCAGCTCCTCATAGCATGACGGGGAATATATGGTGATCCCAGGAACGGATGTCAGGAACGAAACGTCAAAGATACCCTGATGAGTTTCTCCGTCTTCACCGACTATTCCTGCTCTGTCAATGGCTATTACCGCATGGGCATTACTGATGGCAAGATCATGAATGATCTGATCGTAGCTTCTTTGTAAAAAGGATGAATATACTGCGAAAACCGGTATCATTCCCATCGAAGCCAGGCCGCCGCAAAAGGTTACCGCATGCTCTTCGGCAATTCCAACATCAAAAAAGCGCTCAGGAAAAGCTTTATAAAAATACTGGAGCCCTGTTCCGTATTTCATTGCAGCAGTTATCGCGCATATCCTTTTATCAGTCTGAGCCATCTGCGTAAGTTCTTTTCCGAAAACAGAGGAAAAGCTGTCGGAAAGGACTACGTCCGGATTGCCGGTAGCTATTTCAAATGAACCGATACCGTGATATTCTCCCGGATTGTCCTCCGCCGGAGCATATCCCTTTCCTTTGACTGTATTAACATGAACAAGTACCGGTCTGTTAAGCGCTTTTGCTGCCGTAAGACCGTTTTCAAGCTCCTCTATATTATGTCCGTCAAGAGGACCTATAAACTCAAAACCGAGATCTTCAAACATAGTACTGTTCAAAACAAGATTTTTTACCGCTTTTTTTGTGGATTTAAGGGCGCGCTTGATCGGCTGTCCGATAACAGGCGTTTTATTAAGTACCTTTTCTACCGCGCTTTTAGTTTTGTGGTACGAGTCTTTAGTTCTCAGAGTCGACAGGTATTTTGCCATGCTTCCTACATTTTTGGAAATAGACATTTCATTATGATTGAGAATTATGATTAAATTTGTATCGCTTTTTCCGGCGTTATTCAAACCCTCATATACAAGTCCGCCTGTGAAAGCGCCGTCGCCAAGTATTGCGATCGTATGATGGTTATCGCCGCCGAGTTTCATTGCTGCTGCAATTCCAAGGGCGGCTGAAACGGAATTTGAGCTGTGACCGCTTATAAAAGCGTCATGCTCCGACTCCTCCGGACGGCAAAATCCGGAAATTCCGTTTTCAGTCCTGAGAGTTCTGAACCTGTCAAGACGTCCGGTAAGTATTTTATGTGTATAAGACTGATGTCCGACGTCCCATACGATTTTATCCTTGGGTGATTCAAACACCCTGTGAACTGCCATTGTCAGCTCGACCGTACCCAGATTTGAAGCAAGATGTCCGCCGTTCTGAGAAACGGTATCGATAAGTATGTTTCTTATATCGGCGCAAAGCATATCACATTGCTCTATACTCAGCTTCTTTAAATCCTCGGGTAAATGCATCTTATATATATTCGGTTTTCTTATTTCCGGCATTACATGATTTCCCCCAAAAAATCAGCTTCGTCTTTTAAGCAAGCTTTCGGTAAGCTCGCATAAAAAGCCGTTATCATTAAATTCGTTCAGATACGAAAGAGCTTCTCCAGTAATTCTGTCAGCCTCATAATGCGATTTTTCCAAACCAAGAACAGATACATATGTGCTTTTATTCTGTTCTCTGTCGCTTCCGATCGGCTTTCCGACCTCTTCAAACGTACCGGTTACATCAAGAATATCGTCGACTATCTGAAACGCTCTTCCCAGCGCCGAAGCATATTGGGCGGCCGCAGGAATCTTATCATATTTTCCCGCTAACACCACGCCCATGACACAGGCCGCCTCGATCAAAGCGCCCGTCTTATGCTCCTGAAGAATATTTAAAGTTTCCACAGATATTTCCTTTCCCTCAGACTGCAAATCAATTACCTGCCCGCCTATCATTCCGTTGATGCCGACTGATTTTGAAAGTACTGATATAAGCATTACTGCGGTTTCGGCGGTAATGCTGCCGTTCATCGCCGCACCCGAAATAACCTCAAAAGGCAGCGTATTCAAAGCGTCGCCCGCAAGCAAGGCTATATTTTCCGGAAAAGCCTTGTGACATGACGGTCTTCCACGTCTGTAATCGTCATTATCCATACACGGAAGATCGTCATGAATGAGAGAAAAGGTATGGATCATTTCAATTGTACAGGCAATATCAAGAATATTTGATATATCGCCTCCGCACATCCGGCAGAACTCCAGCATAAGCACCGGTCTGAGTCTTTTTCCTCCTGCCATAAGCGAATATTCCATTGCTTCTGCAACTATACCCTGAAGCGCAGGCTTCTCCTGCGTAAACTTCAAAAGCTCCTGCTCGATCTGAGCGCAGTAATCTTTTAATCTAAGCTCGTTTATCTCAGTCATTATTCTTCCTCCGAAGCAGACAGCGTTTCGACTTGCAGTCTGGCGTTTTCAAGCAGTTTTTTGCAGTCTACAGAGAGCGCCACACCCTCTTTATATAAATCCAAAGCTTCGTTAAGAGTCAGTTTTCCGCTCTCAAGGGCTTTGACTATCTCGTCCAGTCTTTTTATGGAATCCTCGTATGTCATTTCCTTTTTTTCCTTTCGTCATTCTATAACAGCGCCGCATGACGAATCCTTGAATCTTATCTCGACCTTGTCGCCGCTGTTCAGTTCTTCCGCTGTATATACCGCCTTCCCGTTCTTTGTGGTTATAGTATATCCTCTTTCCAGAACGTTAAAAGGACTTAAAGCCTGAAGCTGAACCAAGTATTTATCAAATGCTGCGGTTTCATATTTTACTCTTGCTGAAATCAGCTTGTTAAGCTTCTCCTGCAAATTGCTTATACCGATTAAACTGTTTTCGAGCTTTTTATAAGGCGAATTTAAATTAAGCACGGAACTGATATCAGATAATCTTACTCCCTTATCTGATATACATTTCCGTATCGCATTGTCCAAGTTAAATCTCATGGATCGGCAGGCATTGAATAATACAGAAATATCCGGTGTCGCCTGTTCTGCGGCCGCGGAAGGCGTAGGAGTTCTTAAATCCGCAGCATAATCGGCAAGCGTTGTATCGGTTTCATGGCCTACTGCGGAAATCAGCGGTGTGCAGCAGCTGAAAATTGCCATTGCTACCGCCTCGGTATTGAACGGCATCAGATCCTCAAAAGAACCGCCGCCTCTGGCAAGAATGATAGTATCGGCTCCGCAGCTGTCCGCTTTTTTTAAAGCCGCGCATATAGAATCAGCAGCCTGAACGCCCTGCACCTGAGCCGGACAGATCAATACTGAGCAAATCGGGAAACGCCTTGATAGTATATTCAGAATATCCTGAAGCGCAGCTCCCGTCAGAGAGGTTACCACCGCTATCTTTCTGGGAAAATAAGGAACAGGCTTCTTTGCCGACTCCTCAAATACGCCTCTGCTTTTCAGCTTTTCCTTTACCTGCTCGATTCCCGTATAAACCGCTCCTATGCCGAGCGGCTGCATATCCGAAACTATTATCTGATAAATGCCGTCACGTTCATAAACCTCAAGATTTCCGCTGGCCAGCACTTTCATTCCGTTTTCAGGCGTAAACTTCAGCTTCTGAGCATTGCCGGAAAACATAACGCACTTTACTACGCTGTTTTCGTCCTTTAACGAAAAGTAAGCATGACCGGATTTATAATGCAAACTGAAATTGGAAATTTCGCCCTTTACCGCTATGCCTTTCAGCTTTAAATCCGATCGGATCTTAAACTGAACATATTTATTAAGCTGAGAAACAGACAAAATTGAACTCATTCAGATCAGACCCTTTCTGACAGCGCTGTATATTGCCGCTCCGACAGCGTTATCTCTTGAAAACTCAGGCTCGGCAAAATATCCGTGCTCCAAATTTGACGCAATAAACTTATTTGACATAACTCCGCCGGCATATATAAACGGCAGTTCGCCGTATTTTAGTTTTGCCAGTTTCGTCATTTCCTTTATTGCCGCAAGTACTGAAGAAATGCCAAAAAAGGCTACATCCTCTTTGGATACACCGGAGCCGTACATATTCCTGCATTGATTTTCAACTCCGGAAAGGCAGCAGTTCATATCTTTCATCGAAGGCTTTATCCTGTAACTTGCTCCGCTTTTCAAAGCAAGTCTTTCAAGCTCGATTCCGCAAGGAAAATCCAATCCCAGCATTATTCCGGTTCTGTCGATCACCTGTCCCGCATTCAAATCAAGAGAACAGCCGATGGTTTCAATATTCAGAACAGTGTCTTTATTCGGCGTACACAGCAGCATATCTGTAGTACCGCCGCTTACGTGAAAAGCTATAAAAGAAGAATCCTCTTTAAGCAGCTTCAGCATTTTACAGGAATATAAAGCTGCCAGTATATGTCCGGTCTGGTGTGAAGTAAACTCAGGAACTAGCCCAAGCGCCAGACCCATAACCTCGGCGGCAGACTGTCCCACCAGAAAACACGGCATATATGAACCGTCAAAAGAACGCGGTTTGACAGATACACCTATACCCGAAAGTTTCACAGCGTTCTCCGGCATAACATCCTTCAGAACGCGCGGCAGCTGCTTGGTGTGATGAAATACTGCGTCGGACTGCCTTAAACCTTTTTCGCCGCGCTTTACAGGCAGCAACATCTTGCTTTGAACAACTTTCATGCTGTCCGTATCAAGAAGTGCGGCAGATGTGGTGTAATTGCTGGTATCTATTCCGAGTATCTTACTCATCTGACGGCGCATCCCCGCTTCTGGAATACGAGCCCAGTACTCCGTTTATAAAAGCTATATCAGGTTCCTGCGCATATTTCTGGGCAAGAGCTACGGCTTCGCTTATCGCAACGTTTACCGGCACTTTTTCATCATACAGCGCCTCATATATTGCAAGGCGAATAATTGCCAGATTGATTTTCGGAATTCTTTCAATAGATCTTTTATTGCTGAACCTGGAAATTATCCCATCAAGCTCATCCTGTTTGTCAAGAATCCCCTTGACAAGCCGTACGGCTTCTTCATTTATTTTAAAGTCGTCATATTCTTCGGAAATTTTTATTATATCGTCTATCGACTCGTCGCGGAAAAGCTTCTCAAAGGATAAAATAAAAGCGGTTTCGCGAACCTCTCTTCTCTTTGCAGCCACTAAAACACATCCTTCACATTATTTACGTCATAAAACACCGATAGCCCTCAGGAATATCATTCCCGAGAGCCGGTTAAAGCTATTAAAAAACTGCGTCGCAAACCTTAACGTTTACCTTTGCGACAGTAAGTCCAAGCATACCCTGCACGGCGCTTTTTATCTTATTCTGAACATTCTCGGCAGTATGCATTGCCTTTGCGCCGCTATTTATAATAATTCCCACTGAGACAGAAAGTACATCGTCTACAAGACCGATGCGGATGTCGCCGAAATTTTCTCCTTTTAACCACAGCTGAATCGGATTTTTAGGAAGAGGTGCTATTCCACACACTCCTTCGACCTCTTTAACTGCATTATAGATTATACCGGCAATTACATCCTGGCTTACATGCAGGGTCTTGGAAATATTCTTTTCAACCTGACTCATATCAGTGAGCCTCCTTATCAGAAAAATACTCAATTGAAACATATATATGATATTATAGCATATTTTTATTTAATGTACAACCGTTTCCGAATATTTTTTCTGATAAATGTGAAAATTTACTCTACATCGTAAATTCTGATGTTTTCATTTGCTACATCGACTTCTCCCAAAAGGATGTCCTTGATCTGTGCCGCTTCGCTGTCTATCAGACCCTCCGGAGCTTTTACTACGATATTGGCTGTATCTCCGTCCAGATATACCACACAATCCTCAAAGCCCGCTGCCTTTATCAAGTCTTCAACCTTGCTTTCCGATTCTATCAGTCCGGTGATCGTAGCAGCTTCTTCGGATGCAACCGCTTTTTCCTCATCTGTTGAGTCGCCGCCTCCCATGATCGTCTGCAATGTTTCCACCGCTTCATCTCTCGAAGTCATCCGGTCTATTCTTGCCTGAGCAAAATAATCATCCTCCGCATCGTTGTTAACAAGCTGCGCGTCGCCGTAATTAACGCTCTTGCTTTCGATTTTGTCGGTCGATTTGATTCCGTTTCCGTTAGCCGACACAGCATAGTTTATATATACTGCAACGCCTAGCAGCAGCGTCATTCCTGCAAGGATAATCTGTTTTTTTCCAATGATCATAGTTGGCTTCTTCATAAAAATACCTCCGTTTTTAATCAACTTATTTTCTGCATTCGACACAGATCTTGCTAGCCGGTAAATTCAGCGCTGTGGAAACCGCCTTTATTACTCTTTCATTTACCGACGTGTCGGATCCTCCGTCGCATACAATAACAACGCCGCTTATTTTCGGCTTTATTATCTGTTTGACCAGCGCTTTTTTCTCACCGTCCTTTTCTGTCATTACTATTTGATTCTGATATCTTTCCGAAATCTGTTCGCCGTCTTTATCGGTAGTCGTGTTAAGCTCCTCGGCGTAAACATATTCGGTAGTACCTTCAATTGTTACCATAACCGAAACGCTCCCTACTCCTCTTATCTGAGAGAGCATTTCCGTAAGCTCATTTTCAATCTGTCTTTTATACTGATAGGAATCTTCGGTTACTATATCATCTGATATTTCTTCACCTTCGTTTTTACTGGCAGAAGAATCAGGTATTATTTCCGAAATGAATATAAGCGCAATTCCTATCAGTCCGACTGCCAGAATAATTTTTGTACGCTTATCAAGCTGTGAAAACGAAAAAAAGCGTTTTTTTATTTCACTGAGTTTCACTGTCCACCTCCGAAACGAAAACAATTTCCGCGTCCGGCAAAGCGGCGCCGATCAGGTCTATGATCTTTTCCTTTGTATTTTCACTTAAATTTTCAGCATACACCTCTGCTTTTGTTATTTCTATTGAATTGTATTCATCTGCCTCTGAATATATTCTTATTTTGTCCGCATAAATTTTCTCTGCCTTCAGCTGACTGATAAGTGACTGTTCTATGTTTGAGTTAGTCAGATTTAAATAATAATCGGTGAAATCCTCGTTTAACTGCTCATATGAACTGTCGTCGCTTAAAGCGTCTATTCCGTCTATAGATATTCTGAATTCAGTTCCTATAAAAGGCGTGAACAAAGCTAAAATCAACACCAGAGTTATTATCATTTTCAGCTGTTTTTTCATACTCTCGCTGGGAGCGGCAAAGTCAGCAAAAGTGCTGACTATTCCAACTATGCTCGCAGTAAGAATTGCAGTCTTAAACGTTTCCAAAACAATCACCTGCACCCTATGCGACAACGTTCATAGCGGTCAGCATCAGAACCGCAGTCGCAACAATGAAAATCAGCGAGAAGCATATGACTATGCCTAAGCCAATTGATAAAACAGCGTTTGTGCTGCCGAGAAATTCGCTGCTTTCCCGCTGCCCCAAAAGCTCGCATATTATTTTACCGAGCGTTACTACAAACTTTACTGCCAGAATAGTTACTATCGGTTTAAGAACTATTATGCAGATAATAATTATGCCTATTGTGCCGGTACCGGAACGAATTACCCCAAGACTTCCATATACAGTTGAATATGCCTCCGAAACCGCGCCTCCTACTACAGGGATGAAGCTGGAAGCAGCAAATTTTGCTGTTCTTGACGCAAGAGAATCCGCCGCAGCTCCGGTAAGACTCTGGATAGTAAGCAGACCCGTGAAAATCGTCATAAGCCCTCCCAGTATCCATTGGACGCATTTTTTTATTGAATCTGCCGTTCTGCAAAAACTCAGCTCCGGATTTATTGCCGACACAAGCGATATTGCAAGAACTATACTTAAAAAAGGCATTAGTATTTTATTGGAAACAACTGCAATTATTTCGCATAAAATCAGCGTTACCGCATAATAGCTGCCGCCTGACGTTAAATTTCCGCCTGCTGCCGCAACGCTTGAAAAAACAGGAATGTATGCCGTCATAAACTGAGAAATTCCGTCCAGAGACGATTTAATTACGTCAAAACAGGAATATACGGTATCATACATTACAGTTACGGAGCAAAGAACTCCGATCGTATTAAAGGACCTCGCCATACCCGAACCGCCGGGTGCCATGCTCTGGGAAATCATGCAAAGCACCGCCACTGCAATTATTTTCCCCAGCATCCGTATAGGACTTGCAAGCGATTCGCAGAACGATGAAAAAACCGTTTTCAGCACGCCCGATATTGAGATACCAGCAATTCCCTGAACATTATCGGCGGATATATTGTTTTCCTCAAGAACCTCGTTTGTTTCGCTTCCGGCGGCAGACTCCAGAGCTTCGTTTATTTCGTCGGTTATTTCTTTATATTCTTCCGATTGTGTAAAGTCGCCGCTGTCCTGTGCATATGCACTAACCGGACAAAGAAACAAAACAGCCGCTGCAAAAACCACAAATAATAACCTTTTCATATTTATCCTTTATGTTTAAGATGATACCGCACAAGTATTACATGCATATCCACGGTCATTTTTCACGGAACGTCAGGCAACGACGCAAGATATTATTTAGAAATTGCCAGTACCGATAATATTTAAGACAATACCGCACAATGATTGAATGCAAGCGAATCATATGTAAAACCGCTGGATGATCGTCCGATGGTATTGCCTTAAGAGAAATTTATACCTCCGGAAGTTAAATACGCAGCAATGTTTAAATCAGAAGAGATTCCACAATACCTACTACCGCCCTGAATAAAGGCAGCGATATAATAAGCATGGAAACTTTTCCGGCAAGCTCTATCTGAGAAGCGATACAGCTTTCTCCGCAATCCCGGCAGCAATCGCAGGCAAGCTGTGTTATATAGCAGATTCCGAGTCCCTTAAAGATTATAGTCAGGTAATCTTCGCTCATCTGAGCCTGAAAGAAAAGCTCTTTGATCACCGATTGCACCTGTACCAGTTCGCTGACTATTTTTAAAATAACGATGCAGGCAGCCGAAAGAGTCAGCACCGATTTTATTTCACTGCCGTTTTTTTCAAGGACTTTGCATATTATACATGCAGTCAGACAAAATCCGGTAATAGCTATAATATCCATCAGTATAAACCAAAAACGCTTTTGATAGTTTCAAACAGATTTCCGATTTGATTTACAATCATCATAAGCACAACAATCAATCCTGCCAGAGTTGTCATCATCGCTTGCTCGTCGCGCTCGGCACGTTTCAGAAGCTGATTCAGAACAGCTACTATAATGCCTATTGCCGCTATTTTAAAAATCAAATCAACTTCCATCAAACTGCTCCTCTATATTAAAATTACCGCCAAAAACGCTCCTCCCAATATGCCCATAGACTTATACAGTCTGCATTTAGCCTGCATCTCTTCGTCTGCACGGCAAAGACATTCCCTGAAATACTCTTTGTAATGTGAAATTATCGCCAGCTGCCCCTCTAAATCTGTCGATCCAAGTTCCAGAAAGAAACTGTTCAGATTATGCTTTTCCTCTTCGGTCAATTCAAGCTCGGTACGCTGCACAGCGCTGCATACCGATTCCTTAATATCGGTTTTACATACATTCTTCTGTTTAATAAAGTCGATATCTTTGATCTCATCGCAGGTTCTGCAATGCTCTAAAAGCTCGTTGAAGGTGCAGGCGTTGTATTTCATCATTATTCCGGATTCTTCAAGAAGCCTGATTATTTTCTTTAAGGCCTTTCCATGCAGCTTTACTTTATCAGAGGCTGTTAGTCCTATAAGCCCTCCGGACATTAATATAAGCGACAGACCTATTATTTTAACCATACTTATCACCAAGCCTGTAAAAGGCTGTCAGCTTTCCGCACATAGGACCGGTTCCGAGCAAAGCGCAGTAATCGAAAACTTTTTCTTTTATAAGCTTCGATACCAGAGGTCTTTTTTTCAGCTCGTCTATGGTTGAAGCGTGACATGAAGCGATCAGCTTGACTCCGGAATTTACGGCATATTCCAGCGCTTTCATATCTTCCTTAGAGCCTATTTCATCACAGACAAGAATCGTCGGCGACATCACTTTCACAGCGGTCATAATTCCGTCGTATTTGTTATAGGAGTTAAAAACATCTGTCATCATTCCGATATCATTCATAGCAACTCCGTCTTTTGTTGCCGCAAGCTCATTACGTTCATCAATGACAGACAGCCTGTAAAATGAGCCTGCAACACGGCATAAATCTCTGAGCACCGTCGTTTTTCCGCTTGAAGGAGGACCGGCTATAATCAGCGAAGACGGTCTTTCAGTCAAAGACTTTTCAAATATTTCCACAGAACAGTTTCTTACCTCTCGTGCGATTCTTATATTAATCGAAGATATATTTTTTATGCTGTCAACTGTGTAACCTTTTGTGGGATCAAGTACGGCAGTACCGCAGAAACCTACTCTGTTTCCGCCTTCAGCAGTTATGTAGCCTCTTGAAATTTCTCGGTGAAAGCTGTGAACGGAATTCTGAAGCGCCCTTTTAAACGTAACGGATATATCGTCTGCCAAAACGGGTATACCGTCGCTGCAATTGTTCATAAGACGGCCTTTACTGTCCACAAAGTATTCTTTGCCAAATACGGTAACAGTCAGCTTTTTGCCTAGCCGCAGCCGGATTTCCTGAATCCGGTTGCGTTCGGGTTCCGGTATTGAAGTAATTGCGTTTTTAATTTTCGGCGTAAGCAATTCATATGAAAACTTAAGCTTGCTTATTTCCATGTTCATTTTATTGTCGCTCCCAGTTTATAGAAATCTTCAGCTATACTCTAATGTTTTTAACAGGGTTACTTGTCCTGTATCATGTTTCATAAATATGCGGCGTGTTTTTCGTATATGCATACATCATCCTATTTAAAAATTGTGAGATATGTATTTACAAAAATGCTTGAATGTTTTACGTATATATGTTATAATAATTATGCAGTATTTTTTACGTTAATACTTGTCATTACAGTTCAGGTTTTTATCATGTTTCCTGTTATGTGAAAACCAAGTGGTTTGATCCAATGACAAGGTACGTATATTATGAAAACAAAGAATAAAAATTAAGGAGAAACAAATATGGCAGGTAATTTAAGCGAAGAACAGATAAAAGTTCTTAATATGTCTCAAAAGGTAATAAACGAAGCAAAGAAAGTTATTATCGGCAAGGACGAGATCATAATAAAAGTTCTGCTGGCAATACTTGCGGGAGGTCACATTCTTATCGAAGATATTCCCGGTGTCGGAAAAACCACTCTTGCTCTCGCGCTTTCAAAGGCGTTGTCGCTGGATTACAAAAGGCTTCAGTTTACGCCGGATGTGCTTCCTACAGATGTAACGGGATTTACCATTCTTAATAAAGAAACCGGAAAGTTTGAATATAAAAAGGGCGCGGCAATGACGAACCTTTTTCTTGCAGATGAAATAAACAGAACCTCTTCCAAAACTCAATCTGCTCTGCTTGAAGTTATGGAGGAGGGAAAAGTTACTGTTGACGGCGTTACTTATAAAACTCCGGATCCGTATATAGTTATTGCAACTCAGAATCCTATCGGCTCGATAGGAACACAAATGCTTCCGGAATCTCAGATGGACAGATTTATAGTCCGTCTTACAATGGGCTATCCAAGTCTTGAAAATGAAGTAATGATGCTGAAATCAAAGCAAAACCAGGTTTCCGTAGACAATGTTGAGCCGGTCGTTACAGCGTCTGAAATAATTGAAGCGAGAAAGACAGTAGATAACGTTTATGTTGCCGATCCTGTTTTTGAATACATTGCAAAGCTTGCAGAAGCTTCAAGAAATCATCCGTATATCAAGCTCGGACTTTCACCCAGAGGAACGATCGCACTTTTAAAAATGACAAAAGCCACAGCGCTGCTCAAAGGCAGAGATTATGTTATTCCTGACGACGTTATATATGCCTTTTCCGATGTTGTTTCACACAGAATAATACTCAGCTCAAAAGCAAGAATAAACAGCGCAGAGGAAGAACAGATACTTAAAGAGATAATATCTTCAGTTCAGATCCCGAGAATAGGTCAATAAACGGTGACGGTCAATGATTTTTATTTATATTGTGCTTGTTATAGGGTCGGCATTATTTTATATACTTTATGAAGGCGCTTTTTCTTTTTACCTCTTTTCGTTTGTCGTTATCCTTTCTGTAGTTTTGAATCTTTTGCTGTTATATACGCGCAAACGAATAAGCGTTTCATTTCTCGAAGCTCAATTGTCTTCATACAGAAAGAAAAAAACTCCGGTTGTTTTAAAGATTCAGAACACATCGGCGCTGCCTGTTCCTATCTGTATGATCACTGTTTCATACACGTCAAAGCTTAAAAAGAAAACTGAGTATTTTAAAATCAATACTCCCGTGTTTCCAAAAAACGTACAATATCTTACATTAAATGTATCTTCTCTGCATTACGGAACGGTAAACCTGAAAATTGAAAAAATAAAAATTATTGATATGCTCAGGATTTTCAGACGTAAGATAAAATCCCGCAAAAGCGGCTTAATGCTTAATGAGTGCAATATTACGGTCACTCCTGATTATGTGAAGCTGGATAATCAGATTTGCGACTACTCGGATATGGGACTGGAAACCGACAATTACTCCAAAACCAAAAAAGGAAACGATCCATCGGAAATTTTTGATATTCGTGAGTATTCCGAGGGAGATAAGATCAGCCGGATACACTGGAAGCTCACGGCCAAACAGGACAAAACAATGGTAAAGGATTACTCACTGCCCCTCACAAATTCAATAATTATAGGCGTTGATCTTTTCTTCGACAGCGTAGCCGGAAGCGATGAGTTTCTTTATCAATATGACTCTCTTATTGAAACGGTCGCCGCTTTGTCGATGCATTTATGCGATAATCAATGTCCTCACAAAATTTTATGGTATGACAGCGAAGCGGAAGTAAATGTTACTTGCAGCGTTTCGGATATCGACGATTACCGTTATATGATAAATAATTTGCTTAAAACACGCATATGCACGGACAGCGACAAGTTTTTGAATTGTCTGTACAGCGAAACTCAGGAAAAATGCGGACATCTGCTCTACTGTACCGCCTGCTACAGTGATAAGCTGTATGACTCGATTTTGCCTCTTGGAATTGCTTTTAAATATACGGTTCTGCTTATAGAAAAAGATAAAAACGACAGAAGCGTATTTAAAAGCGCAAACGACGAATTTTATTCCGTCGTTCCTATATTTCCGGACATGATAGACGAGAGTATTGAAAATATCATTCTATAACTTACTGATGATGTTTTGCAGAAGCAAACTCTGATGGCTATGGCTTCTGCCGATTTTCTGAAGTGAAGCTATACCCTTATTGAAAAAGGTGACAACATGATAAAAGGAAAAAAACAAAAAAGTAATAAAACAATAATAAACGGCGCTAACGGTATAAGAATCGACGGCGACATTTCTTTTTCATCAGACAAAGAAATCAGAGGCAGTTATTTCAAAGTCATTCAGTTTAAAATAACTGCCTTTGCTGCGATATGTACGGTTTTTATGGGCGCATCATTTCTTGATATCGATTTTATGCCCAGGCCCGTTATTCTTTTAACGCTTATGCTGTCTGCCGCCTTTATGCTTATGACCTCAAAAATCAAGGTTATGCGCTTTATCGGAGTCGCTTATACAGCAGTTCACACAATATATCTGATTTCGATTATAGAAAGTATCAGAAACGGTTTTTTCTATATAGCGTACAGGTATTTTCAGAAAGCAAATCAGCCTGATTCATTTTTCAGCAGCAGAATTGAAGATATAAGCTCATATTATTATGATTATTATTCAACTCATTTTTTTATTTTTCTTGGGACTGTAATAGTAATAGTTCTTGCCATAGCCTGTATAATCCGAATTGATTTCCCTATGATGTTTATCATTACATTTCCGGTTTTTGAGCTGGGAATGTACTGGGGCTGGCAGCCAAAAACCTGGACTGCCGTTGGGCTTATAATATGCTGGATCACGGTGCTTGCACTTAATATAATCAATCATACAACCAACAAAGCGGGCAAGACCAATACGTTTGCACTTCATAACAGAAAGCGAACCTATTTTTTTACTTCCCCGGATTTAAAGCAGAAATTCTTTTCAGTATATTCAAGAAGCGTTGCCGTTCTCTGCGCCTTAATATTTATAAGCTCGATTATTTTTTCTCTGGTAACCGGATTTGTACGTCCGGAGGCTTTTACACCTCTCAGAAAAAATATATCCAATGCAGTAAACGATTTTTCCTTTAACGGTATAAAAAATCTGTTTGAGGATTATGACGGAGGGCTTAATCTGTTCAGCGTTAAAACTGTTGGAGGAACAAACGGAGGAATACTCGGACAGACCGACAGTATAAACTTCAACGGCTCCACTGCATTAAGGGTGACAGCTGCCGCTCCGTCATATCCCCTTTATTTGAGAGGATATGTTGCAGGCAATTATGAGGACAACAGCTGGAATGAAATCGATATTGAAGAGGATGACGAACGCCTGAGAATGTTCGGCGAAAACGGAATATATCCTCAGGATTATAACTATTACCAAAATTTCAAGAAATATCAGAATTTGGAGCAGCCTTACTACCCTCCCGGCACAAACCGTGAAATAACGGTATCTGTTCTGGGTGCAAGCAAAAGGTTTGTTTATGCTCCGTATATGGCCTACTACACCAGCGACGGCAATACCGGCGACGATAAAATGGTTCCGACGGAAGAATCATACGTCAATTTAAGAAGCAAGAAATATTCTTTGTATTTTACCGACTTTTCGGAAACAGGCAAATCGTGGGACGATATAATCCCCATTCTGAGCAATACCGTTTATTCTGACCAATTAACCAGAAATTACAGCAATTTTGTTTATGAAAAATATCTTGATGTAAATGATTCAGAAATTCTTAACAGCGTTTATAATGAGATACTTAACTCCTATTTGTATTCTGATACCCCCAGCGCCGAAAATTTAATTCAAGCCATATCCAGCTACTTTAATGATAATTATAAATATACTCTTTCTCCCGGCAAAACTCCCGACGGTGAGGACTTTATAGATTATTTTCTCTCAACTCAGAAAGAAGGCTATTGTTCATATTATGCTTCCGCCGGTGTAATGCTGATGAGAAAATTCGGTTTTCCTGCCAGATATGTAGAAGGCTATGTTGTCCTCCCCTCACAGTTTACAGGCGACGACAGTGAGATCCCTACGGCAACTGTAACGGATAAATCCGCTCATGCATGGTGCGAGGTCTTTATTTCAAATATCGGATGGGTTCCATGCGAATTTACGCCGGGTTATGAAAATGACAACCCTAACATGACTGAAAAAGAAAAAAATCCTAGTAGCTTTGTTACAACTTCTGTATCTACTACTTCATCAAATAGAAATACGGATTCTACTACTTCCAAACCTTCTCAATCCACGACCAGATCAACCACAACATCCAATACAACAAAAAAATCATTAGAATCTGGCAGCAATTCTGCCGCTGATCGCTCCGGCTCGTCTTACTCTGAAAGTAAAAACGGATTATTTAAACCGATCATTCTATATGCTTCCGGTATTGCAGTCATTGTAATTGCTGTCATATTGAGAAGAAAATATGCTGTATCCGGAATAAAACGCAGGATAACCGACAAGGACAACAGTAAAGCCATACAAAACGCCTATTTGCTGTGTCTTAAATATTTGTCGCTTATCTCGGTCAGCACCGATAAAAATATTACAGATATGCAGGCTGCCTATGAGATACTTGACCAGTGCCATGAAAAGAATATAACCGAGATAGACAAAGACTTTATGCTTTTATCGGAACTTGCCTGTAAAGCATATCTCGGCAGCGGCAAAATGTCTGATGACGAAGCTGAATTTGCCCGTAAATTCCTGAAACGTTTGGCTGACGAAGTAATTTACACCAGACTTTCTGCTATAGGAAGATTTGCAGGTAAATGGATATATAATTTATACTGAAAATAACGGCAGTATACGTCACTTCAACAAAATTACAATTACAGCGGGCGGCCATAGGTCGCCCTACGTATTTTAGCTGCGTATTTACGCACTCTACCGTAGGGCATCTATGACCGCCCGCTGATTCTTTTGAAATAGCTCCGCTTATTTTTATTCCGCCGTATCAAGCATTTTTACAGCCTTAAGCATTATAGCGCATTCAAGACGCTTCTTCTGAATCTGGCATGAAAGCTTGTGAGCATTATGAATGTCTCCGGCATAAATATAATTATTTGCATTACAGCCTCCGCTGCAATAGAACTTAGCCCAGCACTTTTTACATTCCGGCTTTGAGTAAACATGAGAGCCGGCAAAAACGGTTTTCATTTTATCGTCGAAAGTGCCGTCGTGAAGACTGCCCATTTTATAATCTTCAATTCCCACAAACTGGTGACAAGGGTATATATCTCCGTCAGGCGTTATTGCAACGTATTCGTTACCGCAGCCACAGCCTCTAAGCCGCTTTATAGCACATGGCCCCTGATCAAGATCCAGCATAAAATGAAAGAAATTAATGAACTTTCCTTCATTCTGAATTTTTTGGATCTTTTCTGCAAGAATCTCATATTCCTTAAAAATATTCGTCAGATCGCCCTCGGTAATAGCATAAGGCTCGGAAGGGTCAGTCATAACAGGTTCTACTGAAATCTGGTCAAAGCCCAGCTCATACAAATGCATGACGTCATTTGAAAAGTCAAGATTATACTTGGTATATGTTCCTCTCACATAATAATCTTTATCGCCGCGCATTGAAACAAACTTCTTGAAATTATCAGTTATCTTATCATAAGATCCTGTACCGTCCACTCTTTTTCTCATACGGTCGTTAACTTCTTTTCTTCCGTCGATAGAAAGAACAACGTTAGACATTTCCTTGTTGATAAAATCCATTTTATCTTCTGTCAGCAGCATTCCGTTGGTGGTTATGGTAAATCTGAAAGTTTTACCGCACTCTTTTTCTCTTGAACGCGCATATTCAACAATCTGCTTTACGACTTCAAAATTCATCAAAGGCTCGCCGCCGAAAAAGTCAAGCTCCAGGAACTTACGATCAGCCGATTTTTCAATAAGAAAATCTATGGCTTTCTTCCCGGTTTCAAAATCCATAAGCTTTCTTCCGGCTCCAAAATCTCCGGTCGAAGCAAAGCAATATTCGCATCTTAAATTACAGTCGTGAGCAATATGAAGACACATTGCCTTTATCGGAGAGGCAACTGCCGAAAGCGCAAACCTTTCATAGTCGTCCTCGCTGAACAGAATTTTATCGTCGTAAAGCTGAACTATTTCCTGATAGCACTCTTCTATTTCGTTGGCATCGTAAGCCTTTGACAGCTTGGACAGCACATCGGAAGGACAATTCTTTTCAAACGGCGGTTCTACATTATCGAGCAGATCATATGTAAGATCGTCTACAATATGAACTCCTCCGCTATTCACATCCAACAGTATATTAAATCCACTTAGTTTAAACTTATGTATCATTTTTATCATTCCTTAATAATAAACTTATACAAAAATTAAAGGGACATAAATGTCCCTTTAAGGTTAAATGCAAGGAAAATTATGCGTCTTTTTCGCATTTCTGATTAGCAACTGTACAAGACGTCTTGCAAGCAGACTGACATGAAGCCTGGCATTTGCCGCAGCCGCCCTTTTCGGCAGTTTTCTTCAAATTTGCTTTGTTGATTGTCTTAATATGTTTCATAATAAATTCCTCCACTTTTAATTTACTCTAATTATATCATATAACGCAACAAGTATTATGAATAATAAGTTACCGGTATATAAACATTTGATCCGACTACAATCTTCTGCTTTTGGAATTGACTCCTACTATTCCTCCGAGAGCCCCGAAAACTAGCGTCATCACCAGCTTTGCCGATCCGGAAAAGCCTGAAATAGTCTGAGCAAATAAAGTGCTGACAATAAATATTACAAAAAACATAAATAATCCGCACAGCACTCCCATAAAAAGCCCGTTTTTTCTGCGCTTCTTAGCGCTTATAAAACCTCCGGCATAGGCTCCTACGCACAGCGCGGCCGACGTCATAACTGAAATTACGGTATCAGTAGCGTCTATCTTTGTAATAAGATATGCAAAAACAATAACCATCAGAAAAACGATAGAAAAACCTATCAAAGCCGAAAAAGCAGTACAGCTTAACGCTGAGAGCCTAATACCTGCGCCTCTTCTCCTGGGCATATAAATTCCTCCTGACTTTTTATTTAATGTTATTCATAAAGAAAGAAATTTATTCCTGAAGCGCCGCCTTAAATGCAATAGGCAAAAGATATTCTGAAGTAATGCCAAGGATTATTAAATTCACTATCTTTACGATAGTTACTGCCAGAAGTCCGATAAAAGCTACCGTATTACGCTCTTTCAAACTAATACTAAATAAGAAAAGCCGTTTTTGATGTAATTAAAATCAAAAACGGCTCAATAAAAATTCTTTGTTATTATTGGATTATGATGCAAAACTCAAATCAATCGTCATGAACGGTCAGATTTTTTGCAATAGCCCACTTCATAACTCTGATCTTCGAACGGTCGCCGCCGGTTTCAATTACGACGGTATCGTCCTTTATGGAAAACACTATACCTACGATTCCTCCGTTAGTTATAACCTCGTCGCCTATTTCAAGAGAATCTCTCATCTGAGCGTCTTTCTTATCCTGCTTTTTCTGCGGATGAATAATAAAGAAATAGAAAAAAACGATCAATAACACCAAAGGAATTAAAGTTACGAGTAAGTTTCCCGAACTGCTTCCCGATGCTGTAAGCACTGAAATATTATTCATTTTGTAATCCTCCAAGCTAATTATACTACAACATTATATCATATATTTTATAAAAGTTCAAGGGTTTTAACAAATATTTTTAATTTCAGAGGAAATTATTTGTTTCTTATATATTCATCAATAGAAGCAGCGGCAGTCTTTCCGGCTCCCATAGCCAGAATAACGGTAGCGGCGCCTGTTACTGCGTCTCCGCCTGCATAAACGCCCTCTTTAGTAGTAGCCATATCATCCTGATTGACCACAAGGCATCCCCGGCTGTTTGCCTCAAGACCATGGGTTGTAGTTCTGATAAGAGGATTCGGAGAAGTGCCTATAGACATTATTACCGTATCTACGTCAAGCACAAAATTAGATCCCTTTATTTCAATAGGACGCCTTCTTCCGCTCTCGTCAGGTTCACCCAGCTCCATTTTAACGCATTCAAGACCGGTTACATTACAATTTTCATCACCGATTACTTTTACCGGATTATTGAGAACAAGAAACTCTATTCCCTCTTCCATAGCGTGATGAATTTCCTCACGTCTTGCAGGCATTTCGTCAAGAGAACGTCTGTATACAATATACACATGCTCGGCGCCTAGACGCATCGCCGAACGCGCAGCATCCATAGCTACGTTTCCGCCGCCTACGACCGCAACCGACTTGGATTTCTTTATAGGCGTTGCGTAATCGTCAAGATACGCTTTCATCAGATTGATTCTGGTAAGATATTCGTTGGCAGAATATACGCCTACCAATCCTTCGCCTTCAATGCCCATAAACCTCGGAAGTCCGGCACCCGACCCGATAAACACCGCTTCATAACCCTGCTCAAGAAGCTCGTCCACAGAAAGCACTTTACCGATTACCATATTTGTCATTATGTTGACTCCGAGCTCTCTGAGGTTGTCGACCTCTTTCTGAACTATCGCCTTGGGAAGTCTGAATTCAGGAATACCATACATCAGAACTCCGCCGGCAGTATGGAAAGCCTCATAAATAGTGACCTCATACCCCAGCTTTGCAAGATCTCCGGCGCAGGTAAGACCGGCTGGACCCGCTCCGACAACCGCTACCTTGTGACCGTTGGAAACAGGCTTCTCAACCTGTGAAGCAATGTCCATCATATAATCCGCGCAAAATCTCTCCAGACGACCGATGCCCACAGGTTCGCCTTTGATTCCTCTTACACATTTTCCTTCGCACTGATTTTCCTGAGGACAAACACGTCCGCAAACTGCAGGAAGTCCATTAGTTGATTTAATGATTTTATATGCTTCTTCAAACTCTCCGGCAGCAACCTTTTCAATAAATTCAGGTATTTTTACACCTACAGGACAACCGCTCACACAAGGCTTGTTTTTACAATGAAGACACCTGGTTGCCTCTTCCATAGCTTCTTCCTTTGTATATCCCAAAGACACCTCTTTAAAATTTCTGGCTCTGACCTTAGGGTCCTGCTCGCTGATGGGTGTTTTCTTTAAACTCATATTAGCCATTATCTCATACCTCCGGTCAATCTGCATATATGAGCAGCTTCCTGCTCCTTATAAGTACCGTTTCTTTTCATAAGCTCGTCAAAATCTACCTTATGTCCGTCGAAATCAGGTCCGTCAACACAGGCGTACCTGATTTTTCCGTCAACTGTTACGCGGCAACCGCCGCACATTCCGGTTCCGTCAACCATAATAGGATTAAGCGAAACGGTGGTTTTAATGCCGTAAGGCTCGGTAGTCTTACATACAAATTTCATCATCGGAACAGGTCCGATTGCTATAACTTCGTCGTACTTAATACCGCTGTCGATAAGTTCCTTGAGCATATCGGTCACAAAGCCCTTCTTTCCGTAAGAACCATCGTCAGTGCATACATACAACTCAGACGAAACAGCTTTCATTTCATCTTCGAGAATAATGATATCCTTGCTTCTGAAGCCGGCTATAAGGTCAACATGAACTCCCATTCCATGAAGCTTTTTAGCCTGAGGATATGCGATAGCGCAGCCTACGCCGCCTCCAATCACGGCAACGCGCTTTACGCCCTCCTCATACTTAGTGGGAACTCCCAAAGGACCGACTACATCAAGGATAGCGTCGCCTTCATCAAGCGCTGCCAGCTGCTGAGTTGATCCTCCGATTGTCTGAAAAATAATTGTAATGGTGCCCTTTTCTCTGTCATAATCCGCAATTGTCAGAGGAATTCTTTCGCCCTTTTCATCGATTCTATAAATGATAAACTGACCAGCCTCAGCTTTTGCCGCAATATACGGTGCGTCAATTTCCATAAGAACTACCTGTTCGTTCAATTGTTTTCTTTTGACTATTTTATACACTTTTATCCCTCCCGAAGAATATCAGGGCACAGCCCTTCTATGCCACTGTTAGATATTATACAGCATATTAATCAAATTTTCAAGTCAATTCTGTTAAAAACGCTGTAATATACGATATTTACATGACTTTTTTATGCAATTATATATAAACAATCGCATATTCCATTGCTGAATATGCATATTAGTCTGTCAAAGCTTTTTTTATCAAAACTATTTCCTTATCAAGCCGTTCTGATAAGCTTTCTTCGGGAGAAAAAATATTAATGTAGTTGTAAAGCGCAACCCCTCCGTAATTTTCAAGCTTTTCTGAAGTTTTTATCTGATTGGAGATTATGCCTACATTTCGGGAAAACTCCTCTTCCTCGGCTATTTTATACGGAGCAAGGCCTATTACCAGCTTGGTGTTCCCTTGCTTTGCGATATCGCTCCATTCCTCCGCAGTTTTTTCAAAAGGCTTTGTTGGATTGTCATATCCGAAATAAATCTGCGGAACTATGTAATCAATATATCCGTCTTCACTGCACCACTTTTTAATGTCGGCATACATATAGCTGTAATTATTTTCAATATTCCCCTGAGGTGAAATTCCGAACAAAATATCCTGATTTACCGATTTTACAGTATCATATATTTCGCTTACCATTTTTGAACAGTTGTCTAACCTCCAGTCAGAAAGCGTCATAGACGCTCCGGCTTCAATATACGCTTCTGAATCAAAATACTCTTCTGTCGTGGGATAAAAATAATCGTCCATATGTATTCCGTCAATTTTATAGTTTCTGCACAGCTCCTCTGCTCCGCTGCATATAAGGCTTCTGACGTCTTCGACAGCAGGATTCAGCCAATAGTGTTCGTCGTCCTTCACCTTTACAAGATATTCGCTGTATTTCTCAGTATCATTATACCATTCGCTTAAAATACCACTGTCAAGCTTTGACAAATTCTCTTGTGTTTCGCATCTTAATGGGTTTATCCATGCGTGAAACGAAAGTCCGTTTTGATGCGCGCAATCAACCATTATTTCCAGCGGATCATAATCCGGCTTCTGTCTGGCATATCCGGTAATTCCTTTTGACCATGGATAATATGCAGATTCATAATAAGCGTCACCGAAGCTTCTTACATGAACATAGACCGTATTGCAGCCCAGTCCCTTTATATTCTCACAAGCCTGTGAAAAAGCGCTCTTAAATTCATCCTTAGCTTTTCCGGTGATCATAGGAGCAAGGTCGATATAAGAAATCCATACCGATTTCTGTTCGTCGTAATTCAAAGGAATATATTCGTTTGACGGAATATAACCGGTATTATATTCAATATGCATGTCCGATTGCAAAGCTGAGCTGAACTGCGGAACGGGAGAAACTCTTTGAATCTTAATTCCGGTATCCGGATCACTCGATTCCGAGCATGACGTCAGCGTCACAAATACGGCAGCAAAAACAATCAGCACTTTTTTCATATAAAATCCTCCGTTTTATGTACATAACAATTAAAAATCAATTTGTCTGATATAACAAGTATATTATAAACGGTGAAAATATATGAAAAATCGCTTTGGCGGTAAAACCAAAGCGATTGAAAATTTATGGTATAAGCCTGTTTATATCTCTTGGGAACATGGAAGTCTCCCTGATATTGTTTTTATTAAGCAGCTTCATAAGCAGCCTTTCAAGACCAATCCCCAAGCCGCCATGAGGAGGCAAACCATATTTGTGAGCTTCAAGGTAGCTCTTGAAATCCTCAGGATCAAGCCCTTGCGCTTTTAATTTAGCCACCTGCTCATCGTAGTCGTGGATTCTCTGTCCGCCCGAGGTTATTTCAAGGCCTCTGAACAGCAGATCGAATTTATACGCTTCTCTAGGATCTTCCCGCGAGTTCATTGCATAGAACGGCGGCTTAGAAGACGGAAAATGAGTAACGAAAATAAACTCGCTGTTGTATTTTTCATTGGCATATTCGCACAATCTGACCTCATCCTCCGGATCAAGATCAAATTTTTTGCCGTTACCCTCGCCGCCCCTCAGAAGCTCTATAGCGTCGCAGAACTTGATAGACGGTATCTCAGTTATTTCAGGAATATCGGCTTCAAGGATTTTAATTTCGTTCTGATAATTCGCCTTGATATATTCCATTATAGATTTAAGCATAGCCGTTTCCATTGCCATAACGTCATACATACTGTCAATATAGCCCATTTCAAAGTCAAGACCTATATATTCGTTTATATGACGGGAGGTAGCGTGCTTTTCCGCTCTGTATACCGGAGCTATCTCATATACCCTGTCGAAAAACGCAACCGCGGCTTGCTTATAGAACTGCGGAGACTGATTCAAAAACGCTGATTTCTGGAAATAATCAAGACGGAATATATTAGCGCCGCCCTCGGCGCCCTGCGCTACAATTTTAGGCGTATGGATTTCGGTAAAATCATTCTCATGCATAAACTTATGCATTCCGTGAACGATTCCCTCCTGAAGTTTGAAAATGGCTCTCTCATAAGGATTTCTGAGCGCAACGGTACGGTTATCAAGATTAACCTCGATAGTACAGTTAAGCCTGCCCTGTGAAATCTTAAGAGGATATTCAGCGGCAGAAGTTGAAATAAGCCTTATCTCTGAAAGCTCGATTTCAATACCGGCAAAATCTTTTGCATTCTCTTTGACTGTACCTTTGACCCACACAAAATATCCTTCGCGCAGACCTTCAATACTGTCCTTACATTTATCCGGGCTATATACAGTCTGAATAACGTTAAAAGCAGTTCTGACAACGACAAATGAAATGCTGCCCATTTTTCTGATTTTATGAACACAGGCCTCAAATTCGATTTCTTTACCTATATTCTTCTTTGCATATTCCAGAGAAAACTCCTTTTTAAGCTTATCGGTTCCTACCATCAAAAGCTTTCCGTCGCTCTGCGGCACATATTTTTTCGTGTTTTCATACTTAGTCAGCTTTGAAGTGTCGATAGTATTGTCTTCTTCCGTTTGCTCTGCAGGCTTATCGGACGGAGCAGCAACAGCATTTTTTAGCTTATTCTCCAAAGCTTCTTTTATCACCTTTGGAGTTGCGGCGCCTTTAAGAGCCCTGGTGCACTGACCCATAAGAAATCCGAAAACCTTGGTTTCACCGTTTACATACTGTTCCACCTGAGCAGAATTTGCAGCAAGGACATCATTGATTACCGACTCGACCTTCTCTGTATCAATAGTAATGATATAGCCGTTCTTTTCTGCAATATCACCGGGATCGCCTCCCTTTTCAACCATTTCTCTGAATACAGCCTTGGCGTCGTTCTTTGATACCTTTTCGGAATCAGCCATTTTAACAAGCTCCGCAAGCTGTCTGGGAGTAAAGGTGATATTGTCAATATCGATTTCACCAAGATTTATTCGCCTCATAAATTCTCCGAGTATAAACACGGCAATGCTCTTAGGATTATTATATGCCTTTACCGCTTCCTCAAAGAAATCAGAAATAATTTTTGACTGAATAAGAATATTGGCGTCAACTTCGGAAATTCCGTAGCCGATATATTTTTCAATACGCTGATTAGGCATTTCGGGCAGCTTTGCCTTGATTTCCTGAAGCTGCTGATCTGTAAGATTTACCTGCAGAATATCCGGCTCGGGGAAATATCTGTAGTCGTTGGCGTTTTCTTTTGTACGCATTGAGGTAGTCTTATCTCTGTTGGCATTGTAACGTCTTGTTTCCTGAACGACCTTTTTGCCGGCTTCAAGAAGCAAAGCCTGACGCTTTTCCTCATACTGAATAGCGCGTCCGACAGATTTTATAGAGTTGATATTCTTTATCTCCGCTCTTGTACCGAACTCAGTTGCATCCGGTCTCATAAGCGAAATATTAACATCGCATCTCAAAGAACCCTGCTCCATTTTACAGTCGCAAACGCCCGCATACTGTAAAAGAAGCGATATCTGCTCTACAAAGGCCATAGCTTCTTCGGCGGAAGAAATATCCGGCTCGGTTACGATTTCTATAAGCGGAATTCCACAGCGGTTGTAGTCTGCCATTGAAACGCCGTTAAAATCGTCATGTACAAGCTTTCCCGCATCCTCCTCAAGATGAATGTGATTGATTCTGATATTTTTCTTTACGCCGTTTACCTCGATCGGCACGCTTCCCGCTCCGACGATAGGATAATAAAGCTGCGAAATCTGATAAGCCTTAGGCAGATCAGGATAAAAATAATTTTTTCTGTCGAATGCAGAGAATTTATTGATTTCACAGTTAAGGGCATAGCCTGCTTTAACCGCATACTCAACCGCAGTCTGATTGATAACAGGCAGCGTTCCCGGCATACCTGTGCAGACCGGACAGCATCTCGAGTTCTGAGAGCCGCCGAACTCAGCGGAACAATTGCAGAATATTTTAGTTTTGGTAAGCAGCTCGGCGTGGATTTCAAGACCGATGACAGTTCTCCATTTTTCCATTGTCTTTTCCTCCTTTAAAGCTTAGGCATAACAGGCGTAAAGCCCTGCTCAAACGCATCGGATACCTGCAGAATCGTTGCCTCGTCAAATTTCTTACCGATTACAGACATACCGATAGGCATTCCGCCGGCGTTATAGCCGCATACGGTGGACACTGCAGGAAGCCCTGCGATATTAACTGTAACAGTACAAATATCAGCCTGATACATCTGAACTGGGTCCGAAGTCATTTCAGGAGTGTAAGCGACCGTAGGAGTCGTCGGAGTAAGAATTACATCGCATTTTTCAAAAATATCGGCATATTCCGCCCGGATCAGCTGACGCAGCGCCAGAGCCTTTCTGTAATAAGCATCATAATAGCCGCTTGAAAGCGCATAGTTACCCAGAAGTATTCTTCTCTTTACCTCGCTGCCGAATCCCTCTGACCTTGACTTGGTCACAAGCTCTTCATAACTGCCGGCGTTTGCCGTACGATGACCGTACTTGATTCCATCGTACCTTGAAAGATTGGAAGCCGCTTCGGCACAGGCAAGAAGATAATATGCAGGTACGGCATATTTCAGTGAAGGCATTTCACATTCGACGATCTCTGCGCCCATTGCCTTATATTCGTCTGCCGCTTTTAATACAGCAGTCTTTATCTCATCGTTTATACCGTCCCCAAAGAACTCTTTGGGAAGTGCGATCCTGATCCCCTTGATCGGCTGACCTATCTTCTCTGTAAAATCAGGCACGTCAACCTTTGCGCTGGTTCCGTCGTGAGGGTCGTAGCCGCATATTGCATTAAGAATCAAAGCACAATCATGACTGTCCTTTGCAATTGGTCCTATCTGGTCAAGGGAAGAGGCAAACGCTACCAATCCGTATCTGGACACACGGCTGTAGGTCGGTTTTATACCCGTAACACCGCAGAAAGCCGACGGCTGTCTTATTGAACCGCCGGTATCTGATCCCAGCGCCGCAGGAGCAAGTCCTCCGGCAACAGCAGCGGCAGAACCACCGGAAGATCCTCCCGGAACACAGTTAATGTCATAAGGATTTCTGGTTTTCGCAAATGCAGAAGTCTGGGTAGAACCTCCCATTGCAAACTCATCCATGGAAGTCTTTCCGAGCATAACTATATTCTGCGAATCCAGCTTTTCCATGACTGTAGCGTTATAGGTCGGGATAAAATTTTCAAGCATCCTGGAAGCGCAGGTCGTCTTAACGCCTTCGGTGCAGATATTATCCTTTATAGCCATGGGAATTCCCGTAAGAGGCGCTGCTTTGCCGTCGTCAATTATTTTCTGAGCCCGCTCAGCCTGTTTTACAGCAAGCTCTTCGGTAACGGTGATAAAGCTCAGGAGCTTTCCGTCGTATTTTTTTATATTTGAAATATATTCGTCTGCCAGCTCTCCGGCAGAAATTTTTCTTTCATCCAATGCTGTGCGCATATCTCGGATTTTCATTGAAGATACGTCCACTTTATAACTACTCCTTTACTTAATGATTATTCAACTACTTTCGGAACTACAAAGCAGTTATTAGAGTTAACCGCATTCTGAAGTACCTTTGCGGTTTCCATTGACGGAGCTGAAATATCTTCACGAAGATCGTTAAGATATGCGTTATGATTATCCTTCAAAGCGTCATAAGTAATATCAATTTCTTTGACAGTATCCATAAGATCAATAATATCAGTCATTTCATTTGCAGTCTTTTCAAGCTCTTCATCCGAAAACTCCAGCTTTCCAAGCTCGGCAAGATATTTTACCATATCCAGATCCATATTATTTCCCCGACCTTTCCGTATTTTCAAAAGCTTAATTTTGCTATACCAATAAAATATTATACTATATTCTGCCCTATTTTGCAAGTCTTTTTCACTAAATTCCGCAAAAATTATGTGTAGGATAGCGGAAAAGGCTGACCTGTGTTACAGTTAGGTTGCAAGACAAACATAAACAGGAGGTCAGCCTTTTCCGCTATGAATACTGTAACACAAATTACCCATCGCCATCAAGCAATTGTGGAATATTCTTTGAAAAACCTACATAACTTTCGATTTCCTGTTTAATAGAATAGGTAGAAAAATTCATATTTACATATTATAATAAACAAAAAATAGTTGGAGACGGAAAAATGCATTTCAAGACAGATCGATTATTTATAAGAAAACTTGTACCGGATGATTGGAAGTCCATGCAGAAACTTGCCATCGATTTTCTGCAATCCAAATATGCCGTATACGATATGCCCCTGCCTACCGGAGATGCGGAAATTATCGCACTGACCAAGCAGTTTGCTGAGACTCAGCTGTTCTATGCGGTTTTGTTCCAAGACGTGATGATCGGGTATATCTGTTTTCACGAAGATAACGGCAATTACGATTTGGGTTTTTGCTTTCATTCTGACTATCAAGGCAAGGGATATGCCTTAGAAAGCTGCCGCGCAATGATGGAGTACATGGTGAGAGAGCGTAACATAAAGGCATTTTCCGCCGGAACTGCGCTGAAAAACAAGCCTTCCTGTAAACTGCTCGAAAGACTCGGATTCACGCTCAAAGGAACCGAGCAGCTTTCTTTCCGGAAAGACGTGAACGGTAATGATATTACCTTTGAAGGAGGGATTTTTATAAAGCAGGCAGGAGATCTTCATGCTCCCACGCTTTCAGAATGATGGTAGAATAAAACAAATGATAAATGAAGATTGCGAAAATAATTATTTATGAAACGAGTTCCTGATGAAAAGTGCGCTCTATCTGTGGTATGCTTTGCGAAGCGTGCACATCATTTTCTATTGACAAACCTACATTTTCTCTAAATTCCGCAAAAATTCAAACTGAATATTTCAATTATTAAACAAGAAAATCCACAAACCAAAGTTTGTGGATTTTAAAAGTCATTTAAGATACTTATCCATAATATCGCAGAAATCAAAAGTTCCGAAATAATCTGCCGGAGTTTCCGCACGTCTTATCAGCTGAACAGATCCGTCCTCTTTCAGAAGAAGTTCAGCCGAACGCAGTTTTCCGTTATAGTTGTAACCCATTGAAAAACCGTGGGCGCCTGTATCGTGAATTACCAGAATATCGCCGATGTCAATCTCGGGCAACATTCTGTCAACAGCGAACTTGTCATTATTTTCGCAGAGTCCGCCGGTTACGTCATATTTATGATCGCAGGGCGCATTTTCCTTTCCCAGAACCGTTATATGATGATAAGAACCATACATCGCCGGTCTCATAAGATTGCAGGCACAGGCGTCAACGCCAATATACTCCTTATAGATATGCTTTTGATGAACGCACTTTGTAACGAGATGACCGTAGGGTGCCAGCATATATCTTCCAAGCTCAGTAAATATAGCAACATCCCCCATTCCTGCAGGCACAAGAATCTCGTCGAACGCCCTGTGAACTCCCTCTCCGATAGCAAAAATATCATTCTGAGGCTTGTCGGGCTCGTATGCAATACCTACGCCGCCGGAAAGATTTATAAACTTTATATCAGCTCCGGTCTTTTCTTTAAGCTCAACCGCAAGCTCAAAAAGAATTCTGGCAAGCTTTGGATAATATGCGTTTGAAACCGTATTTGAAGCAAGAAAAGCGTGGATTCCGAAATGCTTTACACCTCTTTCCTTAAGGATCTTAAATCCCTCAAACAGCTGATCTCTTGTAAAACCGTATTTCGCCTCTCCGGGATTATCCATGATCTGAGTTTCGATTTCAAAATGTCCTCCCGGATTAAAGCGGCAGCATACTGTTTCAGGAAGTCCGCAAAGCTTATCCAAAAATTCAATATGTGTAAAATCGTCAAGATTTATATATGCGCCAAGGTCTTTAGCCTTGAGCATATCAGCTTCCGGAGTAACGTTTGACGAAAACATTATGTCGCTTCCGCTGAAACCGCAGCACTCGCTCATCATCAACTCGGTAAGCGACGAACAGTCAACTCCACAGCCTTCCTCCTGCAGTATTTTCAAAATGAAAGGATTGGGAGTCGCTTTTACTGCAAAATACTCCTTGAATCCCTTGTTCCAGCTAAAGGCCTTATAAAGTTTTCTGGCATTTTCTCTGATACCCTTCTCATCATATATATGAAAAGGAGTCGGGTACTTTGAAATTATTTCTTCTGCTTGTTCCTTTGTTATAAATGGTGTTTTCATTATATATCAATCCTTCTGCAAATAATATATTTTATAAAAATACATATTTATCATACCATTTTAATACGGATTAGTCAAGTGAATTATCTGATTTTAAGAAATAAAATACACTTTATTGTCATTTTTCAATACAGCCACACCACTGTCACACCCATTTTAGTAAAAAAAGCACAAAGCACACAGCCG
>ERZ780218.270-NODE-270-length-53515-cov-7.618144_pt1 | contig 53515 bp, 41 predicted proteins | sample MGYA00510975_ERZ780218 | MGnify/ENA primary metagenome ERZ780218 (study PRJEB29588, sample SAMEA2152063) | human gut metagenome | biome: human gut; feature: human-associated habitat; material: faeces | place: Denmark | collected 2008/2010 ... | reverse complement strand
CTTTCTTCCCCTTTCGCTTCTATCCCGAATGGAAGGTGCGGTTTTGGCAAAGTTTCGGCAAAAATTTTCAAAAAAATTTTCCAACGGCACAATGAGCCGATGGAAAAAGAGAATATGGTAATTTAAGCAATACAAAGCGGTGTAGTTGAATACACCGTTTAGAACCGTAAAAGCTATATGATAAATAGCAGTGCTTCTATCAATTTGACTAAGGTCCGCTATCCGCATCGAACCAACAAACGCGGTCTTTTACTGGAAATTCCTTAATTTAGAGATTTGCTTCAAGAAATACAACTCCTTTCCAATGGTGAGTTACAGTACATCACAATACTGCCCTACATACCGATTTAAGTGAGCTGAAGTACACACTAAAATGGTAGTAGAGGTGATGAATGTGTATGTTGCGCTCGATCTTCTGGCAAAGGCTGTGAGAGAGGCCAGAGAGGAACGGGGTCTTTCTCAGCGAGAATTAGCCCGCAAGCTAAGCATGAATACAAGAACGATCATGGATTTGGAGATCTGTCGCAGCAATCCGAAGGGCGAAACTATTTTCCTTATTGCCCGTGAGCTGCACATCAGCTTGGATGCCATTGCACACGCTGGCACCTCTCGTCCGAATTCCGTCAGCGCCGATGTTCTGGAATTCTTCTCCGGAAAAGACGATGCTGAATCAAGGGACTATATCGACCTCTGTCGTCAGGTAGAGAAAATGAAGAAAAAGAAAGATCAGTAACGGAGAAGTGGGGGTTACACCCTGCTTCTTTTTTGCTCCAAAAGATAAAAAGGCGGCGGCAAAGGACATGGTGATCCTTTGCCGCCGTTCTTATTGCGGGGTTTGTGATTCGATTACAAATTACTTGCTCTGATAATTACGATAGAGGAATACCGCGATCTGTGCTCTTGTGCAGGTATTATCCGGACTGAACTTCCCGTTTCCGGTGCCGGTCGTAATACCGTTCTCCACGGCCCAAGCCACGGCCTGCGCGTAGTAGCTGCCAGCAGGAACATCAGCAAAGCTGACCTTATCCGTTGCGGCGGGCTGACCCATGGTGCGCCACAGCATGGTGACCATCTGGGCGCGGTTGATGGCGGCGTTGGGCTCCGTGCCGTCGGAAATGCCCTTATTCTTGGACCACAACTGCGCCTTTTCGTACCAAGTATTGCCGCCGTTCAGATCTGCGTCATTCTGCCGTGCCAAAATTGTCCACAGCTGGGCGCGGGTGGTGGAGGCGTTGGGGGCGTAGATGGAATCGTTCATGCCGTTCACCAGCCCACGGGCACTGACGAAGTCGATGGCGTCCTTGGCCCAGTGATTTCTCGTGTCGGCGAAATCCTTAGAATTATCAACGATCTTCACCGTCGCGCCGCCGTTGACCGTCAGCTGGATGCCGTCCTCGGTGGGCAGGGAGTTCTTGACGATCTCCTCGGTGCCGTCCGCGTGGACAAGAACCGCCACCGTGCCGGGTTTCACGTTGGAAACGGGGATCTCGACCTTGGTGTCGCCGGAATTCTTGGGCAGCTCCACCTTGACGGTGGGGGCGGTGTTGGAATCGCGGGTGGCCTTGACTTCCACGGGGGCCGTAACCGGCTCGCCGTTGCGCTTGGCGGTCTCGATGGCCTTGCTGCTGAGGGTGGTCTCCGCCGTGGTCTGGCCGTGCTTGTCGGTCTTCACCGTGCCGGTGGAGCCGTCAGCGGCCTTGGTCTCGGTAACGGAGCTGCCGTTGGGATTGGTTGTGGTCTTGGAAGTGCTGCCGTCCTTGGCGGTAGTGGTCTCCACCTTGGTGCCGTCCTTCTTGGTCTCCGTCTTGGTGACGGAGCCGTCGTTATTCTTGGTAGTTTCGGTCTTGACCGTGTCGCTGCTGGAGGTATCCCGGTCAGAGGAGGAACCGCCGCCACCGCCGGAACTGTTGCTCACACTGTACGGCGTGATGCTGCCGGTCAGTTCATTGTAATGCGCATCGTCATTGGGAATAAATACCCACTTGTAGGCCGTGTTCGCCGTCACAACCGTCTTATCGCCCTGTTCCCACTGAATTGCGCCCTCGGGCTGAATGGTGCCGACAGTCAGGTTTGCGTCTTTCAGCGTCTTGCCGGTGGTGGTGATCTTGGTGTAAGTGGGCGCGCCGGTGGGCGTGGCCTTAATGACCTTGATCGTCACATTGCCGGTGGTTTCCGCATAGACAGCCGTATCTGTCGGCGTAAACTTCCACTCTGCCTGATAATCGCCTACCGTCTCCATCTTTGTATTAGGCGAAATCCACTCAAACTTACCCTTGACCGTCTTTGTACTGTCCGTGGGGTCGGTCATCGTGCCGGAGAGGGTGATGGTGCTAAGCTGCTCGCCCCAAGCCAGCGTGGTTTTGCTCAGGGTGGGCGTACCGGTGGGGACAAGCTTGTTGGTCGCATTGACATTGACGGTCAGAGTGATGTCCGCATAGTTCGTGCTCTTGATTACCACGGTCACTGTACCCACAGAGCCGGTGGTTTTCACGTCATTTTTCTGAATCGGCAGAATCAGCTTGCCATCTTCCACCTTCGCGCCGCTGGTGTAGTAGCGGCCATCCAGTTTGATTTCGCTGATCTCATAGGTGGGTGCGCCGTACTCTTTGGGCGTTTCCAGCGTGGGCAGGGCGGGAAGCGTCACAGTGTAGGTCTTTTCGTAGCCGTTTACAATGGTCAGCGCGGTTTCCTTGGTGAAGCCAGGCGCAGCGGCCTTGGTGATGCTGCCAGTAGTAGTGACGTTGCTCTGCTCCAGGGCGTAATTCTTCGCGGCCTGCCCCATCAAGGTCACTGTGGCAGTGATGTTCTTGCCGCTGCCCACACCGGCATCGTCAAATCTGGCGGTCACGGTGTAGTCTGTGCCTCGGGTCAAGGTCATGTTGTCGAAGGTCACGCTGGAGATGTCCGCGTCTGTCGTGCCATCATAGGGCTTGGACGCAGCCGTTACCCCGGTGATCGTCAGCGGCTTCTTCCCAATGCTGACCGGCACGCTGGCGAGTGCGGTATCGTTGTGGTTTGCATCGCCAATCACCCGATACCACACGGTATACGTTCCGGCATCGGTGCCGGCAGGGATGTCCTGGCTGTATGTACCGTTCTCGGTCAGGCTGTACTGCATGGTGCCATAGTCCGCCACGCTGCCCGCGATAATCAGCGCCTGCTCCTGTCCGGTATAGGTCAGGTTTTCCTGCGCTGTGGGAGGAGTGATGAGGCTTGCGCTGATGTTGGCCCTTTGTACCGTCACAGCAATATCCCCGCTCATCTTCTTGTAGCCGTCGCAGGTGGCGGAAAAGCGGAAGGTATGCTTGCCTGCGGACAGCCTTTGCGTAGAAAGATCAAATTGATTGCTTGTTGTCGCACCGCCAACCGCTGTCTCTTTGCCGTCCTCCACCTTGTACCACTGGAAGTTCACAGCGCCAGTGCCCCTCACATTGACAAGCAGCGTCCCCGTACCGCCATAGGTCATGCTCATCTCGGTGGGATAGTTCATGCTCTGGATGGGGAGCTGCGCCACGGTGACATTGGACGCCGTTTTTCCGTTCAGCTCCGTCGTACTCAGCCAGCTTCCGTCGCTGTTCCGGAAGTCCCAGCCCTCCGGCAGCAGGTCGGCCAACGTCAGGCCGAGCTTGCTGTCGATTTCCAGCCGGCTGATTTTGCCGCCGCCCTTGGAATCTACAATCTTCGGCGCACCGGCAGACACCGTCCAGCCCTTGATGGTGCTGTGGCCGTTCAGGTCAATGGTGTACGCACAGTCAGATTTGAGAAACGAACCGAACTTCGGGTCGGAATTTTTCAGCAGTACGATGGTTTCGCCGTTCTTTACGTTGTCGACAGCTCCATTCCCCTCTGTGTTTAGGTTCCAATATCCCTGACTGCCGATTCTGGCGCCCAGCGCTCCATTGCAGTATTCGCAGGTCTCGCCGCACGCTTCCGTCAGCTGTTCATGCCGGCAGAAAGCCACGGTCACGTTTTCCAGCGGCGTTTTAGATGAAATCCTCTGGTCATACCGCACAAACGAGCCGTCCTGCTTTTTGAACGCCAAGGCATAATTATTACCATTATACAGCAGCGTCCCCGCCTTTTCTCTCGAACCTGTGATGGTTTCATACGTACCGCCGCGGAGCTTGACATCTGCCTTCTCCAAGACGGTCAGCGTCTGGACAGTTCCTGTAAAGTCCTCACCGACCATCAGCGTGCCGTCGCCCTCTACCCGAATCGCACCGGCGTTTCCGGCTTTCTCCGTTTCGTCTTCCTCTCTGAGTTCCAGCCACTTGCCGCTGGGCACCACGATTGCGCCCTTGCCACTGACGGTGTGGCCGTTCGGGTAGAAGAAGATGTTGTCTTGGATGAGCGTCACATCCTCCGACAGGGTATCGTCCGCCACCAAGGTCACACGATCAACGGACGATTTTGCAAGAGCATCGGCCAGATGCTTGTAATAGTTGCCCTTCGCCTTCACCGTGAACTGTGTGCCGCAGGTTTTGCACATGCCGTCCCCGCCGATTGTCCCGTGGGAGCAGGGAAGATGACAGACGGTGCATTTGCCGTCCTCCCAGGTGTGGTCAGTGTGTTCCCGTCCGCAGGCACATCTGCCCGCCTGCCAGTTGTGTTCTTTGTGGTCGGCCAGTACGTAAAAGCCGTCCTCTGTAATCAGCTCCTTTTTGCTAGCATCCGTAATCTGGCCGTCCTTTACCAGGGCTTTCCCCTCCGGGATTGCCGACAGCCAGGAGCCATCCGTTCTCTCCAAGGAGCGGAACGCCCCGCCTTGAAGTGAAACGGTGCCGGATTCCCAAATAAGTTTGGACGTGATAGAGCCGCTGAGAACAGTGACCGTTCCGTCGAGGCACCAGACTGCATTGCCGTCGCTGCTGGTGCTGCTGATAACGCCGCCGACCTTGCTGTCCTGAATGGTCAGGCTGCCGCCGTTGACAATCATGGTATTGGAATCTTCGCTCGTCAGCGTATGGCCGTTCAAGTCCAGGGTAAACGTGCCGCTGTTGACGAAGACCTGTGTCACAAGGTTCACGTTGTTCAGCAGGGTCAGCGTCCCGCCCTGCGTCTTTTGTGCGGCGGTCAGGGCTTCTTCAAAGGTTCTGTAAGGGGTCTCGGTTCCGTCCACCGTCAGCGAAACCGAAGCGTTCGCGGTCTTTTCGGAGACGACCTTGACGTTGGTCAGAGCAGCTGCCTGTGATGTAGAGACCTCCACGCCGGTGCCCCGGTTGACAAAGGTATAACCGTCCGCTAACAGGTCTGCGGGCGCAATGGTACTGCCGCTCTTGTAACGCGTCACCGTGTCAAAGGTGCCGCCGGACAGGGTCACTCGCTTGGAGTCCCCGTTGACGCGAAGGTCATGGAACGCACCGCCGGTGATAACCGTTGTGCCGCCAGTGCCTCCGATTTGAACATATCCGGTTTCAAACACCCCGCCGTTAATCGTCAGCGTGCCGCAGGCAGCCTCTTGACCGAAAACCAGTGCTTGTCCTTTCTCGTTCTGTGTGGCAAGGGTGCCGCTCTCGATGGTGACATCTCCGCCATCGGCCCACAGTGGCGACCAGCCGGCAGTAGCTTGGATTTTTCCGCCTGTGCCGGAATCCTTGACGGTCAAGGACGTGCTGGTTTTGCTCAGATACAGCTGTCCCGTCAGCGTGCAGCTGTTCAAATCCAGCGTGTAATTGCCGGAAATATCGAATCGTTTACTCGTATCCGGTGTTATGCAATTCGCCAGCAGGGTCAGCGTGCCGCCGTCGGACTGCTTCACTGCGGCAAAGGCGTCCGTAATGTTGGCTTAGTTCACATTCCCCACCTGTGCCACGGCGTTCTCCGCCGGGACTTCCGCCGCCTGGGGCGCCGCCTCCGACTGAACCGCAGGCGGTTCGTCTGCGGCGGGCGGTTCGTCCTGGGAAGGTTCCTCCGGCTGGTTGGGGGTTTCCGTGTTCTCCCCTTGGTCCGGAGTCTTCGGCTCCTGGGGGACGGGGGTGGGTTCGGTCAGTTGGGTGCTCGGCTCGGTGGTGTTCTCCTCCGCCAGCGCCGCCGTGGGCAGCAGCGTCAGGCAGAGCGCCAGTGCCATGAACAGGCTCAATACTCGTTTCTTCATATGATCCTCCTCCGGAATATGTGTATACCTCTATATGAAACCCGCTCTGTGCGGGCATTGTTTTATTGGTCCTCGGAAATGAGCCACAGCTTTTTCGCGGCTGTCCTGGCCTCGCTGCGGCGGTTCACACCCAGCTTACTGAGCACACTGCTCACATGGCTCTTGACCGTGGAGACCCGGATGCTCAGGATCTCCCCAATCTCCGCGTTGCTCTTGTCCGCGCAGATCAGCCGCAGCACCTGCATCTCCGCTGCCGTCAGTGCCTCACTCATGGAAAGCCTTGGCTGCAAAAAACGGGGATATATGGCGGCCTGTGCCCGCACATCCGCCATCAGCCGTTTGTGCCATTTCGCGTTTCCCGACCATTCCAGCGCGTCCAGCAGCGGCAGCACCGCCGCGCCGTAAACGCTGACGGTGCGGATGAAGCGGTATTCCTCCGCCAGCGCCAGTGCCGCTGTCAGCGGCTCGCGCCACGCCTCATCCCTTTTCTGGTACAGGGCGATGGCGGTCAGCACCTTCAGGTGTATGGTATCGATGTAGCGCATACAGGCGGTGCAGTATGGCTCCATGGGCGTAAGCGTCAGCAGGGCGCTGTCCGGCTTGCCGTTGGCAAGCTCCACCATGGCCTGTGTGAAATACTGATAGCGCTTGAGAATATTGATGTGCATCGGCTCCCGCGGCGCCTTGACGCGGTACCATACGTCGGCCTCGTCCAGATCGCCGGTGTGCAGCGCGATACGGCAGAGCATGGCGTCCATGTTGGGAAGAAACCGCGTCAGCTCCCGCTCCTCGAATTGCCTGTGCAGGTCGGCGACGGTCTTTCGCGCGTCCGCGCTCTGCCCGCCTGCCAGCAGGCTTCGCACCAGCAGACCGTTGGCGGCAAACTCGATGTCCGGTGTGCCGCCGCGACGGATGTCGTTCATGCGCTGCACAAGGGGGAGCATCCGCGGCGAAATGTCCTCGCCCTTTTCAAACTTGCTCTCCGCGATGGCGCAGTCCGCAAGACCCACGCCGTCCCGCCCGAGAACGGCCTCCACCGGGATACGCATGGTGCGGTAGAGCAGGTCGTCCTTTTTGCTCCACAGGGAAAAGTCCTTGCCGCCGTTCTTATTGTGGGGTCAGTATACGGTTACTTGCTCTGATAGCTACGATAGAGGAAAGTAGCAATCTGAGCGCGGGTGCAGGTGGAGTTGGGGTCGAAACGACCGCCGCCAACACCGGCGGTGATGCCGCCTTCCACGGCCCAGGACACGGCGTTTGCGTAGTAGCTGTCAGCGGGGACGTCGGTGAAGTTCGCCGTACCGCCCGCCGTGGGCTGGCCTGCGGCCCGCCACAGCATGGTGACCATCTGTGCGCGGTCGATGGTGCCGTTGGGGTTCGCGCCGTCGGAAACGCCCTTGTCCTTGGACCACAACTGCGCCTTTTCGTACCAAGTATTGCCGCCGTTCAGATCTGCGTCATTCTGCCGTGCCAAAATTGTCCACAGCTGGGCGCGGGTGGTGGAGGCGTTGGGGGCGTAGATGGAATCGTTCATGCCGTTCACCAGCCCACGGGCACTGACGAAGTCGATGGCGTCCTTGGCCCAGTGATTTCTCGTGTCGGCGAAATCCTTAGAATTATCAACGATCTTCACCGTCGCGCCGCCGTTGACCGTCAGCTGGATGCCGTCCTCGGTGGGCAGGGAGTTCTTGACGATCTCCTCGGTGCCGTCAGGATGGACGAGGACTGCCACCGTGCCGGGTTTCACGTTGGAAACGGGAATTTCCACCTTGGTTTCGCCCGCGCCCTTGGGCAGTTCCACCTTGACGGTGGGGGCGGTGTCGGAGTTGCGGGTGGCCTCCACCTCAATGGGAGCCTTCACCGGCTCGCCGTTCTTCTTGGCGTCCTCAACGGCCTTGGCGCTGACCTTGGTTTCCGCCGCCGTCTTACTTTCGCCGTTCTCGATGGTGGTGACGGTCATTCCGGTGGAGCCGTTGGCCGTGGTGGTTTTGGTGGTCTCCGTACCGGAGGTCACGCCGTTTTTGTCGGTTTTGGTTTCCGACTTCGTTTCAGACTTCGTCCCGTCCTTGGAGGTGATGGTCTCGGTCTTGCTTTCCGTTACCGTGCCGTCCTTCTTGGTCTCGATCCGGGTCTCGCTTTCGACCTTCGAGCCGTCCTTGTTGGTCACGGTCTCAGACTTTGTTTCGGCTTTCGTTCCGTCCGGTTTCGTCTCCGTTTTTGTCGCAGTTTTGGTCACGGAGCCGTCCTTTTTGGTCTCGGTCTTGACGGTGGTGCCGTCGGCCCTGGTCTCAGTTTTGACGGTGGTGCCGTCGGGCTTGGTGGTGGTCTCGGTCTTTCCGGTGCTGCCGGAATTGTCACGGTCAGAGGAGGAACTGCCGCCACCGCCGGAGGAAGAACCGCCGCCGGTGGGGATGGTCTTGTTCGTCGCGCTGACATGGATCTTCAAAGCAAAATCTTTAATATTTGTGGAGCTTACCGTCACGGCGATCTCACCGATGCTGCCCTCTTTCTTCTCAGCCGCGGCTTGGATCGGCAAAATCAGCTTGCCGCCTTCAATTTTAGCTGTACCTTCCTTATAATAACCATCGGCACTAAAGCTGATTGCATCCGTACCCAGCGCATACGTCACATTGCCATATTTCATGGGGTCGGTCAGCTTCGGCAGCAGCGCGGCCAGATCAACCGTATAGGTATCCGCATGATCGTTGATGACCTTCAGCGTGACCTCTTTGTCGAAGTCGGGCATGGTGGCCTTTTCGATGTTGAAGGTCGTTCCCCCCGTCGGGTAGGCCTCCGTCGGCGTGAAATTCGTATAGGTCAAGGTCTTGTCAGTGGTCGTGATTCCCTTGACGTTGACAATCTCGGTCGGGTAAAAGACGAAGTTGTCGTTTTTCAGCGTGATCGTCTGGTTGATGGGCTTATTCTCGCCCGCGTCAGCGGAGACAAACTCTGCGGCGGTCACTTCGTAATCGCCCGATTTCAACGTAACGTTCTGATCAGTGCCCTCCCTGCCGAAGAACTTGGCAAGCCATGTATACGATCCCGGCAGGGTGGTGGTACCGTCGTAGGTTTTTGTGTACATTTGGCTGCCCTGGAATTCCGGCCTCCACAGCTGGTACGGAACGACCTCCCAGGGGATGGCTTTAGAGCCTTTGAAGTTCGCACAGGAATCCTTGGCCGTGATGGTCAGCGTGTATTTGCCAACCCGAGTCGCAGTGGCACCTTCGTAGGTGTAGTCATTCTCTTTCAGCGGATACGTCTCACCATTCGCTGTCACTTTGACCCCGCTTAAAGAGCTGAGCGCAGCAGTCTCAGAAGCATAGGGATAGAATCTGAACTTTCCGTCCGCGTGCCACGGGTTGATCGTGACCGTGGCATTTGCGAGGTCGATTTTTTCGACGGTGATGGTGATGGTGATGTCGGCGCTCTTGGAATAGCCGTCCGCCGTGAAGGTGACGCAGTAGCTGTGCTTTCCCACAGAAAGATCGGCGGGCAGATTATACTCCGTACCCTTTGCCCCATCGATCAGCTGGAGTGTACCACCGATTGTATACCATTGGCACGAAAGCTCGCCTGCGCCCGGTTTAACGTCGCAGCTTGCGGACAGATTGATGCCGTTTGTTGTGCCATAGGGTATGGACGTTGAGGCATCTGTACCATCTGCGTTCAGGGCAGTCAGTGTGACACTCGTAATGGGCGCCTGCTGCACAGTGACATTGCCCACCGTCTGCTCCGTCTCACCGTACCACGCGCCGGTTCCAGCATTCCGGAGGGCATAACCCTCCTCCAACAGGTCGCCGATGGTCAGACCATTATCAACTCTCAGCCATTCGGCGATTTTGCCCGTTCCTCCGGCGGAATCCTTGAGGGTGATTTTGCACCTCACGGTCAGGGCATAGATTTTGTGCCCGTTCAGATCGAAGGTGATCGCCTCGTCGATGATCACCGTAACGTCGCCTGTCACATCTTTCAGCAACGTCAGCGTATCGCCCGCTTTGGCGGCGGCGAGGGCGGCGGAGAGGCCGGCATACTGCGTGGTCGTGCCGCCGCTGGTGACCTCCGCCACTGCGTTTTCCACGGTGCTGTCCCCGTCGTTCTGAGCGGCAATGCCATTTTCCGCCGCCTGTTCCAATATGGCGGGCGATTCCGCAGCCGGAGCTTTCTCCTGCTGCTCCTCCTGCACGATGGTGCCGCCCTCCGGCGCGTCCGCTTCCGCCGCCCATGCGGGGGCGGGCAGAAGCGTCAGGCACAGAGCCAGCGCCATGAACATACTCAATACTCGTTTTTTCATGTCCTTCCTCCTTGAGATCAGTTTGCATTTATGTCGAATCCGGCGTCCGCCGGACGGTGTTTTTATAACTCTTCCGGTACCAGATGCAACTTTTTCGCGGCGGTCTTGGCCTCCGCCCGGCGCTTCACGTCCAGCTTGTCGAGGATGTGGCTGACGTGGGTTTTCACCGTGGGCAGCTTCACGTCCATGATCCGGGCAATCTCGGCGTTGGACTTGTCCGCGCAGAGCAGATGGAGAATTTGCAGCTCCGTGGGCGTCAGCTCCTCACCGGGGGCAAGGCGGGGTTCGAGGAAATGCGGGTAGAACGCCGCCTGCGTCCGCACCGCCGCCATCAGCCGCTTGCGCCATGCTTTGTTGCCGTCCCAGTCCAGTGCCTCCAGCAGCGGCAGTACCGCCGTGCCGTATACGCTGACGGTGCGGATGAAGCGGTACTCCGCCGCCGCGTCCAGCGCCGCCGTCAATCGCTCGCGCCACCGCTCGTCCTTCTTGCGGTACAGGGCAATGGCAGTCAGGACATTCAGGTGAATGCCGTCGATGATGCGGGCGCAGTTTTGGACATACGGCTCCAGAGGGACAAGCGTCAGCTGCGCCGCGTCCGGTCTGCCGTCCTCCAGCTCCACCATGGCCTGGGTGAGATACTGGTAGCGCCGCATGACGTTCAGGTGTGTGGGTTCGCGCGGGGCTTTTTCCCGATACCACGCGTCCGCCGCGTCAAGGTCGCCGGTGTGCATGTCAATACGGCAGAGCATGGCGTCCATATTGGGCAGAAAGCGTGTCAAACCGCGCTCGGCAAAGCATTCACGGAGCACCTCGATGGTGCGCCGCGCGTCGGCGGGCTGTCCGTTTGCCAGCTGGCTGCGGGCAAGCAGACCGCTGATGGCGAACTCCATGTCCGGCGCGCCGCGGTTGCGCACCTCGTTCAGCTGCGGGAGAAGGGACAGCATCCGACCGGCGACGTCCTCGCCCTTTTCAAACTTACTCTCGGCGATGGCGCAGTCCGCAAGGCCCACGCCGTCCCGCCCCAGCACCGCCTCCACGGGGATGCGGAGGGTCTTGTAGAGCAGATCGTCCTTTTTGCTCCACGGGGAGAAGTCCTTGCCGCCGTTCATAATGCTGGGCAGCGCGCTCGTGACGGAAAAGGACGGCAGCGCCACCTCTTTGTTCGTCAGCAGCCGGAACACGGCGGGGATGGTTTCCGTCAAGCCGTTCACGCCCCGCTGGGGGAGAGAAATGTCCAGCCATGCAAGGCGGCTGCGAGCCTGCTTTCCGGCGGCGTCCTGCCTGCCGCAGTGTTCGGCAAATGCTTGCAGCTCGCCGTACCAGCGCTCGGAGCCTTCGTAATCCATGGCCAGTGCGCAGAGCATGCTCATGCCCTGCATCAGAGAGGAAGAGGCGAGAATTTCCGCCTCCGGCAGACTGCGGTAGTATTTTTCCATCTCGGCATAGTGCCCCATGCCGGGGTGGAGTTCTGCATTGCGCACCAGCAGCTCGGAGACCTTGGAATGGTCGCCGCCGCTGGTGTAGCATTCCAGGGCGTGGGCGTAGTCCTCCTTCAGCTCGTAGTACAGCCCGCCCCGGCTGAAGAGCGCTTTGCGCTTTTCCTCGGTATACTCCCGTTCCATCTCCCAGAGGAGAAAAGCTCGGAAACCCGACCAGAAGTGGAAGCGCTGGCAGTCGTCGTAGCGCAGCATAGTGGTGTATCGAAGAAGCCAGTCCAGCCGTTCGCCGGCACGGGGATCGCCGCTGACCATCCGTGCCATTTCCAAGTCAAAACTTTCAAAGGGGGCCAGCTCCAACAGGAAGCGCCGCACCGGCAGGTCAAAGCGCCGGTAGATGGCGGTTTCAAAGTAGAGAAACACCTCCCGGAATACCCGCGCCACCAGCTCCGGCGTCCACGGCTTGCCCGGAGACATACACCGGGCGGTGATGGCTACGCCCAGTGGGTATCCGATGGATTCTTTCAGTATCCCGTCGATCTCACTGTCTGCCGCCTCCACGCCGTACAGCAGGAGCAGCCGCCGCACATCGTCCGCGTCAAAAAGCAGGTCGTCGGCCTCCAGCACCGTCATCAGCCCCGTGTATTGAAAGGCCATGAGGCTCCCCGGCGGCGTGCCGCGGGAGAGCAGGACGAAGCGGCGCTCGGGGCAGGCACGGATCAGTTCGCACAGGGCATTCCAGTCCTGCTCCTCCTGCATATCCTGCAAATCGTCCAGCAGTAAGATTTGCCAGTCAGCCTCCGCAGAGGGCAGTTTGAAGCCGGCACTGTCCGCCGGCAGGCGCAATACCTCCCGGCTGGACAGTAGCGCCTCCGCCACCGCCGTTTTTCCAAAGCCGCAGGGTGCGCTGAAAAAGAGCACGCGCCCCTGCCGCAGAAAACGGTCAAACTGCTTCTCAACGGACGGTTTTACGATGATGTTGTCCTGCAAGCGTGTCCCTCCCTTGCACCAGAGTGGAATTGTCCCGTAGGGGAACCCTACGGGACAAGGGGGCATGCCCCCTTGTCAATACCTCTTTCGACACGATTTATAATCATTTAAGTTTATTATACTACCCCTGACGGAAATGTAAATCGTTCCAAAGTATGAGACCGGTGATTTTGGTTGCGGGACAGTCTATCCGGGGGCCTTTTCAGTGGGCACATTCAGCCATTTTGTTTTCAGAGTTTCGGGATGAATCAGCATGACCGGTCTGCCCAGTGCAAGCGCATAGGACACAGCCTTATCCTCGGCGCTCCCATCCGCAAGGTCGGGGGCATAGACGGCCAGCACCACGCCCGATTGTTTGATGATCCGCTGATAGGCCAAAAGCTGGGCGTCAGGCTGCTTATGGAAGTCGATGCAGTCCAGTTCCGTGCATCCCGCGAGCATATTGAAGTAGCGCTCCCGAAGCTGCGGCGTCCATTTGGTAGCCTGCTCCTCATGGGGTATGACGCAGACCAGCCGAAGGAATTTATCCTTCTCCCGCAGAATATTGATGATCTCTGCAGCGTACAGCCCCACGCCGGGGTCGCAGGCCACCTGAAACTCCGTGACACCGCGCTGGCGCAGTTCCATGATCCGCTGCGCCATCTCCAGCTTCATGCGGCGGCAGCCGTCGTCCTCCTCGTCAAAGCCCCACGGGAACCGCAGGGGATGCTGACCGATCACCGCACAGCGAACATTCTTTTTCATCATTCCACCGCCTCTTATTGTAGTCTATTGGCTTACAATTAGTATTCTAACAGCCGCTATTTTTCGCGTCAACGAGAATGTAAGCTATAAGCATACAAAATAAATGCTGATAGCACACAATCGGAGGCGAAACCATGGATAAGAAGCTGCTCGGAAAGCGAATCAATACGGCACGCAAGGAACGGGGGTGGACGAGTGAGCGTCTGTCCGAGGCGTGCAATATCAACTCGACCTATCTTCGGCAAATTGAAGCAGGAACGAAGGTTCCCAGTCTGCAAGTGTTCGTTTTGCTGTGCGAAGCGCTCAGGGTATCTCCGACCTATCTTTTGGCGGAGGTCTTACCCAGCATGGAATTTTCGGATATGGATGTACTTTTGGAGTTGTGGCAGACAGCCACACCCAAGCAAATCGCCATGATGTCCTCCATGATCCGCAGCGCCTTAGAAGCATCGAAAGATTAACAGGAATGCGTCTCGCAGGAGGCGCATTTTTTCTCACCGTTGATTGCTATTGTCGAATTAAATACTACGATAATAACTATTAAAATGCAACGATTTTTCACAGTATAATATACGAAAAATCGTTGGCGGTGAGAAAATGACAGATATTCTTGGAATTATCAAAACGCAGCGCGAAGTGCGGGGCTGGTCTGAGTACCAGCTTGCTGAACGTTCCGGCTTGCCGCAATCCACGATTTCTTCATGGTATAAGAAAGACATGACACCGTCATTTGCATCGTTGGAGAAGATATGCGACGCCTTTGGCATCACACTTTCGCAATTCTTTGCAGACGGAGAAGAAAGCGTTGTCCTGACACCTTCGCAGCGTAAAATGTTGGATAAATGGAACTGCCTCACAGAAGCACAGCACAACTCGCTACTGATCCTCATGGATTCCATGTAAAACTACTTCTATAGCGACAGCCGGGAGCTTCCGGCTGCCGCTGTTTCTTTTGAGTAAAAAAAGGAAAGCGCGTCCACCCGCGCAAACGCACAGGCAGACGCGCCTTATCGCAGTACAAAAAGCCCCTGCGCCATCTATTCAAAAAAAAGAGGGCGCAGGGGCTTACTGTATGCTATGCTGTTTTATCGTATGGCGTCTTTGAGCGCCTTGCCGGGCTTGAACACCGGCACTTTGCAGGCGGGATAGGTCATGGACTCGCCGGTACGGGGATTGCGGCCCACGCGGGCAGGGCGCTCCTTGACCTCGAAGCTGCCAAAGCCCACCATCTGCACCTTGTCTCCGCTCTTCATGGCAGTCTCCACCGCGCCGGTAAAGGCTGCGAGGGCCGCCTCGCAGTCCTTCTTCGTCAGGCCGCTGACTTCCGACATGGCGGCGATCAGTTCAGTTTTGTTCATGGAAATCGCTCTCCTTCTCATTTGTAGTATGACCGCATTATAACGGAGGGAGTCGGAAACTGTCAACTGCGGCCTGCTTCGGCGTAGTATTGCGGTTGTCCGATAGAGGTAAAGCCCTCCAGCCCGGTAATGACCACGTTGTTATATCCGCTGGCGCAGTGAATGATCAGCAGCTCTCCGTTGGCATCTTTGCCGCCAACGATGCCCACATGGGAATTATCCGGATAGAACACTAAGTCACCGGGCTGTGCGTCCGCCCACGAAATATTGGTACAATAGCTGTGCTGCATGGTGGCTCCTCCGCCGTGGCCGATGACATAGCTGCCGCCGGACTGATTGTAGAAAACCCAATCCACAAAACCGCTGCAATCCAGCCCGTAGGGGCGGTAGGTCCCCGTGGTGGAGCTGCCTGCCGCTGTGACCTGCCGCAGCTCGCCCCACCGGACGTCCCAGCCGATCACAAGGGATTTTCCTCCCCAAAAATAATTCACCTTGCCGACAAGAGAACAGGCGGTGCGTACCACCGCCTCGCGCTCCGGCGACAGATATTCCGGCAGATCGCGGAGCAGCGCCGCCGTATCCCCGCTGACGGAGTACACATCCTCGATCAGCTCCCGCAGGAGGTCCCGCTGCTCCAGCAGTTCGTCCAGTGCCGCGATCTGGTTACGGTTGAAATGATACTCAGTTTTCATCTCCTCTGCCGTTTTTGCGGTGATGGTGATATAGAGATTTCGCTCCGTCCAGCCATCGTCGTCACCGCTGCCGGGGTGGTCAATGACCTCAATGCGGTGTGCAATGGTGGTCATGTCCCAAAAGACTGCTTTCAGGCGGGCAATGCGGTCGGCATCCATGGTGGCCACGTCCGCGGCGTCCGCATCGTTACTGCCTGCTACCTTCACCGCGAACACCGCCAGCACCTCGATCCAATCGGCAGGCTGGCCGGTCACGGAGATGGAATCATAATCATCTGCCGTTTGCAGGGTTTCCAGCCGCTCATTGAACTCATAGTTGACCTGCGCCACCGCAGCAGAGATCGGCACGACGCCCGCCTCCCGGCTCTCGTTGGAAAAGAGGATGCCGAAGGGTGATGCCACGATTGCCGCCACAAGGATCACCGTCAGTATCAGCACCAGCACCACCGCACCGCCGCCTGCCGACAGGATCGAGCTGACCGCAGACGCCACTCCTTTTCCGATTTCTTTCACTGCCTGAACTGCCACGCTGCCCAGCTTTTTGGAAGCCCTTCCGCCGCTCTGCGCGGATTCCTGAAGCATCTTCCGCTGCGCCTTTCTCTGCGCCGCCGCCCTTGCGCGGCGCGTGATGATTGCATTGTTCGGCGCTGCGTGGTCAGTTGGTCGAACACGCATGGTGCGCGTGGCCTTGGTCATGGCCTGTCCGCTCTTGGGGGCAGGACTGCCCTTGGCCGATGCCCTCGAATTGCCTTTCTGCGGAGTGGTCATTGTGCCTCCACGGTCGGACCGTGGAGGCATAAAAGGGCTTTCTGTTATTCTTTTTTCGGCAAGGTTCCGCCGATAGGCGGCTTTTGCGTCCTGTATGGCTTTCTGCCGCCCACGCTCCTGCGGGGCGGCATTTGCACTTTTTGTACCTCCGCGATTTTGCGGAGAAATGGTCTGGTTTCCGACTTCATTTCGTGCAGCGGTTTGTACCGGAGAAAAGGCATATTCCATCGGCGTGTCGATGAAAACATTTTCCGCACCAATCCCCATATCTGCCACTCTGTACTCCCTCGCCGCATTTTCTTTGCCCTGCCGCAGCTTTCCTCGGTAGTGCTTTATCATACGCCGCGAGGCATCCGCCGCCCCAGCCGCACCCCTGCGCATAGTTTTCTCCACGCGGTCGGTAGCATAGCGCACGGGGTCGCGGCTTTCCGGCTCTTTCTCTTTCTGCCGCTTATCCATGTGCTTTTTCAGAATGGATTCCGCGTCCTTGGGTGCGGAGTTCTTCAGCTTTGCCTTTGGCGTATCCATGCCGGGTTTGATCTTCAAGTCCCGCATGGCGTCAGTCCTCACCGGGGCGTGTTGACATTAGGCGGTACAGTTCTGTATTTTTGGGCAGCTCATTGGCGAAAGGCACGATGGCCCCGCCTACCTTGATGAGCCCGTGGCCAGCAGGGGCATTGTCCACATAGCTCATTTGCGTATCCGATGCACCCAGCAGGCGGGCAAGCTGCTCCCGGTCGGTGGTAGCCTGATTGAGCATCAGCAGGAACTCGGAGTTTGCGAACATCATCCGCGCCGTATTGGATAGCAGACATTCCTCCACATTCTGTGTGATGCCGGTGAGCGTCGCGCCATATTTACGGAAGCGCTTCCAGCACTTGTAGAGAAATTCGCTGCTGTAATTGGTAATACTGTGTCCGCTGCCGCTCCCGTTAGCGAAAAACAGATAGATCTCGTCGATGTAGACATGGGTGTATTTTCCCTCTCTGCGGTTCTGGATAACGCGGTTGTAAATGGCGTCCAGCATCACCAGCAGGCCCACCGATTTCAGATTTTCACCCAGGTCCTGAATGTCAAAGCAGAGAATGCGGCTTTTTGTGTTGATATTGGTCTGGTGGGAAAATACATTCAAACTACCCACTGTGAACAGCTCCAGTGCCAGCGCGATCCGGTGCGCCTCCGGGTTGACCTGCTTCATCAGGTCGTCATAGAGGTCCTTCAGCGTGGGCGGCTGTCCCTGATAACTTTTCAAATATTCCCGATAGATGTTTCCCACGCTGCGGTCAATGATAGACTTCTCCTGCGGCTCGATCTTATCCGCGCCCATAAGCTGCTCGTAGAGCGACATGATAAACTCAGACTTCATCACCAACGGCTCCCTGCCGTCGCCATACCCCTCGGACAAATCCAGCGCATTGATGTGGCAGCCATTTGGATCAGAGGCGGAGATGGTGATGACCTCGCCGCCCAATGCCCGCACCAACTCGCCATATTCACGCTCCGGGTCCACGATGATAATATCATGGTCGGTGGAGAGCGCCAGCGCGGAGACCTCCTGCTTTGCCGCCATTGACTTACCAGAGCCGGACACGCCGGTAATAAAACCGTTGCCGTTGAGCAGATTTCCGCGGTTGCAGACGATGAGGTTATGCGATACGGCGTTGACGCCGTAGTAAATACCGCCCGCGTCCTGGATCTCCTGCGATTTGAACGGCATAAGAACGGCGGTACATTCCGTGGTCAGTGTGCGGGTAGCGTCAATGCGCTTGAGGCCGAGGGGCAGCACCGTGTTCAGCGCGTCCTCCTGCTGGTAGCGCAGAATGTTAAATTGACAGCCCCGCGCCCGCCCAATGGCTTGCAGAGCCTCGGTGTCCTGATCGAGCTGTTCAAGGTTATCTGCCAGGTGCGTCAGCGTTACCAAAGCCAGCATCATGCGCTGGTCGCGGCTCATGAGGTCGTCCATAAACTCCTTCGTTTCGCTCCGCATCTGCTCCAAGTCATAGGGGATATTGGCGGTAAAATTGTTGTTCTGATTCTGCCGCTGCTGCCAGCGGGTAATATCCGATTCCACGGACATAATGCGCTTGCGAATATCGCTCACTGCTTCGTCCATCGCCACAGGAATAATGTCAATGGAAAGCATCATATTCCGGGGATAGTCCATCAACTCCGTGATCATCTCGTCGGAAATAAAGCTGGCATATTCCCGCAGGAACAGGGTACGGCCCACATGATCGCCCAACTCGTAGTGATTTTTCTGAAAGGAGATACAGTCCGGGGCAATGCTGTCCCGGAAGTCATGCCCTTTGCGTATGGTGTCCTCCAAATCGAAGCGGAATAGCTGTTCCTCGCCGGGACGATAGAAGTCATGCAGAAGCCGCAGGCGGTCATTGACCGTGATCTCCCGGACACTGGATGACATACGGGAAAGTCCCGTGGTAAGGTCAGTCCCAACACGGGAGAAGAACGCGCGGGCCTCCTCCACGCTTTTCTTCTCCGCCGAAACGGTGATGTACTTCTCCTGAATGAGGTTGTTGCTCTCCGCCGCCTTGCCCAAAACAAGCGCGTTATACTCGTTCCGATAGAGGTCACGGCGGTCGCCCTGCATGGGCATGAGCAGCGTCCGCCCGAAGTCCTTTTGATTGAGTTGACGGTTAAAGAGCGTGATCTTTGCCGTGGCTCCGATGGGCAGCGAGTTCAGGAAGGAGCAGTAGGTCATAAAGAGTTCCCGCTGCTTTTCCGGGGAGGCCACGGCATAATTGACATCAAAAAAGCGCCAAGTTTTTGAAAACTTGCCGCTTACCTGAAACACGCCGTCTTGATAAATGCGTTTGATGGGAATGGATTTCTGGACGCTGTGGGGAACGGAAAAGGCGTCCCGTTCTGCGCTGCGCCGATGCTTGAAAAAGATCAATGTTTCTTCACCTCGTGTTTCATCGCTTCTTCATAGTAGTTTTCCGCTTTCCAGACACGCTTGCCTGCCATGATGACCTCTGATTTCAGCCATGCCCACAAAAATCGCTCCAGCGTGAGGCCGTTGTACTGAAAAAAGCCCGCAGCGGCCACGGGAGCCGCGCCGACAATGCACACCCAGCTCACCGTTTCCCGGTCCAGCACATGGTTTAGGCCAAAGTACAGCCCCACGGCCACACCCACCGCCAAAACGGAGCAGATGAATTGCCTCACGGACAGGCCGAAAAAGAGTGTTTCGCGGTAAGCTCTAATTTCTTTATTGATTTTGATTTCCATTGAATTCCTCCGTGTTGTTTTGTTATGTACGATGTGGTACGATAAAGAAAAAATGAAAGGAAACTTCTTTCCTATGGCATATAGTGAACAGCTATGGCAGGATGCCAAAAAGGAGTGTCGTCTGACCGATGAAGATATTGCCCGCGCTAAGCGCTTGGGACTAAATCCTCGCAGCCTGATTAAGAACATTCCCAGCAAGCGCGAACCGTGGAAAGCACCGGTCAGCGAATGGCTACGGGAAATGGAAGAAAAGCGGGAACGAAAGTCCGCCCAACGGCAGGCCCGGAAAGCAAGAGATCACTCATAACCCCAGCATTTCCTTTACGATGTGGTCGGCAGACTTCACCAAGCCCACCAATACCAGCAGGTTGAATATGACCTCGCCTAAATAGCTCCACACCTGCGTCACTACGGAGGCACTGCTATCCACCACCGGCGTACCGCTGGAGGAAAAGGCCGAAAAGATGATGCAGGCCAGAACGATCACCGCACCCTCCATGCACACGCCTACATAGCTCCGAAGGAACGCCTTGCCGAAATGGGAAGTCCCCTCTCCGGCAAAGGATGCCAGTGCCACCGGGGACAGCGCGGCGTACATATAGATCTTAAAAAAGCGCCCATAGACGGTGAGGATCATAATGAAGGCCAGCACCGTAATAAATAGGCTCCCCAGCAGCGTCACCAGCCAAAGGGGGATGCTTGCAAAAAAGCCCACATCTCCGATGGCATCCGCGATCTCCTGCGGCAGTGCCACGGATGCGCCGGTCAAGCCGCCGATGCTGCCCGCCGCCGTTGCCACAATGCCGCCGCACACATCAAATATATTTACCAGCAGGTCCATACCGTAGGTGATACCCAGCTTTGCCAGCACAAAGTAGATGAAGTGCCGCAGCAAGTGCTCCGGCCTTTGAAAGTCCCGAAAGCCGGATGCGCTGCGAAAGATACCGATGGCAAAGAACAGCACCAGCAGCCCGTAGCCGATGGCCTGCATCCCGCCGTTGATGGTCACAATGGTCTGCCAGATGGTGCCGCCCTTGAAGGTCTGGGGCGATTCCGTCAGCAGTGACCACATTTCCGTCATTTTACTATTCCAAACGCCAAAGGCGTTGGTCAGGTTTTCTACGATCCAGTTGTTATCCAAATGAAAATCACCTCCCGCAAGGGAGCCGGGAGATCCGCCGCAAGGCAGTATCTCCCGGCTCTTTTCATTAGATCGCGCCGATGGCGGTCAGAATTTCTTTTGCAAAGGCAATCATTAAGCCACCAAAGAGGCAAAGAAAGCCCTGCGTTCTCTGGCTGGCATCATGGGACTGGATCGACATACCCACCTGCACGATGCCCCAGCCGAGAATGATAACGCCCAGCGCCTTGATGATACTGAAAATGAAATCGGAAAGGTTATTTACAATATCCAGCGGATCGCCGCCCGCCGCCATCGCGGGCGTAACGCAGCAAAGGCAGAGGACGGCAGCACCAGCCGCCGTCCAGTAACGCCGCTTCCACTTGTCAGGCTTCATCATGCCGTTGTTCTTCTGTTTGCTCATGTTCGTTTTCCTCCATATCAATAAATTCGTAATCGTTCAGTGACTTGAACGCATAGGGCAGGTCAGGCAGTGCGTAATCCGGCGCGCCCAGCGGCTTATGGATATAAGGCTTTGCCTTACCGTCTGTTGTCAGCTTAATGTTGGGGTGGCGCTTGATGTTGTACTTTTTGTCCAGTACAGGATCTTCCCCTCGTATAAACAAGATCGCTTTATGGGTGTCCAATTTTCGTACCTCGTCAATGGTCATCAGGTCGCGGCCCGTCTGCTGGAAGTTGGTAGAGCTGGAGCCGCTGCGACCCTTCGTCTGCCCCCGTGTGCGGGTGGCGATGGTCTCCTTGCCCAGCAGCTTCACGATAAACTCCAACGAGGTCGGTTCGTTGCCGCCGCCGAGGAACAGCAGCGTGTCGCAGTTGCCGATGATGCTCTCCCATTCCTTTTCGTACAGCGCCTTGATCTGCTGAATGTTCTGCACGATGATGTTCAACCCGATATTGTAGCTGCGGCAGGTAGCCAGAATCTTCGGATAGCTCTCCGGCTGGGCCACATTCGCCCATTCGTCCTGAATGACACGCACCGGCACAGGCAACCGTCCGTTGTGTTTCTCGTCCGCCCTGCGGTAAAGCGCCTGAAAGCATTGGGTGTAGAGCATTCCCACAAGGTAGTTCATGCTGCTGTCATCAACAGGGATCACGCAGAAGATGGCTTTTTTCTTCTCGCCCAGGCTGCCAAAGTCCATCTCATCCACCATTGTCATTCTGGCATACTGCGGGATATTGAAGGTGGCCAGCCGCACGGCGGCGCTTACCAAAATGGATTTCGCGGTCTTGCCCGCCGCCTGCTTGAAAGCCTTATATTGCTTCACCGCCACATGGTTGGGCTGTTCTTCTTCCAATGCCCGAAAGAGCATATCCAGCGGGCTGCGGTATTGATCGTCCTCCTCCCGCACCTCGGCAAAGTTCATCATGTAGATCAGCATTTCAAAATTTTGTTCCTCCGGGGGCGCTTCGCTGACAAGGTAGAGCATGAGGGCTGAATCCAGCGCGATTTCCGCCTTCTCCCAAAAGGGGTCGTTGCTGGAAGCGTTGCGGGGCGTGGTATTTTTGATGAGGTTATCAATGAGGGTCAGCACGTCTTTTTCGCTGTGAATGTACGAAAAGGGGTTGTATCCGTCGGACTGGCTGGGGTCGATCAGGTTGAACACCCGGACTTCGTAGCCCTGCGCTGCCAACAAAGCGCCTGCCGCGCGCAGCAGCTCGCCTTTGGGATCTGTGACAAGATAGGAGCAATTCGCGCTGTAAATATTGGGCTTGCAGAAGAAACGGGTCTTGCCGGAACCGGAGCCGCCCACTACCAGAACATTCATGTTGCGCTGGGTGATGTAGCCGTCCATGCCCAACCGTACACGCTGGGTCAGAATGATGTTGGCGTCCTTATGCTGGTGATCCATATACTTCCGGTTCAGTTCCTTGGGATTGCCCCATTTAGCGCTGCCGTACTCCTCGCCCGGTCGCCGATTCTCCCGGCTGGAGTAGTAGAGCGCAATGCCACAGCCGTAAAGCAGCAGGCTCCCCAGCATACATTTCAGTGTGTAGGGCGTCCAGCCTATGGAAAAGGGGCGCTCCAGCACTTGGCTGAAACGCCCCATCCATTGAAAGAGGTTCATACCGTCCTCATAGGCATAGGCAGCGATTGCCGCCAGCCAGAGGACCAACGGGGAGAGCGCCGCCCACACAGGGGCGGCGCTGCGAAAGTCATTCTGCCGCAAGGCTTAGTACCCCGTTTTGGGCAGCTTCACCGTTGTTTTGGTGTAGACGGTAGTGAGCCAGCGGGACACCGCCTGAATCCACTGCCCATTGTAAAGGCCACCCACATCTGCCACATTCAAAACGCTGGCATTGTTGGCAAGACCGCTGCGGGCAGTGGCGTAGATATAAGGCGTTTCTACCTGTGCAAAGCCCGCCTTTACATTCCCGAACACGAACATGACTTCGGTAACACGCTCATTGGCGGCAAGGCCGAGGACAGCGGGGCGGGCGTCCAATACGTAAACCTTGCTTGTACTCAGGTTGTCCGCCAAAGTGCGGTAGTCCCCGGAGAGGTTGGTCTTATAGACCACCTTGTAGGAAAGCGGCTGGTTGTAGCTGCCGGTGACGATTTTGCTCAGCGTTACCTGCGCGGAAAGCTGATCGCGCCAATAGAAGGAGTCAAGGGCAACGGTGGAACTGTTCTTGATGTCGGAAAACACATAGCGGATGGGCTGACCGGGAACGGCCTGCACGGGACCTGTTTTCTTAATGGAAATGCCGGTGGAAACGCTGGCATTCTGCGCTTCAAAGGTGACGATCTGTCCGTTAAATTCCAGATAGGCGGTCATCACTGTGGGGTTGATGGAGTAATTCGCAGGCGCTTTGATCTCGCGGACGGTATAGCGGGACAACGGCAGCGTCTTGGAAATGGCGCGTCCGTTGCGGTCGGACTTGATGGTGTCCACCACATTGCCCGCCTTGTCGTAGATCTCAAACACCGCGCCCTCCAGAAGTGTACCGGCAGGCAGGCCATTGGTGGCGTTATCGTCTGCGGATTTCTTGATGATCTGGATCTGGCCGCACTCCGCGGTATTGCTCCACTCGATTTCTGTGGTAGAGCCGTAACGGACATAGATCGTTTTCAGTTCAGGATCAAGCACATAACCGGGGGCGGCTTTGATCTCACGCAGATAATAGCGGCCATCGGTCAGTCCCTCGTCGGCGTAGATGTAGCCGTCCTGATCGGTCACATACTCCCCGATGGGATTGCGATTGCTGTCGTAAAGCAGAAACACTGCGCCGTAAATTCCCTTGCCGGTAGTCTTGTCTACCTTGTGGAGCAGGATTCGGGAGATGGGAGCATTGTAGAACCAGAGCTGCTGGGTATCATTGGCGCGGACTTCGATGGTCTGGCTGCGGGAGGCATCGTCAATGCGATACCCCTTGATGGTTTCCACCTCCGTTACGATAACCGTTCCGGTGATGCCGCTGAGAATGATCTGGCCGTTTTTGTCCGTTCGGTACAAGCCCTTGCTGGAAAGTGCGCCATTGTCCACGAAGCTGCCATCGGAATAGGTGATCTGGAACAGCACACCCTCCAGGGGTGTTTTCTTATCCGCACTGGACAGCTTATTGATAATAAGGGAGCCCTGCGGCTGATTGCGGAACTCCAGCGTCACGGTTTGACCTGCCTTGACGGTCGCGGTCTGCGGGGCATCGTCCAGCAGATAGCCGTCCCTTGCGCGGGTTTCCTTCACCACCAGCGTTGTGCCGGGAGTGATGTCCGTAATCGTGAAAGTACCTGCGCTGTCAGTGATATATTTGCCGTTGGCGTCGCCCACCACGCTGCCGTCCGCTGTGGTCACGAAAAACTCAACATCAGAAAGGGGCTTGTGGGTCACGCTGTCGATCTTTTTCACCAGCAGGTTCCCCTTGGGAGAATTTCCAAAATAGAGCTGCACCACATCCTGCTGCTTGCCGCTGATGTACGCTGTCTGCGGTGCGGTGTCGATCACATGGCCGCTGTCGCTGGCAAGCTCCTCCACAATATAGGTGCCTTCTTTCAGACCCGTCACGGTGAAGCTGCCGTTGGCGGAAGTCTTGTAGGTGCCGATGACCGTGCCGCCTGTGCCGGAGGTGCCGGTCAGATACTTCACCTGAAACACAGCTCCCTGCACCGCTGCGCCCGTCACGCTGTCGTACTTCCACACGACGAGGGCAGAAAGCGGAATATTTTCAAAGGTCAGCACTTTACCGGTGCCGGACTTGATGTAGACCTCCTGCGTGGCCTCCTTGATGGCGTACCCCGTGGGCGGCTCCTGCTCCGTTACCTTGTACCAGCCGTCCCGCAGACCGGTGAGCTGAAACTGGCCGTTTTCATCGGTATAGAAAGCGCCAAGGTCATTGATCTCGCCGGAAGATGTGTTGTTGCTGGCGTAGGTAACATGGAATTTCGCGCCCTGCAAGGGATCTCCCGTCACGCTGTCCACCTTTTTAACGGTCAGCGTGGGCTTCTGATGGTTTTCAAAATAAACGGTGTGGTCGCGGTTCGGATAGAGGGTGGCAAGCTGAGAGGGCGCGTCCAGCAGATACGGCGACGGCACGGATTTTTCGCTGATTTCGTACACACCGGGCAGCAGGTTTTTCAACTCTGCCTTGCCCTCGCTGTCTGTCTTGATCTGATCGACGCTGTGACCGTCTGCGGCGCGGACTTCAAACACGGTATCTGCGATGGGCTCGCCGGTGTCGGCGTCGTGCTTATACACGATGAGGTTGGGGCGCTTCTGGTTTTCGATGGTCAGGGTGCTGGTTCGGCCTGCGAACAGTTCCATGTGATACTCCCGCAGGTCGAAAATGTGAGAGGAATCCGTGGCGGTTTCCCGCACGGAGTACACGCCGGGCTCCAAATCGGCAATCAGAATTTCACCCTGTTCATTGGTGGTGCGGTCGAGATAATGCGTCCCATCCTCGATCTTGGCGATGCGGAAATGGACATTTTTCAGGCGGCTCCCGTCCGAGCTGGTCTTAATGATCTGCAACGAGGGCTTGATGGTGTTGGTGAAAACAAACTGTGCGTCCTCGTTGGCGTCAAGCTGGATGATACGCTGGGCCTGGTCGATGATATAGCCCTCACAGGCTTTTTCCGTCACCACATACGCGCCGGTGGGGAGCTTGGAGAGGTCGATCTCGCCGTTCTGGTCGGTTACAAATTCCTGCGGGCCGTAGTCGCCCTTGACGGACTTAATTTCAAAAACTGCATTGGGAATGACCTTGCTGGGGTCGGTGCTGTCTACCTTGATGAGCCGCATACCGGGCTTCACATCGTTGAAGAACAGCAGCTCCTTGATGCCGTCACCAGCAGACAGCTCCACCTCCTGCGGCGTGGTATCGAGGATGTGACCGTCGCTGCCGGTATCCACCTCCACGGCGCGGTAGGTGCCGGGGGCGGCATCGGTCAAGAGGATTTCACCAAACTCGTCCGTGCGGAATTTGCCGAGAGAAACGCTGTCTCGGAAAATTTCAAAGGTGACATTGGCCATTGCCACCATGTTCTTGCGGTCATACTTGATGATCCGCAGACCGGGCAGCTCCTTGTTCACGAGAGAAAAGGTCGTGGTTTCGCCGGTGGCTACGGAAGCCGTATAGGTGGCGTCGTCCCTCAGCCAGCCGGAGGGCGCGGTGATCTCCTTGATCTCATAAGCACCGGGCTTGATGTTGTCAAAGATGGCATAGCCCGCAAAATTGGTTTCGGCGGTGTAGGTCACGCCGCTCTCGATGTGCTTGATCTGCACCATGGCACCGGGCAGGTGCGCTCCGGTGTCGGACAGCTTCTCGATGCGAAGCGTTCCGTAAGGCTCGTTCCAGCAGGTCAGCTCCGCCACCTTGCCATACTCAACCTTGATATTCTGTGCGGGCGTATCACTGAGCAGATGGTCCAGGGGTGCCACACGCTCATACACGGTGTAGTTGCCCGCCAGTGTCAGAGGGATGGTCACGGTGCCGTCCGAGCCGGTGGCGAAGGTGCCGACGGTGGCTCCGTCAGGATCGACCACCTCAAAAATAGCGCCGCTGAGCGGGGTATCCGTACCCTTTTCCAGCTTGATGAGCTTCAGACCGGTGTCGGGCGGTTCCACTTCACCGCCATCGCTGTAATTGCTGTATGTGGACAGCTTCATTGTGGTAGTTGGGTCGGTGTCGCACATATAATTCTGGAGCTGGCCGTACTTGTTGACCTCGGCGCAGGTGGCATAGAACACCGCATATTGATAGACATTAGTAGAGAAGGAAAGCTGGACGCTGCCGGTCTTGCCTGCCACCGCAGCGGCGGGATATAGGACTTTGAATTTCCCATCATAGCCATCTCCGGTGCCGGAGGTGGTGATCGTCGTAATATCCTTGTTGTTCATGTCCACGATGCGCGTTCCTGCGGGAACAGAAGCAGGGTCCGAAAATGCAACACGGATGGCATAGTCGCACACCCAGGTATCCGAGTGGACCGTAAACACCTGTTGCTTGTACTGCTGTCCGTCTACTGTAACGGCATAAGCAGTGTCCCGGTCAGCCGCTGCGGTGACGCGGGGCGATAGCACCTTGCTCCACGCCGTGCCACGCACATAGATGTCCTTGGCGGCGGCGAGAATAGCCTGCGCCCGCTGAAGCTCCGCACCGGTCAGGTTGGGATTGACCTTCAGGTTGTTGATATTCCAGTTGGGGAGCAGGTAGCACCACAGCGCCATCTTGGTCGCATAGTAGGCGTGGTACTTGTTCTCCAGCTTCAGTTCCGATAAGCCGCGGGTGGGATAGCCGTTGGCGATGATACCCATGACCTTCGGATCGCTGCCCTTTTCCTTGGCGATGTATTTGATGCTCTCGCCGGGGCCTACCGTCTGCGGCACACCTGTTGTATTCGGATTGACGCAGTACGCGGGAATCTCCTTCGTCCTGCCGTTGGCATCCACATGGTTGAAATAAGTATAGATCAGCTCACGGATTCGCCCGTTGATGGAGAGGTAGGAGAGCTTCTGCTCTCCGTTGTAGATATTGACCTCGCCCAGGGCTTCCTCCTCGCTGCTGGCGGCAAGGGCCGTGACGGGGAGCATCCCCAGCACCATTACCAACACAAGAAGCATGGAAACCAATCGTTTTTTCATGTGCATTTTCTCCTTTTATTGATTTTGGGAAATAGAGAAGGCGGTATGCTTTTGCATACCGCCCGCGCGTTGAGATATGAAGTTGTCAGCTCACATAGATGCTGTACTCAGTGTATTGAAACACGCCGTTTTTGTAGACGTCCCATGCCTCCAGAGAGTAAGTCCCCGGAGGGCAGGAATTAAATAGCTCTGTGATCTGCTCTGAGCGCCACGGCCAAAAGCTCTGCGGTGTGACATCTGCGGAAATGGTCAGGTTGATCTTCACCTTGTCATTCCCGCTGGGGAATTTCACCGGCTGGCCGTTCTGCCATGTTTCAGGGTTGCCCCCGATGGCATTATACAAGGTGTAGAGCATACGGCGCGTTTCATAGAGATTACGCTGGAAAAGGTAGTCCTGCCCGCCGCTTGTGAAATGACGCGCCTCTGCTCTCGGCATTTCCGGCTGGGGCAGCTTGCTCCAGTCACAGGTGGCGGTGGGCAGCTCTCCCAGCGGTGCGCTGGAAAAGGCGTTTTTATCCCAGCGGGATACATCTTTAATAGTGTAGTCCGAGCCATCGTCGCAGCGGATCACATCACCCACCTTGGGAACATACCGGGAACCGTCTGTGGGGGCTGCGGCAGTCTGCTGGGGTGCGGTTCCGGTGTAGGGCTTTCCGCTTTCCACCTGCACACAGCCGTTGTCGCTGTCCCAATAGACATTGAAGCCAACTTTCTCGCCAATGTCGCGCAGCCTCACATAATTGTTGCCGTTAATGACATAGGCTTCCATCTGGACCTCCTGCCCGTCTACAAAAATGCGGTGATTGCTGCGCTCCGCCATGATCCCGGCGGCAAAGGCCGTGGTGGTGACGCCCATCAGCAACAGGCAGGTAAGAAAACCGGCTGCAAAACTTCCTCGCTTCATTGTCTGTACCTCCTATGTTTTGATAGATACAGCATAACGCAGCTTATTTCTGTTGTCAAAAAATTAACTGGCCTTTGCCTGCACACACCAGCGGTAATCCGGCTGATCCATCACGCAGGTGACAAGGGTGATGATATTTTCCGTGCTGTCGTTCAGAACACTGGTATCGTCCACGCCGATCTTACTGACAGAGTACACCTCATAGCTGCGTGTGCCGAGCTGGGTGGTCAGCTTGATGGTGTCGCCAATGTCAAGAGTGTGAATCTTTCCGAAGTGATTGTTGACGCCCCGATTGTGGCCCGCAATCGCCACATTGCCCTCCCAAATGGAGGTGCTGGCAAAATGTCCTGCGCCCTTGCGGAGCGCGTCCGCGTCCGTCCCCTGATACACCTTGACAGACAGACCGAGGGTGGGGATTTTCAGCGTACCGAGGTAGTCGCCGCTGTAATAGAGGTCTTTCGTGACCGCTGTGTGCTTGACCTGCGTGTAGGAACCGGTGATCCCGCCAGTGCTGTCGAAAGCGGAGGGTGGCAGAATGGTCACACCGCCTGCGCCGCTGACCGTTCCCGCAGCCGAGCCGCCCACAAGGTTTGGCGTCAGCAGCTCCCCGGCATTCAGCGTATAAGAGGTAGGCGAGCCAAAAGCAGGCGGGATGTAGGCGGCGTTTTTGCTGCGGTCGGTATTCGCAGGCTTGTCCATCGTGACATAAATGGTATCGTCCGAGGTGGGGCGTCCGAACAGTCCTGCGTCCGGGCCGTCAAAGTGATACTCCAATGCCGATGCAGGCATGGAAAAAGCCGCCAGCATACAGCAGGCGGCCAGCAGCGTAGTCAGATATTTTTTCATGCGGCGTACCCTCTTTTTTTATTGATGTAGTGGCGATAGCCCTTATAACCGGCATAGCCGCAGCCGCCCAGCGCCGCAGCTCCCACGGGGAGCAGCAGCCACAGCCAGTTAAAATCAACTCCGCTCTTTGCCGATGCCGCAGCGCCGACGCTGGAAAAAACGGCGGTGTAGATCACCGTATCACAGCTTGTGCGGGTGACATCACCTTTGTAGTCTGCCGTAACGGTGTAGCCGGTGGCGTACTTGCTGGTGGCGGTGCCGGTGTAGCTTGCCACAGCGGTATAGCGAATGGGAATGTCATAGCCGTCCGTGGGATCGACAGCTGCCTCCTGCCAGCTCACATCGGCAAGAGTCAGGGTGCGGCCATTTTCATTCACGGACTTGGGAACAAGGGACACATCCGCGTCTGAGAGGTTGGGATAGGTGCGCTCTGCCGTCACCGTGCGGCTGCTGGTCCCGTAGCCCGCTGCCTCCACCTGAATGGTAGTATGGTCAAGGGACAGGACGCCCTCATAGCCGTCCTCGGTCTTGACCTCCAGCTTCGGCTCCAGCATTTTCAGAATTTCCGCCATATCTTTGGTCTTGCTCTCCAGTGTGACCACCTCGATATGCTCCCGCGTGTCCGTTTCTGTCTGGTCATTTTTCAGCAAATCAAGGAGCGTATAGGTGCGGCCCTCGCGCTCAAAGTCAGCGGTGGGGATCGTGGCGGGATCGTCCTTCGCGGTCAGGTAGTAGACCTTTTCCAAACGATAGACACCGTTTTCCTCGCTGGCTCTGACCTCGGCGGGATAGGCGGAAATGCCGGGTAGCGTATCTGCGGCAGAGATCATTGTGGATACCGTATCGGCTTCTGTCATTGGCTCTGCGGCCAGCGCCGCGACGCTCATGCTGCACAGCATCAGCGCCGCGCAGAGTGCAAACGCAACTTTCTTTTTCACGCTTCGTCCTCCTCCTTCTTCAGCGAACGGGCCGATTCTGTTCCGGCTGCTTGCGCTCCTGCGGAGAGATCTCACGCTGAATGTCATTTTGCAACTTGCGGAAATACTTTTGCAGGCTGTCTACCACGCCGCGGCGATCCTGCACCTCCATGCCGTCGAATACCTGCCCCACACGGCTCACATCGGGCTGCGGGGTCTCCACGCCGAAATTGCGGCAGAGCATATAGCTGACGCTCTCGGCGTCCATGGCGCAGTCCTCGCGGGTATAGTAGGGATAGCGTCCGTGGTCATGGATACCGGCGTGGACGATCTCACGGGAGAGCGCCGCAAAGATCTTGCTGTCGATCAGGCGGCTGGATACCGTAATGCTCTGCGTTTTAGGATTATAAACGGCGTCCTGGTACATGGTGTTGCTGGTGACCACGGGAACGGGGGAGCTGTCCAGCAGTCGGCGCAGGGCGGCGTCCATTTCCGGTGTATTGTCTTTCAGACTCAGCGCCGGAACACCGGCCTTGCCGTGGGTCTGCGTCACATCAAAAACACGCCCGATCTTATAGCCGTGATACTCCCGCCCGTCCTTCACATAGGTGTCCGACACGCGGATCTTCATGCCGTTCTCATCGCGGTTGACGCTGCGCCCCAAGCGGTTCCACACCTCCAGGCTGTTGATGTAGGTGATCTCCGGGTTCTGCGCCATCGCCAGCATCACGTTGGATGCGCTGTATCGCGGGTTGATGGCCTGCGTATCCAGATAGTGGAGGTATGCGCCGGGTTCGCTGGTGACGTGCATGACCGCATCGTCGGAAAGCTGCCCCAATTCCTCGCGCTCCGCTGTTTTCTTCGCCTTCCAGTCCTCGTCCCTCTGCTGCTTCTGCTGGATCAAATCGTCTAACTTTGCCATGTTCGTTTCTCCTTCTCAAAATCAATTTATTCCCGCGTAGGCATAGCCTTTTGAATGGCTTCCCGCACGGTGTCCTTGGTGGGAGCTGTGCCATCCCGTTCTGCCGCGGCTTGTAGCGCCATCAGACGGCTGCGGACGGAGGGGCGGGCGTCAGCCTTCTCCGCAGCCGGTTCCGTAGACGCTCTCGCACCAGTCCCGCGCTCCTTGGAGCTGTTCTCGGACGGAGCGCGGGCGTTCTCTTTTTTTGCGGCAGTATCCTCCTTCACCGGGGCGGGATAGCCCATGCGTTCAAAAATGCGGTTGATCTGCTTGGCATCCCTTGCCTTTGCCATGATCTCCACCGTACCGGTCTTTTCCACCTTATTGACGATGGGATAAAACAGAACGCCATAGCGTTTGGCCTCCATCTGAAAGCCCTTCAAGTCCTCCTGCTTGACAGAAAAGATCGTCAGCTCCTCGCCGTCGTGGATCAGGCGCTTGAGGTTGGTCTTGCCTGCGAGCTTCTGGTTGTCGTTGGCAAGGGCGATCAGAAGGGCGGCAAGGTTTTTCGCCCCCAGCCCTGCCAGCTTGAGGGCGCTCTCGGTGATCTGGATACCCTCACGCACCATCAGGTCAGCGGTTTCACCGTTGGTACTCATGCTCGTGTTCCTCCTTGTTCTTTAGATTTTCCTGCCGTTCAGCCTGCGCCTGCTGGCACTGTTGGGATACCCGCGGAATGTCCGATTGTATCCTGCGGCACAGCCGCAGTTCCCGGCGTTTCTCCCGCAAGGCGGCAGTCTGCTGTTGGATCTCCGCGCTGTACTTGGCTTGTGCTTCTTCATCGCTGGTGTTCCTCCTTTCCTGATAAAGTGGTTTTCTCTGTTCCTCCAGCAAGCGGATGTCCCATTCCAGCACACGGATACGCTGCTCCAGCTCTGCTGCCGTGGTGATTCCGCTTGATAAAAGATATTTGAATTGCTGCTCATATCGCTCCAAATGAATGACCTCCCGCTTGACAGAAAAGGGCAGCTTGGGCGGCAGCTTTTTCCGCCTGCCCCCACGCAGCAGGTAGAGGTAGCGGAGATAGAGGGCGTGAAAGCCGGTGATTTTCTTTTTTCGGACAGTGGCCAGCTTGCCTTTCATGCGGTAACGCTTGACGGCATGGGTGACGGTCGGCGGGGCCATGCCACCGTGCCGTTGCTTGGAAAGTCGCGCCATAATATCCGCTTCGGTGTAGCCCTCGCCCAAACTGTCCAGGCGGATCGCCCGCTTTGCGCCGGGGGGCTTGACCGTAGTGTATTTCCGATTGGGGCTGCGCCGCACCTCATAGCCGTTTCGTCGCAGGAGCATGAGAAAGGAATCGTAGGTGTAGGCTTGCCCAATGATCGTGTCAATGTCGGCGCGGATTACACCGCGCACGGTGGGCTTGCCGCCCTGCTCCGCCTTCCACTCGGCGTAATGCTTGCCCTTGCCCTGTGGGGTGATGACGGATAGATCATTCTCCCGGCACAGTGCGTCCGAAGTACCGCGCACATCGTTGTAATAGCTTTCCGGGCTGGAATGGTATTTGTGGCCGTCCGTGCGGGAAACAGAATTGACCACGATGTGATTATGCGGGTGGGCCTTGTCTAAATGGGTCCCGATGACGGCTTCAAAATCCTCACCGAATAATCGCCGCGCAAACTCGCACCCGATCTCATGGGCCTGCTCCGGCGTCACCTCACCGGGGGCAAAGGATTGAATGAAGTGATAGCCGAGGACGCCGCCCGTCTTGCCGAATTTCTCCTTGGTTTTCCGCATGACATCAAAGGCGGTTTCAGCAGACTTGCAGTTCAGAGCGGTTACAAAGCGGACAGAGCTGGTTTTCACAAGATCTGCCGCATAACCGATTTTCTCGTTCAGCTCGGTCTTTTCAGCATTGACAGCGTATTTCACGCGGTCATCCAGCCTTGCGCGGATGGCAAATATTTTTGTGTACGCCATATCAAAGCCGCTCCGTAATGCTCCAGATCTTTTCTTGCGCCGCCGTGATTGCGGCGATGTCCTCACCGCTGGCAAAGCCGCGGGCATTGACCGCGCGGGCGATCTGATTGATGTTGTTGCCAATGGCGGCAAGCTGGCGGCGAATCTCGGCGTATTCGTCGGGCGGACGGGGATATAGATTTACGCCCATGACGAGGGCGCGGATGGCAGGCTCCATCTTCAAACCGCTGCTCTTAGAAAGCTGCTTGACATGGGCATATTCATCAGCGGTCAGGCGAATGGTAATTTGCTTGACATTGTTGCGTTTCATCGGAAGCTCCTTTCCTGTTAAAGTGGGGATATTAAGGGGTTTACCCCTTAACAAGCGCATTTTGATGTCAAAATGCTATGCTTGCGACTGCAAAGCAGCCGCAGGCCGCTTGCAGTCCTAAACCAGCCGAAAAAGAAAATCAGCGCGCCTCACCGCCACGGGTCTTTACCCTGCCGCTGATCCCTTTCACAAGCTGGAGCTGGTCGTTGTAGTCCTTTCCGCGGTGGGGTGGGTTGTCGATGACCTCATACTCGGAAAGTTTCTTTTGAATGGCTGCGGATGCCGTCCGTCCCGGCCCGTCATTATCCAGGCACAGCACAATCCGCGCCACGCCGGGGTTGTCCTTCAGGTATTGCTCCAGTGCCGCGGGGAATCGGATCGAGCCATCCTTTCTTGGCCGGTAGATGCCGGAGAGGGACAGCGTATTGGCGGTGCGCCAATCCCGCCCCCGCAGCTTCAGCAGCGTCAGGTACGAAAGGGCGTCTATGGCGGATTCAAACACGCAGAGGGTTTTGCCACCGGCGCAAAGGGGAACGGCAAAGGAAAACCGCTTATCGCTGCCGGGAACTTCACCGGCGAAGGTGGCTTCTGAGAGCGTCCCCCGCAGCGCGCCGTAGGTAGGCTTGTCATGTTTGTAGCCCACAAATACGCAGTTATGATGTACGGCGTCCTCGTAAAGCTGCCCGTGCTTGATGCAGTGGTTGATGATCTCCGCATCAATGCCGCGGCTCCGAAGATATGCAAAAACACGCCGGGTGTCGGCGTGTTTGGGTGGGAGGGTAAATTCAGTTTTCGGGAGCGGTGCGGTTGGCTCTGATTTGGTCGGCACACGGGGCAATTCTCCAAGGATACGCTGAACGGCATCCAGAAAGGAAAGCCCCTCCACGCGGGTCAGATAGTCCAGCGCATTTGTGCCTCCGATATTCCGCGACCACCAGCACCATTTTCCATTGGAAATTTTTAGGCTGTCGTGGGTGCGGGTGGCATAGGTGTCTCCGCCGATATGGACCAGCTCCTCCGGCTCAAACCGCCGCAGGTAGGTCAGCAGGTCCATCTCGCGAGCGGCGGCAATCTGGTCCTTAGATAGGTAGGGCATGGGAAATCACCTCCGGGCATCAGAAAAGCCGTCTGCATTTCTGCAAACGGCTTCTGAGTAATATGAATCGCTTATTGATCGCTCTTTTTCAGCAATTTTTGCTCAGCGCTTTCCAGTGCGGCGATGTAGTCTTTTTCACCTCTGGATAATTCGACAGACTGAAGTTCTTTGTATTTTCGGTATTCTTCCTTGGCTTTTCTCTCCGCTGCGGCTGCGCTGATTTTTCCTGCATGAGTCAATATCTCATGTTTAGAGAGCTTGAGAAAGCCGTCCAGGGTGTCGATCCAATCGGACATATACATGGGAATGCGGCGTCGTGCCTGCATCTCTGCGAGATCAAGATAAGCCGACACAATGTCATTAAGCGCCAGCAGCTCGTCCTCCGTGCAGTAGTTTTTAGCAATAAGGGCATCGCTCTGGGTCGGGTGGCTTCCGGAAAATGAGAGCAGGCCCATGTTGGGTTTGCTGCTGTCTGCACTGTAAAAAATCTTTTCCGCCGCTGTCTGACCGTGAGCGGCCCAGTGCATTTTATTCTGGACGGTTTTGAAGAAAAGGACGGAGGCTTCTGTCCGCGGGTCATAATCCACGCTGGTGGCGTAAATGTCCAGAACTTTTCGCCAGAACACTTTTTCAGACGAGCGAATATCGCGGATGCGATCCATCAACTCATCAAAATAGTTGCCGCCGCCAGCTTGCTTCAGAAGCTCATCATTCATGGCAAAGCCCTTGATGAGGTATTCTTTCAGCACGGAATTGGCCCAAATTCGGAATTGGGTACCGCGCAAAGACTTCACACGATAGCCCACAGAGATGATGACATCTAAGCTGTAGTATGCGACGGGTTTATCCGAATTTGCAATGTGAACATTTTTCACATTGCTTTTTTCATCTACCTCACCTTCAGCAAATACATTTTTTATATGCTTCGTGATACCGCTGCGCTCTCGTTGGAACAGTTCTGCCATCTGTGCCTGTGTCAGCCAAACGGTTTCGTTTTCCATTCGGACATCAATTTTTGTCAAACCATCCTCGGTCTGATACATAATGATCTCCGTCTGTTCAGGATGGATGCTGTTTTTACTGATTGCTAAATCGTCCATGCATCGGTTCCTCCTATTGTTCTTGGCTAAACATAGTTTCATGAGCAGAATGCTCCTGCGCTGCCAACCTGTAATGGGAGGCCAGCAGAGCCTCTTTCATTTGCTCACCAGTCAAAACGCCGTTTGCCCAGCAGTGTGAGAGCATCTTGGTATATTCCGAAACAGGGACGCCTTCAATGGCATTCAAGGCATCTGCCAGCTTTACCACCTGAATTCTGCGTTCTTTTGCTTCATCCGTCATAATAACATACTCCCACGGACTTTTTCAGTATTATACCATGCTGGGGCCATTTTAGAAAGCTCCTTTAGAATTGAAATTACGCAATGTCCAACAATTACCGCTCCGGCGTGTTCTTTTTCACTGTCTTTTGCTCCACACTGCGCTCCGGCTTGGCAAGCTGCTCCATTGCGGCATTGATCACGCACGAGTGATTGTCCACAGCGTAAACATCTGTATGCCCGCCCATCTGCTTCTGGAGCGCCGCAAAGCGGCCTGCGGCCTGACGCGCCGGTGGGTAGAATCGCTCATCTCCCGTGCGCTGCCGCATGGTGCAGGCCAGTACGAACATACAGCGATCCTTGCCGTAGGTGTTTGTCCACTCCTTCAAAAAGACAGGCAGCTTTCCATCGTTGTAGGCGTTGGTTGCGCCCTTCTCAAAGGTTCCCGCACAGGTCAGCGTCCGATCCCGGCTGGCCATCCACTCAAAGACCTCTCCGCGAGCCATGGCTTCCGAACGGGTGTTAGGGTATATGGGCTGCGCGGGATCTCGATATTTTTCTTCGACTCTTTTCCGAAGAATATCATCCGCACAGCACGCAATGCTGTCTCGAAAGGCATCCATCTCATCCGTATCGCGGGAGAGCCAGTCTGTATAAAGCTGTGACAGGGGATGCTCAAACTCGTTCAGCACCGTAAGCTGCCGCTCGGAGAGGCTTGTTTCATCCTCAAAAAGCATCAGCAGGTTGTCCCGGCAGGCAATTTCATAGGCATGAGAAATGATCTCATCCACAGGCTTTGCTTTCAGATCGGTCAGAAACGTCTCGTTTTCCGCGGACATACGCTCATAGAGTTTATTTTCCAACTGTTCCTTTGTCATGGTAAACCTCCCTTCATCTCGCCAGCCCCGCCCGCATCCGGTGGGCGTAATTGGCGACGCTGTATCGCTTCATGTAGGCGTTTTCGCTGGGGGCCGGACTGTCAAAGTCCAGCCCCTCCATGCGGGGATCATCGGTGCCGTCCAACACCGCCTCCACCGGAATGACGCGGAGCCTGCCGGAGCATTTCAGCTCCCCGCCGAATACCCCTGCGGCACAGTGGAATCCGCGGTCACCGCACACCCAAAGCAGCTTCTTTCCGGCGGGAATATCGCCAAAAGGCTGCTTCAAAACAATAACGGAATGTGGTTCCGCACCGGCCACCTCATAGTAGCCGGACTGCTCCGCCTTTTCGTATGCCTGGATCAATTTCCTGAATTTGTGCTGCGGCTCGATGTAGAGCCAGCTTTCCTGATAACCCATAATTTCCTCCGTTTTCTATTGGTTTTACCGCTCCAACTGCGGTCTGCGGCGCTCCAGCGGCCTTTGGTCCTCGTCCGGCTCGGTGTCTACGATCTCCGGCTCCTTGTGGTCTAAATTCAGCAGGGTGTTCAATTCCTCCAGCCGTGCCGTTTTGGTGTTCAGCTCCGTCTCGCGGGGAAACGGCTTTTGTACCTCTGCCTTTGCGGTTTCCAACTGCGTTTGCAGATCGGAAAGCTGCTCCCGGCAGGTTTGCTCCTTGATGGGCAGTCCCTCCAGCGCATTGTCCATGCGCTGCAAATTGCCGAACACATCGGTTCCCAGCGTGACCGTGTGGCGGAGCTGCCCAATCATGGTCAGTCGGTATTCCCGCGCGAAGGTATCAAAGGCCAGCTCCAGCGTCAGGCCGCGATAGCTGCCGATCTGTGTCGCCTCCGGAGAGAGCATCGTCTGGCACATGGTCAGCAGCGCCGCGCCCGCCTCCTTCTTGTCAGCGTAGGTGACGCCCGCCAGCGTAAGCGGAGAGAAGCCGTCCTCATTGGGATGGGTATTCTCCTTGACCGTGGCAATATCCGCACCATAACCGGCGATCCGTGCCTGCGTTTCCGCGATTTGCTTCGGAAAGCCCTTGCTGATGGCATCCTCAAGTGCGTATTTCTGAGAAAGGTGGTTGGCTTTCAGCAGCTTCAGCTTGGACACCTCAATGTCAAGATCCATCTTTTCCTTGATCATGGGGTTGCCGCTGGCCAGCGCCTTGATCTCGGCATAAGAAAGCGCCTGCTCATCCACATCTTCGGCGGAGCGAACAGGCGATTTGCTGGTCATAATTTGCGATATAAATTTTTGCTTGGATTCTACCAACTGATACAAGTAGGCATCGAAGGTGCCCTCGGTGACATAGCTGTAAATGTCTACCTCCGGGTTTTCATTGCCCTGCCGGATGATGCGGCCCTCACGCTGCTGAAGGTCGGACGGACGCCACGGACAATCCAGATGGTGCAATGCGATGAGCTTTTGCTGACAGTTGGTGCCAGCGCCCATGCGCTGGGTGCTGCCCAGCAGGATACGCACCTGACCGCTCCGTACTTTGCCAAACAGATCTTTCTTCTGCACCTCGCTTTTGGCGTTGTGGATGAAGGCGATCTCGTTTTCGGGAATGCCTAATTCCAGCAGCTTCGCGTGAATATCATCATAAACGCTGAATGTGCCGTCATCCTTCGGTGTGCTGAGGTCGCAAAAGATCATTTGTGTGGAACGCTTGTCAGCGGTGCGCCGCCAGATCTCAAAGACATTTTCCGCGCACTTGGCGGCTTTGCTGTTGGGATCGCTGGGAAGCATGGGGTTGACCAGCCGCTGATCCAGCGCCAGCTTGCGGCCATCGTTGGTGATGAGCAGCATATTGTCCACGCTGCTGTCCACCTCGCGGTTGCGGACTTTCTCAGCGCGCTCCGCCAGCGACGCCACGATCTCTTTCTGATACTCCGATGGCTTCAAGGCGATGTTGTGGTAATGCGCCTCCGGCACGGGGAGCTTGAGCATATCCGCCGTCTGAATGTCCGCCACATTTTTGAATACGCTCATCAACTCCGGCAGGTTATAAAACTTGGCAAACCGCGTCTTGGCCCGGTAACCGGTGCCCTCCGGGGACAACTCGATGGCGGTGACGGTTTCCCCGTAGTTGGCCGCCCATGCGTCGAAGTGCTGTAAGCCCTGCTCCTCCAGCGCCGACATCTGCAAGTAACGCTGGATGGTGTAAAGCTCCACCATGCTGTTGGAAATGGGGGTGCCGGTGGCAAAGACAATGCCGCGCCCTCCGGTGATCTCGTCGAGGTAGCGGCACTTCATAAATAAATCGCTGGATTTCTGCGCTTCGGTCTGGGCAATACCGCCCACATTGCGCATTTTCGTGTACAAAAAAAGGTTCTTAAAATAGTGTGACTCGTCAATGAAGATACGGTCAACGCCCAATTCCTCAAAGGTGACCACATCGTCCTTGCGGCTCTGGTCGTTCAGCTTGTCGATCTTGGCTTGCAGGCCCTTCTTGGTTTTCTCCATCTGCTTGATGGTGAAATTCTCCGCTTTTTCTCGCTTGGCTTCGGAAATGCCCATCATGATTTCGTCGATCTGCTGTTCCAGAATGGCCCGCTGGCGCTCTACGCTCATAGGGATCTTCTCAAACTGCGAATGCCCGATAATAATGGCGTCATAGTCGCCGGTGGCGATCCTACCACAGAATTTCTTGCGGTTTTTGGTTTCAAAATCCTTACGGGTAGCGACAAGGATGTTCGCTGCCGGATAAAGCTGCAAAAACTCGGTGGCCCACTGCTCCGTCAGATGGTTGGGCACCACAAAGAGGGATTTCTGACACAGGCCCAGCCGCTTGCTCTCCATGGCGGCAGCTACCATTTCAAAAGTCTTGCCCGCGCCCACCACATGGGCAAGCAGCGTATTTCCGCCGTAGAGGATGTGAGCGATGGCGTTGACCTGGTGCTTGCGGAGCGTGATCTCCGGGTTCATGCCTGAAAAACTGATGTGACTGCCATCATACTCACGGGGACGGTTGCTGTTGAACAGAATATTATAGGTCTTACAGATGGCTTCGCGCCGGTCCGGGTCTTTCCAGATCCACTCAGCAAAGGCATCCTTGATCAGCTCCTGCTTGCTCTGGGCGATGGCGGTTTCCTTCTTGTTGAGGACAGCGGTTTTCCTGCCATCGTCATCGTACACATAATCGAAAATACGGACATCTTTCAGGTTCAGGGTGTCCTCGATGATTTCATAGGCGTTGATGCGCTGTGTGCCGTAGGTGCTAATGGCCTTGACATTGCCGCGATCCTTGCTCTTACCCTCGATGCGCCATTCACCGGTGATTTTAGAATAGTGGACCTTCATGCCCCATTGTGCGCTGCGGGGTGTACCCAGCGTTTCAAAAATAAATCGGCGCACATATTCAGTGTCCAGCCATGTAGCGCCCAGCCGGACGGAGATTTCGCTGGCGGTGAGGTCGGTGGGCTGCACCTGTGCCAGAGCATCGGCGTTAATCTGATACTGCGGGTCCTGTTCCGCCTTGCCTTGGGCAACCGCCCATTTCTGACGCACATTGCCGGAAAGATACTCGTCCGCGGGCAGGTATTTCTCATGTCCATCGTTCTCGCCGGTGTAAGCGGGGTTCAGGAACACCACGCCGGTCAACTCAGAAAACAGCGTCTCCTCATCCTTGCCGGTGAGCCTGCCCATATAGTCCATATCCACATGGGCTTTTTCGCCAATAGACAGTGCCAGCGCCTCCACCGCTGTATCTACCTTTTCGGCGGGTTTGTGGCTGCGGATGGTGCGCTTGGTGAACAGGTCGGCCTTGCGCTTCAGGTTCCGGTCCTCGTCCAGAATTTCCAGTGAGCACAGCAGAAAATAGGAGCTGTCCTGATCGAAGGTGATGGCGTTGCCGCGGGAATTGATGAGTCCGTATTTTCTGGTGAAGGCATCGTAGAGGGTATTCAGCTTGGCTTGCTGCGCTTGTATTTCTTCATCGGGATAGTCCTCGGTCTGGTATTCCAACAGCGTCCGCACACAGTCCCGCAGCTCGATCATGCCGCGGATTCTGCTCTCTGCCGTCTTGGATACCTCCACCGGGTTCATGCGGCTGTTTTCACGGTAATAGATCTGGCCCGCTACCAGTGTATAGGAAAAATTACGGACAGCGGGGTCGGCCTCAACGGAATGATCCTCGCCCTCCAATTCCTCCTCCCGGTCATAAGCGGTGATCTCGCCGTGGATATTTTGAACGGCCTCCGCCAGCAGTGCTTCCAACGGCTGCTCCGGGTACGGCTCACAGGTAGGCGTGGGGCCGAACGGCCCGGACACCATCTTCATCTCGCCCAAGATCATATCCGGGTGGTCGATGAAATAACTGTTCATCTGGATGCCGTTTTCATTGGTGGCAAGATGCACCCACTCCGGTTCGATGTCCACCATGCGCTCGCGCTTTTGGAGGAACAGAATGTCTGAAACCACCTCGGTGCCCGCCGCGGCCTTGAACGCATTGTTGGGCAGGCGAATCGCCCCCAGCAGCTCCGAGCGCTGCGCGATGTATTTTCGCGCGCTGGCGGTGCGCTTGTCCATGGTGTAGCTGGAGGTCACAACGGCGATAACGCCACCCGGTCTGACCTGATCCAGCGCCTTGGCGATGAAATACTCATGAATGGGGAAATTCAGCCGGTCATAGCGTTTGTCCGGCACATGGAACTGGCCGAAGGGAACATTGCCGATGGCAACATCGAAAAAGTTATCCGGGAAGGCAGTTTTCTCATAGCCCTGCACCGCAATACTGCTTTTCTGATAAAGCTGGCGGGCGATGCGGCCAGACAGATCGTCCAGTTCCACGCCGTAGAGCTTGCTGCCGCTCATGCTTTCCGGCAGCATACCGAGAAAATTGCCGATACCGCAGGCTGGCTCCAGAATGTTGCCCTGCGTGAAGCCCACCTGCCCCAGGGCGGCATAGATGCCGCGGATGACCACAGGCGGCGTGTAGAACGCCGTGAGCGTGGATTCGCGGGCGGCGGCGTATTCGGCATCGGTAAGCAGTTCTTTCAGTTCAGCGTAACGAGGATTTTTCTCGTCAAAGAAATCGGCCAGTCCGCCCCAACCCACATACTGTGCCAGCACGGATTGTTCCTCCGCTGTGGCGGCTCGGTTCTCCGCCTCCACGGTTTTCAGGGTACGGATCGCGTCCAGATTGCGCTGAAAACGCTCCAGCGGCGCACCCTCTCCGATATGGTCATCGGTGATGCGGTAGTTCCGGCCATCCGCGTCCAGCGGATAGGCAAGCGCATTTTGCTTTTTCTTTTTCGGCGGGGTGAGCGCCGCAGGCGGCTCGTCCGTCTGCGGTGCCGCAGTTTCCCGCACCATGTCCGGCTGCTCCATGTGAGCGCGGACATAGTCGATGGATTCCTTTCGGAAGATGGGAAAGCCCGTCCCGCCTTCAAAGGTCACATCCCGCAGCGATACATTTTGTGTATGATCGTCTATGCTGTCCACTTCAAACTGCCGCCCATCTATGGTCAGGCGTGTGCCAACGATAACGGGATCGGCAGTTGAAACAGGTTCGGACTGCGGCTGCTCCGGCTTCGCTGCGGTGTTCCTGGACTGCTCCACATAGAGCCATTCCGCCGCTTCCTTTTCGCTGACCGCCTTTCTGACCTGCTCCAGATAATCCTCAGCCTGCCACTCGCTGGGGAAGGTCTCACGGACGCCCTCGCTGTCAACATAAATTTCGTCCCGAATATCGTCCCAGACGGCGTAGCCGTCGTCCGTTTCGATCACGCTGAACCGCTCATAGGCGGGCGGCTGCTCTGCGGCAAGCCGTGCTGCATCCTCTGCGACCTGCTCCACAAAGCTGCGTTCCTGCTGAGGAGCATCATGCCGGTGATTGAACAGGCTAAACTCACCGTTTACATAGGCATAAAGTTGAAAATGAGTTTCATGGACAAATTCATAGTGGCGGTCATCTTTTTGCATTTCACCCAACCGGGCATTCAATGCGTCCATGAGCCACATTGCAGTGGACCTATCCTGCAATTCTTCTTCAATCAGCGGTACCGCCTGATAATAATCCATGCCCATGTAATAGGGACGCGGCACATTGTCCGGTGCATTGTACAGACTGGAGTAAATGGCCCGCGCCACCTGTCTCCGCTCATATTCCGGGATCTTTGCGATGGCATCCTCGCCGGGAAATCGCTGCTGTGTAATAAGTTTTTGATATTCCTTGACCACATTGGGGATGGTCAGATGGACGGTATCATATTTCTTGAAATTATAGTCGCGCTCATACTCCAGCCCTTTTGATGTTTTCGTGTGCTGGTATCCGGCACGGCCACCGCCGCTGTACTCGCCAAAGCTGCCCTTGATGAATTTTTGGTGTTCCTCCGGCGTGTGGGGATAGCAGAAGTGGGAATAGATCGCCAGCCGACTTTCGACGCCCTCCCGCAAAAAATAATGGTCGATCTCGTCCTGTGTGATGAACATTTTGCATTGCCGCAGGAAGCTGGGCTGAGCATCAAAGTGTCGTTCCTCGTATGGCAGGTCGTTGAGGATGATGCCGATGCGGTGGGTGTTATACGCTGAAAGACGGTAACGCAGAATGGATGGATCATCATAATAAGCGTCGAGAAAAGCGTGGTATTCCTGCGCCAGCATTTGTAGGCCACCATCCGTCTTTGCGAACGCGACCATGTCCTCGTCCAGTTCCGGGTAGCCCTTGTGCTGGTCGTGGATGGCCAAAGTCTGCGGGAGCAGCCCCATGTCCCGGCCTTCCTTGGTCAGGTCACGGGCTGTCATCAGGAGGGCGTCCATTGCTTCGTGCAGCACCTTGTCAGGGGCCTGTGTCAGTTCGGCGGCGGAGAGATAGATCCCGGCCCGTAGCAGCCCCAAAATGCGGCCCGCCGCCAGTCCCCATGAGACCACGGTTTTGCTGTATCCGGTGCGGACGCTGTCGCCTTGGGCGAGGTGGATGCCGTCCTCCAGAAACCAAACGGCATATTTGCGGCCTTCGTACTCGATGCCGCGCCCATTTTCTGTGCCAAACTCCCGACGCAGAAACGCTATATTTTCCTGTTCAGAATGCTCCCGCATATAGAACATCGCAATGCGTTCGGCGCTGCCGGGTTCGTTTCCGGCTGTATAAAGCGCCTGGTCGATGACCTCCTGCGGCACCGTGCGGGCCGGGGCCAGGATACCGGAGGGCGTGTCTGCCGGAGCCTCGTACACTGGGGTGTCGCCGCCCATGTCAAATAGGGCAAGCTGCTCTGCCATCACCGGGGCGTTTTGCAGGCCCAGCTTGATCTTGTACTCGCCGCGCTCGATCAGGCCCTCGGTCATTTCGGTGATGACCGACCATGAAAAAACAGACTCCGAAGTGCGGGAGAGGTAGCTGCCCTCCCACATCAAAAGTCCGTCTTTCTCGGCATGGTAGCCTGTCCGAACACCGTCGGTCAGGACTTCCACCCATATATCGTTGTAGCTGTTTTTGAGAAATTCCGTCCGTTCTGCAAGATTCTTGTGCGCTTGAAAGTATTCAAAGATCTCCTGCCGCTTGTGCTTGCGTCCACCGTCGTCCAGCAGATTCGCTTCAATGAGATGCATATCCAGAAAGGCGGGCAGTTCTGCGGTATTTTGCTGTGCGGTGTCATGCTCCAGTGCAAAGGCTGCTGCCTGTTCCTGCGCCTTTTCGTCCGGATAATCACCGTAGACGCGGAGGCACTGGCGTGTTTCGGCATCATACACGGCAGCGCCGTCATAGGCAAAACCATCTTCCTCCATTGTACCGGCAACATAGCCCTGCGCTGCGGCCTCCGCTTCTTCCAGTGTCTGATAGTCCAGCTTATCGTCAAAGCCGTTTTCAGTATGGTGATAGGCTGCGACCTGATAGGGCGCGGCCATCTGCGCGGCGTAGCGGTCAATGGCTTCTGCGGTCAGCCATTCCGGTTTTTCCGGGAGGGCGTCATACAGTTCCCGCATTTTTTTGATCTGCGCGTGGACATTGCCTGCCCACAAATGCTTTTCACTCCGGCCACCAGCGCCGAGGAAGTAGTCACAGTCGGCGCGCAGACGGTCCAGCAGTACATAATCTCCACTGTGATCGACAAAGGCAGGAAGTTCATCACTTCCTGCCTCTGTGGGTTCTTCGGTTGTCAGGCGTAGATCAGGTCGCTGAGCACCAGTTCCTCCGCGCTGTGCCGGAGATTGTTCATCAGGCCCGTCCAGCGCAGGGGATTGGTCGCTTTCAGATCCTCCGTCACGCCCTCGGCTCTCGCCATCTGCGCCACGGTCTGCTCCACCATCCTCCGCGCGGTCTGCTCGATCTCTGCCAGATGCTCCGTCAGCTTGCCGCTGGTCTTGAGGTTGGTGTAAAGCACTCTGCGGCGCTTCTTCAGGTACTCCCTCCGCAGTTCTGCGTACTTGCCCAGATGCACCTCCGGTGTCTGCGGCATCAGCAGGTTCGGCACCTGAAAGCCATCCTGCATCCTGTAAGTGATCTCCATGCTGTTCGCTCCTTTCATGGGGTGTTTCGTGTTGTTCTGTGCGGCCATCATAACCGATTCTCGTGCGGTTTGCAAAAAACTGATCCCGCTGCGCCTGCATGACTGTGCGGCTGATCTCCCGCAGCCCCATCTCTGCGATGTCGCTGGTAGCGATGCCCAGGGCGTTGATGGTGGGCGGTGTGTTGAATTCGTAAACATGGGCAAACTCATCGGGCGAAAAATAATCGTCTGCCCGCAGGCCCAGCCGTGTCATCAGCATATAGGCCACGCTGACCTCCAGCGCATCCCGGTAGAACACCTCTAAATTGAGGTCGTCCAGTTCCTCCAGCAGGCTGTCCTCGCGGCAGTCGCGGAGATCTTGCAGGTAGTCTGTGATGTTATCTGCCACGGCATTGTGGCAGGCAGAGCGCACGGCGTCCGCCAGATTTTCTTTTTCGGCAAGGTTGCCGAAGATGGCCTCCAGCGTTTCGATGACCTCCGGCTCAAAGGCCGGGTGCATCGTCCAGATGGGCAGCGGACGGGCAAAACGGGACGCATGGGTATCCGACACGTCGAAGTAGAGCTTCAGACAGTTTTGGCCGTCATCACCAAATACGGCAATGCTCTTGGCTCCACGGTTGACCCAGCGGCCAAACTGACGATTCCAGCGCTCCATCTCAAGGACCGCCGTGGCGTCCGGGCGCTGGGCGTAGATCAAAAGCTGCTCATCGAATGGGCATTTGTAGTTATAGCAGGCCGCGCGGAGAAAGCCCGTCCAGCTTTGATAGCTGCCGGTGACGCTCTGCACAGTCTGGTCATATAGCTCCGTAATAAGCTGAAATTTAGTAGGCAAGTTGGCACCTCCTATCTCTCCGGCTCTGTTCGCTTTTTCACCTGGAGCCGGTCACTCTTTTGCTGCTCTTTTTGGGCCTTTTCAAACGGTTTCCGCTGGTAACAGTAAATATAAAACTGGTAATCACCTTTGATTGGCGTACAGCGGAGCATATACACATACTGTTTGGTTTTTACCATGAAGCCGCAGGAAGGAAACATCGCGCTCTTGATGGCACAGGCTCTTTCGTAGCGGTCACAGCAGCGCTTCATCGTGTCGAAATCCCGCAGCGGAGAATCCGGCTGCTCCCGCAGCCAGTTCACGGTGCGGTCAATATCGGCCTTAAACTCCGGCGTATTCAGTGCGTCTTGCTGGTGGGGCCACCATGTTGTATAAAACTGCTTACCGCTGCCAAAGTCGCCCCGCAGATGGCCCACGCAGCCGACAACCTTGTCCTGTTCCTCACTGCGGGAGAAGTAGAGATTGTGAAGCGCAGGATCATTGACGCTGTAAAAGTCAATGACATCTTTCTCGCTGGCGGGATATTTCTCCTGAAATTCCGCAAGGGTACGGCATCCGCCATCTTGAAAGGAAAGGCTGTCATTCTCCATTGGAATCCACCCATCAACGGGAAGCTGGAACGGCTCACGAGTGAGGACGGTGCCGTAGTAGTTGGCGAAAATGCTCCTGGCCAGTTCAACGGGTTCGCCCCAATCCTCATCCCCGTGGCGCAGCTCGTAGCGATATACGCCCTCCGGCACGGTGGTTCGGTCAATACGAAAGTCGGTAAACAGCGCCGGTTTACCCATGATCGTGACTTCCTGATAGTTCTGCTTGCTGGCGTCATACTGGCTCACCGTGCTTCACCTCGTTCTTTCTGATTTTTTGCTTTTTCTTTTTTCATCGAAGGATAGGGAATAAACTCTTCCTCGCCCTCGATCATGCTGAACGATGAGCGCAAAAACGGGTGTGTCTCCCGCTTCTGAAGCTGGCGGATCATATCCAGCGCGGCTACTCTCGACGCGGCGCTGCCCTCCATCGTACCGTCCCTGAACACATAAAACCGCTTCATCGCTCGATTCCTCGCTCTCTATGCTTATTTTTCTCCTGATGCTTCTGCGTCAGAAACTCCGGCACTTCCTTGAAACCAACGCTATCCGTGTAGTAGGCGGTTTTCTTTCCACCCTGCGTCAGTACCACGATGTCGCTTACAGACATGGAACGCATCCGATGGGCAAAGGGGCGGTGGTCGCTGTTGTGTTTTGCCCACAGATCCTCCAGCGAATTTCCCTTTGCGTACATACCGGCGTAAGAACGCTGATAATCAGCGCTCTGGAGTTTTCCCTTTGCCGCTTCATAAGACCGGAAATAGTAGTCCACATCAGCGGTTGCGGGGATCTGATAGATTTCATAGGTGCCGATCTCGCCGCTGATTTTCGGCGCGCTGGGAACATAGATATTGCCATTGCGCTCCTGCATTTCTGCAAACTCACAAATATGATAGGCAGAATTACCGATGCAGACGTGGCAATCGTCAATGTACTTGCAAGGGAAAACCATCTTTTCACCGTCAAAGCGGGTAATGACGATGCTTTCCCCATCTTTGATAGTAAAGAGCGTGCGATACGCGCTGTCAATAAAGCGAATATCACGCTTGTCTTTGTCGGGATTTGGAAAGGCGAACACGCCCATGATGTCTACTGGCTCACGGTCACTCATCTGGCTTCACCTCGTTCTTTTTTCGGCTCAGTACGCTTTTGTTCATATTCTCTCAGCTTTTCTTTCGCCCAATCCGGTATCTTTTCTGGATTGGCTACGCCAAGAATGTCGGAAGCGTCCCACCGGCATCGTTCACCGGAATACAATTCCTCGAAGTAAACCGCACGCCCGCGTGCGCCGGGTGTGCAGCCAAATCCACTCAGCGCGAAGCCGAGTTGACAGTCTGCCGTGCGGTATTCCGGTGCAAGGCTGGTGGGGCGGAGAACGATCAGCTTGCCTTGCAGAGATTCCTCTGATGGAGGAAGGCAAGCCTCCGCGCCTAAAACGGCATAGGGGACATTTCGGGCCGCACGGAATGCTTTGACTTTTTCGACCTGTGCCTGCAAGCGATTCAAAAAGGTTTCTGCAATTTCCAGATAACTCTTACAGGCAAGTGCTTCGGGATACATTGTTTCTCCGAGAAAATTGTACTGCTGATAGCAGGTCATATAGGTTTCGTCCTTTGGATTGAACCCCATAAGCAGAACGCGCCCACCCATACGAATGGACTGTATGATCTCGTAGTCACCGGCTTTGTCGGGTTCTGCGCTTTTCTGCTCCCTGTACCCAAGCCGCTCCGCTTTATCCCGTAAGATTAGGTCTTTGAGATAGGCACCCTTTTCGGGTTGCTGTTCAAACCATTCCCGCACCTCGGTATCACCGAGGGAGAGTTGGAAGGTAAACCGCATGATTTTGCTGCGGTACTCGTCATTCTTTTCTTTTCGCTTCTGATAGTTCGTCATCGTGCTTCACCCCGATCCTTATGTTTCTTTTTTTGCCGCTTCTGCTCCTTTTCCAATTCTTCCAGCGTTTTCGGCGGTTTGCCATCAAAGGAGATCAGAACATTTTGCTTCGGTGTGCCTTGCAGCATGGTTTCCACCTCGCTGCACTCCTGCTTCTGCTTTTCTGTCATGGTGCTGTCCTTTCCAGAAGATAGAAAAACAGAGATCTGAGCATCTTCCGCTGCAAATCTCTGTTCCAATCGTTCTACTGTCCAATTCTGTTTGAATTGCCCCAAAGGGTTATGCCCGAATTGGGCGATGGCCCGCTGATCCATATCGCGGAGCCTTTTCCATAATTCCGGGTGGTGATGCCGCAGCTTTCTCAGTTCGTCGATCCGCTGGAGGGGACAGCACCAACAGGAACAGCGGTGGTATATCTCATATAATCCGCCCCAGTCATAACCGCGGTCGTAACATAGTTTCAAAGCCTCTGCTTCGGTGATACCCCAGTCCACCAACGGATACTGCTCGTTCTTGATACGTTTCGGCTCATCTGCCGCGATACCGACATAGTGGAGAGCCTGATACTCGCCCTTGAGCCGATTGACCTCCTTGCTGATAAGATGCGTTTTAAGCTGCCCCGTACACCATCGGACCTTAACGCCGGGCCAGCCGTTTCCGTAAAGCGGAACGCCCAGCCTTTGTCGGTTTTCGATGGAAGATGGCTTTTGCTTTTCTTCCTCGAACATCAGGTATTCAAAGCCTTTTGGGTGACGGAGCATGGTGATGTGGATACCACGCTCCCGGTAAAGGTAGTCATCCACCTTGCTGATATGGTCATACATTTCCGGAAATTCCATGCCGGTGTCTGCCCAAAGGACCGTGTTTATGGGCAAACCTCGTTCAATCATCAGCAAGAGCATAGCCGTACTGTCCTTACCGCCTGAGAGGGACACTGCATGAAAAATCTGCTTGTTGAATGAAATCACCTCCAATTTGCTCATGAAAAAAGCCGCCTGTCTCGGCGGCTGCAATGCAAAACGGCACGGGAAACCATGCCGTTTTCATTGAAATCTTCTGTTCCGACAGGCAGCGTAGATTCGCGGTCATTCTATGACTTCACGCTCCATTCGCAAATATTTTTCGCGCAGATACCATGCCTGTTCAGGACTGATGATCCGGTTTACCTCCGCGCTATTGATGTCGCTTTGCAGAGAACAGTAATCGCAATCCCAGAGATAATATTCTTCACCACGATCCAGTTTATCCCACGCGCTGACCATAGCTTGGATTGACTCCTGCAAAAACTCCGGCAAATTCTGTTCCCAATCACTGTGACCATCGGCACTGTTTTTTCTATCGTCTTGCAAAGCCACTTGCGGCACCTCACTTTTCGTTGATGCCCGTATCATAGCAACACACCAGTCCGATGTCAACAAATGCCCCGGCAGAAGCATTATCGACTCATTTCCTGTTGCCGCTTGCGGTGCCAGCCCTCCAGCAGCTTGATGATGACATCCTCCATCTGCTTTGGGGTGTAGTTTGCCGGAAAATACTTTTGCAGACGGTCGTTGCGGATCGTGACCTTGCGCTCCAGTGGCTTTTCCTCGCGCATGATGAGGTCGATGATGTTATTTTCCAGTTTTCCCTCGCCGCTGAGCTGCTTGAGCCGCTGGGCCTGTCCAAGCGACGGGGATACTTCGTCACGCTCCATGACCAGCAGGAGGTAGGTCTGTTCTTTTTCGGACAGGTGGGAGAGGAAATCCGCTGCGGGAACGAATTTGACGGTGCCGCTGTCCACGGCTTCCAGCAGGGGCGGGATCAGCTTGTTTAGGCGAATGTAGCGTTGGACTTGCGTTTTGCTATCTGAAACCTGCTCGGCTAAGACTTGGTTGGTTCGCACTCCCATTAACATCGGACCAACTTGGTCCGATGTTAAATCGGTCCGTTGCCCCTGCCGTTTCATGGCGTCCAGCTTCAGCTTGTAGGCTTTGGCTTTCTCACTGGGCAGTAAGTCCTCGCGGTTGATGTTGTAGTCCACAACAAGAATGTCCGCTTCCTCGTCACTGTAATTGCGGACGAGGATGGGGCGGGTGTCCAGCCCCACAGCCTTCGCGCAGTAATCGCGCCGGTGGCCGGAAATGATCTCATATCCGCCAGCATCGCGGGGGCGGACAATCAGCGGCTCAGCGATGCCGATATGCTCAATACTGTCCATAAGCCGCACCAAGTCTGGCGTGGGGCGGTCAATGGTGTACGGCTGGCGGGAGTATGGGAAAACCTCTGCGGCTGGAACGATCTGAATCCGCTCCTGTCGGTCGGCTTCACGCTCCGCGTCCGTTTTGAACAGGTCATCGTACCGGGTCAGTTCGATGCCGCTTAATTTGCTTGCCAAGGCTCAACACCTCCCTCGTCAGATTTTCATACGCCAGCGCCGCCTTGCCGCTGCGGTCATGGTCGTAAATGCTTTTGTTTTCCACGCTGATCTCCGCCGCCTTGATGGAACGGGGAATTTCGCTTGCGAACACATGACCGCCGTAGGTCTTACGGACAAGCGCATTGATCTCCCGTGCCAATGTGGTACGGCTGTCCACCATCGTCAGCACAATGCCGTCCACCTCCAGCTTCGGGTTGAGCTGCCGTTTCACGCGGGTGATGGTTCGCAAAAGCTGCTCCAGTCCTTTGGCTGGAAGATACTGCGCCTGCACAGGGATAATCACGCTGTCCGCCGCAGTCAGGGCGTTGATGGTCAGCATACCGAGGGACGGCATACAGTCGATGAGCGCGTAATCGTAGCGGTCTGCCACGGTGGACAGGTATTGCCGCAGCACCGTTTCCCGGCTCATGGTGTTGACCAGCGTGACCTCCAGTGCCGACAGCTCAATATTGGCGGGGACAAGATGGACACCGGACGGGTGGTGCAGAATGCCCTCGTCGGGGGCGATGGGCTGCTCCGCGATGATCTTTTCCATCAACGTGGAGAGCGTGGGGGATAATTCGTCGGGCTGCGGCCAGCCCAACATCTGCGTGAGATTGCCTTGTGCATCGGCGTCGATCAGCAGAACTTTTTTACCTTGCCGAGAAAGACCAATGCCGAGGCTGGCGGCTGTGGTGGTCTTACCCACGCCGCCCTTCTGATTTGCCAGTGCGATTGTTTTCACGGGTTCGATGCTCCTTTCAGTCGTAAAATGGGTTTCAAAAAAGCAGAGCTGTTCGCTCTGCCTATCCGCTGTCATGGAAGTCGTGATTCACTTTGGCGCGGTAGTAGCTGCCGCAGGTAGCTGGGGCGTTGAATAGCATCTCCAGCAGATAGGCTTTGATGTTACGAATGTCCGCGGTGCTCTCCCGCAGGCAGTCCAGCACATACTCGATGTGGGAGGAATCCAGCTTCAGAAAACGCTCCTTCACTAACGCCGTATAAAGCTGCTTTCCGCCGATCCGCATGAAGCTGCCCTGTGTGCAGAGGACCTCCAGCATGAGGTCCGCGATCTCGTCGATGTCGTCGTAGGGATGCTGCCGGCGCAGGTGGTCGTACTCGATATTTTCCCGAATCTCTTTTCGGTATTCCTCGATCACCTCCTCCGGCTGCGCGCCCGGATGGATAGATGAATCAGTATTACTCAACTCAGTATTACTCAACTCAGTATTATTCTTATCAGTCTTATTACACTCGGTTTTTCCGAGGTCTTGACTTCTGATTTTCCGAGGTCCAGACTTCGGTTTTTCAGAACTCTTGACTTCGGTTTTTCCGAAGTCTGGATTTCGGCAGCTCGGAAGCTCCGGTTCCGGTGTATCCTCGCCTGGTTCGTCCTCTATACCCATGAAGCGGAGAACATAGATTTTTGCCGGTCTGCCCAGCCCCTGCTTGACCCGCCTTATGAGACCCACGCCTTTGGCACTGTCCAGCTCCGCGAACAGCTTGACCGCCTTATCCGTCTTGCAGCAGAGCTGTTCGCACGCCTCCTCCAGCGTAAAGTAGATATACACATGGCCATCATCGTCCATCCAGCCGTTTCTCATGGACAGGCTCATGCGGTCCAGCATGAGGCCGTACAGCAGCTTCGCGTCGGTGGAGAGCCGTCGAAAGTACGGCTCGGTGATCAGGAGCTTGGGGATGCGGAAAAAGGCGTATTGCTCGGCGTCCATGCCGAGATGGTATGCAAAGATCGCCTGCGGCATATCTGACACCTCCGTTCTGCCACAGATTTTATCTATCTCTCAACGGCGGTCTGTGGTATAGTAAAAGGGAGCATTGACGCGCAATGCTCCCTTACCGTAACCAGACCTCCCGGTGGATTCTTATTCAGTTTGACTTAACACATCACTGTCAGCCGTTTGTCAAATAATTGTGTTTCCCCCATGGGGTTTTCCCTTGATTTTGCCCTTATCAGCTCACGCGGTCAAGGGTAACAGCGTATAAAGGAAGATAATTTGGGATGGTTTTGATTTCTCAATAAATCCAGTAATTTCAATGCTTTGCGCCGATTTTGACGGTTGTTTATAAGCGCTAATAACAGATGAAATATTTGGGCGGTGCGAACCTAAAGTTTATTTTAAGCTATCACGTTTTACCTTCTTAAGCCTTACTATCATTACCATAGGAATTTCTTTGTTGGTTTTAAAACATTCTTCATAAAATCCATCAATGACAAATCCAGCTCTAAAACAAAGGTTAAAAATATCTTGTATGGAACGATGATAATAAATCTGCTCTTTCGGTTGCCCTTCAATCGCTATATCATAGTAACTGTGCGGTGTCATATATTTTTCA
>ERZ780218.265-NODE-265-length-54540-cov-10.029953_pt1 | contig 54540 bp, 51 predicted proteins | sample MGYA00510975_ERZ780218 | MGnify/ENA primary metagenome ERZ780218 (study PRJEB29588, sample SAMEA2152063) | human gut metagenome | biome: human gut; feature: human-associated habitat; material: faeces | place: Denmark | collected 2008/2010 ... | reverse complement strand
TCGGCAACATCTTCTCCGGGCAGGGGGTGGGCGAGACGGCCAAGACGCTCTCCGAGCGCTTCGGCAAGATTCTCCAGAAACGGCAGTCCATCTCCATCAACCGCAACGATGTGTCCACCTCCATCTCAACCCAGATGGACAGCCTTATCCCGCCGAGCAAGATTTCCTCGTTGACGCAGGGCATGTTTGTCGGTTCGGTGGCGGACAACTTCGGCGAGAAAATCGAGCAGAAGATTTTCCATTGCGAGATTGTGGTCGATGCCAAGAAGGTGGCGGAAGAAGAAAGGACTTACCAGAAGATACCCGTCATCACCGACTTCCGGGATGCCGACGGCATCGACCGCATGAAGGAAATGGTACAGGAAAACTACAACCGCATCAAGGAGGAAGCCCGGCAGATTGTCGCCGATGAGCTGGAGCGCATCGGGAGCGACCCGAACCTGAAGCATCTGCTGGAGTTGAACAAACAGGCATAGGCTTATTTGTTCCGTCGGTATTGCTTCTCGTCGTCCGTATCCATTTTCCGCAGCAGGGCTTCGCGCAGCCGGTCGATGAAATAGGTGCGGTCGTCGCCTTTCCTCCGCCGCATCCGGGCATAGTAGCTCGATGCGTTCTTCACATCCACACCCAGTGCGCTGCACACATATTCCACCACTTGCTTGAGCGTGATTTCACCGTCATTGAACAGCTTCAGTTCATGGCATGCATAAAGCAGTTCAATAAGATGGATGGCATCGTCAGTCCACAGCACGGGAGGCCCGTCGCCGGGCGGACGGGCTTCTCCGTTTCCGGAACCCGTCCGTCTTTTTTCCATTCGTTCCATCGTGTTTTCCACATACATGATAGCTCCCACCACATGGCAGTAGCACACCAGATGGCTCTGCCCGTTGTTGTGGTAGCGTTCCCGCAGGACGGTCAGCCGGAACTTCGTGTATTGGAGATGGAGGAACACGCAGGTGTGGTTGCCGTGTTCCTCATGCAGATGGCTGAGGTGGCGTATGAAATCGTCGCTTGCCTCATTCAGCCTTTCGGTATCGCAATCCCCCTGTTCCAGTAAAAGCAGGTAGGGGCACAGGTAAAATACATCCATTTGAAACTATTTTATCGGTTATGAACGGCAAAAATAGCGGTGTACATGGATGTGGCAGTTCCGTTTTTCGCCGGAAATGCCGTCATTCCCCCAAATAGAACTTCCGCCGTTCCGCGCACAGCTCGTCGTACAGCTCCTTGTGCAGCTCGCTGGGGCTTTGCTTCATCTGTCCCGTGCAGAATTCCCAGAAACGGTTGGCGGACTCGAAACCGTTCTTCTCGGCTATCTCCCTGAGCGGGCGGTCGTAGTGGTATTTCAAGTCCCGCCGTATCTGTCCGATGCGTTGCTCCCGCAACCATTTGTTGGCGGACTGGCGGTATATCTTGCTGAATTTCTCGCGGAAGGTCGATGCGCTCATGCAGAGCATCCCCGCCAGTTCCTCCACGCTGTTCGTGCGGTAGCTGTAGCGGTTCACCTTCAGCCGGAACACGGCGGCATACAGGGGCTTCAGCCGTTTCTCGGCATATTGCAGCTCCGCTTCGGTGAGCGGTGTGGGCTGGTGGCTCACCTGCTTGCGCCGCTCCACGAAAAAGTAGTCGCACACCTCGTTGCACATATTATACAGGGGACGGGGGATGCGGGTCTGGTACAGCACGTCGCACAGGTAGAGCATCTCCGGCGTGCGGCAGGCTTTCCGCCAAGGCTCCACCAGTCCGTGCAGCAGCCGGTTCTGAACTTCCGTGTCTTCCGACAGGGCGAGCAGCATCAGCAGCGGGCGGCATCCGGGAGCCGACACATCCGGCAGCGCGGGCTTTCCTGTCAGCAGGTCGAGGATGTGGTGGCATAGGTTTGTGTCCCGCGCATAGGGTTCCAATGCAAGGTAACGCTTAGGGGTACGGGCTTTCAGCAGCCCTCTCACTTCTCCGCACAGGGCGGCGGTGGTCTGTTCCAAGCCTGCCGGGACGGTGGCGGACAACTGTTCGATGAAGTCTGTTTTCATAAGTAGCATGTTTTTTATAGTTCGATGAATCCACAAAGATAACCGGTCGCACGTGCCGGTTGTTCCGATTTTCGCCGGAAATGCCGCACGGTAGGGACAATTGTGTTTATGGCAAGCATTATACCACTATTTCTATAAGCAACAGATAGAAAGTCGCCAACTGGACAACGAGGGAAACGACATAGATGCCGTAGTAGAGCAGATACCTTTTCTCTTTTTCGAACTTGGCGAAATACTTCTTGTATTTATCCTTCTTGAATACAAATAATTCATTTATATAGCATAGATAGAAAATCAAGGCTATGAGCAATAATATAAGAATAAACTTGTAGTCAAAAATGGCAATTGGAACGCCTATGCCTAACATCTTTAAGACTTTGCTGCCTACAATTAATGTTATACAGAGTAACCAAAAACTGGTGCAACTTATGGCAAATGTAGCCCATGAAGAAATGAATACATTTACTCCTCCATGAATTTCACTAACTTCTTGCTTTTCTATTCTTGATACAATACATTTCATATACTTGTTGTTCCATTTCGGGAGGCTTAGCCAATAGAAAGGATTCAAAATCCTTTTAAAAATAAGGAACAACAAGTTATATTCGCAATAGTATAGAATATTGTAATATTTCTCCAAAAATTTCATCATGCCGTTAATGGTTTGGTGAGCAACAGCGTTAAGCTGTAATCTCGACCTTGTTAGTAACATTATTATTAATAAACTTAGCTTTCTGTTGTTATTTCTTTAATATTTCCATTATTATCTGTAACAACAACTATTAACCGGTCTGTTACATTTTTCCCTATGGTATAATCCCATACAGCATAATCATTTTCTCCGGGATAGAATCCTACTCTTTCTAATTTCAAAACTGATAGTAGCCTTTTTTCTATTGTAATATCAGATTCCGTTTTTTTCAATATTTTGTTTATGCTCAATTTATCCAGTTCTTCAACATGGAAATCAATATATTCTTTCACTTTTCCATTTGATTCATAATCTCTCACAATATAATCATCAATAGCTTTCTTATATTGTAACAAATTGCTTGCATAGTCCTCATATTCATTCAGCCAATCATATTCTGGTACACCATCAAAAAAATTCAAATCAAGATAAATCTTCTTTTTATCCAATATAACTTCACAGTAAATTTCTTCTTCTGAAGGTTTAATATCGATTTCACCAAAATATATTACTTTTCTTTTCTGAATTTTATCGATTTCATCGCAATTTTTATTTCTAATAAGCATTTTATTTACTTCTACTTCAGAATATCCATATTTCTTTTTAGATTCCATACTTACAGATTCAAGTGATTCCGATTCAAACAATGGAGATAAATCCACACTTATAACATCATCAAAAGCCAGTTTTTTTAGATTATACATCGTTTTTACAAAATCAAGGTCTTTAAGGATTGATATATAAATGACTTCTATTGAATGATTGGGAGCTAACGGAGACAAATCGTTAAGTTGCTTACATTTTTCAATTGAAAGATGTTTTAATGTAGGTATATCCTTTAACGCTCTCAGATCATTCAAACTATTACAAGAATATATTTGAACTGACTCAAGTTTATTTGCTTTACATAACCCATCAATGTTTGACATTTTTTTTTGAACGAACAATTTCAATATTTCTAAGGTTTGTGAGTTGATGTAAGCCATTTAAGTTAGTGTTTTTTGCATCCCATAATGTTAGATTTTCTAATGAAATCATGTTCTTTAATTCCTCCAATTCTTTAGAGTTGAAGTTATAGATATGCAGTTGTTTCAAATTTATTAAAGTATCAACGTTTATTGTATGTTTGGTATGATAATATTTTAATTCCTCAAGTTTTGGAAATAAGCTAAAATCGATAGTAAAGACCTTATCAACCCAAAGCCCAAGTTTATGTAAGTGAGGTAAAACACTTAGTTGATTTAGATTGCATGGTTCTATGGTATAGTCGTACCCCAAAATAGTCAAGGATTCAATGAAATCATATTCACATATTAAACTTACATTTAATGTATGCTTGCATGACGTAGTACTACCGACATTTATTAATATGTCGTAGTAACCATGATTTTTGGCAAATTCCAATCCTTCTCTTAAATGACGAGGAAATATTATTAGCCGATTTATTTCTGGTACTTCTCTATATCGTTCCATTATCTAAATATATTTCAAATTGTTAGTAATGGGGTAGCAGGGAACGGCTTGTCCGTTATCCTGCTTCGTTATCGCTATTTATAAATTTGAGAAATATTTGTTCTTGCCTACAAAAGAAATCTTTATTCGCATTATATGATTTTTTTAGATATTCGGCAGCCTTAGTGTATTCCTTCAATTGGAAGTACACTTTACCTCTTAAAAAGTCCATTGCATATTGAGGTGATTTAGGGGAAATTTTATCCAATTCGCACAACCATGTTTCTATTTCTTCCGAAATGTTCAGTTGTACAAGTTCATTGATAATTCTAACTATTATGATTTTGCTGTTTCTTTCGTTGTACTTATTACTATCTGTTGCCACCCACATATCTTTTAACTGTTGTACGAATGGCAAATGGTCTATACTTTCTCTTTTATCTGACATATCTATAAAGTTCAATATATCAAATAACTGTTGTCCTATATTCTTCATATTATCCATGTTTTATATTTTGACAATTACGTTTCCAAATCCTGCGCAATTAGCAAGCCCACGAATAAAATCTTCAAAACTTACTGCAAGCATAGTAATTTTATAATTGTTTTCTTGGTCTACATGAACAACACTCGGCTCACCTGCCAAACAGCATTTACGATAATCTAAAAATATCATATCATGTCCGGCAGAAGGAGTGGTACATATTGCAATGCCAATAGTAGGATAGCCCCATTCTTCTATCCAAAAACGATTTCCCATTTCTCCACAAAGAGAATATGGTTTGTTTTTATCAACGCCCATAATTCCGCTAATAGCAATATGATTATCAGCCCAGCAAGTTGGAACTGATGTCGGGAAACAAGTGTTAATCGGCATACCCCCATTGTGTTGTTGTACCAACGCAATATATGACTGAGGTAATTTATATCCCAATTCATTTTCCACTTCTTCCAATTGCTCATTAGTAGGGGTAGTACCAACATAGTATTTCTGCGCATACTCACTATCATTCCAAAAGGACATATCGAAATCTTCAAAAAAAGTTTTGTTCATATCTGTTCATTACTTTAATTAGCGATAATGGTTAGAAAGGAGCATCGTTAGATGCTATCTTTCGTTGTTAGATATTTATTATCTTTTCCTACTTGAGCGTATGGAACAAAAATTGCCTTTATGATTCGGTTATTACAGTTAAATGGAACATAAGTCACCTTACTGTCAATACTTAACGTATCGCTTGGATGCTTCAAACAAGAATGTTCATTTTGTAGCAATACTTCCATTTTTGAAAAGTCCACAGAACTGCATATCGGATAGAAACCGGAAAAACAAGTAGGCGTTATGTAAGCTGCTTGACTTTCATAATCAAAGAATAGGAAACGGTTTCCGTCTGCCACATTATCATACACAGCGAAGCAATCAAACTTTCTTGCTCCGTTGATTGTATAGCGTTGTATGAAGTCAATACTACTATCATCTACTGCTTTTAGCTCAAAAACAACATTCTTTTTACTTTGCTGATTAAAACATAACCTATATAGAATTTCAGATTCTGTTTTTTCCGTTTCTATATAAAGGGAATCTTGTTCAGCCAAATAATGATATTTTGCAGAATTTTGTTCCATACAGCCGTTTTTCGCTATGACATAGCTAAGTGGAAAAAGGAACAAGCAATATAGTATAAATATTCTCATATCTGTTATATCTAATGGGATAGCGGGGAACGCTGTAAGCGTTAGCCCGGTTTGTTAGAAACTTATTTTCTTTCTTTTCAGTATATCCGACAGCCAATCAGGAATGAACTCTTTTGCCCGTGGATATTTACTGAAATCCTCACTAAAGTCACTATCGCTGAATGCCTCTTTCAGTTTTTCGTCTCGTGTATCGTAACCAAATCTTATATCCATATGATTGTCTTTGTATATTGTTATTTTACATAGATAAAAAGCCCCTTCTTGCGGACATAAAGAATACATCAGGTCTTTAAGCTTTTCTACTTTTCCTGAAAGATATATTAAAATTTTAATACCATTAGGACCAAACCAGACTGGCTCGTTTCCCTTGTAATAATAAATCTCAGGTTGAGATGTACTTTCAACGGTATAACAGTAAAAATCGCATTTACTCCATTGGGCAAAAGCCACCATTTTTACTAAAACTTCCTTGATGCCATTTATACAGGCACAACATTTCGCATCTTCTTTCCAAAGACGTAATTGTGTACGATAAGGAATGTATTTTGCAGGTGATGTTGCTTTGTTTGCGGGGGCTGGATATGGCAGGCTGTCATTTGCACAGGCAGTTTTGATGCAATCGGTAAGATACCAGTTCCAGAACTCTTTATTGCGCCTGTCATCAACAGAATCCAAATTGACAATACCACCATTATATACTAAACTTGCGAGGAAAGCGGTATCCCATTCGTCAGGGTCTTCTATTTCTTCTTCAGAATCATAATCACTGACAACCCTGTCTGCACCCGCCCCGGCATCATAAGCGGCATGAACAGCTACTTTGGCTGCAAATGCAGCTGTAATATTATCTTCCATGTAATTATCGGCAAACACGTCCAAATGGTCGGCATCTTTCAATAAATCCTTTTTGCCCGTTTGCCCCAGCAGGTATTTCTCCGTTTTCTTAATCAGTCCGATGATTTCCGTATCGTTCTTGAAAAATTCATTCCATATCGGATATACTTTCAATGCACACAAAATGCTAATTCGTCCAATGACATACGGTTCATTGATGGCTTGAAGTATCGCACGTCTTGTGGGCAGGGACAAATGCCCTTTGTTTGAATGATTGACTTCATCCAAACCCTTACTTATCAATGAGGTTATTGTTTCGCTATATTTCATCGCAATAATTGTTTCTAATGGTTCAGCAGGGAACGGCTTACCGTTATCCTGCGTTGTTATCAGTATTTTATCTTTTTCATTATTTAATCTAATGGTTCTTAGTCTATTGTAGTTAAGATAATTTATTCTAATTGTGTGTCTGCATTCATTTCCAGCTCTTTGCTTTCCCTTATCCCAACTATCTCTTTATAGGTATCAACCACAATCTGATGGGATTCCGTATTGAGTTTCTTTGCATATCCTTGAACAATAGAATTTATTTCACGATAAATCCAGGCAGCTACAATCAGTATTGCAAAGACAGCCAATATTTTCTTTATAGGTTTGTAGCGTAGCAGATAGCCCAAGAAGGCAAACAGGATATAACCGATGTATATACACCCGGTATTGAGCGTCCTGCCAAAATATTCTTGTTTATGACGTTGCAGTTCATTTGACGTTTCCCATGCACCGATTGCGTGCTGGTACAATTCTGAATGTGCTATAAACATCAAACTGTCTTCATTGGCAGCAGGATGAACGGCATATTGATATACAACTCCAATTTCTTTCAATCTGTAGCTGTCATAGGCTTTCGATGCCAGGGTGTCCGGAAGTATTGAGAGCAGCAGTCCGCATGTGTCAATATCACCCTGAAAAGATGTTTCAAGAGAATCTATCTGGGTTATCAGCTTAGTTTTGGACATAGACATAGGCTTTTTGTTCAATATCTGTTCCATGCTTACACCGTACTTGTCTGCCAGTGACTGGGGATAGCTCTGTTTCATTTCAACTTTTTTTATGACGGATATGACCATCATCTGTGGACGCACAAACCAGTCATAATAATAGGTCATTGCCGACAAAGGCAGGACAAGAACCAGCCCGATTGCCAATGTACGGAAAAAGCTCGTCCACTTTTCTCTGTCCATAGCCCAGAATACCAGAAAGGTTGCAACGCTTAGACTGTATGGAATCAGTGATGTAAATGCTGCCAGTCCCAACTGCACACAAAAGTCAAGTGCTTCTTTTGTGGCCAGATTATAGAACGTGTCTTTGTCCACTTCCTTGATGACAAGTCCCGTGAAGCCACATAGCTCGGCGATGGTAAAAACCGCAATAAAATATATGCAAAACTTCTTCAAATGTTTCATATTCATTTTACTGATAATGGTTTGGCGGGAAACACCGTTAGGTGTTATCACGCTTTGTTAGCTACCTCTTTTGTATTTTCCAATTCTTCAATAGTTCTCAAACACATTCCTTTAATGCTTTTGTTTGAGGATTTCTGATAGACTAAACGCAAACTGTTTAGAATATCCATCCGTTGATTTTCTGTCATAGTACCACCAAAGAAAAGATTGTCACCATTAGCAACTCTGGTGCAATACCTTCTTATCCCCAATGTAATGTGACTTATAGTAAGCCGATCTCTTTTCTTTGACATTACATTACAGAATATGTCCCACACATCATTATCCCCCATATATCCCATTATAGAACCTGACATTTGGCGGACTATCGCACTTGAATGATGTGCATATTGTTTTGCAATCTCATAAGCTCGTTGCTTAAATTCAACACAAGAGGATTCTTTTGCAAAATCTTTGTCATAACAGACGTGATCTATATATCTTTCACACACCATAAGCAATATTAGTAAATACTCCCAAATTAACTTTTCTTCGGTTTCTTGATGTAAAACCCGAATTAACTTTTCTCGGTTATCCGGAGATAAAAACCACGTTTGCGTACTTAATGTGTCACATGTCTTTCCGAACAACTCGCTACGGGATGCCATAGATATAAATTTTACACATTTCTTTCGTTGCACTACACTTTCGGATTGTAATTCTTCCAGTGCGACATCCAATGTTTCTTTGGTGTACTTATACTTTCTCATTTTAATTCAATTTTGCATGGTAGCTAATGGCTAAGCGGGAAACGCTGTAAGCGTTATCACGCTTTGTTATAAACTCAATTTACTTTGCATGATTGGCTTTTATTTACCCACCATTCCTGTTCTTCCACTTCACGAGCCTTTTGTATCTCGTCCGTTGTCAGATTCTCATTGTGATAGGCATTATATAGATTTTCCCAACCATTCTTACGATATTTCGGTGATACAACCCATTCTCCTGCATCATTAAACAGGCAGAAGTTTGCTGGAGTATCTGGTATGATTTCATCTGCCCAGGAACAGACTTTTGTCAGCCCCTTTGCGGATTTCCACTTACCCCGATATTCAGATAAGTTCAATTTCAGTTCTGATATTTCATTTAGTCCTTTCTCTATTTGTTGTCCTCTCATCCGATACCCTTGTTTGAAAGAACCGGAGAATGTACCGCAATATCGTTTATCTCCGTATTCCTCAAACGAGTAATGCCCGTATATGAAACCGTCCACTTCCGTATATTCACTTTTTATTATTTGAGAACAGGAAGAAATGCTATCTATACAAACCTTTCCCTTAAACGGACATATTACGGACAATCGGGTACGACTGATACCCATTATCTCATATTCTCTACTATCCATTTTCCGAGCATCGGTAATATGAATGTCAATTCGGCTACAATCTTCTCCTAATATGCCAATCATGCTTGAATTGTCAAACAAGCCAGAAAGGTCTTGCTGCAAAATATCCGCTTTGTGATTTTGTGGATAGGCTACTCCACAAAACCAAAAGAGTAAAAAGATACTGATATGGTATATTTTCTGTTTCATATTTTGCATTACTGTTTATAATGGTTTGACAAGGAGCTGCGTTTAACAGCTATCTTGGCTTGTTATCAATATATTAGAACCACTTCTTATCTCTATCCTTCATTTCCTCTAAAGTAGGATATGGATGCGTATCTCTAAATGTATATTCATCTACAAAATCCTTTAATTCAACCATTCTAAAGCCACTGAAACCATTCCCATTGATTAAGTCGGCAACCGAATCTTTTGCGACCAATACATTTTTCATCCAAAAAATATCAGGATATGCCGTTTGTTCTCTAAGTTGGAAATCAAGATACAAATATGAAGTTATAACTTTATTCATTCTCTTAATCCTGTTCGAGTTCTCCAAATCAATGAATAGGTTATATGCCAAATGCTTGAATCTTATAAAGTAATACTTTTTATCGCTTATATGAGCTAATTTTCTGGATAGCGGTGTTACTTCGCATATATCATATTCATCATAACACTTAAACTGTTTCAGAAACTCGAAAAGACAGGAAGATAATATGACCCCTTTGGAATGTGAATAATAATCGGTTTCCAACCTTTTCACATTCGAGCATATCCAATAAAAGTGGGTAGGCAATTTATAATTGTCCGTTAAGGGGACAAGCTTTCCGGCTCTCATGGGTGAATAGTTAAACCAATCGTTGCTATAAACAGGATTGTTATAAGGATTTTTAGATTTTATTTTCTCTGTAAAAGTAGAGTCAATATATGGCGGTGCTATTGGAGTACCATGCCAAGGAGTTAATAAAATTTTGAAATTTGCCATATCTTCTGTCATTGCATTCTCTTTTAATTATTGATAATGGTTTGGTGAGGGACAGCGTTTAGCTGTTAGCTCGACCTTGTTAGCGATTTTTTATCTTTAATATCTCTATATTCGTGTATGTTGTCGTTCATTAGAAAAATGTTCTACCTATCCATATTCCTGTCAGGAACATGATTAGAGGAAGAAAAAGTATTATCCATACCGGGATTATCTTGTTCCACTTGTTGCCCTTGTATTTCAAAAGTATGGCGGCAGTTCTTTTACGGTTATATCGTAAATAGAATGCGACAAAGCACAAGACAGAAACGCACCCGCCGATAAATGCTCCTTGGGAGGAAGTAAAGTTCTTCCTCGTAAAAATCCAATAGTCAGGTAGTACACTGGCAAGGAAGATACTGAAAAAGAACAATGCAATTAACGAAATCATGCAAAGCACACCACAAGCACTGAAACGTGCTGGTTCGTTATATTTTCGATAAAGTATAAACAACCGATAATACAGGTAGTCAAAAAAATAATACCTGTATTTTTCCCCTTCTCGCATCAAATTGTTTCGTGCGAAATGACTTATTGTTTCTTTTCTGTATCTCATTTTTGCTGAATTTTTCGCTAATGGTTTGGAAAGGAACACCGTTTAGGGGTTATCTTTCCTTGTTAATATTATTGTTGTTCTGATTAGAAAAAACATTTCTTTAAGTAAATAGCATTGAAGTTGAACATGAAGATAATTCCAATGGTCAATAAGATAAAGAAAACATTTTTCTTTCGTGTTCTAATTTCTTTATAAAACATCCTGTCTTTTCTTACATTTGTTGTATTGTCAAAAAGGAGATTGTTTGTAAGAAATATAATTAATATGAATATCAAATGGAAAAAGGGATGCACAATGTATCCAATTAACTCAAAGTCGAAGAAATTATTTATAAAGCATCCCAAAACTGTAAATAACATATATATAACTAAGGAAAAAAATCCAATGGAATATATTTTGTTATCTTCAGCGTTTTTACTGAAATGGTCATAAATGAAATAAATTGTGTAATACCAATACTTATACCAGTTCATCGTTTTTTTCGCATTTAATATTAATGGCTTGACAAGGAACTGCGTTTAGCAGCTAACTTGGCTTGTTAGCAACTAAATTATAATTTATTCTCCATAAACAGCTTTATTAATTCAGCATGTGAAATTGGTTTTGACAGGTCTTCAATATTCTCGTTAATATTGTAATCTAATAAAACAATATCACGTTTATCATTAAGCCTGTGTAATTCTGCAACTAAATCAGATAGCTTGTTTTCTAATATCCATTTGTAGGAAGGAATATATATTTGAAAACGAGCATCATGATAGTTAAGAATTTCTGCTCCATGTACTCCTTTCCTATGACCTATTATCTTCCCATATTTTTTTGTAGTTCTTTTAAGATTTCTCATATTGGATATTTGAAATTTTGATACATCAACATCCATGTTCTGAAAGACTTTCAATCCCTGCCAAATACCTTCTACACTGTTAGCTATTTCACCATCAGAAAAAGGAATAGGTATATTACCATGAGGATAAAAGGGACTGAACGCAATCCATTTATCAGTAGATTTGGATGTAACATCTATAATCAAAGCATCGGGAAATGCTTTGCGTATAGTTTCATTCTTTTGTCTTTTGCTTCTTATATGTATCATAATAACAGGATATAAATTTACTTTTGATAGAACTCACATACCTTTTCCATTATTTGTATTCCCATATCTTCTATAGCTATAGCTTCTTCTTTGGAATAGAAATTCTCATTGAAGCTAAAGTCTGCCGATATATCACAGAGCGCATATGCTAATCGTTTAGGTACGGATGTTTTACCTTGATATTTTTTTATCAATAAATCTAAATCAGCCATTAGGGTATGAAAATCTTCAACTATATTATCTTTCATCCTTAATTTCACACGAATAGAATTTTCACCTAATAATAGTTCTATTACTTCTTTTTCAATATCTATTGTCGTATCCATATTTAATGTTGCTAATGGTTAGAAAGGAGCATCGTCAGATGCTATCTTTCGTTGTTACCGGTATTTTTTCTTAATGTCTTACGAATAAAGTTATCTAATTCTTTGGACTTATAGAATTTCCATGATGAATATGCAATCATATTACCTTCCGGATTGTGTGATATGCTCCAATAATTCATACATTCTTTATCCACATATTCCTTAATTCCGATAATTTCTTCCGGCGATAAGCTGCTTAATTGAACAAAATATTCGCCGGAATAATCTTTGTTGATAACTGACGTACTATCAACAAACTTGTTCATGTGCGCGATACAAGCATAAAGGGCATATCCTTTTGCTTCTTCAAGCCGTTCTCTATATGCAACCTTTTGCGTTGTACAACTTACGGTTACATAAAGTATGCACACTATTGTTATTATCATTTGTATATGCTTCATTTTATAACTTTATTCGTTGTCGGTAATGGCTAAGCGGGGAACGCTGTTAAGCGTTATCACGCTTTGTTAACAACATATTTTATTTTCATTACTATGTATCATATCAATATATCATAACGCCTCAATATTAATTATACTTTAGAAGCCTCCATCATAGATTATTCTTTCTCATCAACCCTTATCATCAAAGGCCACATTAAATCATCGCCTATTTCAGTAATGCTCCAGAAACGTCCTTCTCCAGATACAGCATATGCAGACAACAAAGAGCATCCGGGGGGATATTCCTTATGCCAAGTTTTTCCTCTATCCTTGCTGTAATAATAGCGATTCTTATACTCATTAGAGCGTTCCCAACTAACTACACCTATATAATCGCCACATACAGAGAACACACCTATCGGGAATTTCACTTTTATCATGTTTCCCGTATCTAAGTTATATAGCAAGAATTTACAGTCATTACCCCATTGTTTTTCTCTGCAGATCATATATAAGGCATTTCCGGCATCATCTGTTTGTATCGGGGAGTCGATGCAATACCATTCAGGCAACGCTATAGGTACTTCTTCTATCTTGTCAGTTCGTACATTCATCTTCCAAACCCTATCTTTACCATCTATCCCCCATAGGAAACCGGATTTGGTAACAGTGCAAATGAGTTTATTATCCATCTCTACTTGTTCTTGTTGAAGAAGCAGCCACGTCCTTCCTCCGTCTGATGTTTTGTACAGTTTTTCCCATTCTCGGTCTCGGTCATACGTTTGCATGTAACCGACTTTATCGTTGTAAAACACAACTTCCTCCACACTTTCTTGCGTGGAAAATACTTTTTCCCATGACCGACCAGTATCTTTAGACATCCACAATCCGTCTTTTTCATCAGAGGCTTTATTTTGGATAATGCAGAGAAGACTTTTATCTGCAGACATACAGAGTCTCGACAAGCTACGCGCTTTACCAAAGGAATAATGCACAAATGATTTTCCGTTATCTTCACTACGAAGCACAAAGGTTTCAACACCTCGGTATATGGACTCCACACGATGATCCTCGCAAAGCAATATGCCTATACTATCATCCATCAGATATATACCCGTTACTTGACGATCTTTCCACACCTCCTCATAATCAAATAGAGCCTTGAACACATATTTGCCTTGTGCTCTTATGCAAGATTCAAAATTCAGCAACATAAGTATTATAAAGAATTTATATATTGATAAGTATACTTTCATCCACATATCCTGGTTGTTGTTAATGGGATGCAGCTTGCCGCCGTTAGGCGGTATAGGTGCTTGTTAGCTACGTTCTTTATTGTTCCATTTTCCGTTTTACAATATCAACAAATTCATCTTTAGTCATGAACTTATTTAGGAAATCTTCCAATGCTCCTTCGTTAGTAACCTCTGTAAAAAACGCTTCATGGTCTGTACTCCACACTATTGGATTGTCAGGATTAAGGTCTGATAAACAGATGTAATGATAATTGGGATAACTTTCTGAACAAAGCAATCCAACAAAGTCAGGAGTAGTACAGTTTGAATGTTGAATGATTTCGTCCAAATCTGTATCATCATCTGAAAACCAATCATTCCAATCTTCAAAATCTTTCGTGCCTTTTTGAAATGGAGTAAATGGTTTTGCTACCCAAAAAAATTGTCCACGAGGTTCTTCACTTAATGTATAGTATGTATCTACCATTTTCTTGTAAAATGCCTCTTTGTCAGAATTGAACAATTCCATATTTTCATCTACCCAATTACCTAAACCCATTATAGGCTCTGTATCTTCGGCAGATAGCCAAGGTGTATCTTCTGGCTTTTGATACAAAGCGGTATTAAAAGTTATGGCACACAAGTCGTCTTGTAAAGACATTCCTTTTACATTGGCGATATTACCGCCTAATTGCTTTATTCGGTTTATGATTTCCTGTTTCATGACTCTTATTCATTTGTAGCTAATGGTTCAGCAGGGAACGGCTTGCCGTTATCCTGCTTCGTTATCAACCTATTCTATATTCACCATTTATCTGCAATTTCAAATTCGCCGATTGTTTGGGTACAAATGTCAATGTACGGAATAGTCTTAACTATCTTGATGTTTTCAATGTCCTCACTTCCTCCCAAAGCCAATAGTAGAGAATATCCGAAACACTCATCATAATCTGGAGTTCCGAGTTTTTCTTGTATTACAGGATAATTTTCTAAATCAAACCAGCCTTTCAAGAAACTTTCATTTACCATTACCTTATTAAAAATCGCACGAAGATTGGCAGGAAGTATTAAATATGTTCCGTATCTGACATTCAGATAAACGACGTAATTATTCAGTCTCGGATTCTTTACATAAGCAAAGAGATCGCCGAAAGCCGTACACATGAATGGTAGAAATGATTGGTCATCCTCCTTTTCAAAACAGGAGTTTATCACATCCTGATAATCGGACGGATTAATGAGCTTAAACAGCCCATTACAATAACTTCCCAACCCGACCTCCTGCCATAAAGTATTCAGTTCGGGATAAGACAAATCAGCATATTTAGCAATAAAAGTATCATCTACTGCTTGCCTCTTACTATTGAGGCTTTTTTCTAAAAATTCTTCGTACATATTTCTACGTTTTATGGTTGATAATGGTTCAGCAGGGAACGGCTTGCCGTTACCCTGCGTTGTTACTGACATTTTCTTACCAATTATCTATTCTGGCAGAAAACATATTATCATTCATTTGTTGTTCTATATCTTCTATTCCGTATGTTTCAAGTATATATTCATAATCACCCATACTCATAATATTTATAGCTTTGTATGCTGACACCCTAAGACCGTAACAAACAGCCAAAAGTTCTCCAGTCATACTATATAAAGCATCATAAACAGGTAGTCCACCGTCTTTGTGTTCAGCCCATATTTGTATTACATCGCCATTTGTTCCTTTGAGAATTTTAATTGTAGGAGAATAAGATAGATTTTCAGTTACCATTTGATTGTTTAAGTAATATTGCAAGACTGGTTTAACCAATTCTGTGGTATCTCCATTTTGAATTAAGAATAAATGATTTCTACCATTTACTTGATTTGCACAAATGGTGATACTTTTATACCGCAATATGTTTTCTGCATTAATCTTACCCATATAAAGAAATAAGGATAAGAAAAATAATATGTAATACCGAATTTTCATATCTCATTGCTTTTGTCAGTAATGGCTAAGCAGGGAACGGCTTGCCGTTATCCTGCGTTGTTAGCGAAATATTCTTTCTGTTATTTACTTTGTCAAAATGAAACTAAAGTAGCAGCAGGCTATCGCCACGCCGTAAGATAGTACATACCAGATGAACAGTTTCCAGAACTTCTGCTTCCTGAACTTCTTGAAGTAGGAAATGTATTTGTCGTTCCTTTCTACCAACCTGTCAATCATCAAATATGATAAAGACCCGCACAGAATAATATAAACAATAAGCGCAACTAACTCATTTTCAAACATCAGATTATATACCGGTATATGCGTTATCGCCTCTATCATATTGAGCACTATATGCAGGATGATAAAGACAAAAAGCAAGGTTGCTCCGTATGTGCCACTTAGGACATTATAAACTGGGAAGCCCTTGCATTTTTCCCACATTATACTGTTATGTGCCCGTTTAACCCCATCTACAAACTTCCAGTATCTGTCGCTTTTGCAGAATTTTCGGGTGCACGCATTGTCGTATATAGAAAGGAACAGATAGTCCAAACTGCTGCGTGTCTTATACATAATCATATAATTACAATAGTATAGCATATTCATAAACAATTCTATCCGTTTCATTTTGACATGTTTTCGCTAATGGTTCGGAAATAAGCACCGTTTAGGTGCTTCATTTCTTTGTTCAAGGCAGTTTTACCCACCATGCACTATTACATATTTATATAGAACTTCAATTTTTGACTGCTGTTTCCGGCAGAAAGGGGTGTGAAGTTCATTCCTGCACCCGGTTCGTTTTATTACAGCTCTTATCCGTATTTCATTCATTTTTTTGTTCTCCTTTCTTCTATTTTATGGGATTTTACTGTTTCTGTTCACGGCAGGGCATAGCTATCCCATATTGCTGTCATGCCGATTTTTCCCGGTGTATGTCGCAATGTTCCAATACAACCGTATATGTGATGCCGCCACTCGTTACCGTAGTGTGGCTGTAAACTCTCATCCGTCCGCAATGCTCGCAGAAATAAGGATTCTCGTATTCACTTTCTGCCTGTTGCACTCCGGCTTCCTCTATCTCGCCTTCATCCCGTCCGAAGTATTCTTCCGGCAGGTTGCCTTTGTTGGAGTAGAAGCCATAATACCTCACGATGCGGAAATAGCGCAGGGGAACGTGTTGCAGCAGCCGGGGAAAGAACTCACGGTAATGCAGCGTCAGTTCCTTTTCCACCGGGTTTCTCCTGTCGGGTGAGTTCTTATAATCACGGTATCGGAATGAAATGTTCTCGCCGTCCATTGCCGTAATCTTGTACTCGCTCAAACATGCCCGCTTGGAATACCTGCCCACATACTGTATCACCTGCTCCGGCATCTGTATGGGCGGTTCCAGATGCACAATCCAGTCCTTTCTGTTCGCCACCCTTTTGATGAAGCCCATAAACTCCATGCGGTCGTGAAAGTCATGCTCCAGCCTGCCCGCATCGAACAGTCCTATCAGCGCATTCTCAAACTTGTAGCGGAACACCCTGCGGATAGAGGTGATATGCACGTAATCATGTTCGGGAACGGCTATTTTACCTTCGCTGTCGATGCCGCCCCACGACATAATCATGTGGGTGTGTACATGAAGCTGCTTTGTTTCCCCATAGGTGTGCAGCACGGCAATCACCCCGGTTTTCAAGCCGAACTTGTGCATCATCCAGTCTTTCAGCGTGTCTGCCGAAGTCCGCATCAGAATGTTCAGTATTTCTTTCTTGTTGCGCTTCACCAAGTCCAGCAGGATATGCGGCAAGGTCATCACAACATGGCGGTGCGGCACTCGCAGCAACTTTTCTTTCATGCGTGCCGCCCATTTCAGCGTATCACGCCAGCCGCATGACGGGCAAAAACGGTTCTTGCAGCTATGACTGATTTCCCGCACCTCCCCGCAATCGGGACAGACGTATGTGTCTATTCCCAAAGCGGCTGTACGGCACACACGGATAGCGTTCACCGCCTTGTACTGTTCGGGGGTGATGTACTCCGCAGGGTGCTGTGCGTACTCGTCCCACCAGCGGTTGAAAAAGTCCGCCAAGCGATATGTGCTTTCCCGGGAACTACACCTTCCTATGTAATCTATCAAATCAATCATTCACTACCGTTATTTTTTTACATTTGTTTATCTGACTATAAGTTCCTGAATATTAGTTGTTTTAATTTGCCTTGAATGTATTAATAAATGCACCCTTAGGTGTAAAATATTTCGATAACCGACACCCGGCAGGTGCGTTTCCTAATTTCTAATAGCTGTACCCTACGAATCATCCAGCGAATCAAGCGGATTGGGGATCTTGGCTTTGTGCGCACTCGACACATGAAGATATATGGCAGTGGTCTTTATATCGTTGTGCCCGAGCAGTTCTTGTATCGTATGCAAGTCTGTCCCTTGCTCCAAAAGGTGGGTGGCAAAGGAGTGGCGGAGCATGTGTACATGTACCCGGTGCTTGATGCCCGCACGCATGGCGGCTTCTTTCAGCACTTTCACCAATGCGCTTGCCGAGTACGGCTGTCCGGGCGTTTCGCCCTCAAACAGCCATTTCTTCGGGCGGTATTCACGGAAGTACCGCCGCAGCTCTTCCAGCAGCTTGGGCGAAAGCAGCGAGTAGCGGCATTTCTTGCCCTTGCCCATGACGCGCACGGACATCGTTTCACTGTTGATATCTTTGGGTGTGAGGTTCAGCAGTTCGCTCCGCCGCAATCCGGCAGAGTAAACCAGAGAAATCATGCAGTGGTGCTTGATGTTGGACAGTTGGTCAAGGATGCGCTTTATCTCGTTCTTGCTCAATACTTCCGGGACGGTCTTGTACTCCTTGGACCGTGTAATGCCGCCGTAGTATTGCCGTTTCCCGCCTTTCACCTGCTCATAGTAGAACTTGATGGCATTGATGCGCATGTTCTGTTGCGAAACGGAAATTTTCTTTTCGTTTACAAGATAAAGAATGTACCTGTTGATGTCCGCCACTTTCAGGCGGTCGATGTTGCGCCCTTTGTGGTACTCCACGAAGTCGCTGAAATAAGCCCGGTAGGTCTTTATGGTGGATGGGCTGTAGCGTTTCTGTTCCAGCAGTTCCAGATAGCCTTCCGGCAGCGTGTATTCCCTCTTGGGTCTGGGATGCCGCACATATACCCGGCTGTAATCAATATAGGCATGGGGAGAATAGCGGTCGTAGAAATCCGACAGCTTGAAAACAGCAGCCGCCATGCAAGCGGAATCCTTGCCGGTCATTTCCACGCCTGTATCCTGGGCGAGCAGCAGGGGGATTGCCCCGTTTCCTGCATACTCTATCCGGACATAATCCACACCATCCTTTTCTTCCTTGTGAAGAACGATGCTTCCTCTTTGCCTCTGAGCCTTGTCCATGTCGTCGAATTTTGCTTCATGGCTTCAAAGGTAGTGAAAAAACGGTATATTTTGAACAATCGTTCAAAATATGGAAGTTAAAAAGACTAAACGGCGTCAGGCTTTAAACAGGGAATAGATATAGCGGAAGTTTTTCTCCAGTTCGTCCACGTCCAGACCGTTCAGGAACGCCTGTTCGTAGGACAGTCCGAGAAACATCTGCCGGAACAGGGCTGCCGCTTTCTTCACGTCCGTGTCGCTCCTGATTTCTCCGCTTTCCTTCGCTTTCTGTATGACTTTCTCCCAAAGTTCATAGTCCAGTTGGAAAATCCGCTCGATTTTTTGCTTGATGTCCGGATAGTACATGCGCACTTGCGAGAGAAAATGGAAATAATAGGAATTAAGGCTGCAATCATGCGGGCTGTGGTTATCGCCAATCAGTTCGAGAATCCTTTTCATGGAAGCGGCTACTCCCGCCACGTATTGCCCGATAAATTCCGCCAACGTATCGGCGGGAGCGGCAAACTTGTTGTCCGGCTTGTGTATTTGCAGCACATACTTGTCCACCACAGCCATGAACAAGTCCAGCTTGTGCGGAAAATAATAGACGATGCCCGTCTTGGTCAGTCCGCAGGCTCTGGCAAGCGTGATGATGCTTGCCTTCTCATAGTTCATCCTGACAAATACCCCGAATGCCCTGTCAATGATTTCTTCCCGGTTGGTTATCATGCTGATGCGTAGGTTTATGTTTTTTTGTCAGCGAAGATAAGGAAAATCGGCGAGAATCCGATGCGGTAGGGGCAAGTTTCTTGTTTATCGTACCTGTTATAAATTAAAGATTGCCAAAGCCAACAGCCCCACAAAAGGAGTGAGCATAAACAGGTAAGCCCACAGACTTGTGGTATGCTCATAAGTCTTCTTCTGCATAATTCGATAATCTCTACTCTTGTATCGGTAGTAGAAGTATAGGCTGAGCCATATTGCCAAGCCGCCTCCATAAACAACCAAAAGTACGGCCCCCATATCCTTATACGGAGGATAGCCCATAATGATATAATGGTATAGAATCCAGAAATCTACGATATAAAAGAAGATAACTCCTGTCATTACGAAAGGGACATGTACGTTCAGGCTACTCGTGTCTGAATAACGGGTAATCCTCTGAATCTTGTAGTACAAGTATTCCATTATCTGATGAAAGGTTTTCATGCGAAGTATCTGCTTGCGATTACGTATTCCTTTATATTTTCAGTGGTCGTTATCCTAATCCCGCCGCTCCAAAGATACAAAAAGAATCAGAGAAACAGACCGGGCGGTTAGAAAAAGTCGCTGATTATCCATTCCGATTTGCCAAATATCCGCAAATGGACAGATATATTCCATAAATCACAATAGACAACCCCATATAAACGAATGCTCTATGCGGGAATATATCCAGATGATTGCTCCACAGCAGCACGGGCATTATTACCGGGAGGACAATCAGGAGTTTTTTTCGGGTAAGCCGCAGGATGAACATGCCTGCCAGCAAGGTCAAGAACAGGATGACAATGCTGAACCGGAAAATGATGCCTATCGAAACGTCCATGTGCACAATCGGTTTGCATACATTGATTTGATTGAGGCATACGCAATATGTCGCACAGCAGATTATATTCAATATGACAGGGACAAGTATTTTCATGTTATTCAATACCGTACAGCTTCTTTTTGGCGCAGACAAAAGAATTCCAATCCTGGAAAAGTTCTTTGATGCGGTTCACATATTTGTTGCCTTTCTTGTAGTCCCAATCCCAATGTACCCAAACCGTGTGGTATTTCTGGTTCGTGTCCACCGAATAGTGGTGCGTTTCCATTAGGATATCGTCAATGTGGTTCCTGAAATCTTGGATATTGTCCCAAGTGGAGAACACCGGGTCGTATTCCTCGCCCTCCTTGAAATCCTTCGTCATATACTTTGTTTCTTTGTAATAGGTGCGGGATATGGATTCGTATTTCACCAAAGTGTCCAGCGGCAATGTCTCAATGTCGTATTTCTCCACCATCTTGCGCAATTCGCAGGTGTCGCAGGGTGCATTGCTTACTACAAAGGCTTCGTGTTTCATGCCATCGTTCAGTCTTGTGAGAATCGGATAAAACTCCGTCGGCTTGTCGGGATTGTACCCACAAGCCAGCCATTTCCACATCAGCAGACCGACTGCGAGAATGGTCAGGATAAGTATTGTTCGCTTTTTCATGGGCAACTTGGATTTAGAAAAAAATATCAACTTATTTATCAGTCTTTGATTGTAAGATATACCGTAAGCCCCAACAGTATTCCGTCTTGCTGTGGCTCTGGTAGCAATTATTCTCGTCCAAATAAATATCCAGCTTCCAAAAGTCCAAATCCTCTTTGCGAATGACATCACCGTAGTTATCTATGAAAACAGCCGCCTCGTCATCCTCGTTCCAACTCCAAAGGTAGGGCAACCTGTAGCGGACAGTATGATTTTCGATATACAGTTTCTCCAAATCCCCATCTGCCGTGCAAACTATCTTTCCCAAATACTTGCTTTCTTGTGGGGTATGGAAGATAATGGTCGGATGAAACTCACGATATAGCCACCCCGACAGCACGAGGGCTGCTATAACGGCTATTGTCTTCATCAATCCTTTTTGTTGTTTCAATCGGACAGTCATATTTCCTGCGATTTGTAATACTAATGTTCAATTGCGATTCCCAAAGATATGAAAAGAATCGGAAGAACAGACCGGACGGTCGGATATTTTTGCAAAAGAAGCGGGCGGACACTTCACGCCACCCCATAGCCACTTGCCTCCCGTCCGCCGATTTCCCATTGCCCGGCAAGGCAGCCCGTTTACTTTCGTGCCGCAATCAATTTATTGTTTCACGATTTAATTCATTTGTATATGGACAACCTCAAGGACATGAAAGACGAAGTGCTGGTAGTGACCAACGCTTCCGACGGTAACAAGCCCCATGTGGTGGAGCGCATCGAACAGGACGGCTCATTGAAGACCCAGCCGCTGGCAAAGGCCAAGCCCGACGGCGATTTCCTGAAAATCGGCCGCAGCGAATCCATCCTCGAAGCCTTCTTCTCCAATTTCAAACGGCAGTTTGACAACCCGTCCGACTTCCGTTTCTACCACATCCCGGCGGAACTGCTTGCTGCCGCCAAGGATATGGCGGACTTGTTCCGCAAGCCGGAAGAGAACGCGGCCATGATTGACGGGTACAGGTTAGACCCGGAACAGCACGTACAGAAACAGGACTTGCGGCAGGCTCCCGCCACCGAAGAACCCGCCCCGCAGCAATCCACGAAGTGGAGCATGGAGCAGGTGGACTGGCAGCAGCTCGCACGCATGGGCATCACGCCCGAATCGTTGGGCGAAATCGGTACGGCACGCCTGCTCAACGGGCATGAATCTGCCGTGCTTGACATCCGCACCAACTTCGAGGGCATCAGCTTTGAAACACCGGCCTGCATCCGGCTGGTGGAATCGCCCGACGGAAAACCCGTACTCAACATCGAATGCTGCAAACGGTATCCGGATTTGAAGGAGTACATGGGAACGGAACTGCCCCAAGAAGTGCAGGACAACCTGCTGAAAACGAACAACGCCGGACGAACCATTGACATCCGCCAACCTGACGGTACGGTGGAGTCCTGTCTTCTGTCCTTCAATCCCAAGACCAACCGCCTGCACCACCTTCCCATGCAGGATATGAAGCAGGTACGTGAAATCAACGGCGTAACGCTGACCGAAGACCAAGGACTCCGCCTGATGAACGGCGAGTCCGTATTGGTCGAGGGCATGTGGTCCGAGCGGAGGCAGAAGCATTACGACGCACGCCTCCAGTATAATGTATGCAAGGGCGGCTTCGATTACGACTTCCGGGGACTGAACCGCAAGGTGGAGCAAGGGCAAACGGAGCGGCAAGAAATCATCATTCCGCAGAAGCTGAAAGGGGTGGAACTGACCCAAGAGCAGAAAGATGCGTTGAAAGCAGGCAAGGCGGCGTATGTCAAGGGCATGTCCGACGGTGGCGGGGGCACGTTCAATGCCTACGTGCGCCCCAACTACGAGAAGATGAAGTTCGACTTCTTCCGCTGGAATCCCGACAAGAGCCAAAAGCAGTCGCAGGGACAGACTGGCGGGCAGCCGAAACAATCCGCGCAGACGGCGTCCCAGAACCGCCGTATCCGGAAGTCGGAGAAAAAGGGAGTCGGTGCATCACTCTAATTACTTACCTATAATATATAAGTGTATATGAAGAATGTTATCATCGCAGAAAAGCCGTCGGTGGCGCAAAGCATCGCGGCAATCGTAGGAGCAGGACAAAGGAAGGACGGGTATCTGGAAGGCAACGGCTGTGCCGTAACATGGGCTTTCGGGCATCTGGTCGGGCTGGCCATGCCCGAAGCCTACGGGTTTGCCGGTTTCCGGCAGGAGAACCTGCCCATACTGCCAGCCCAATTCACGCTCATCCCCCGCCAGAAGCGTGAGGGGAAGGAATACAAGGACGACCCCGGCGTAGTGCGCCAGTTGAACATCATCAAAGGACTGTTTGAGGGTGGCGACCGCATCATCGTGGCGACTGATGCCGGACGCGAAGGGGAGCTGATATTCAGATATATCTACCATTATTTAGGCTGCACCAAACCGTTTGTCCGCCTGTGGATAAGCAGCCTGACCGACAAGGCCATCCGCGAAGGGATGGAACGGTTGCTGCCGGGCAGCAATTATGATAATCTCTATCTTTCCGCCAAGGCACGCAGCGAAGCGGACTGGCTCATCGGCATCAACGGCTCGCAGGCGCTCAGCCTTGCCGCCGGGCGGGGCGTGTTCTCGCTCGGACGGGTACAGACACCCACATTGGCCATGATTTGCTCCCGTTATCTGGAGAACAAGTCGTTTGCCTCGAAGAAGTACATGCAGATACGCATCACGGTGGAGAAGGATGGCATTGCGTTCCATGCCACAGCGGAACAGCGTTACGAGAACAAGACCGCCGCAGACAGTGCGTTGGGCGAAATGAAAGCGTGCGGCACGCTCCGCATAACAGCACTTGCCCGGCGGGAGGTCAAAGAAGAACCTCCGCTGCTCTATGACCTGACCGCCCTTCAGCGGGATGCCAACACCCGGCTGGACTTCTCCGCCGACCGCACGCTCTCTCTTGCGCAAAGCCTGTACGAGAAAAAGGTGCTGAGCTATCCGCGCACCGGCAGCCGGTACATTTCCGAGGACGTGTTCGACGAAATCCCCTCGCGCATCGCCCTCTTGCGGCAACATCCGCGTTTCGGGCAGTATGCCGCGTCGCTTTCCGGAGCACCGCTCAACCGCCGCAGCGTGGACGGAGGGAAAGTGACCGACCACCATGCGCTGATTGTAACCGAAAACCTGCCCTCCGGCCTTTCCAAAGACGAACAGGCCATCTACGACATGGTCGCCGCCCGCCTGCTCGAAGCCTTTTCCGCCCCCTGCATCAAGGAGGTGACGGAAATCCATGCGGCGGTGGGCAGCAGCGAAGCGCAGGCCAAAGGCACGGTGGTCAAGTCCGCCGGATGGCGTGCCGTGCGCGGCGAAAAGGAAGAGGACGACGGCGGGGGTATGGCACTCCCAAATCTGGAACAGGACGAGACGCTCCCGATAAAGGCGCTCGAAGCGGTAGAGCGGCAGACCAAACCCAAGCCGCTGCACACCGAAAGCTCGCTGCTCTCGGCGATGGAGCATTGCGGTCGGGAGATTGACGACGAGCAGCTACGGGCGAGCATCCGCGAGACGGGAATCGGAACCCCTGCCACCCGTGCTGCCGTCATCGAAACGCTGTTCGCACGCGGTTATATCCAGAGGGAGAAGAAAAGCCTCGTGCCCACCGACAAAGGCATGGCGGTCTATGAAACGGTGAAGGACAAGAAGATTGCCAACGTGGAAATGACCGCCGCATGGGAGGACACGCTGGCACGCATCGAATCGGGCGAGGCCGATGCTGCCGCCTTCCGGCGCGACATCGAGGCATATACCGCACAGATTGTAACCGAACTGTTGGAAACCAAAGTGTCCGTAGCGCCTTCGGAAAGCGAATACCCGTGTCCCAAATGCCGGAACAGCCGGGTGCTGTTCTTCCCCAAGGTCGTCAAATGCGCCGATGTGGACTGTGGCTTTACCCTCTTCCGTAACAAGGGCGGCAAGGAACTGTCGGACAAACAGCTTGCCGAACTCCTGACCAAAGGCAGAACCGGTGTTATCAAAGGTTTCAAAAGCAGGGAGGGCAAGGCTTTCGACGCTTCATTGGTATTGCGCCCTGACTTCTCCGTGGGCTACGAGTTTGCCGACAAGAAACCATCCAAAGGCAAATCAGCCAAGAAGAAATGACCCTTCCGACATCAACCCGGACTTGATGTAGGATGAGGTCGTACTTGATGTACCATGAAGTCCGACTTGATGGTACATCAGGTACGGCTTCATCTTAGATAGATATAAAATGTTTTTTGTAACACGAATAAAATGAAGAATCATGAATCCGAACAAACCGAACATCCCGGCTCCGACGGTTGAGCCGGACGAACTTTCCTATTACCGTCTTACCCTGCTGTCCTACCTCCGCGAATCGCATCCCGAACTGGCGACGGACGAGGCTTTCATCCGTGCGCGTGCCGACCTTGCCGCCGAAGCATTCAGCAATGCTGTCCAGTCGGGCATGGATTATGACGAAGCCGTCAGGCAGGCGGACGAGGTGCTGTTTGGCGGATTGCACTTTTCCCGGCTCGACACGCTCATCACCGTGTTGTGGAACGAGTTTGCCGACGAAGTGCCCGCAGGCCGCGCCCGCGAGGTGGCTCTCCAGCTCCTGCCCGAATGCGGCAGGGTGTTCAGCGGTTACGACCTGAGCGACGGTTTTGAGTTTACCCCCGACTTCGACCGGCTGTGCGGGGAACTGGCCGGTGTAATCTCAATCTGGCTCGAAGAAAATGGCATATAACAAGAAGGCACATCTTAGGGACAACATCGAGGCCATCCGCCTGATGTTCCGTCTGGAACGGGAGAGGCGTGCCGCCACCCCGGAGGAGCAGGCGGTATTGGCTGCCTATTCCGGCTTCGGGGGCATCAAGGCGGTGCTGTCCCCTTTCGGCAAGCTCACCGACATCCTCCGCTGGACGCAGAGCGACCGCGAACTCTTTCCCCTTGTGTCGGAACTGCATGGCGTGCTCCGCGAGGGGGCGACGGATGAACGGGAATACAAACGGCTGGTGGACAGTGTGAAGGCATCCACCTTTACCGCGTTCTATACACCGCCGGAAATCATCGGTGCACTGGCATCCTCATTAAGTGAGCATGGCGTGTCGCCGCACCGCTTCCTTGACCCGTCATCGGGCACGGGCAATTTCTTGTCTGCCTTCCAGCCGCATTTCTATAACGCCACCGCTGTGCCCGAAGCCACCGCGTATGAAAAGGACTTGCTGACCGGGCGTATCCTCCGGCAGCTTCAGCCCGGTACGGATGTTCGTGTGCAAGGCTTCGAGGAGCTTCCCCCACAGGACAACGGGCGGTTCGACGTGGCGGCGAGCAACATCCCCTTCGGCGACATCCGCGTATTTGACCCGTTGATGGACGATGGCACGGCACGGCGCTTCGCGATGAACTCACTGCACAATTATTTCTTCGTCAAGGGGCTGGATGCCGTGCGCGAGGGCGGCATCGTGGCTTTCATCACCTCGCAAGGGGTGATGAACTCCGCGATGGGCACTCCCGTGCGCCAATATCTGATGGAAAGGGCGCGGCTCCTGTCCGCCATCCGCCTGCCCAACAATCTCTTTACCGACTATGCCGGTACGGAGGTGGGCAGCGACCTCATTGTGTTGCAGAAGGACACGGCATCCGAAAGGGAATACACCGGCCTTGAAAAAGCCTTCGTGGAAGTCAGTACGCAAGAGGACGGCACGACCCAGAATGAATACTTCGAGCGTACCGCCGCCATTGTCCATACGCGCGGCCATGTGGGAACCGACCCTTACGGCAAACCGGCACGCGTCTTCCTGCATGACGGGGGCATGGATGCCATCGCCGCAGACCTGAAATGGATGCTGGACAAGAACCTGTCGGAAAACCTCGACCTTGACCTTTATCTCCGCTTCTCGCCGGTGCGCGAGTTGCGCGAACTGGCGGAAGTACGGGCGGAAAGTCTTCAGGAACGCATTGCACAGGTGCGGGCGTTATCCAAGCCGGAACAGCGGCGTGTCACGACGGAAACGCCGGAGGCGGTTGTGGAAGAACCGCCCATTGTCCGCTCTGAACCGGAGAAACCCGTCACGCAGGAGCCACTGATGTCCCTGTATGACCTTTTCGGCTTCACACAGGAGGAACGGCAGGCGTTCAGCACCGGACGGAAGCCCAAGCGGAAGAAGAAGCAGGAGACCCCGCAGCTCTCCCTGTTCGACATTGTGGAACCGCTCAGCGGCCAGTCCGTACCCGGAAAAGGGGATGCCATTGCCGCATCGCCCGCAGAAAAGCCTGCCCGGACTGCACAGCCCGAACCGGCAGCCGCACCCCAAGCCCCGTCGGAAGAAGAACTCCGGGAACGGGAGCGCCGCCGGGCGGAGGAAGAGGCCGCACGGCAGGAGCGCATGAAGCCACGCCCCTTCACCGGTGAAAGGCTGGAACATTACCGGAACGGCTCACTGGTGGATATGGACGGGCAAATCGGCTACCTCTCCGGCATGGATAAGGGAATCCCCGTGTTCCATCCGCTGAAACTGCCCGCCCGCCAGCAGCAGCGTGCCGCATCCTACATTGAACTTCGCGACACCTACCACCGCCTGTACAACGACGAAGCGGAACACCGGCAGGAGAACGGGGAACTGCGTGCGGGCCTGAACGGGCTGTACGACTGCTTTGTCCGTCAGTTCGGCAACCTGAACGACAAGAAGAACATCGACCTGTTCCGCATGGATGCCGATAACCGGGAAATCCTTGCCTTGGAGCGTTACACCGACGGCAAGGCGGTCAAGGCAGACATCTTCGACCATCCCGTATCGTACAACGTGAACGAGATTACCCACACCGACGATGTGCACGAGGCATTGGCGGCCTCGCTCAACAAGTACGGCGAGGCAGACATGGAATATATGGAATCGCTCACCGACAAACCGCAGGCACAATTGCTGGAGGAACTGCGCGGCAGGGTGTTCTACAACCCGCTGGCAAAGCGTTTCGAGATTGCCGACCGCTTCATCGCGGGCAATGTCGTGGCAAAGGCGGAGTATGTCGAAGAATACTTGCGGACGCATCCCGATGATGCCGAGTCGCGCATCTCGCTCGATGCCTTGCGCCGGGCAGCGCCGACACCCATCCCCTTCGAGGAACTGGACTTCAATTTCGGCGAGCGGTGGATACCGGCAGCCGTGTACAGCCGCTATGCCTCATGGCTGTTCGACACCGACGTGTCCGTCCGCTACAACGCCAGCGCGGACGAGTACAACATCCGCGCTTCCGAACTCAGCCCGCGCATCTACAACCAGTATGCCGTGCGTTCCGAAACGCGCCTGTTCAACGGTGTCGCCCTCATGCGCCACGCCATCCACAACACCACGCCCAACATCACCAAGACCGTTACGGACAAGGACGGCAAGGACATCAAGGTGCGCGACCCCGAAGCCACGCAACTGGCCAACAGCAAGATTGACGAGATACGTGAAGGCTTCTCCGACTGGCTCATGGAGCAGTCGCCGGAGTTCAAGAAGAAGCTGGAGGACATGTACAACCGCAAGTTCAACTGCTTCGTGCGCCCCAAGTTCGACGGCAGCCACCAGACCTTTCCTGACCTTGACTTGAAAGGGCTGGGCATCAAGGATTTGTATCCATCTCAGAAAGACTGTATCTGGATGCTGAAGATGAACGGCGGCGGCATCGCTGACCATGAGGTGGGTGGCGGCAAGACGCTGATAATGTGCGTCGCCGCCTACGAGATGAAGCGGCTCGGATTGGCGCACAAGCCGCTCATTACCGGCCTGAAGGCGAACATCCACGAGATTGCGCAGACCTTCCGCACCGCCTATCCCCATGCCAAGATACTCTATCCGGGCAAGGAGGACTTCACGCCCGACCGCCGCGTGGAAATCTTCAACCAGATGAAGAACAACGACTGGGATGCCATCATCCTCTCGCACGAGCAGTTCGGCATGATACCGCAGTCGCCCGAAATCCAGCGCGACATCTTGCAGCAGGAACTGGACAGCGTGGAGGAAAACTTGGAAGTCTTGCACCAGTTAGGCAGCGAGGTAACCAATGCCCAACTCAAGGGCGCGGAAAAGCGCAAGATGAACTTGGAAGTCAAGCTCAAGGAGCTGACGCACGAGATAGAAACCCGCAAGGATGATGTGGCGGACTTCAAGCGCATGGGCATCGACCACATCTTTGTCGATGAGAGCCACCGCTTTAAGAACCTCATGTTCACCACGCGCCACGACCGTGTGGCGGGGCTGGGCAACTCGGAGGGCAGCCAGCGTGCGCTCAACATGCTCTTTGCCATCCGCACCATCCAGCAACGCACCGGCAAGGACTTGGGAGCCACATTCCTGTCGGGGACGACCATCAGCAACTCACTGACCGAGCTGTACCTCCTGTTCAAATACCTGCGCCCCAACGAACTGGAGCGGCAGGGCATCCGCTCCTTCGACGCATGGGCGGCGGTGTTCGCACGCAAGTCCATTGACTATGAGTTTTCCGTGACCAACGAGATTGTGCAGAAGGAACGCTTCCGCTATTTCATCAAGGTGCCCGAACTCGCCTCGTTCTATTCCGAGATTACCGACTTCCGCACGGCGGAGGACATCGGCATCGACCGCCCGAAGAAGAACGAGATACTGCACAACATCGCGCCCACGCCCGACCAGCAGGAGTTCATCGCCAAGCTCATGGAGTTCGCCAAGACCGGCAACGCCACCGTATTGGGCCGTCCGCCGCTGACCGAGAAGGAAGAAAAGGCCAAGATGCTCATCGCCACCGACTATGCCCGCAAGATGTCGCTCGACATGAGGCTTATCGACCCGCTGAAATATGACGACGACCGCGACAACAAGGCGACCCACTGCGCCGACATGATTGCGCAGTATTACAACCGATATGCCGAACATAAGGGCACGCAGTTCGTGTTCAGCGACTTGGGTACGTACAAGCCTGACCAGTGGAACCCGTACAGCGAAATCAAGCGCAAACTGGTCGAAGACCACGGCATCCCCGAAGACCAGATACGCTTCATTCAGGAAGCCAAGACCGAGAAGAAGCGCAAGGCGATGATTGAGGCGATGAACGAGGGACGCATCCGTGTGCTGTTCGGCTCCACAGAAATGTTGGGAACGGGTGTCAATGCGCAGAAAAGATGCGTGGCCATCCATCACTTGGACGCACCGTGGCGCCCAAGCGACCTCCAGCAGCGCGACGGGCGCGGCATCCGCAAGGGCAACGAGGTGGCGAAGCTCTATGCCGATAACAAGGTCGATGTCATCATCTATGCGGTGGAGAAATCATTGGACAGCTACAAGTTCAACCTGCTCCACAACAAGCAGCTTTTCATCACCCAGCTCAAGCAGAACCGCATGGGCAGCCGCACCATCGACGAGGGCAGCATGGACGAGAAAGGGGGCATGAACTACTCCGAGTATGTCGCCATCCTCTCCGGCAACACCGACCTCTTGGACAAGGCGCGTCTGGAGAAGAAGATTGCAGGGCTGGAGGGCGAGCGCAAGGCGTTCCAGCGCGGCAAGGGCGATTCGCGCATCCGGTTGGAGACCCTGTTGGCTAACCAAGCCTCCAACAGCGACATCATCGCGAGGGCGCGGCAGGACATGGCCGACTTCGAGAGCCGCGTGCAGTACGACAAGGACGGCAAGAAGCTCAACCCGCTGAAGATTGACGGGGTAACGGGCAGCGACCCCAAAGTCATTGCCGCCCGGCTGCACGAGATAGAGGACAAGGAGCGCACGCACGGCCAGCCGGTTCCCATCGGCTCCCTCTACGGCTTTGAAATCGTGGTCAAGGAAGCCGCCCCCAAGACGGTTATGTCCAGCTATAACCTCATCAACGGCACCTACGCCAACGAAAACGCCCATCTGCTGCAGGATATTCTGCGCAGGGATTGGGGCTTTAACGGGGCGGTCGTGACGGACTGGGGCGGTTCCAACGACCATGCCTTGGGCGTGAAGAACGGCTCTACACTGGAAATGCCCGCCCCCGGCGGGGACGCCGTGCGGGAACTGATGAGGGCTGTGGAAACCGGCAAAATCACCGAGTCTGATGTAAATGCCCGTCTGAGCGAACTATTGACGCTGGTGTTTGACACCCATACCGCCGTGGAAAAACACAGCCGCAGTTTTGACGCAGAGGCTCACCACGCACTGGTGCGCCGTGCCGCCGCCGAAAGCATTGTACTGCTGAAAAACGAGGAGAACCTGTTGCCGCTGGCAACCGGCACAAGGGTGGCTGTCATTGGTGATTTTGCCGAAACCCCGCGCTATCAGGGTGCAGGCTCCAGCGCCGTGAACTCCCTCAAGGTCGATACTGTGCTGGAAAACCTTGCCCAGAGCGGCTTGCAGGTACGGGTCTTTGCCCCCGGCTTTGACCGCCGCGGCAGGGCCGACGCCGTCAAAGAGACAGAGGCTGTCGCGCTGGCCAGGCAGGCGGATGTTGCCGTGCTGTTCTTGGGACTGGATGAAATCAAGGAAAGCGAAGGCCTAGACCGCGGCGACATGAAGATTGCCGATAACCAAATTGAGCTGCTGCGGGCTGTACAGGCGGTCAACCCGAACACCGTGGTGGTGGTCAATGCCGGTGCGTCCATCGAAACGCCGTGGCTCAAGCACTGCAAGGCGTTAGTCTATGGTGCGTTGGGCGGGCAGGCCGGTGCCGGTGCCATTCTGGACGTGCTGACCGGCAAAGTCAACCCCAGCGGCAAGCTGGCCGAGACATGGGCTATGTCGTATGAGGACACCCCCGCCAAGGAGCATTTTGCAGGGAAGGGTCGTACCGTGCAGTACCGCGAGGGACTGTATGTGGGCTACCGCTACTACCAGACTGCCGACGTGGCTCCGGCATTTCCGTTCGGTTTCGGTCTAAGCTATACCAGCTTTGCCTACTCTGACCTGAAAGCAACCTCGGACAGTGTGACACTGACAGTGACAAACACCGGCAGCTGTGATGGTGCGGAGATTGTACAGATTTATGTAGCAAAGCCCGATGCCAAAGTTTTCCGCCCGGTGCAGGAACTGAAAGGCTTTGAAAAAGTGAAACTGGCTGCGGGGGAGAGCAAGTGCGTAGCAATTCCTCTCGATGATAAAGCCTTCCGCTACTGGAACACAATGACGAACGCTTGGGAGATTGAGGGCGGCCGCTATGAAATCCGCGTGGGTGCTTCCTGCGAGGATATTCGCCTGACGGCTACGGTAGAGGTGGCCGGAACCGGCGCACCAAACCCCTATGCAGGCATCAGTCTGCCGCATTATGAAAGCGGCAAGGTGATGAACGTGCCGGACGCCGAATGGGAGGTTTTGCTGGATCGCCCCATCCCGGACGATACTGTGAAGATTGACCGCAATATGACGCTGGGAGAACTCAAGCACAGCCGCAGCCCCTTGTGCTGGCTGGTCTGGCTGGTGCTGCATACCATGCTGACGAACAGCTACAAGCAAGGAAAGCCGAACCTGAATGTGATGTTTCAGTACAATATGCCGCTGCGTGCACTGGCTAAAATGACCAGCGGCGCCATCAGTATGGGCATGGTGGATGGCATTGTGCTGGAGGCAAAAGGCTTCTGGGGTATTGGACTGTGCAAGGTGCTTGTCGAGGCTGTCAAGAACGCAATTCTCAACGCGCAGTTGGAAAAGCGTCTGCGCGATGCCTAAGCGGAGGGCGCTTCATGAAATTCTGGAATGATTTTGCGGCCAAGCACCCGGCCGCAGCCAAATGGGTGCGCGAGGGCGGCTTGTTTGTCATCGTGTCGAACCTGATTACCGTGTTCAAGTATCTGCTGCTGCAATTTTTGCCCACTGCATTCAGCAGTCTGCCGGTGGTGGATTTCGGCTGGCCCGGCGTGGATGTGACCCTGTTTGGCGAAACATTCAAGTGGAACATCCTCGGCTACGATGCCGCCCACGGCGGTCTGCCGTACTTTTGCGCTTACATGATTGCTATGGTGATTGGTGAATGCATCAACTTCCCGATCCAGCGCAATTTCGTGTTCCGCAGCAAGGGCAATCTGGGCAAGCAAATCGCGTGGTATGTGGTGGCATTCTGCGTTATCACCTGCATTGTCAACTCCATCAACTGTGTGTGGGTCGCTGTTGCCGGATTGCTTGTGCCGGACTTCATCTATAACATTGGCACAACGGTTTTGAACGGCGGCGTATCAATGGTGATTTTCTTCTTTGTCAACAAAATCATCTTCCCTGAAAGCGGGAAGTGATGGAGAGAATATCACTTTACGAGCGCCGCAGATAACGGATTGCAGTTTTGGATGATGAGCAAGCCCTGCTGATGAAATCCGTCATAGGTGGCTTGTCGCCGTGAATTGTGCACGTCTCGTAAGTAATTTGCGCTTACTATTGACCGACTGATAATGACTGGAGTAAAAAGAGCCCGGAGGGCCTTACCAAATCGGTAAGGTTCTCCAGGCTCTTTTTTCTCGCCGGAAAGTGCATGCAAAAGGGTTACACAGAATAACGATACAACACGGAAAGGATGAAAACTTCTAATTAGACCAATTCTGAAAGATTGTACGAAATACGCACGTGGACCGCCAAAGTGAATCAGAACGGATTCACTCCCGCGCCCCGTCCTATCGTAAAAGGCATAAACGTAAAATGCCTGACAATCATTTCATAACCACCTGCATGGATGGCGCAGCCGAACGGGAATATATGTCTGCCTCCAGATTTATACATTCTTCACGAGCAGTGCCTGATACGGTTCCAGTTCTACATCCGCCAGCCAGACGGGCTGACCGTCTGCGGAACGGTAGCTGCCGCCCAAAGCGTCAAGACCGGCCCCTGCCGGGTACTCGGTAAAGTTGAACAGTCCCACCAGCGTTTCCTCGCCGCGCTTGCGTACCAGCGCCAGCACGCCGGGGTTGTGGCTGTCCCATGTGGTCACCCATGCATCCGGGGCAAAGCAGGGGTCCGCCCGCATTTGGCGCAGCTGCTCCATGCCCTGCCACAACTTGTTTTGCAGCGTGCCTTTTTGGGTGCGCTGCTTGGCGTCCTCCCAGTTGAATTTGCTGCGGTGCAGGTTACGGCTGTCCTCCACACGGTCGGGGTCGTTTTTGTAGTCCCAGCCATTGAGCTGAGCGATCTCATCTCCGCAGTTCAGCATGGGGAAGCCCTGCAAGAATGCCATAGCAGTGTGCAGCAGCAGGTCGCGCTTCACGGCATAATCCAGCGCAATTTTATCGTTTTTCTCAAGTGCCTGTTCGATACCGCACAGGCTGGCGGTGGTGCCGCAGCTCCGGGCATCGCCGGTGGCAGGGTCGTAGTTGTACAGCTCACCCTTTGCCCAGCTACCGGGGAAATTGCCCTCGTAGAAGTGGTACAGATATTCTTTATGTTTCTGCGGGTCGATACCAAGCCGGTTTTCCACCGCCTCGTCCAGACCCCAGCCGATGTCATCGTGGCAGCGCAGATAGTTCACGAACCAGCAGTTGTCCGGCAGGGCGTGGAGGGCATCCAGTTGGGCTTTCAGCAGCCGGGTGTCCCGGCTGGCAAGGGCACCCCACAGGTTGACCATGGTGGACACGTTGTAGAGCATGTGGCATTCCGGCTTTTCCGGGGTACCGAAATAAGCCGCCAGCTCTCTGGGAGCCATGACCACCTCGCCCTTGAGGATAACTGCCGGGCAGACGCATTCCAGCACCATACGGAGCATCCGCACGATGGTGTGTACCTGCGGCAGATTGCGGCAGGTGGTGCCCAGCTGCTTCCAGATGTAGGGCACGGCGTCAACGCGGAACACCTCTACGCCGAGGTTGGCGAGGTGCAGGATGCTCTTGGTCATGTCCACGAACACCGCCGGGTTTGCATAATTCAGGTCCCACTGGTAGTCGTGGAAGGTGGTCAGCACCCACTTGTGCATCTCCTCACACCATGTAAAGTTGCCGGGTGCGGTGTTGGGGAACACCTGTGGCACGGTCTGCTCGTACTGGTCGGGGATGGTGCGGTCGTCATAGAGATGGTAATACGCCTGAAACCACGGGTCGCCTGCCTTTGCTGCCATGGCCCAGCGGTGGGTGCTGGCGGTGTGGTTCATGACAAAGTCCAGACACAGGCTGATGCCCGCCTTGCGCAGTTCACGGGTCAGATCTTCCAGATCCTTGTTGGTGCCAAGGGCAGGGTCTACGGTATCGAAATCCTCTACCGCATAGCCGCCGTCGTTGTGAGGGTGGGGCATCTGCAGCAGGGGCATCAGGTGCAGATAGGTCAGCTTCTGCTCTTTGAGGTAGGGCAGCTTCTTTGCCAGCTCTTTCAAGTTCCCGGCAAAGAGGTCGGTGTACATGGTCATGCCGAACATATTGCCACGCTTGTACCAGTCCGGGTCGGCAGAACGTGCCTTATCCAGTGCTTTCAGCTCGGCACTGCGGGCGTTGTAGGCTTCTGCCATCTCCCGCTCCAGAACCTCCAGCCCTTCCCGGTTGTGGTACAGTTCCATGAACAGCCATTCCAGCTCGTCCTTGTGCTTGGCAAACCGGGACGCAAATTCCTGTTTCGCTGCCATGGTTCAGCCCTCCACTTCTGCAAGGGTGGGCATGGCGGGGATAGCGCCATGCCGGCTGGTGGTAATGCTGGCTGCCTTGTTGGCAAAAGCCAGAATGCCTTCCAGCTTGTCCACAGTCAGGGTGTCCAGCTCCTCCTTGCAGAGCTTGGACAGAGCCGCTCCAAAGAAGGTATCGCCTGCGCCGTTGGTGTCGCCTACCTTGCAGGGAACGCCAGCCACATGGCCGGTCTTGTCCCCAAAGCGATAGAATACACCGTTTGCACCCAAGGTGACGAAGATCAGCCGGATGCCATTCTGTGCCAGCTGTGCTGTGCCGCTTTCGCAATCAGTGGTGCCGGTGAGCAGGGGCAGCTCTTCATCGGACACTTTCAGAATATCCACCAGCGGCAGGGGAGCTTTCATCTGGGCAATGGCTTCCTCTTTGTTCTTCCAGAGGTTTGCACGGTAGTTCGGGTCATAAGTAATGACAGCACCCATCTTTTTGGCACGGGCGGCGGCATCCAGTGTGGCGGTGCGGGAAGGGTCGGCGGTCAGGCTGACAGAACCGAAGTGGACGATTTTGGCAGCCTTCAGAGCGCCCTCCGAAATGTCCTCTTTGCTCAGCATCACGTCAGCGTTGGCGCTGCGGTAGAAGCTGAAATCCCGCTCGCCGGTAGCATCCACCGAGACCACCGCCATGGTGGTGGGGTGGTCTGCATCCACCGCCATGCCGGAAACGTCCACCTTGTTCTCTGCCAGAACCTCTTTCAGGTAGCGGCCAAAGGCATCTGCGCCCACCTTGCCGATAAAGGCAGTCTGTGCGCCCAGCCGGGCGGCAGCCACCGCCAGATTGGCCGGAGCACCGCCGGGGTTTGCGGCAAACTGAGGGATGCCGCGCTCATCCTTGCCGGTCTGGGTCAGGTCGATCAAAACTTCACCAATCGTTACAATGTCCATGATAATTCTCCTTATTTTTGATGTGAAACCCAACGATCACCGCTGGAACAGATAATGAATGTAAGCGGCTGCACGCTCCGGGTGCGGTGCATTCTGCACTACCCCAAGATAGACCTTGCCAGAAAAACCTGCCTGCCTGACAAACGGCGTGTCCGAAATATCCAGCACGGTCCCGCCGGCGTTCAAACCCGACAGTGCATGGAAAGACGCATCCAGTGTCCGCAGATCGAGAAAATAATCATCTGCCAACAGTCGATCCCGTGCATATTCGTCCATCAGAACAACATCTAACCGCTGGGCACTGACTGCACCCAGCAGCTTCATCTCCGAAGCATATACATACTGCTCCTCTGCGCGTTCGCTCTCGCTGAGCAGCAAGCCGGACAGCAGATCGACCTGTTGCTTTTTGGTGAGACCCTGCGCCTCGGCAAAGCCGGTGGTAAGCTGTTCCGTCAGATCAGACCCGGCAGTGATATTTACCAGACCAAGGTAAAGCACATCCTCTTTTTTCGTCACGTGGCGGTAGGCTGCATAGCCAAGGATATAGACGACGATGAGCACGATCGCAATGGGCAGCTTGTAATATGCCCAGATGTGCTCCCACTTTTTGCGCCCATGGAGGGAGCGGAGCGTATCCCGGTCAGTTTTTGTCATGGTCATATTCCTCGTGTACTGCATCAGGGTCTCCACCGATCAGATAGAGGATCCGAAGCATCAGAAAGGAGCAAATCATGGCGCAGAAGCCCATGCCCAGCAGGAATGCAGGCGTGAACACAAACACTATGACGTACCCCATGATGCCATAGACCGCCGCCATCAGCAGGGTGCAAAACAGATACCGGACACCCACGAGAAACGCTGTTTTCAGGATGCCGAAGGTGGTGTTTTCAAACCGTGCCAGCAGAGGAAAGGCATACAGCAGAACGATGCCGTACAGAACTGCCGCACCAATAAGCACTGCAGTGAGCAGCGTCCAGAAAATGTTTTCGCTCCACATTCGGCGCAGCACAAAGCCATCCGCAGCCAGGAAACTGCCGACTGCCAGCAGGATAAGCCAGAGTTTTGTGGCAGGCTTAAAATTTTCCCGGAACGCCTTAAAAAACATCCGGGTCAGACCATCGTCCCGATCTTCCGCCATTTTGAGCGTGACGTAGAACAATGCGGTCGTAGAAGCCCCTATGGTAACGATGGGCAGGCTGCACACGAGCCATAAGATGTTCAGATAAGCACTGTAAGTCAATTTCGTCAGCACAGCAAACAGCGGCTTGTCCGTATTGCACAGGTCACGCATGGTGGTTCTCCTTTCGCTCAATCTCCTGTGGATTCGCGCAGGATCAGATTGGTTTCCGTATAGACGGTGCGATAGTTCAGCGATGGCTCTTCGATACGGGTCATAAGCAGATTGGCAGCGGTGTAGCCCATGATCTGTTCATGGATATGGATCGAAGTCAGACGGGGGACAAAGTAGGAAGCCTCCTGACTGTCATCGAAGCCGCAGACCCAGATATCATCGGGAACCGAATACCCCAGCTCATTCAATGCCTTGACCAGATCCATGGCAACAAAGTCATTGGCGCAGACAAAGGCATCCGGCATCGTTTTGAACCGACGTATGGTTTCGTACAGGGATACCGGATAGTTCTGCTGTCCAGATGGCATCGCACAGGTGCTCAGGCCTTCTGTCAGACCAAAGTACTCCATTGCATCCTTATAAGCCATATAACGCTCAAAGAAGGACTGACAGTGGTTTTTATCCCCCGCAAAGCTGATGCGTTTTTTGCCGCGCTGGACCATGTGGGCCACCGCATTCTGAATCTCAATGCGGTTTTCCATATAAAGGCGGTCGGCTTTAAGAGGAGGACGCATATCCATCACAGGGGTGTCTACAAACAGCAGCGGAACATCCAGATCGCACAGCATCTGTGCGTAGTCATAGTCGAATACTTCAAAGCAGATGATGCCGGCTGTGCGCTGGATGTCGAGAGAAGATGGAAGTTTTTTCTCTTTCAGCTCTATGGGAGAAATGCGATGAATGGTCATGCCGCTGTGCAGATGATCGATTTCCGACTGGAAACGATCCAGCATCATGGAGGAAAAGTGAGAGCTGCTCAGAAACTGGGTCGTCAGCATGGCGATTTCCCGTTTGTCACTCGGCAGAATGGAAAGCCCTGCTGTTTTTGCAGCGCCTTCCTGAAACAGCGGCAGATAGGCAAACTGCTTATAGCCCATTTCGGCGGCTTTGCGCAGGATCTTCTCCCGTGTGGCATCTGCCAGCACACCGGTGTTGTTGATGGCCTTTGAAACTGTGTTGCGGGAAAGCTGCAGTTCGCTTGCAATATCCTGAATGGTGACCTTGGTTGCCATAAGTCATCCTCTTTCTTTATAATACAGGAGCGGATGTTCTTTTTTATAGATAAAGTCTGGTGACAGATCTTATTCTTTGTGACTCCAGTATAGTGCAAATGCACAAATTAGTCAAATGTAAAAATGCAAATCATCATTTTGCATATTTACGCACTTTCGAATTTGTGCATCTGTACAAATCCACAGTATTTTTTGATATATACCATGAATTATCGTTGACATTCGCTTGCTTGCGTGATATAAATGAATTACAGAGTTTTACATTTGCACAATCAAAGCGAAAAACGTAAAATTCAAAGGTGCAAATGTAAAACGCAAATCAAGCGGCAAGCAAATCAAAAAGGAGGAGAATGATTCATGAAAGCAAAGACGGCCTCGCCGGAAACGGCTGTGCTGACAGCAGAACGCAAGCTGCACAACACATGGGTCTACATCAAACGGCATTGGCAGCTTTACCTGTTGTTCCTGCTGCCTGCCGTGGTGCTGACGCTGGTGTTCAAGTACGCTCCCATGGGCGGTGTGCTGATCGCATTCCAGAAGTACAATCCCTTCAAGGGCATCTGGGGCAGCGAGTGGGTAGGCTTCAAAAACTTTACCCGCTTCATGTCCTCGCCGGACTTCCAGCGCTATCTGATCAACACCCTGAAGCTGAGCGTCTACGGTTTGCTGTGGGGCTTCCCGATCCCCATCCTGCTGGCATTCCTGCTCAACCGTATCGAGAGCAAGAAGATCAAGCAGAAGGTGCAGCTGGTGCTGTATATGCCCAACTTCATCTCGGTCATCGTGCTGTGCGGTATCGTCCGGGTGCTGCTGAGTGTCACCGGTCCGGTGAACGGCTTGCTTCACACCAGCATCAACTTCATGACGCTGCCGGAAGCGTTCCGTCCCATCTACATCATCAGCGGCATCTGGCAGGGTGCCGGCTGGGCATCCATCATGTACACCGCATCCCTTTCTAACGCCAGCAAAGATCTGAAGGAAGCTGCGATGATCGACGGCGCAAACCTGATCCAGCAGATCATGACGGTGGAGTGGCCCGCCATTAAGGATATGGTCGTTATTCAGTTCATCCTGCAGGCAGGCAACATCATGAGCATCGGTTTTGAAAAAGCCTATGCCCTGCAAACTGACCTGAACCTGAACACCGCCGAGATCATTGCAACGTACGTTTATAAAAAGGGCCTGTTGGACGGCGATTACAGCTTTTCCACGGCAGTCGGTCTGTTCAACACCGTTGTCAACGTCATCCTGCTGATCGCAGTGAACAAGGTCGTTGCCAAAATGAACGATGGCAAGGGCTTGTAAGGAGGGGTTTACCATGGCAAAACAGAAAAAATCAAAAATGGCCCTCTACACCAGACAAGATAAGATCATCCTGTACTGCGGCTACGCACTTCTGGGCTTGTTCCTGCTGGCGATCATCGTTCCGATGATCTACATCGTCATCGCGTCCTTTATGGACCCGGTCACTCTGCAAAACAAGGGCATCTCCTTTGATTTCAGCAAGTGGAGTCTGGATGCTTACCAGCGTGTCGTTTCGGACAAGCAGATCTGGGTCGGCTTCAAGAACGCAATCCTTTACTCGATCATCTTCACCATCATCTCGGTAGCTGTGACGATGCTTGCCGCTTATCCCATGTCGCTGCCGGACTTCAAAGGCAAAAAGATCTTCAACGCCTTGTTTGTGATCACGATGTTTTTCAGCGGCGGTCTGATCCCCACCTACCTGCTCATCAACAATCTGGGTCTGCTGGATTCCATGTGGGCGGTCATTCTGCCGGGAGCATTCAGCGTGTGGAACATGATCATTGCCCGTACCTATTATCAAGGCATCCCGCGTGAGCTGCGCGAAGCTGCGGATGTGGATGGAGCCAGCGAGATGCTTTACTTCTTCAAGATCCTGCTGCCCGTCTGTATGCCGGTGGTGGCAGTTCTGGCTCTGTGGCAGTTCGTGGCAATGTGGAACAGCTACTTTGACGCCATGATCTACCTGAACAGCGCATCGAAGCAGCCGCTGCAGCTGGTGCTGCGTTCCATCCTGATCCAGAGCCAGCCGGAATCCGGCATGATCGCAGATATCCAAAGTACTGCCGAACGTGCGAAGATGGCAGAGCTGCTCAAATATGCAACCATTATTATTTCCAGTCTGCCGCTGCTGGTGATGTATCCCTTCTTCCAGAAGTATTTTGATGCCGGCATCATGGCTGGTTCCATTAAAGGCTGAGGATATTCCAGAATTTTATGAGCCGGTACGCTCATCTGTTACACGAAAAAAGAAACATGAAAAAGGAGAAAATACCATGAAAAAGCTGATCTCTCGCCGCAACTTCCTCAAGGTCTGCGCTCTGGCGGGCTCTGCTGCTGCTCTGTCTGCCTGTGGCGGCGGCAAATCCACCGGCAGCAACAATTCTGCTGCCGCAGCTGTGGATGTGACTGGTGCCGTTACATTTCCGCTGTCCGAAAAGGTCACCTTTACCGGTATGACCAGCTTCCCTGTGGGCAGCGAACCCGAGCCGAACAACCGCACCATCTTCAAGCGTCTGGAAGAGCAGACCAATGTGCACATCGACTGGACCGCCATCCAGTCCGACCAGTGGAGCGATAAGATCACCCTGAATATGTCCAACCCCAACACCCTGACGGATTTTGTTTTTACTGCTGATTTTACCGACAGCAATCTGCTGCGCTACGCAGATCAGGGTGTCATCCTCAATCTGGAAGACTACATTGACAACAATATGCCTTATCTCCAGAAGGTCTTTGAGCAGTACCCGGAGTACCGCACCATGTGCACCGACAGCGATGGCCACATCTGGGCACTGCCCTGGATCGAGCAGCTCGGCGCAGAAAAGACCGCCATCCAGACCGTTGGCAACATGAGCTTCATCAATACCAAGTGGCTGAACTTCCTCGGTCTGTCGATGCCCACCACAGTGGACGAGTTTGAGCAGGTGCTGATGGCATTCCGTGATAACGCCGCTTCTCTCAAGGCAGAGTATGGCATTGACGGCGACATCATCCCCATGTCCTGCATCGTCAACAACGGCGATCAGGACCCCAGCATCCTCATCAATGGCTTTGGCGAAGGCTACGGCGACGCTGACAAGGACCGTCATATTGCCGTTACCAACGACCGGAAAGTCATCTGTGCCGCCACCCAGCAGGGCTACCGCGATGGTCTGGACTGGCTGCACAAGCTGTACGCCGAGAAGCTCATCGACCCGGAGTGCTTCACGCAGGAGTGGTCCACCTATGTTTCCAAGGGCAAGGCTGGCCGCTATGGTGTCTGCTTCAGCTGGGATGTTGCCAACATCGACAACCTGACCGACTGGGAGCCGCTGCCTGCCCTGACCGCCGATACCCGAAATATCACTCCGCAGAACGGCTCTTTCACCAGCGGCTTTGCCCGCGGCAGATGCGTTGTCACCGCAAAGGCGGCTAATCCTGCACTGGTTTGTGCATGGCTGGATCAGATGTACGCCCCCCTCCAGTCTCCGCAGAACAACTGGGGTACTTACGGCGATGCGGAAGGCTTTAATATTTTTGAACTGTCCACCAACGATAAGGGCGAGCCCATGCTGAAGCACGCTCCTCTGGGCGATGCTTCTCCCGTGGAAGTCCGTGAAGCGCAGTGTGTCAGTGGACCTCTGGCGGTTCTGGATGATTACTATGGTGTATACGTTACCTGCCCGGACGATGCACAGTATCGTCTGGACTGGATCAAGGAGATCTACACCCCGGATATGAACAACGATTATGTCTATCCCAATGTCTTTATGAGCAACGAGGACACCGAGCAGGTCTCTAACCTGCAGGCAGATCTGCAGACCTACATGAATACGCAGAAGGCCAACTGGATCATGAACGGCACTACGGATGCAGAGTGGAACGAATATCTGAGCAAGCTGGAAGCCTACGGCCTGTCCGACTATCTGGGCATTATGCAGAAATATCTGGATGCTTACTACGCATAAGAATTCTTTCCTTTGGAGGATTCCATGAACGATTTGACTTTACAAAAAGCCCGTGCCTACGAGGCCGAGCACGGCGCTGCCATTTCCTCGGCGGAACGCCCTGCCTACCACATGACTCCTTATGTGGGCTGGCTCAACGACCCCAACGGCTTCTCTTATTATAAAGGGAAGTATCACCAGTTCTATCAGTATAACCCCTACGATGTGCGGTGGGCGCCCATGCACTGGGGTCACGCCGTCAGCACCGACCTGCTGCACTGGGAGTATCTGCCCTGTGCGCTCGCACCGGATTCCCCGGCAGACAATGGCCCCGGCTGTTTCTCCGGCTCTGCCACCCAGATGGATGACGGCAAGCAGCTGCTGATGTACACCAGTGTGGTGGCAGAAAAGCAGCCCAATGGGGAGATGCGGGACATCCAGACCCAGAGCATTGCCATCGGTGACGGTCTCGACTACGAAAAGCCTGCCTGCAACCCGGTGCTGACCCAGAAAGACCTGCCGGAAGGCTTCAGCAAGTTCGACTTCCGGGACCCCAAGATCTGGCGTGAGGCCGATGGCACCTACTCTGCCGTCACCGTCTGCCTTGCCGAGGATGGCAGCGGCGCAGCGGCACTGTTCCAGAGCAAGGACGGCTTCGACTGGCACTTTGTCACGGTGCTGGAACGCTGCAACAATCAGTACGGCAAAATGTGGGAGTGCCCGGACTTCTTCCCGCTGGACGGCAAGCAGGTCCTGATGCTGGGGCCCATGGAGATGCTGCCCAAGGGAGAGTTCCACAACGGTCACAATGTGATTGCCTTCATCGGCAGCTACGACGAAGTCACCCACACCTTCACCAGGGAAAATGTGCAGCTGATGGACGGTGGCATCGACTTCTACGCCACCCAGACCACCCTTGCCCCGGATGGCCGCCGGCTCATGACCGCATGGCTGCAGACATGGTCGGATACCGAAGATAAGCCGCAGGGCTGCAAGTGGTTCGGACAGACCATCTGCCCGCGCGAGCTGCACATCAAGGACGGACGCATTCTTCAGACCCCGGTGCGGGAGCTGGATGCCGTCCACGGTAAGCGCACCCTGCACGAAAACGTGACGGTGCAAAGCGAAACTTCTCTGGAAGGCATCAAGGGCCGTGTGGCGGATCTGACCGTCACGGTGCAGCCCGGCGAATACCGCTCCTTTACCCTGAAGCTCGCCGCCGATGCAGACCATCACACCAGCCTGACCTACGACCCCTACACCTCCGAGCTGACGCTGGACCGCAGCCATGCCGGTTCCCGTGCAGACATCGTTCACAGCCGCAGCTGCAAAGTACGCAGCCAGAACGGTGCGCTCAAGCTCCGCATCCTGCTGGACAAAAACAGCGTGGAGGTCTTTGTCAACGATGGTGAGCAAACCATGACCGCATGGATCTACACCCCGCAGTCTGCCGACGGCATCACCTTTGCTGCCGATGGCAAAGCAACTGTTACGGTGGAGCAGTTTGAACTGGACCTGTAATCTGATATTTCCTTCATTTCTCCTTCATTGAATACAGCCCCGCTTTGGCTTCTCCTTCGCCAAAGCGGGGCTGTGTTTGTTATGTCATTGTTCTTCCAGCCTGCCGTGGTCACAGCTGAGGGAGAGATAATGCTCGATTTCCCCACCCAGCACAAGCTGCGCATACTCCAAGGGCTTGTTGTAGAGCAGCCAGTCCAGTTCTGCCCGCTGTGCCGGGGTGTTGCCGTACTCGTCCTCCACGGCGATGCAGTCGATGGCAACGGCAGAGCCGTCCGCAAATCGAGCTTCCACCCGGTTGGTGTCCATGTTATAGTGGCAGGAAAGCAGTTTGTTCATAAGAAAGCCTCCATGTTCTTCACAGTTGCTTCTTTTGCGGTGGAAAGTTTCAGCTGTCCGTTTGCAGATCTATAAATCCGCTTTCTGATGCAGCCCTTTATAAGTCTATACCCGCCCACCACACGCCCGATTTTTACACCAAAACTAGAACAACGCTCTTTTTGCTCTGCACAAAATCCTGCATCGTTTGGCGTAAAATTGGCGTATGGCGTAGTTTTTGCTGGAAATTCGCCAAAAGAAAAAGCCTGAAACTTCTCGGTACATCAAGAAGTTTCAGGCCTTGTTTTGCTTAAATTGGAAATTTACTGCTCAATCGGCTTCATCGTGGGGACAGGTCAAGGAAAGCTCACACAGGGCTTTATTTTCCTTTATAAGCCTACTCATGCGGCTTCCTTTTTCCTGCTCCCGTACGTCACCCTACGCAACTCTCCACAACTTACCGGCAACTTGGTGTAAAAGTGGTGTAGTAGTTGGTGTAGTAGATTTCAGACCGAAATGCCCAGTTTACCGTTCAGATTTGCAAAGGAATGGGCTTTGGCTTCCTTAGTGGCTTCCGCATAAATCTCCATCGTGGTGCTGATGTCCTTGTGTCCCATGATGTCCTGAATGATCTTCAGGTTGGTTTCATTTTCACACAGCCGGGTGCAGAACGTGTGCCGGAGATTATGGCAGGAGAAAGGCGGCAGCAACTGCGGTTCCCGCTTTTCCTTTTCGGCCTTTTCCAGTTCGGCTTCGTTGTATGCCACGCTGATGCGCTTGATGGCGCGGTTGACCGTCTGCGGGTTCTGCGGCTGGCCGAAGCAGTTCAGGAATACGAAGTCTGAGATTCCGTCGATTTCGTATTCGCATACCAATTCCAGCTCCTGCTGGTTGGTGCGTTCCTGCTCCAGTGCCTTCCGCACTTCGGGCAAGATCGGAATTGCCCGCTTACCGGCGGCAGTCTTGGGGGTGGACATGGTGAAATATCCTCCGGCGGTAAAACCCGTTTCCTCATACGATTCTTTCAAATAATCCTGATTGTTCTGCTCCCATTCTTCGTTTGTCATATACATGGAGATGACCCTCCTTTCACTGGCGTTACAGAAAAACAATGTGGTCAATTTGACCACATTGTTTTCTGGTAACTGAGGAATCAACGTTTAGCCGTTCTCCCCACATGGTTTTCCTGCCCCCTTCCGGCGGCGTTTTCCGGCTCTCCTTCTCAGGGTCATCGCCGGGTATCCCATGCAGACGGTCATGCGGTTTTCAAGGTGCGGTGCTGGATTTGGCAATAAAAAATCGCCACACAACAACCTGAACCTGACCATCCCTTCTGGGATGGCCTTGGTTCGGGTTTGCTATGTAGCGATAAGAAAGTTAAAAACTTGCTCCGGCTCCTTTGGGAGCCGAGCTGGAACTCTAAGTAAATATGTTATATTAAATTGTTGGAATAAGTTACCACAAAAATCGAGCTGTGTCAACGTGAACTTGTCGGGGCGAGGCCCCTCCATCTTGCTGCGCAAGACCGTTCTGTCGCTTAAAAGCCCCACTGGGGCTTTCATTGCTCCGCTCCACTGCGCAAACGCGAACTTTTGAGAACACGCTGATTTCGGCAGCTTGCAAGAAAACACAAGGGAAACTTTGGCAAAAAGAGAGAGGGCCGGACGGTGCCGGCCCTCTTGACAGAATTATGAGATGCTCAAAAATTTCTGCTGCTTTTATTGCGGTTTTCAAAAATAGCGCCGAACAGAACGGCATATTTACGATATGCAGTTTGCGGATACTACTGCGGTGGGAAAATAGAATCAGGCAAAAGGATAAAGTGTCGGCAGGAAAAATACGGACACGACAATGAGGATGAGCGCCAGCGGGGTACCACACTTGAGATAATCCTTCAAGGTGTATCCGCCCGGCTCGATGATCATGATCTGGCAGGGAGCTGCCATGGGGGTCATGATGGACACACAGCTGGCTGTGATCACGCCGACCACGGCAGCACGGGGGTCTACGCCCATGCGGATACAGGCGGAAGTGACCAGTGGGATGAAGATGGTCAGGGTAGCCAGATTGGACATGACCTGTGTCAGAATGAAGGGAACAAGGAAGAACACCAGCATAATGATGTACGGATTGGTAGTATCGCCCAGCAGGCGGATCATCCAGTCTGCCACCACATCGCCTGCACCGGTGGTCTGGATGGCGTCCGACAGAGCCAGCACACCGGCAAACAGGAAAATGGTCGGCTGGTGGATGGAGTTGAGGGCTTCCCTCTCGGTCAGCACACCCGTCAGCACCAGAGCGGCAGCGCCGATGCAGGAAGTGAGATACATCTTGACACCAATGACATTTTCCAGCAGCATCATTGCAATGGAGACCAGAACGATCAGGACAGCCAGTTTGCGCTTGAAGGGGCTGAGTTTTTCGCTCTCAGAAGCCGTATGTGCTGCATCTGAAAACTGCTCGTTGGGAATATCCGGCATCAGCTTATAGCCAACAAAGGTCATGTACAGGATGGCAATGGCCAGCATCGGGATGCGCGCAATGGTGAAATCCCAGATGTGCAGCGGTGTCGGTGCGCCGGCCTGCATCATGACATCGTTCCATGCCATGTTGGAAGCACCCTGACCGAGAAAGGTCATCTGGGTGGCAATGTTGGCACAGGCCATAGAAGGATACAGCAGCTTGCTGCGGCTCACGCCGATGTCGTTCGCAATGCCTACCAGCAGCGGGATCATGATAGCGGCAGTTGCGGTGGCACTGGTGATGGCGCCCAGAAACGCACCTGCCACGCAGGAAAGAAAGATCAGCATCCGCATATTGTCCTTGTAGCGGATGACCAGACTCTGGGCTTTGTCAATCAGGGGCGTTTTGGTCAGCCCTGCACCGATGACGAACATGGCTACGAACATGACCACGTTCGTGTTGATGAAGCCGCCAAAGGCCTCGGCAGGGGTCTTGATGCCGGTGAGGATCAGCGCCAGAATGATGCCGGTAGAAATGACCGAGAACGGGACTTTACCGGATACAAAGGCGATGATCGTTACAAGCAGGATGACCAGTGTGATCTCCAATGGGCTCATTTGGGTTGTCCTCCTGTGGATTACTTCCGCCTTGCAGATGCAAAGGCACTTGAATGTTTATATTTGACCGCAAATAGCAACACCCCGGATGCCGATATTACAGACAGCATCCGGGGTGTTTTGCGGAGAAGCAGGATAAACAGGGTAATGAAGATAGAAGTAAACGATAAGAAGTCTGTTGGATCGGTGAAAGCAAATATGGTTGTTAGAATTAACGTGATAGTGAGTTCATTTTAGGAGAAGAAACTTTTGATGGATGGTTGCTCTCCGCAGGGTATAGGCAACGCTGGCTTCGCAGTTGGATCTTATTTGATGAAGCCAACGTGCTTGCAAATTTCCTCGACAGCTTTATCCTTGCGCTGATTGAAGATGACCTTGTTCTCTTCGAACAGGTTGCGGCCCTCAGCGTCGATGGAAACGATCAGGGGGCCAAACTCGTTAACGTGGCAGTGCCACAGAGTTTCCGGCATACCGAGGTCACGCCACTGGGCCTCGACGATCTCCTCCACCTCGGTGGCAGCCACAACGGCGTTACCGGCAGGGAAAACACAGTGGATGGCACCGAACTCCTTGCAGGCGCGCTCGGTGTTGGGACCCATGCCGCCCTTGCCCACGATGACGCGGACACCGGACTTCTGCACGAACTCATACTCGAACTTTTCCATACGCATGGAGGTGGTGGGGCCCACAGACACCATCTCGAACTTGTCGTTCTCCAGAGGGCGGATGATGGGGCCGGCGTGGAAGATGGCAGCGTCCTTGACGTCCACAGGCAGCGGGCGGCCCTCTTCCACGAGGCGGCGGTGCGCCACGTCACGGCAGGTGGTCAGGTCGCCGTTCAGGTAAACGACGTCACCGATGTGAATGTCCTTCAGGTCTTCTGCGGAGACCGGAGTCGTAAGAATTTTCTTTCCGTCTTTAATGGTCAGCATTACAAAGTCACCCCCGAATGAGTATCAATGGTGTAGTTCAGATCTTTATCAAAAATGATGTGGCCGCGGCGATGGCTCCAGCAGCCCACGTTGACGGCAACGCCGATGGCAGAAGGATGGCGGGCAGTGTTCTCAATGTGCACGCCCATGACGGAGTACTTGCCGCCCATGCCCTGAGGACCAAGGCCGATGGAGTTGATGCCGTCTTCCAGCAGCTTCTCCATATAGGCTGCGCGCTCGTTCTCATTGTGGCTGCCCAGAGGACGCATCAGAGCCTTCTTGGACAGCAGAGCAGCGGTCTCAACAGAGGTGGCAACGCCCACGCCCACCAGCAGCGGAGGGCAGGCGTTGATGCCGTAGCTGGTCATGACATCCATGACGAACTTGGTCACGCCTTCGTAGCCTGCACCGGGCATCAGAACCATAGCCTTGCCCGGCAGGGTGCAGCCGCCGCCTGCCATGTAGGCGTAGATCTCGCACTTGTCGCTGTTCGGGATGATATCCCACCACACGGTGGGAGTGCCCTTGCCGACATTGCGGCCGGTGTTGAACTCATCGAAGGTCTCAACACTGTTGTGGCGCAGGGGCGCTTCGAAGGTGGACTTGACCACAGCCTCCTTCAGCAGACCCTCCACCTCACCGATGAGGGGGAAGTCCACGCCGCACTTTACCCAGAACTGCAGCACACCAGTATCCTGGCAGCTGGGGCGATTCAGCTCCTTGGCCAGCTTCTGGTTCCGCTTCATGGTCTCATAAATGACCTTGGACAGCGGTGCATCCTCCTGTGCGCCCAGCTCATCGAGCTTGGCAATGATGTCGTCCGGCAGCACCTTGGCGATATGGCTCACAAAGTTTGCCATATAGGTCGTCATCTGCTGCACCTGTTCCTGTTTGTTCATTCCAATGCCTCCTTAGCTTTGGTACATTTTGCGCGTTGGTTCACTCATATTCAACGTTCCTGTCCGCTTTACTGCGGGAAGAACGGAAATGCGATGGGAAGGATCACCATGCTGACGACGGTTGCGATGAGGATGAGGGGCAGGCCAGCCTTGGCATAATCCTTGAAGGTGTAACCGCCGGCGGAAACCACCATGGTGTTGGCGGGCATACCGATGGGCGTTGCGTAAGCGCAGGAGCCGCCGATGACACAAGCCATCAGGACTGCGCGGGGGTCGGCACCCATGCCCTGTGCGATGCTCAGGCAGATGGGAACCATCAGAGCGGTGGTTGCAGTGTTGGACATGAAGTTGGTCATGACGCAGCAGAGCAGGAAGACCACCAGAGTCAGGACGTAGGGAGAGGGATTCTCGCCCAGAGCACCAATGACGATGTTTGCAATCTCTGCGCCTGCCCCGGTCTTATCCAGTGCAGAGGCCAGAGACAGCGTACCACCGAAGAGGAAGATGGTCTTGAGGTCGATAGACTTCAGGGCGTCTTTCTCGGAGATGACACCGGTGAGGATCAGAGCCAGCGCACCGATACAGCCGGTGATGCAGAGTTTGATGCCAATCTGCTTTTCAAAAATCATGCCCAGCAGGGTGAGCACGAGGATGACAAGGGAGAGCACCTGTTTCCACTTGGGAACATTGCTGAAGTCCTGCTCGCCGCCGAAGGAGTCATCATCGGAGACGGGGTGGTTGGGCAGCAGCTTCATGCCAAGGGTGGCATAGAAGAGGATGCCGACGGCGAGGATGGGCAGGCCCACGATGGCGTACTCGAAGAAGCCGAAGGACATCCCGATCTCACCCAGAGCACTCTGGGCGATGAGGTTGCCCGGTGCGCCGATGAGGGAAAGGTTGCCGCCCATGGCCGCTGCAAATACCAGCGGCATCAGCAGCTTGGAGCGGGCATAGCCGGACTTTGCCGCAATGCCGATGACCACGGGGATCAGGACGGCGGCGGTACCGGTGTTGGAAAGGAAGCCGCTCATCAGGCCAACGATGACCATGATGGCCACGATGAGGCTGCGCTCGGATTTGGCAAAGTGGGTAACAATGCCGCCGATCTTGTTGGCCATGCCTGTTTCAAACAGGGCACCGCCGACAATGAACATGGCGACGAAGAGGATGACGTTGCTGTCGATGAAGCCTGCAAAAGCAGTCTTGATGTCCAGCACGCCGGTGACGACCAGACCGATACAGACGATCATGGACGTTACGCCGAGGGGGATCTTCTCAAACACGAACATGACGACCGCGAAGAGAAGAAAGAGTAGGGTGATGGTTGCTGCTGACATACTGGGGATCCTCCTTTAATGAAATATAATGTATCCATTTCATCAGAGCAAAACAGCCCTGACTTTCGGAACGCCCCAGCTGCACCTCGTTGTGCAGAGTCTTTGCCGCCGTGCTGTGCCCTCACAGCCCTTTTTCGTTCTGGAAGGATCTGCCCGGAACCTTAGAATTCCGGGAATCTCGGCAGCATCTTTTTTAAATTTTTATATCTAATCTTTGATAATGTATCCACTTGACGACACGAGAATACACCCGAAACAGAGATTTGTCAATCCCTTTTTTCGAGTTTTGTCGCATTGCACGGATTATGTACCAATTTTTGTGCACGCCAGACAAACAGTAGGATACAAGAAGACCTCACGCTACCGCTTTCTGCAAAAAAACGTGCGTTCTCCATCTGCTTTGGAGAACGCACGTTTTATCCTTCTTTTATTCCAGCCGCTTTTTGAAATATCCCTCGGCACAGTAAATGGCACCACAGGGATTATGCGCCAGAACGCGATCCTTGGCCACCAGCGTTGTGACCATGGCGTCCGAATACTTATAAAACATCGAGTCGTGTCCCACACAAAGTCCGACCTCAATGTTGAAATCGGTGTGCTGTTCGTTCAGAAGCTTTGCCTGTGCGATGGGGTTGCACATGGCCTCAAATTCGCCGGGGTGGATCTTGACCTCTTCTGGGATGCCCACTTCTTCTTTGGAGATGCCGCCGGTCTTGCAGATGACCGACACCACCTCAAACCCCTGCGCACGGAGCAGGTCGGCCACGATGCGGGCTTCCTTCCGCAGACCTTTGCAGAATGCAAGACCCAGCTTGTGGTAGCCCATCCGCTTGCAGAACTCCACCGTCTCCTTCAGGCGGGGCCACTGGCAGTAGCCAAGTCCCTCAATGGCCGAACAGTTGACGTAGAAATCGTGATTCTCAGGCAAATCATAGCCGGCGCGGGCGGCCTCCATCACCGAAGCATTCCGCATAGGGCAGTTTTTGGGCATCTTTTCCGGCTCGTTGTTGGCGCAGGCCAGAACCGTACAGTTCGCACAGGTATACACTGTCTTGTCCTCCTTGATCTTATAAATAATAGGTCAGCGCATCGTCCATGCTGCGCAGGATGTGCTTTTCCATTTCAGCCCGTGCGGCCAGCGCATCCCGTGCTGCCAGCGCCGCATAGATCTTTTTATGCTCGCTCTGGGAGTTGAGGGCATAGTCCAACTCGCTCATTTCCACACCAATGGACAGGCCGTTCCACAGCTCCGAGAGAAGATTGCGCATTTTTTCATTGCCGGAAGCTTCCCAGATCTCAAAATGGAAGGACTGGTTGTAGTCAGTATAATTTCCGGCCTGCTGATGAGAAAGAGCCTCCTCTGCAGTATCCACGCAGTTTTTGATCTTGGACAGATCGGCATTGTTCTGGCAGCAGAGCATACATGCTGTCCCTTCCAAGGCAGCGCGCAGCTGGTAGTGCTCCCGGATGGTCCTTTCCGTTACGCCCAGCACAATGGCGCACTTGTTTTGCTTGACTTCCAGCAGACCGTCACGGGCAAGGATCTGAAAGGCCTCCCGCACCGGCGTGACCGACACGCCCAGTTCCTGTGCGGTGTTTTCCAGCGTGAGTTCTGCGCCCTCCGGGATGCTTTTTGAGATAATGGCTTTCCGCAAAGCGGAAGCTACCCGCTCGCGGGCAGGCAGCAGCTTAATGGGTTTCAGTCCCAGCATATTGACTCCTTATCGTTAAAATCAGATGCAGCAGTTCTTCTTCATAGGCGTTCCATGCATCCGGCACATCAGGGGAGCCCTGACGGTCCAGCATCAGCAGGCGGGCAAGCCGGTCGTTCACCGGCGTAGGACGTGCGCTCACGGCAAAGGCAATGTAGGTCTCCTGGATGCTCTCCAGCAGCTTGCGATGCAGCGGATAGGGCAGGACGGTCCGCAGGGTACGGTGCTGCAGCATCTCGCCGCCTGCCAACATCGCATCCTGCGGCAGCGCACGCATAGCCTGCCGTTCCAACTGAGCCCCCAATGCCAGCATTTGGCGCAGTGTCTCTTCGGTCAAATCTGCCACTTTTATCCGATTGTTGGGCAGGCGGATGATAAGACCCTGATATTCAAGAATCATCAAGGCCTCCCGCACCGGCATCCGAGAGACACCGAGACTCTCTGCCAGTTCGTTCTGGGTCATTTCAGTGCCCGCCGGGATCTGCCCAGATAAAATGGCCTGCTGCAGGGCTTCCACTACACCGCCGTTTTTCTTCTGGATGCCGATATATTCCATAGAACCCTCCGTGCAAATGTCTTTTTTATATTGTATCCAATTTTACAATAAAAAGCAAGACTTCCTTTATGACAAACAAAAATACCCGGCAGATTCCTTATGAAAAATCTGCCGGATATAGACCGGATGCCCTTGGGGCGTTCCATTCTGAAAAATTGCAGGGCAAATGCAAGCTGTGTTAACTGTTATGTAACCTTGTCAATCAATCTTCCATTCTTCCATGGTCGCAACCAAGCGAGAGATAATGTCCAATCTCCCCTCTCAGCACAAGCTGAGCATACTCCAAAGGCTTATGGTACAGCAGCCAGTCCAGTTCTGCCCGCTGTGCCGGGGTGTTGCCGTATTCGTCCTCCACGGCGATGCAGTCGATGGTAAGGGTAGTGCCACCCTCGAACCGGGCTTCCACCCGGTTGGTGTCCATGTTGTAGCGGCAGGAAAGCAGTTTGTTCATAAGAAAACCTCCATGTTTTTCACATTTACTTCTTCTGCGGTGGAAAGTTTCAGCTGTCCGTTTGCAAATACATAAAGCCGCTTTGTGATGCAGCCCTTTGCAGGTCTACACCCATCCACCACACGCCCGATTCTTACACCAAAACTAGAACAACGCTCTTTTTGCTCTGCACAAAATCCTGCATCGTT